>Ga0208079_1001247_pt1 | contig 13482 bp, 15 predicted proteins | sample NGESurdeep092012_5_FD_184474 | JGI IMG/M metagenome (GOLD analysis project Ga0208079, IMG submission 184474) | Arctic peat soil microbial communities from Barrow, Alaska - NGEE Surface sample 210-2 deep-092012 (SPAdes) | ecosystem: Environmental > Terrestrial > Soil > Wetlands > Peat ... | reverse complement strand
ACTACAGCCGGGAAGGGCTCATCTGGAACCGCGAAACGCTGGAGAAGGGCCCCGAGCCCAACGTGTACCGGCGCTAGGCGATCTGCAGTCGCGCCGCGTAACCGGTTACCGTGCCGCGGAAAAGCCCACGCTTTCTTTTCCGAGCTTGTAACTAAGGCCTTTCCCGTAGTACCGTAACTACATTCTTACCAATTGGTCTCCTCGCTGGATGCTTTCTTAGATCTGTTCGGGCTCTCCCACCGATTACCGCTTTCATGCTGCGCGGCTGAGTTCCTGTCTGCGCTGAACGAAAAGACTGTCTGGCCGGGGAAGTGGCGGCTGGGGCGGTGCTGCAGAGCTGGTCACTTCGGATACTTAACCAAAGACAATAAAGGAGCCAACTGATGAAGAACACGATGCGTGTCATCGCGGTGCTGGCGTTTGCCGCGATGTTGCTGCCTAACCTATCGCTCGCTCAAGCTGCTCCCGTGCGGCCGTTTCACGATGGTCCGGTGTGGGACATCACCTTCGTGAAAGCCAAGCCCGGCGTCGGTCTGAAGTACATGGAGTACTTGGCGACCGAGTGGAAAACGGAACAGGAGGCGCTGAAAAAAGCCGGGCTGATCCTCAACTACATGGTCATCACCACCGAGTCGCACGGTCCTAACGACTTCGACATCATGTTGATGACTGAATTCAAGGACCTGGCGACCATGGAAGCCAACCAGGACAAGGCAGAGGCGGTCTCGAACCAGGCCCTAAACAGCAATGATCGGAAGATGATTGCAGGTTACCAGGAACGCGCCAGCTGGCGCGAGATTATCGGCGACCGTCTGGCGCGGGAAATTATTCTGGAGCCAAAAAAGTAGGCTACTCCCATACTGTAGGACATACAAAGGCGCGAGCAATCGCGCCTTTTGTCTTCTCGGTGCCCCCGTGTCTCTGTGGTGAAGCTACTCGAAGATCAATATCGCCGCCGCAATCACCGTGGTCCAGCGTTCGCGCTTGTCACCCACAGCGCTCTGGGTGATGTTGGCGGTGCGTACGATTTTGTTCGACAGCCGATAGACCTCTTTCTTCTCGTCCCAAGACTTATCGGCGTCGAACTCCACATCCAGCGTGGTGGCGAGCATCTCGGCGGCAAGCTCTTCGGCGTAGTCCCCGGCCACGTCGTCGGTCTCGCCGAAAGAGTGATGCTCACTCAAATAGCCGTACGTGCTGTGGTCGGCAGGAATAGCCACTCCAATTGAGGCGGCCGTGAGGCGGTGTGGCTCGCGCGTGGAGTTCTCCGCCACCACCGCGAACGTGACCTCTCCTGGCGACAGGTACGGCAGTCCGTCCTTGCGCGGAATGAGCTTGCAGTTGGGAGGGAAGATGGACGACACCCGCACCAGGTTCTGGGCGGCAATGCCCGCATCGCGCAGCGCCAATTCGAACGAGGTGAGCCGCTCCCTATGTTTCCCCACGCCCTTGGTGAGGAAGATGCGCTTGGGGACCATGTCTTTTGCCAATTTACGTTCTCCAAAGCAGAGGTGGTTGTAACCGGATCGTCAAAAATAACACACGGGAACAAGACGATTGTGTGAAAACCGCATTAAAGGATGGGAATTGAGAAAAATATCCGGTCTGGTCATCGGGCCGTGGTCGCCGCGGGCGCCGCCACCTTCAGCTTCACCGCAATATCGATGAATGCCAGCGCGGCGCGGCTGAGCGCCTTGTCTTTGCGGAAGACCAGCGCCAGTTCGCGTTGAATACTGGCGTCCGCCAACCTGAGCATGGCCAGCGCGTTCGCTTGCAGGTCCTCGGCCACGTGGGAGCGTGGGATGAATCCGACCCCAACGTCGGCAGCGACGAAGCGCTTCAGCAATTCGCTTGAGTCCAGCTCCATGGAAATCACCGGCTTCAACCGGCGTTCGTAAAAGAGCGTTTCCAGCGCGTCGCGCGTGCGGCCCGCCTTGGGCAGCAGCAGCGGATACTCCACAACCTCCGCTACGGTCGCTTTATTCTGTCCGGCCAGCGGATGATGCGGTGGCGTGATCACGATCAGTTCATCCCGATGGATGGGCACCACTGTGAGGCGCTTGTCCGGCACTGGCATGGACACGACTCCGAAATCACACGAGTTCTCGATGATTGCCTCAAGAATTTTGTTGTGCTCTAGCCGCTTCACGCTGACCGCGACACTCGGGTACTGCCGCTTGAACTCGGCGAAAACTTCCGGCAGGATATGCAGGCACGTCCCTTCATTGGCGGAGACCACCAGCTCGCCGCGAGGCACGCGATGCATCTCCGCCAGCGTGACCAGCATGCCCCGGCGCTGTTCCAGGACATCTTCGGCATACTTCTGGAAAACTTTGCCCGGACCGGTGACGGCCACTTTGCCGCCGCTGCGGTCGAGCAGTTTGGCCCCCACCTCTTCTTCCAAGGCGCGAATCTGCGACGAGATCGCCGGCTGAGTGCGAAAGCGCCGCTCGGCCGCTCGCGAGAAGCTGCTGAGCCGTGCGACCTCCAGAAATGTTTCGATCTGATCGAAGTCCATGAGAAAAACAGCAATTAGAAATCAGCATTCAGCACTCAGCGTGCGTAATCACAACAGATGGGAGCTCACTTTTTGCAGTGGAAAAGGCCCCCGAGAATAATGGGTTTTATCAGGGCAACCTCGATTCTACGGGAGCGTGACGCTTTTCGTCAGCAGAATCATTAGGTTGCAGTTCATAAAGCCGGATTATGCCAGCCATAAAAACATTGTATTAGCCAGCGGTTGGTGCGCCGCGTATGCTTCCTCTGTGCGCTAAGGGTGCGCGCCCGCAGCCACAAAACTTCCTAACCAAATGAAGTCCGCAGTTCCGAATTCCTACTCCGGAAAGCCGCACCGCTTCGCCGGGCAAGCTGGCGCTAGAACGGGCGGGACGTTCCGCAAAGTCTTCACCGCAACACAACCGCCGTCCTCGTACGACATACGCGTGTGCGCCTCCGACCGAGCGACGGACAAGGAGAATCCCAATGGCTGATACCAAGCCTGGTCCGAAAGCAGTCCTGGCATTTGTCAAGGAGAACAACGTCCAAATCCTCGACCTGCGCTTCACCGATCTCCCCGGACTGTGGCATCACGTCTCTTATCCTATCGGTCAACTGAGCGAATCGTCGTTCGAAGAAGGCTTCGGCATGGACGGATCGTCGATCCGGGGCTGGGCGGCCATCCATGAGAGCGACATGCTGCTCATTCCCGATGCCACCAAGTACATCCTCGATCCCTTCACCGAGGTTCCGACCATGGTGATGGTGTGCGACGTCATCGATCCCGTCACCAAGCAGCGCTATGACCGCGATCCACGCTACATCGCCAAGAAGGCCGAGATGTATCTGGAGTCCACCGGCCTGGCCGACACCGCCTACTTCGGCGCCGAAGCCGAGTTCTTCATCTTCGACAACGTCCGCTTCGACCAGAACGAGCACGAGGGCTATTACTTCGTCGATGCCGAAGAAGGCCGCTGGAACTCGGGACGCGTGGAGAACAACCTCGGCTATCGTCCGCGCTACAAGGAAGGCTACTTTCCGGTGCCTCCGACCGACCACTACCAGGATCTGCGCACCGAAATGGCCCTGACCATGCAGAGCTGCGGGCTGGTGGTCGAGTGTCATCATCATGAAGTTGCCACCGGCGGACAGACCGAAATCGACCTGAAGTTCGATTCGCTGATCAAGTCCGCCGACGCCATAATGCTCTACAAGTACATCGCCAAGAACGTCGCCAACCAATACGGCAAGACGGTGACCTTCATGCCCAAGCCGCTCTTCCAGGACAACGGCAGCGGCATGCACACCCACCAGTCGCTGTGGAAGGAAGGGAAGCCGCTCTTCGCCGGCGACGGCTATGCGGGCCTCTCGCAGATGGCGTTGTGGTATATCGGCGGACTCATCAAGCACGGGCCGGCTTTGTCGGCCATCATCGCTCCGACAACCAACTCTTATAAACGCCTGGTCCCGGGCTTCGAAGCTCCGGTGAACTTGGCCTATTCGCGCAGGAATCGTTCGGCTGCATGTCGCATTCCGATGTATTCGGCTTCGCCCAAAGCCAAGCGGGTCGAGTTCCGTCCGCCTGATCCGAGCTGCAATCCGTATCTCGCCTTCTCGGCGATGCTCATGGCGGGACTCGATGGCATCGAGAATAAGATCGATCCGGGTCAGCCGCTGGACAAGGACATTTACGATCTTGGTCCAGAGGAACTGGCGAAGGTCCCATCCATGCCAGGATCGCTGGAGAACGCGCTGGACGCGCTCGCGCGGGACTATCAGTTCCTGCTCAAGGGTGACGTCTTCACCGAGGAGATGCTGAACACTTACATTGACTACAAACGAGAGAAGGAAGTGAACGCCATGCGCTTGCGTCCACATCCGTACGAATTCCAGATGTACTACGACATCTAGAGCGGTCCGAAAGTAACTGTATCCTCCGAGCAAGGGTAGAGCGGCGCTTTAGCGCCGCGTTTGGGCGCAGGGAAGAAAAGTGCTTCAGCCGCTGAGGTCGTTGACCTCAGCGGTTGAAGCTAGGAATTGTAGGAACCCCGGGAACGCGGGCCTGAACTTGGACTATTCATAAATGTTGAGGTGTCATCCTGAGTGTTACATGGGCCTGCGGGGCGTGTGTAAGAACCGATCTTGGTATTTGCCAGTGGAATGTGCTGGCCGAAAATCCAGCGCCGTAGCCGGGGTCCCCAGTTCGCGCCCCGCCGTGGCGGGCGAACTGGGGTGGAAGTAGGCGCGGCTCAGTTTAGCCCGGCACGGAGCCGCAGGCGGAGTGCTGGGTAAAGTGGGAAATAGATCTGAGTCCCGTCAGGGACGGCACCGTTCTCACACACCCTCTAAAGGCCCACTACCCGCACCAGCCCGACATCGCAAAGTCTCGCTCCCGGCAAGCGACTTCATCTTCCACGAACCGCCTTCTTTATCACGACGATTCCAGTGGCGAGCAGACCCAGGGTTCCCGGCTCGGGCGCGGACGCCAGACGAGGGACCGTTTACTGCAACAAATTGCAATCCCAAGGACTGAGCCTCCTTTATTTTCAGTGAGATAGATGGGCAACGGAAATGCAAAGTTACTTTGTGATGATGTTTCCATACGGAGACTAGCTAAACGCAGGTGATTGGGGTAGCACGAATGCCTTCTCGCAGCCTCGGATACGCAGCCGATGCCGGACTCCGTCTTGGTGACCTAAAAGCCAAGCGGCGCAGGGGTAGATCGACAGAAGGAACCTCCGTCGTCGAAATTGCCCTCATCGCGCCCATATTTTTGCTGCTGCTCTTTGCCACGGTCGACTTCGCGCATTTGTTCTGGGTTGAATTGACTCTTCAGAATGCGATAAGGCAGGCGGGAAGGTATGCCATTACCGGTAACCATCTGGCAGACCCGAATCACCCTGGCCACAACCTGTCACGAGTAGCGTCGATCATGCAAGTTGCGCAGCAAACAGCAGTGGGGCTCGATGTCTCTAATATTCAAATCTCCAGTTTGACTGGAGGAAGCGGCAGTGCAGGGGGGCCGGGAGACACGGTAACAGTCTCGCTGACCACCAACATGCCGCTTATTACGCCCATCGTTGGGAAGTTTTTTAGGAACGGTGTTTATACGTTTACGGTTAGCGTCACCATGAAGAACGAGCCTTTTGCTCCGAACGATACAGCCTAAAGAGAGAGACGCAAAATGGCGGTATCAGGCCACGACGACACAAGGCGCCGTAAGATCAACGCAGACGATTCTGGACAGGCGTTGGTGGAGTTCGCCATCGCCGCGATAATAATGCTCATTTTAGTATTTGGGCTGATCGATTTTAGCCGCGCTATCTACGACCAGCAGGTGATCACAAACCTGACAGGTGAAGGATGCAGCATGTCCTCGCGCGGAACCAGTCTGACGGATACAGTTACGTCCGTAATTTTGAGTTCCGCCCCCCTGAATCTGAACGCTAGTGGGCGGGTAATCGCGACGTCGGTTTTCAACAATAACGGCGTGCTTCAGGTTACCGGACAAGTATCCCAAGGTGGGTTTGTGGCGGCTAGCCGGATAGGAGTCTCCGGAGGCTTGGCCCACCTTCCACCCGCGGCCGTTCCGCAAGTCAACCAAACCGTTTTTGTGACGGAGGTCTACTACCAATATAGCTCGTTGACACCGATTGGGAAATTACTGTCCAGAACAATTTTGCCGTCTCAAATGTACGATGTGGCGTACTACTGACAAGGAGCCGACAGAGTGAACTCTATCAGTCACAGCCGCACAAGAAAAAATGAGCGGGGGCAGATTCTTTTGATGCTCGCCGTTAGCCTGCCTCTTTTATTGTTGTTCTTAGGCTTGGCGATTGATGCGGGATTCGCCTACATCACGAAGGCGAGGCTATCCAAGGCTGTGGACGCTGCCTGCCTGACAGCTATGAAGAACCTAGCTCAAGGAACAGCGACGGCAACAACTCTGGGGACGAATTCGTTTAATGCAAACTATCCCACCACCAGTCTTGACGCCATCCCTCCGGCGGTTACTATAGCTTTCGGCGCGGACAGCAGCGGCAATACGCTGGTCAATGTCACCGGCACGGCCACTATCAATACGTTCTTCATCAGACTTTTGCCGCAGTTTAGGACGGTCCCGGTTGCTTGCCGGGCCCAGGCAACGCGCGCAAAGCTGGTGATGTCGGTGGTGTTGGACCGCTCGGATTCAATGAACCACAATGGCGGATCGACGGCGCTTCCTCCCGCAGTCACCTCTTTCGTAAATTACTTCGACGATACCAACGACTATGTCGCAATGGTCAGCTTCGCCTCCAATGCGACCGTAGATTTTCCAATCGGCCATAGTTTCAAAACTCCGATTACAAATAAAGTCAACGCCATGACCTTCGTCGGTGGTACGTTCGGCCCGGGCGGTTTGACTCTGGCGAAGGCCCAGAATGACAGCGTCGTAACGACGGCCAACATTGTCAAGGTGGGGGTCTATTTCACGGACGGTAAAGTGAATATCATCCAGCAGACTCTGTCCTGCAATGGAACCCCCACCCTTTACAATCTTGGAGGATACGACCCAAACAACACCGATGTTGGCTTTTTCATTCCCACAACCGGACTTCAAATCTATCGCTACACCCCCCTAGCGGCTCCGGCAGCGGTACGTGGTACTCATGCGATGCTAGCGGCAATTGCACCACTGTGATTGCTAACTCTTGTTTGCGGAATTTGCCTGGATTCACTTCTGCAATCGACGGGTCAATAAAAACCTTCACGCGTGCATACGTGACCGCCGACGCTCAGTATGACGCCCTTCAAACCGCCAGCGCCATGCACGCCGAAGTCCCTAACACCGTAATCTACTCCATCGGATTGGGCACCGGCGTCGACACGACTTTCCTGCGAGAGGTCGCTAACGATCCCCTCAGTGATACCTATGATCCAACCAAGCCAGCTGGCTTGGCGGTATTCGCACCCAGTTGCCCATCGTCCCAGTGCACAGCTCAACTACAGCAAGTCTTTCAGACCATTGCCTCTAAAATCCTTCTCCGTCTGACGCGGTGAGACAGTGTCTCTTGATGCGGAACGGCTGGTCAAAAGGGTCGCGACCGAAGTCAAGAGCGGATCGAACCTCACAAACAACCTTTAGTCTCGAAGGCAGACGCCCCGGTCACAGGGATTATCATGGCGGACCAGACCCTGCGCTGCTAACCTGTTGACTTGATGCCGGTCCATTGAGTCAATAACTCCGCCATGAATAATGTGCCGATTAATGGGCTCCGCCTGCTGCTGGTGGAAAGCTGCACGCTGCTTGCGGCTTTCGCTGTCGTATTCGCATTGACCCATGTTGTCCACCGATCTTTAACCCGGCCGCAGTGGCTCGATTGGATACTCGCCAGTAATTCACGCGCCGTATTGTTCGTGATCGTATGCGCACTGTGCGCTCGGGCCCTGCTGCTGCCTTTCATCGGTATTCCCGAACCTCGCATCAACGACGAATACAGCTACCTGCTGATGGCCGACACCTTTGCCCATCACCGGCTCACGAATCCAACCCCGCCGGCGTGGCAGCATTTCGAGACGTTCCATGTGAACCTAACGCCCACCTATCATTCGAAATATCCGGTGTCTCAGGGGTTGGTGCTGGCTGCCGGCGAGATAACTTTTCATCAACCCTGGATCGGCGTGTATCTGAGCACAGCGCTGCTGTGTGGCGCAATCTGTTGGTGCCTGCAAGCCTTTGTGTCTCCTGGCTGGGCGCTACTGGGCGGGTTGCTGGCTGTGGTCCGCATCGCGCTTTTCAGCTACTGGATGAATTCGTATTGGGGAGGCTCGGTGGCGGCGCTTGGCGGTGCTGTTGCACTCGGCGCTGTCGTCCGGCTATTCCAGCCCGGGCTTACAAACTGGCGACGGTGCATACTTGCATGTGCGTTTGCGGTCTCGCTGCTCATTCTTGCAACGTCGCGCCCCTACGAAGGTTTCGCATTCTCCATTCCGTTGTTGGCGTACTTCGGCTATCAAACCGTGCGGGTCAGGACTGGGAGGAAGACGACACTTCGCGCGACGCTGCTGCCGGTCGTGGTTATCGGCCTCGCCGGGGTCATCCTCATGGGCTACTACAACAAGAGGACCACGGGCAATCCTCTGTTGCTGCCTCAGATCCTGAACGAGCGTACCTACTCTCCGCTGCCATTGTTCCTGGGGCAGAAGCCAAAGCCCGATCTAATATTCCGAGATCCAGTGTTTGAGAAATTCTTTAGAGTCACGGAAGTGGAGTACCGGTATCAGGACACTACCTCCATCGCAAGCCTGATCGGCCTGGAAACCGATCGCTTTGGGGTCGATTGGTTTTTCTTTGTCGGCCCGGCATTATCGTTTCCCGTATTGCTGGGCTTGTTCGCGAGCCTACGGGAGCCACGCTTGCGGATCGTAGCCGCTGTCGCCTTGTCGACGGGAATTGCTCTCGCTCTCTCTATTTATTCAATGCCCCATTATGCTGCGGCGGCGACAGTCGTCGTGTACATTCTTGCGGTGGAAGGTCTGCGTTATCTCTGGCAGCAGCAAAAGGACGGCGAGCGGGCTTTCGTTATTGCCGTATGCCTCACGGTGGTCGCGGTTTCGCTCTCCCGGCAAACGGGCAGCTCCGCTATGAACAGCGCCTTTACTTTTCCCGACGCTCGACGACTCGTGGCCCAGCAGTTGAAAGGCAAACCAGGAATGCATTTGGTACTGGTGTCGTACGATCTCGAACGGCATTACCCGGGAAATGAACTCGTGCATAACGGGGCAGAGTTCAACGCCGAGAAGATCCTATGGGCACGGTCGAAAGGCCCCGCGAATGATTTGGAATTGTGTCGTGCTTATTCCGACAGGACTTTCTGGAGTGTAACGACCAACGACCAGAATGTGTGTCCTTAAGCCCTCTCGACCTTTGCAAGTGATATGCGGGTCGCCAGCCTAATTGCCCAACCTATTTGAGACGAAAGCTCATAGGCTTAAGCGCTTAAGCCCACCTACTTCTCCAGAGCGGGCCTACGTGCTGCTACTGCATGCCGAGGCCGACAGTGACGGTCTTCTGGTCCAGATAGCCGGCGACTCTGCGCTTCCCCGCAGGAATTTGCATGGTTCGCTGCCATGTCCCGAAATCCTTTTTCCGCATGGCGATTGTGTGCTGGCCTGGGGGCACGGTGAGGGAATACGGGGTCTTCCCTACATAGGCGCCATCTAGAAAAATGTCAGCGGCTATTGGACTCGACCAAAACTCGAGAGTGGCATCTTGCACTACTGGCTTCGGGTTCGGCTCGGATCGAGCGGGTTCCAAGGAAGGCGCCGCTGGCGTCTCGGCAGGTGGCCCGTCAACGTCGCAATTGACATAATAAACTGACAGAGGCGCCACGAAAGGCCGCTGATTCGGTGATGCCTGACTATGACCGCGTATGTCCGCAATTATGCGCTCAAGCATGTTCTCCCTGGAACGAGTCGTATAGGAACTGTACCTGGCTACCAGGGCTCCTTGTTGGTTGTAAGCGCGAATAAAGAGGAACTTAGACTTGTCCGCGTACTGCAAACTCATGGTTGCCGTGGCGTTCGTGGTCGCTGGTCCAGCATATGAATAATCCCAAGTTCCCCCGTAGCTGCCGGTTACGGCCTCATTTAAAGAGGACGGCCCCGCGCGGGTGTAGGTGTGAGCTGTGGGAATGAGCCCCTCAAGGCTGGAGTCCGATGTTGAGAATACAACTACATAGTTCTTTGCTTTGGGGTCGGGTATTTGGGAGAAGCACAAGTCTGAGTAGTCTTTCTGGTGCTTCTTGTCACTAAGCCATTTTGCTGCAAACTTTGGAATGGCTGGCACTGGCTGTCCGCCTTCAGCGACAGAGAACGAGATATTCTTCGAGCATCCAGATGAAGTGGAGGCCGGGGCTTGCCCGAAGGCGACTGGACCGACCAGTAACATCGCAACCAAAGTCGGCAATAGTTTCATCGAAAGCCTTCATCCTAACGAACTGTAAGCGTCCATCGCTTCCCGAGCGGAGTACGCCATAGCAACACGTAGTGCGTCTGCCACTTTTCAAATGAGTGGCAGGTCGCCCGTCATCTCGGGCCAGCTGGCATCCCTATTCCTCGATGGAGAGTTGGTCGCCAACCGACGTTGACGTCTGCGCAATCATTCCGGCCGGCAGCTCCAGTACAGATCGTGCCTTCCAGTGCAGTCCCGTCATTCGGAATGGCGCCACCGCTGGCGACAGGTGGATAACGCGCCAGTCGCGGTCCACGAAGACAACGTCGATGGCAAAACGCATCGCTACGGTATGTATCGCTTGCGAAGGAACGATAAGCAGCCCCTCACCAGGCGCTAAACCGCGTCTGCCAAGCAGTCCCACCAGTCGAGTCATGCTCGTATCGGCGACAGCGATCCGCTCGCCCAGGACAGTATCCCTGGTCGCGTTGAGAACTTTGACCGTCTGCATTTCTATACCGCGTTTAGTGCTTTGAGGTCAGGCGATTCGCTGAGGCCATTCGTTTACGCCTGGCAACTATGATTGCCAGCAAGGCTACGGCGACCACGCCCGCGATAATTCGAATTATCAACACGCTGTCCATAATTGAATCCTCCAATCGTTATTTTGCGTCTTAACCGAGGCCCTGTATCAGCGCAATAGCCGCCGACCCGAGAAGTACTACAAAAATGGCGGGGAAAATAAAGAAAACCAACGGAAAGATCAGTTTGATGGTGGTTTTGGCTGCCCGCTCTTCCGCTTCCATCATGCGCTGCGTCCGCAAGGCATCTGCGAACTGCCCCAGAGCATGGGCGATCGGTGTTCCAAGGCGGTCCGTTTGAATCAGCATCGCGGCGAACTGGCGAACCATCTCGAGATCGACTCGATCTGCCATGCTTCTCCAGGCGTCAACTCGCGGTTTGCCAGCTCGCTGTTCACGGCCGATAATCGAGAGTTCTTCACTCATCTCCGGATAGACCACTTCCATCTCTGCTGCGATTTTGATCACGGCATGGTCCAGACCTAAGCCTGCTTCCATGCAGATCACCATCAGATCCATCACGTCCGGTAAGGCCAGCGCAAGTTTCGACTTTCGCCGGTTCATGGCGGAGATCAGGAAGACGTCCGGAGCAAAGAACCCCGCGGCGCCTAGAAGCAGGCTCCAAAGAAGCATGTTGTCGCGTCCAGTGAAGGTAGCGAGAAGGATGCCGACAACCGGAGCCAGCAGCTTTGCGCTTAGGAAGGTATCGACATCCTCAGGCTTGCGATAACCAGCGACGCTCAACCGGTAGGTCAGTTCCTCGTCTCTGGACCGCAACCAATCGCGGAAAGGGGCCAACGGCTGGGTAAGCAGAGAGAAGAGGTCGCCAACTCGATAGCTGGAATTTGCCGCGGGAAGAGATCCCAATTCGGCGAGTCTTGCCTCGGTTGGCGACTGATCTCCCGCGACCGCAAAAATGAGCAGGGCACTCACACCCAGCAGTGCCAAGCCCGCAAAAATCGCAATAAACAGTACGCTCATATCAGACCTTAATCCGAATGATCCGCCGAATCAGGAATAACCCAATCCCCAGGCTCACAATCGTCCCATAGACCATTTTTCGGCCGATCTCGGTCTCAAACAAAGGGCGGGTATAGCCCGGCGAGACCAGGTTCAGGGCGATGAAGCAGATGAAGGGCAGCGCCATCAGGATGACGCCCGTGAGCCGGCCCTGGGCGGTGAATATCCTGACTTTCTGGGCCAGGTGAATGCGCGATCGCAGCACCGCCGCGCTCTTGTCGAGCAAGGCAACGAGATTTCCTCCCGATTCCTTTTGCACAAGAATCGCAGTTACCAGAAACCGCAGATCCCGAACCGGAAAGCGACGTTCGAGGTTCAGCAAGGCTTCGCGAAATGGCAGACCATAATTCAGCTCATCCGCGGTGCGACGGAATTCCGGGCCTAGCGGCTCCGAGGTCTCATCAGCGACCATGGACAAGGCACTAGGCAAGGCATGTCCGGCGCGAAGAGCGCGAGACATCAAATCGATGGCATCGGGAAGCATGAGATTGAAGCGGCGGAAACGGCCCGCACGACGATACATGACCCAAACTAGCGGCATGGCCCCCAAGGCGATTCCCGGGATCCATCCAAAGAAGTCCGCCGGTATCCACCAATTGCCAATCGTCGCACCTATCAGCATCAGAACTGCTGAGAAAAAGAAGAACCGGCCGACAGTCCAGGGTACCTTCGCCTGATCGAGCATCAATTGCAGTCGCATGGCGATTGCATTGTTTCGAAGGAATCGATCGATGCTGGGGACACGGCTGAACGTGACCTGTCTTACTATGGCGTCGTTGCCAGTCTCACTGCCCGCACGCCGGTCCAGGCTAACCAGACGCTCGCGAGTCCGCTTGTCGGCGTCCGAAGGCTCCGTAAAATATGCGACCGTAGCGAACACTGACACCAGAAGAAGTAGGAATATCGTGATCATGGCGATACACGCTCCAGTCTATATTACAAATGAGTGCTCGAAAATACTTGGCGGCAAGACTATGCCAGACATCTTTAGCCGCTCGGCGAACTTAGGCGCCACCCCCGTGGCCCTGAACCGTCCCAATACGCGCCCGCCGGCGTCGAGTCCGAGTTGCTCGAAGACGAAGATATCCTGCATGGCCACCACGTCGCTGGTTATGCCGGTGATTTCCGTCACGTGGGTTATGCGACGGGTCCCATCGCTCATTCGGCATATCTGCACGATGATGGAAATCGCAGATGCGATTTGCTGGCGAAGCGCCTTCTCCGGCAGATTGAGGTTGGACATCAGCGACATGGTTTCCAGGCGAGCCACTGCATCCCGCGGGCTATTGGCGTGAATGGTCGTCAACGATCCATCATGTCCAGTGTTCATCGCCTGCAGCATGTCGAGGGCCTCCTGTAGATGCAACGAGAAAATGTCGTATTAACTGCAACGAGACTTTGTCACCCCTTGGCATTTAAGTAACGGCCGCTAAAGCGGGGCGGCCGGAGAGG
>Ga0208079_1001243_pt1 | contig 13502 bp, 15 predicted proteins | sample NGESurdeep092012_5_FD_184474 | JGI IMG/M metagenome (GOLD analysis project Ga0208079, IMG submission 184474) | Arctic peat soil microbial communities from Barrow, Alaska - NGEE Surface sample 210-2 deep-092012 (SPAdes) | ecosystem: Environmental > Terrestrial > Soil > Wetlands > Peat ... | reverse complement strand
CAGAGAAATCTTTCTCATACTGCGTGAATTCGTGGAGAATGCCCAGCGAAGGCCCTTTTGCCGCTTTTTGCGCTCCTCCCCGGATTATTGAGAAGATACCCTTTCGAGGTCTGTCACGCCTCGCTAATGCACGGCAACTTGACAGACGACACACAACAATCGTCTGGCCCACCTCGCCGCCTGTTGCCGTCAGGGGGCCGCGGTGAACGTGACACGGACCGAGTGTGGCGGGATCCTGGTGACCGTCGGCTTGACGTGGGTCTCCGGCTGACCCTTTTCCTTCAGGAACTCCTCGACGATCCCCTGCGCGGTTTCCACGTACCGCGGGTTGTAGGGCCGTTCCACCAACTGGATGTCCCGGTCATTCAGGCGGTCCACAATCTCTTTCGCCGAGACCCCGCGGAAGTTCTTGAACTCGACGGTGCGAACCACCGGCGGTTTGACTGACACGCTCCGCTCCTCCGCTTGGGCATTCAGCAGCGCTCCAGTTCCGGCAACCACGGACAAAAACCATCCCACTCTCATATTGGACCTCCTGCCAGCAGGAGGCAGGCCGATTGCCACCCTGGTATTCGTTGCAAATAATGAGCTTGCCGACGCTGCGCACGCGGCATCGGTGGCACGGGTGGGCGTTTGGGGCAACGCCGTGCCGCGCGGACTCGACACGCGTTACTGGCAACGCGGCGCCGCCCGCCTATTTGTGGAGCGCTAGCTCGCCGCCTTCAACAGGCACATGCGGCGGGCTGCGCGGCGGGCCTTCAGCCGCTCATTGGCCTTCTTCTGTTTCTCCGCGGATACGACGGTCTGACATGCGTCGCAGCGTTTCCGGATTCGGGAGCGCGTCACGAATTCAGCGGCGCAGCGGCGGCACTTTTTCGTCATGGTCTCCTCTAACGGGAGAATCCCCGGCTTCTTGGGTAGCAGGTGGGAATAATGGAAATCGCAATGATTCATGGCAGGCACCTCTCGGAGTTGGCGACTTGGCAGTTCCGGAAATTCCACGATACGCGGTGGGTGTTATGGCCCAAAAATACTTCCGGGTGCGTAAAAACCCAACATCTCTGTCCGGGCGCAAAAACCGTGCCGGCCAGTTCAGGAAAAATCGAATCTGCATATAACGAAAACACTTCCATCGGCATGACGGTATCCTGGCGGAATTCCTGCGACGGGTTCCCCACAGATACTGTCATCGTTCTAACACTCTCTCTGCACGCGGCGAACCGAACTCAAACGGCGCTCGGGGAGACCGGGCGGTAGACATCCGTGGCCTCCAGCAGTTCCCAGCGCAGGTGGTTCACATAAAAAAGTAGAATCGCTTCCGGGTATGCGCCGCGAAACTTCTCGTGCACGCGCTCTTCCCAGCCATCGGTGAAATACGGTTTGGCGTCCGTGTCCTTGGCAAAGAAGCCATTCTCATGCGGTACGCCCAGGAAATCCAGCACCGCTCCGATCATGTCCAGATGGGAGACCAGGATGGCCTGCGCCAGATCCTTGGCAAAATCCTCGTCCCCGGCGGAAATGCGCTCCCAGAGTTTCGGCACGGCTTTGCGCAAACCCTCGGTGTTGACCTTGGTGAGGTGCGCGCGAACCTTGAAGCCCTCGTAGATCTGGTAAACTTTCAGCTTGCCGATGGAGATGCCGCGGATGAGTTGTCCAAACGCATCCTGCCCCAGACCCAGGTAAACTTCGGAAATCTGCATCAAGTGCAAGCGTATCATGGACGGCCGGCTTCCAGGGAGGAGTGGGTCCGCTTTTCCGTTTCCCCGTCCGCCACGCGCCTGAGTGCGGTAAACTAGATCGGTTTGGTCAAAATGGGAAACGTAATCATCCTCGGCTCACAGTGGGGCGACGAGGGTAAGGGCAAGATCGTCGATCTCTTCGCGGAACGGTTCGATATTGTGGCGCGCTATCAGGGCGGGCACAATGCGGGCCATACGGTCTTCATCGGCGAGAAGAAGTTCATCCTCAAACTGGTCCCGAGCGGCATTCTGCGCCCCGGGAAGCAGGCCGTGATTGGCAACGGACTGGTCATCGATCCCGCCGCGCTGTTGAGCGAGATCGAGGCCCTGGAATCGGCGGGCGTGGCGGTGGCCGCCAATCTCTTCATCAGCAACCGCGCGCACGTGCTGTTTCCAGCCCACCGCATGATGGAGAAAATGTCGGAAGGCCGCCAGGGCCGCGTTTCCATCGGCACCACCTCGCGCGGCATCGGCCCCTGCTACGAGGACAAGATCGCGCGCCGCGGCATCCGCATCGCCGACCTCCTCGACACGGAAGGTTTCCGCGCGCACTACGATTCCGTGATGCAGGAGAAGGTCGTCATCGCCAGGGCGCTCGGCATTGACAGCGAACTCGACCTGACGGCCATCCGCGCCGAGTACGAGGCCTTCGCCGAGCGCATACGCCCCATGGTTTGCGATACCTCGGTGCTGCTCAACAACGCTATCCGCGACGGCAAGACCATCATGTTCGAAGGCGCGCAGGGCACCATGCTGGATATCGATCACGGCACCTATCCCTTCGTGACCTCCTCCAGCGCCAGCGCCGGCGGGGCGTGTACCGGCACGGGCGTGCCGCCCACGCGCATCTCCGGCGTGATCGGCGTCGGTAAGGCGTACATCACGCGCGTGGGCGGCGGGCCTTTCCCCACCGAGGCCTTGGACCACGCGGGCGAGCGGATCCGCACACGCGGCAAGGAATTCGGCGCCGTCACCGGCCGTCCGCGGCGTTGCGGCTGGTTCGACGCGCCGCTGTTGCGCTACACCGCCACCATCAACGGTTTCGACAGCCTGGTGGTGACCAAACTCGACGTGCTGGATGAGTTCGACCGGATTCCGGTCTGCGTGGGCTATCGCATCGCGGGCAGGGACGTCGACGGCATGCCGCCGACAGTGGCCGAGATCGCCAGGATCGAACCGGTGTACGAGTTTGTTCCGGGATGGAGCACCTCTACGTTCGGCATCGCGAACTACCAGGAGCTGCCGGCCAAGGCCAAGCAGTACATTGCGTTTCTGGAGGCCTGTACGGGCGTCGAAGTGGGTTGCATCTCCACCGGCCCGGAACGCAATCAGACCATCGTCCGCCCCGGCTCGCGCTTCGCCAAGCTGATCGGGTAATGTAATGCCAGGGTGGGACAGACCATCGCCTGTTGTGGTCTGTCATCCGGGGTGGCCTCTTTGACATTTAGCGTTTATCGTTATACGCTATAAGTATGATCCGTTCTTTTCGGGACCGCGAAGCCGAAAAGCTCTTCCACGACCAGTTCTCCAGAAAGTACCAGAGCATCGAACGAACGGCGCAACGCAAGCTGACCATGCTGGACGAAGCCGAAACGCTGGAGGATTTGGCGGCTCTTCCCGGCACTCGGCTGGAACCACTGACGGGCGATCGGAAAGGCCAATACAGCATCCGAATCGACGATCCATACCGCGTGTGCTTCGTATGGTCCGAAGGCGACGCGGCCGAAGTCGAGATTGTAGACTACCACTAGGAGACCCGTATGCCGAAACTTCTTTCTCCCATCCATCCTGGAGAGATCGTCCGGGAGGAGGTGCTTGGGCCCTTGAACCTGAGCGTCAACCAACTCGCCAAGTTGCTTGCCATCGATACTGCCCGGCTCAACGAGATCGTGCGCGGGCGGCGCGGCATCACGGCCGATACGGCCCTCCGCTTGGCGCGTTACCTCGGCACCTCCCCCGAATTTTGGCTGAAGCTGCAGGTACACTATGAGCTCCGGGTAGCCCGGCAAGCAAAGCAGAAGGAAATCGAACGCACCGTGCGTCCCAGGACCCAAGCGGCGTAAAAGGGCGAATGCCAAGGAGTATCTGGCCTTGCGGCGGCTAGCCGAGTAAAATCACGCCTTCGGCGGTGGCTGCATCGCGCAACTCCTGATCCAAGGTGGCCAGCGGCAGTCCCCGGCGTTGCGCTAACTCCAGGTACGCCGCGTCGTACGTGGTCAACCGATGCCGCGCGGCCAGGCGCACCGTAGCACCCCAGGCATGGCGATCCGTTTCCGCATCGATGCCGATCGGCAAAACGGCCAGGTCCGCCAGCGCGGCATCTCTGAAAGCAGCGTCGTGACGGCCGCGCCGGACGTTCATTTCCAAAACATTCGCCACCTCCAGCCTCCAGAGCGCGGGAACCCACGCCCCCCTGTCCGTCAAGCGGGCGAGAACCTCGGAGATGGCCTCTGTGGTCTCCTCGCTGTATACCCACGCCAGGGTCGCCGAGCTGTCAACCACCAAACTCACGGCCGGCCCGCATCCCGGTCCGCCTTGAAGGCGTCCCAATCGAATCGGCCGGCTTTCAGGTTCCGCGCCCTCTCCCGAATTCGCTCGACCGCCGCCCGCGCCTGGGATTGGTCGATGCTCCCGGCATTCGGCACCAACCGCGCCACAGCCTTACCGTGCCGCGTAATCACGATCTCTTCGCCGCGCTCCACACGGTCCAGCAACGCTGCCAGTTTATTTTTGGCTTCAAATGCACCAATCTCCTGCATGATTCCTCCGGCTAGAATCTAGCTTAAGCTAGCTTAATACGGCATGTCAAAATGGAGATAGAATTCCAGCCGGAATACCCTCCCTGGCAAAATCCATTTCACACGGTTTTTCATTGTAAATAAAAGGCTTAACTATGAGCCCCCTTGCCATGTCGGATATAATGATCGTAGGCAGGCATGTCTTCTCCAAAATCACTTCTCGCGTCCCCGTCCGATGGCGTGCGGCCCTGTCGGCGCGCGCCGCTTAAGTTCCCAAACGAAAAATGCGAGACGAACCCATTTCGCATCCGCCGCCTATTGTTGTCAATATTTTGCATCGACCTTGCGAACCCAATCGTATGCCACGAACCCAACCCATTTTCAGCCGCGGCCGCAAGCTCCGGCCGGCGGGTTATCGAGCCGCGCGGCCGCCGTGCAAACGCCGCTAACCTGCGTGTTATAATTTCCTTTAGCCATCACTCTGTCCCCGAGGTTAAATCCACTTGGCATTAGTAGAAGGTTGCAAACACTCGCTGGAAATTTCCATCCCCGTTGATGTGGTAGAGAGCGAGACCAACCGCGCCGTCGACGACATTCAGAAGCGCGCCAAACTGCAGGGCTTCCGCCCCGGCAAAGTGCCCGCCAACCTGATCCGCAAACAGTTTGCCGGCGATGTCCGGCAAAAAGTGCTGGAGAAACTGATTCCCGTCCATCTGCAAAAGCAGCTCGAAGCGGAGAACCTGAACGTGGTGGGCACGCCCGACATCAGCGACGTCCATTTCCACGATTTCGCCCCGCTCACGTTCAAGGCCACCTTCGAAGTGTTCCCGGAGGTCGTGCTCGGCGAGTACCACAACGTCGAAGTGCCCTACCAGGATCCCGAAGTCACCGAAGAGGACATTGCCAGGCGCATCGACGAGATCCGCCAGCAGAAGGCGCAGTACATCAATATCGATCCGCGCCCGGTGGTGGACGGCGATTTCGCCGTCGTCTCGCTGGAAAGCCTGGAAGGCGTGGAAGGCGAACCGGTGAAGACCGACGAGATGGTGCTCGAAATCGGCGCCAAGGAGACGTTCGCAGCGTTCACCGGGAATCTGCGCGGCCTCACTCCCGGGGACGAGAAGGATTTCGAAGTCGTCTACCCGGACGATTATGGGTCCGAGAAACTGGCCGGCAAGACCGTCAAGTTCCATGCCGTCCTCAAGGGCCTGCGCCGCAAGGAGCTGCCCGAACTCGACGATGAGTTCGCCCAGGAACTCGGCGACTACCGCACGGTCGACGAGCTGAAGGAAGCCGTCCGCAAGGCCATCTTCTCCCAGCGCCAGAACGAGGCGCAGCAGGATGCCAAGAACCAGATTGTGGACAAACTGGTGGACGCGCATGACTTTCCGGTGCCCGAACTGTTCGTGGAACGCCAGATCAAGAACCGCGTGGAGCAGCGCCTGCTTGCCATGGCCGAGCAGGGCATCGATCCGAAAAAACTGAAATTGGATTGGGACAAATTGAAGGAAACGCAGCGCGACAAGGCGATCCGCGAGGTGAAGGCTTCCATGTTGCTCGGCAAGGTCAGCGAGCGGGAGAGCATTCACGCCACGCGCGACGAAGTCGACAGCGAAGTGGAAAAGGTGGCCCGCCAGCAGCGCAAGCCGGTGGCCGCGGTGCATATGGAATTCGAGAAGGATGGCACGCTGGGCCGCATCGCCAGCCACATCCAGACCGACAAGACGCTGAACTTCCTGTTCGAGCACGCGCGCAAGACGGCCGAGTCCTAGGCTGGTGGGACAGGCCATTGCTTTTTGTGGCCTGTCAACCGCGCGCTATGGAATGTGCAACGATAGGGGCCGGGACCTTCCCGGCCAACGAATGTGTTAACCGGAGATATCGGGCGCGATCCGCCGGGTACATTGCTAAGGAAACGTCATTCGGGTGATAATGGAGATGGAATTCAATGTGGTGCCCTACCCTGACGGCGCTGTGCCAACGGCGGAAGAGGAGAAACCTGCGTGAAGCGTGCCGGATCCGATGATGCTTTACGGTGTTCGTTTTGTCATAAGAGTCAGGACGTAGTCGGAAAACTCATTTCTTCTCCGAGCGACTATCCTCGCGCGTACATCTGCGACGAGTGCATTGCGGTCTGCAACTCGATCCTCGAGGACGACAAGGTCGAGGCTCCTTCCGGAACACCGAACAAAATCCCGAAGCCCTTGGAAGTGAAAGAGTTCCTGGATCAGTACGTAATCGGGCAGGAAGCCACCAAGAAGAAGTTGGCGGTGGCGGTTTACAACCACTGCAAGCGGATTCACATGAACCGCATGCGCAACACCGAGGTCGAACTGCAGAAATCGAATATCCTGCTCATCGGCCCCACCGGCACCGGTAAAACCCTGATGGCCCAAACCCTGGCGAAGATCCTGGATGTGCCGTTTGCGATTGTCGATGCCACCACCTTGACCGAGGCCGGGTACGTCGGCGAGGACGTGGAGAACATCATCCTCAAGCTTCTCCAGGCGGCTGATGGCGACGTGCAGAAGTGCCAGCAGGGCATTATTTACATCGACGAGATCGACAAGATCTGCCGCAAGGACGAGAACCCGTCGATCACGCGCGATGTTTCGGGCGAGGGCGTGCAGCAGGCGCTTTTGAAGATTCTGGAAGGCACGATAGCCAACGTTCCCCCGCAAGGTGGGCGCAAGCACCCGCACCAGGAATTCACGCCGGTGGACACGACTAACATTTTGTTTATCTGCGGCGGCGCTTTCGTGGGTCTGGAAAAGGTAATCGCGCGCCGCACCGGCAAGAAGAGCATGGGCTTCCTGCAGGAAGAGGAAAAAACCATCGGCCGCTCCTCTGGCGTCAGCGGACGCCGCGATATCGATCTGCTCGGCCAGGCCCAGCCGGTCGATCTGATCAAGTTTGGTTTCATTCCGGAATTCATCGGCCGTCTGCCGGTGAGCGCCGTACTGGAGGACTTGGATCGCTCGGCCCTGATCCAGATCCTGACCAGGCCCAAGAACGCCATCATCAAGCAGTATCAGAAGCTCTTCGAATTCGAGAACGTTCGCCTCAGGTTCAGCGAGGAGGCCATCGAAGCCATCGCCGATCTGGCCATGGAGCGCAAGGTGGGCGCGCGCGGTTTGCGGATGATTCTCGAAGACCTGATGCTGGATCTGATGTATTACCTGCCTTCCTACAAAAAAGTACGCGAGTTCCTGGTTACCAAAGAGATGGTGCTCTCGCAGAAAATCAGTCTTACAATATTGGAAAAGGCCGGTTAACCGTAATTTCCTGAACAGACCGCACGCCGGGGACTGGGGTTGTACCGATCCCGGTGGGGAGAACAATGCTTACTTCGAAGGAAAAATCCGATACAAAACGTCTGCCGATGATGCCCATTCGCGACGTGGTCATCTTTCCGTACATGATGACCCCGTTCGTGGTGGGGCGCGAATCCAGTGTGCGGGCGTTGGAAGAGGCCATGGCCGGCGACAAGAAGATCTTTCTTGCCACGCAGCACGATGCCTCCGTCGATGAACCCAAGCCCAACGAGATTTACAGCGTCGGCACCATCGTCAACATCGTGCAGAGCCTCAAGCTCCCGGACGGCAACATCAAAGTCCTGGTGGAAGGCGTGGAACGCGCCAAAGTGGTTTCGATCTCCGACGAGGAGGGCTTCTTCCGCGCCACCGTGCGCACCTCCGCCTACAAAGTGGAAACCGGCCCGCAACTCGACGCGCTCATCAGCCGCGTCACCGGCCTGTTCGAACAGTACGTCAAACTCAGCCAGAACCTGAACTACGAAACCATGATCGCGGCCATCCGCGTGGATGAGAGCGGCAAACTCTCCGATACGGTGGGCGCCAACCTGCAGCTCACCATCGAAGAGAAGCAGGAACTGCTGGAAATCTTCGACCCCATCGACCGCCTGACGCGCGTGGCCGAGATGCTCGATATCGAGATCGAAAAGCTCAATGTCGACCGCACCATTCAGGGGCGCGTGAAGCGCCAGATGGAGAAGGCGCAGAAAGAGTACTACCTCAACGAGAAGATCAAGGCCATCCAGAAGGAACTGGGGCGCGGCGAAAAGAGCGAACTCGATGAGCTGAAGCGGCGCATCGAGGAAGCCGGCATGACCCCCGAGGCGCAGGAGAAAGCCATGGCGGAGCTCAAGCGCCTGGAGAACATGCCGCCCATGTCCGCCGAATCCACCGTAAGCCGCAACTATCTCGACTGGCTGCTGGTGGTGCCATGGAAGAAAAAGTCCAAGGAAATCCGCGATCTCAAGTTCGCCGAAACCGTGCTGGAAAGCGATCACTACGGGCTGGAGAAGATCAAGGAACGCATCCTGGAATTTCTGGCGGTGCGCCGCCTGGTGAAGAATCCCAAGGGCTCGATTCTATGCTTCGTGGGGCCTCCGGGCGTGGGCAAGACCTCGCTCGGCATGTCGATTGCGAAAGCCACCGGACGCAAATTCGTCCGCATGTCGCTCGGCGGCGTGCGCGATGAGGCGGAAGTCCGCGGGCACCGCCGCACCTACATCGGCGCGCTGCCCGGCCAGATCATCCAGATGATGAAGAAGGCCGGCACGCGCAACCCGGTGTTCATGCTCGACGAAGTCGACAAGATGTCGATGGATTTCCGCGGCGACCCGAGTGCGGCGCTGCTCGAAGTGCTCGACCCCGAGCAGAACTTCATGTTCGTGGACCACTACCTGGACGTGGAATACGATCTCAGCCAGGTGTTCTTCATCGCCACCGCCAATGTCATGCACACCGTTCCGCCGGCCCTTCAGGACCGCATGGAAGTCATCCGTCTGTCGGGTTATACCGAGCTCGAAAAGATGGAGATCGCCAAGCGTTTCCTGGTGAAAAAGCAGGTGGAAGCCACCGGACTCACCGGCGAAGAGATCGATTTCAAGGACGACGGCATCGGCAGCCTGATCGAGTACTATTCCCGCGAGGCCGGCGTACGCAATCTGGAACGGGAAATCGGCAATGTCTGCCGCAAGATCGCGCGGCAAGTGGTCAACAACGATAACGGCAAGGACAACAAGAAGCTTGCCACGGCTGTGATCAATGGCGAGAAGGTGAGGGAACTGCTCGGACCCTGGAAGTTCCGCGACCTCGTCACCGACAAGAAGAACGAAATCGGGGCAGCCACCGGGCTGGCCTGGACCGAAGTCGGCGGCCAGCTTCTGACCGTGGAATGCACCCTGATGGAAGGCAAAGGTAAGCTCACCATCACCGGCAAGCTGGGCGAAGTCATGCAGGAATCGGCCCAGGCCGCCATGAGCTATATCCGCTCGCGGGCGCTATCGCTGGGGCTGGCGCGCGATTTCTACCGCAGCCTGGACGTCCACATTCACATTCCCGAAGGCGCCATTCCCAAGGACGGACCCTCGGCCGGCATCACCCTGGCCACCGTCATTTGCAGCGCCCTGACCAAGAACCCGGTGCGCGGCGATCTGGCCATGACCGGCGAAATCACCCTCCGCGGCAAGGTGCTGCCCATCGGCGGTCTCAAGGAGAAGTTGATGGCCGCGCACCGCCATGGCATCCTGGAAGCGATCATGCCGCGGGAGAATGAAAAGGATCTTCCGGACATCCCCGATGCCATCAAAAAGACCATGAAGCTCCACTTCGTGGAGTCCATGGACCAGGTTCTGAAAATCGCTCTCGTTCGGGAAATCGTCGCGTTGCCGATCCCGGCGGCCGATCTGGCCGATCTGAAGATGGAAGATCGCCAGCCCGCCGAAGAGACTGTTGCACATTAAGTGAGTTCCTTGAAAGCAGAATTTGTAGTAAGCTCAGGCAAGCCGGACACGTTCCCCTCCGACCGATTGCCGGAGGTCGCATTCTTAGGGAGAAGTAACGTTGGCAAGTCCAGCTTGATTAACGCCCTCACCGGCCACAAAAAGCTGGCGTTCACGAGCAATACACCGGGCCGAACGCAAACCATTAACTTTTACCGGGTCGACGAGGGTTTCTACCTCGTCGATTTACCGGGCTATGGATATGCCCGGGTCCCCAAGGGGTTCACCGGCCAATGGAAGATTTTGATCGAGCAGTATTTGAACAATCGAGAGACTCTGGTGCTTTCCTGCCTGATTCTGGATACCCGCCGCGGATGGATGGAGAAAGATCTCGATCTCAAGCGGTGGCTCGAGCATTACGGCAGGCCGTACCTGGTAGTAGCTACCAAGACAGACAAGATGAATCAGACTGAGCAAGAGCGCGGACTTCGCGCCATCCGCAAGGAAGGCGTGGAGCCGTTGCCGTTCTCGGCCCTCAGTGGCCGGGGAGTGAGGGAAATTTGGCAAGTAATAATGAAAACACTTCACCCACGGTAGGCGACAACCTGCCGCAGGAACAATCCGAAAAGCCCACCGAAAAGACACCCACCCGCGAAAGCGCCCCCGCAGAGACTCTCGAAAAGCCGACCGTCGATAAGCCGACCGTCGAAAAGCCGCACAAGCCCGAGCGAGCCTCCAGAACGGCCGCCACGGCTGCGCCGCCTGAAGTCAAGCCCGCCGAACCGAAGCCCGCGGCGGAACCCAAACCGGCCGCGGAACCCAAACCCGCGGCGGAACTGAAACCCGCGGCGGAAGCCAAGCCTATCACGCCCCCCCTGGCGCCTCCCCTTGCCCTTCCACCGCCGGCCGCCGAGCCGCCCGCCCCTCCTCCCGGACCTGAAACCCACCTCGGCGCGCAGCGCCGCAAGCAGGGTTCCGCCCAGGCCGCCAAATCTGGAACTCCCACGCTCGACCTGGTCGAGCTGAAGGACATGAGCATTCAGAAGCTCAACCAGGTTGCCAAGGACATGAACATCGCCGGCGCCGCCGGCCTGCGCAAGCAGGAACTGATCTTCAAGATCCTGCAAACCCAGGCCGAAAAGAGCGGGCTGATCTTCAGCGAAGGCGTGCTGGAGTGCCTGCCCGACGGCTTCGGCTTCCTGCGCGCTCCCGAGTACAACTACCTGCCCGGCCCCGACGATGTTTACGTGTCGCCCAGCCAGATCCGCCGTTTCGATCTGCGCACCGGCGACACCATCAGTGGCCAGATCCGCCCGCCCAAGGAAGGCGAGCGCTACTTCGCGCTGATCAAAGTCGATGCCATCAACTTCGAGCCGCCCGAGGAAGCCCGCAACAAAATCTTCTTCGACAACCTGACGCCGCTGTATCCCAACGAGCGGTTCAAGCTGGAAACCGTCAAAGACAATTACTCCGGCCGCGTGATGGATCTGCTGAGCCCCGTCGGCAAGGGCCAGCGCGGTCTCATCGTGTCCCCGCCGCGTACCGGTAAGACGATGCTGCTGCAAAGCATCGCCAACTCCGTCACCACCAATCATCCCGAAGTCACGTTGATCGTTCTGCTGATCGACGAGCGTCCGGAAGAAGTCACCGACATGCAGCGCAGCGTGAAAGGTGAAGTCATCAGCTCCACCTTCGACGAACCTGCCACGCGCCACGTGCAGGTGGCCGAAATGGTCATCGAAAAGGCCAAGCGCCTGGTGGAGCACAAGCGCGACGTCGTCATCCTGCTGGATTCCATCACGCGTCTGGCGCGCGCCTACAACACCATCGTCCCGCCGAGCGGCAAGGTGCTCTCGGGCGGCGTGGATTCTAACGCCTTACAGCGTCCCAAGCGCTTCTTCGGCGCCGCGCGCAACATTGAGGAGGGCGGCTCGCTCACCATCATCGCCACCGCGCTCATCGATACCGGCAGCCGCATGGACGACGTGATTTTCGAAGAGTTCAAGGGCACCGGCAACATGGAAATCCACCTGGAACGCAAACTCGTGGACAAGCGCGTCTTCCCCGCCATCGACATCAACAAGAGCGGTACCCGCAAGGAAGAGCTGCTCCTGCCCAAGGACGAGCTCAACCGCGTGTGGATCCTCCGCAAGGTGCTCGCTCCGCTTTCGCCCGTGGAGACCATGGAGCTGTTGTTGGACAAGCTGGGCAAGACCCGCTCCAACGGCGAGTTCCTCGGCGCCATGAGCGGCTAACTAACTTTGGGGACAGACCAGAGTGTCCCAAGGCGCGCCTTTTGCCGCCGCGTGGGGGGTACCCTTTGGGTCCGGGTCCGTCCCCGGGTTCCTATCTCTCTACATCCGCGCGTGCGCGACCGAGCAGGCTGATGACGCCGAGGCGCGCGGCCCACGAGTTGACGTACTCCCAATCGAGGTCCGGATTGTTGGCGAGAATGCCCACGATGTCGTTCCACTGGCGATCGGAGACTTCACCGCCGTCGCGATACCACTGCAACTTTGACAGCAGACTATCTTCCGAGGTTGCCACCGGACAGAGTACGGCTCCTTCAATTCTGAGCGGCGTGGGTGTAGCGCGCTCCAATTCCGAATCGTGAAAATCTGTTAAAGCGGGGAATACGTCAAACTTCATGGCGCTACTCATGTGAATCAAATTAAACGCGCGCCTCTCCCGCAGCGCCTGTTCCATCATCCCCAAATCCGCGTACCAGCCGGGTCCGAGGGCTTTGGCAAGTAGTTTGGCCTGTGGCGGGAAGATCAGGGCAACCAAGTCTCCATCCATGGTCCCGCGTGCGACGCCATGTGCGGATGAGGCCAGAGAACCGCTCACCAGAAACCGGATGCCGAGCGCCGTCAAGGCGGAAGTCAACTCGTTGAGTCCTTGCGCCAAAGGGTCCGTCATAGAGGCAGTTCGGCGCCGTACACTCTTGCGTACAAATCGGCGCCAAGTCTCCGGTGAGCCGCCCGCAGAAAAATCTCGCGGTCGCCGGCCTGCGGATATTTCTGGCGCAGGCCCGCTTCAGCGAATCTGCGCACCAGCGCCGAGTACTCAAAGGTCCGCTGCAGCTTTTCTTCCGGCGACATCTTGCGCATCAGGTCCATGAAGACCTTCCATGCCTCCGGCGACGTGTCTCGCGGCCTCATACCTACATGATAGCCGACGGGGGCAGGGCAAACCCTGGGACAGGGCGAAAACCACCGCGGGGAGTGGGCTCCGAACCCGGGGACAGACAAGACTGGCATGGATTTCCGGTAAAAT
>Ga0208079_1001242_pt1 | contig 13502 bp, 13 predicted proteins | sample NGESurdeep092012_5_FD_184474 | JGI IMG/M metagenome (GOLD analysis project Ga0208079, IMG submission 184474) | Arctic peat soil microbial communities from Barrow, Alaska - NGEE Surface sample 210-2 deep-092012 (SPAdes) | ecosystem: Environmental > Terrestrial > Soil > Wetlands > Peat ... | reverse complement strand
GCCGGGGTCAAAGGGGCCCGGGCGAACGGCGGTCGCGGTGATAGCGAGGATCGGGAACGCCACCGCGAGCACGTCCACCTCCTCGTCGCTCTTGCCGCGGACGTCGCCGAGGGTCAGCCTGCCGACAATGCCCATGGAGTCGATGAGGGTTCGGAAGGCGGCCCTTCGCTCGGCCGGCTCCGTGATCTCCTCCGCCCGTCCGCCGATCAGGGCGCCCGGCAGCATCACCTCGACTTCGGGGTTGGCCAGGGCGTTGAGGAACCAGTGCGCACTGCGCCCGTAGCCGGCCGCCACGACGACCCGACCCTCAATCACCGTGTAGCCCAGCGGTGCCTCGCGGACCAGACCGCTCTTGCGTCCGGTGGTTCGCAGCAGCAGGATCGAGCCCGCGACCGGGGTGGTGAGAAGCGGTCCGCCCCCGGCGCGGATCAGCGGAGCGGCCATCCAGCGGTTGAGCACCCGGAACGCCGTGCGAAGCGGGGTGAGCACGGCCGTCACGGCGTTGCCGTAGGGCAGGGGAACGGTCATCCGACGACTCTAGGCCGACGTCCGGTTGTTGGGTGCGATGGCGTTACGAGCCGTCGCCGGCCGGCAGGGCGATGCGGAACTGAGTGCCGCCCGGGTCGCTGACCAATGTCAGCGACCCGCCGTGCGCCTTCACCACGGCCTGCGCGATGGCCAGCCCGAGACCGGTGCTGCCCTTGGCCCGCGAACGCGAGTCGTCGGCGCGCACGAAACGCTCGAAGACAGTGGCCTGCAGCTCTACCGGGATGCCCGGGCCGTCGTCGCTGACCGACAGCAGGACGTCGTGCTCCGCCTGCTCATCGCGGCTCAGCCTGACCACGACCGAGGTCCCGGCCGGGGTATGGATGCGCGCGTTGGAGAGCAGGTTGGCCATCACCTGGTGCAGACGGTGCTCGTCGCCGCGCACGACGAGCGGCTCGTCGGGCAGGTCGAGCGACCAACGGTGGTCGGGGCCGGCCACTCGCGCATCGCTGGTGACTTCGATGACCAGCCGGGACAGGTCGACGTCCTCCTGCTCCAGCGGGCGGCCGGAGTCGAGCCGGGCAAGGAGCAGGAGGTCGTCCACGAGCAGGCCCATCCGTACGGCTTCGGACTCGACCCGTCCGAGCGCGTGGCTCACCTGCTCGGGGACAGCCTCGGTGCTGCGCCGGGCCAGCTCGGCATAGCTGCGTATGCCGGCCAGCGGGGTGCGCAGCTCGTGGCTCGCGTCCGCCACGAAGCGCCGCAGCCGGGCTTCGCTGCCTTCGCGCTCCTCGAGTGCGGTCTCCACGTGTCCGAGCATCTGGTTGAAGGCCGCGCTGAGCTGACCCACCTCCGTGCGCGGATACGTTTCGGGCACCCGGTGGGGCAGGTCCACGGCGCCGCTGGCCAGGGGCAGTGAGCTGACCTGGCGGGCGGTCATCGTGACCCGGCGCAGTGGGCGCAGCGACAGCGTGACCCAGCCGGCGCCGGCCAGCCCGGTCAGCAGCAGCGCTGCGGCGAAGACGACAAGCTCGGTGGCCTGGAGCCGGTGCACCGTTGACTCGATGTCCTGCAACGGCAGCCCGGCGATGTGGATGTCCTCGTCCCTGCCCTGGGTGGCCCGGAGCCGATAGTCGCCGAGCGAGGACAGGTGTGCGGTCGTTGGCGGGGCGTCGGGGGCCAGGTGCAGGAGTGCTGCGCGGTCCGCCGTGCTCAGGGCCACGTTGCTGAGGCTGACGTCGCCGCCCTTGTCGTAGACGACCTGGGCTTGGGTGATTGACCCCTTGCTGATCTGGGCGGCCAGCGTGCCCACCGCTTGTCCCGGCAGGCCTGGGTCGGGGGGGCCGCCAGGTCCGCCGGGGGTGCCGGGGTTCTGCTCAAGGCTGACGTCGAGGCGGCCGCCGGCCTGGACCAGCTGCTGGTCCAGGCGGGTGACCAGGAAGCCCTGCAGGGTGATGCTCGTGGCGATCCCGATTCCCGCACAGGACACGATGAGCAGGACCAGTACCCCGGCGGTGAGCCGGGTCCGCAGGGTCCGACCGGCCAGCCAGCCGCGGATGGTCACGTCGCGGTCTTGAGGACGTACCCGACGCCGCGGACGGTATGGATGAGCGGCTCGCGGCCCGCATCGACCTTCTTGCGCAGGTAGCTGATGTAGAGCTCCACGACGTGGGCCTGGCCGCCGAAGTCGTAGTTCCAGACGCGGTCGAGGATCTGTGCCTTGCTCAGCACCCGGCGCGGGTTGCGCATCAGGAAGCGCAAGAGCTCGAACTCGGTGGCGGTCAGATCGACCAGCTCATCGGCCCGGCGTACCTCGCGGGCCTCCTCATCCATCGTCAGGTCGGCGAACGCCAGCTGGCTGTATGCCTTGTTCTGGCTCATGCCGGCGCGGCGCAGCATGCCACGCAGGCGGGCCAGCACTTCCTCCAGGCTGAATGGTTTGGTCACGTAGTCGTCGCCGCCGGCGGTGATCCCGGCGATCCGGTCTTCGACCGAGTCCCGGGCGGTGAGGAAGAGCACGCCCACCCGGGGGTTGTCCTCGCGCAGCCGGCGCATCACCTCAAGGCCATCGAAGTCCGGCAGCATCATGTCGAGCACGACTGCGTCCGGACGGAACTCGCGACCGGTGCGGACGGCGCTGATCCCCGTGCCGGCGCTTTGTACGTCCCATCCCTCGTGCCGCAGCACACTCGAGAGGACCTCGGCAAGGTTCGGCTCGTCGTCCACCACCAGGACGCGTACCGGCGTACCGTCCGGGCGGCTCAGGTCGGCGGACTGGGTGGCTTTCTCGACATCGGTCATCAACGGCCTCCAACAAGGATGAGGGCAAGTGCGGGGCAGTCGTTCACCGCGCGTCTGGCCAGCGGGCGCAGCCCATCGGGGACCGGGTTGTCGGACAGCAGGGGGTAGCCCCACTCGTCCAGGTCGACCTGCTCAGGGAGCAGCTCGGCGCAAAGGCCGTGGCCGGTGCACAGGATCGGGTTGACGCGCAGTGACTCGTCCATGGGTCAGCTCCAGTCGTCCTTGTGGTCCGGTGATCCGGCCGGGATGGGCAAGAACGGCTCGTAGCTGCTAGCGCTGCACCGTCCGGCTTCGTGCACCCTGACCTCGGCGGCAAAGACGGTCAACGCGCTGCGCAGGAAGCGCACGGTGCCGTCAGGGTGGTGACAGGCGCCGCGGCGCTCGACCAGCTTGGACCAACGCGCCAGATCGCCCCGGGCCGATGGGGCGGACCGTTGGTTGGCGAGCTGCACGAGGGTGTCTGCGATAAGCGGCAGGCCGTTCAGGCACGGCCCGCACTGCCCGGCCGACTCCAGGGCCAGGTATCGGACGACCCGGGCCGACTCGATGACTCCGCAACGGTCGACCGGCAGTGCGGCCAGTACCCCGGCGCCGACGGCAGCACCGAGCGGGCGCAGGTCGGCATTGCTGAGCGTGAGCGCCCTGGCCTGCTCAGGGGAGAGCCATGCACCGTGGTACCCGCCGACGAGGACCGCTTGCGCGGGGTACTGCGCGAGTCTGAGCAGTTCGGCAATCGGGGTGCCGAGCGAGGTTTCGCGGACCCCGCCGCTGCCATTGGCCAGTCGCACGGTGGTGAGCATGCTGCCGGGCTCCGCCTCGGTGCCGAGGTCCCGAAACCATGCCGGGCCGTATCGCGAGATCAACGCCAGATGGGCGAGGGTCTCGACGTTCTGGACCAGTGTTGGAGCCCCGTTGACGCCGCGCTCGAACATCCGCGGCGGGGAGAAGCGGGGCAGGGCGGCGCCGCCCTCGACGCGGTTGGCCAGAGCCGACGCCTCACCGGCCAGGAAGCGGGCCGGGGCGGTGACCAGGCCGACCGCGACGCGATCGAGGCCGGCGGCTGCCCGCTCGGCAATCGCCGACTGGAGGCGTTGAACCAGCCTGGGTTCGCGGTGGACGTAGAGGTGGACCCGCTTGGCGCCGACAGCCTCGGCCGCGAGCTGGAGACCGTCCAGGACCAGATGTGGGCAGGACCAGAGCAGCGTCTTGTCCTTGTCGCTTGCCGGCTCGCCCTCGGCGCCGTTGCCGACGACGACCGGGGCGCCCCTCTGACCGGCGACGGCGGCGAGCTTTGTGTGGGTCGGGAACGCCGCTCCGCCGCGTCCGGTCAGGCCCGCGGACTCGATGGTGTGGATGAGCATCCCGGGGCCGCCCCGGTAAGGCGTACGACCGTGCACTTGCAGGTGTGCCGCAAGATCCATCGGCTGACCAGCAGCGGAGAGAAGCCGGGGCAACCCGATGGGCCCAGGTCTGCCAGAGCTGGCGGTGGCTGCCTCTGGTGTGGCTGCGTCTCGTGTGGCTGTGGTCATCGCAGGCTCCCCGTCTTGTCTGTGCGAATCTTGTCTGCCCGAATCTGGTTTGCTTGCCAGAACTGCTCGGGTACCCGACTCGGGCGCGGAACGGCGGCACGTGCGTCCAGGACCCGGTAGCCGATGGCTGTGATCACCGCGAACACCGTAGCCAGGGTGAGGGCGAGCAGCCAGCCGGACTGAAGGTCCTTGTAGGCACCCATGCTGTGGGCTACCACCACCGGGTAGCAGACATATGCGAGCCAGTGGATCGCCCGCCATACAGACGGCCTGAGCCGGTCGCGGAGCAGGCTGGTGACGATGAGGGCGGCGAACAGGTCGATTGCCACCGCGCCGAGCCCGATCCAGAAGCGTTCGTATCCTGAGGTGAACGGCACGACCGTCGACAACCAGGGGATATGTGCGTATCCGTCAACTATCGCCGTGACAATGTGCGTGCCCAGGAATGCCACCGTGAGCAGTGACAGGTTGCGGTGCAGACCGGTCACCGCAAACCGGGGGAGTCCGGGCAGGCGGCCCTGCCGGTTGACCAGAATGCCGAGCATCGCGACGAGTGAGAACAGGATGAGGCTGATCACGCCGGTGGCTCGGCTGGCGAACCAGAATGCAGTGCCCGTGATCATGACGAGACCTCCGGCCAGCCGGCGAGCGCGGTCACTGACCCGTCAACGGCGACCAGGCGAGCGGGCAACCCCAGCTTCGTCAGCCAACCGGTGGCGCTCTGCCCGCGGATGATCGATGCGGTGCTGGCGATGTTGGCGTCCAGGGCTGAGGCGGCCACCACCGAGACCGTGCGCCAGTCGCTGTCGGCAGGCCGGCCGGTCCGCGGGTCGAGGATGTGATGCATCAGGTCGCCGCCGCGCTGCCACCTGCGGGCACTGGTGCTGGATGTGGCCAGCCCACCGCCGCGGATGGCGATGACGCCGGTAGGTCCTTCGGTGGGCGTGGATGGATCACCGGTGACGTCCTGGACCCGGATCGACCATCCACCGGGTGGCACCTCACCGGCAACGGCGATGTCGCCGCCGAGGCTGACCAGTACGCCGCAGTTGAGTACGCGGGCGATCCCTTCGGCCGATCGGTCGGCAGCCCAGGCCTTGGCTGTGGCCCCGAGGTCGAGCCGGACGCCGGCCGGCACGGTGAGCAGGTTGGTCGCGTCCTCGAGCCGGATCTGCCGCCATTGTGGGACGTGGTGGACGGTGACCCGCAGCGCCCCACCCTGTGTCGGCACCGAGGCGAAGTCGCGGTCATACCCGATCGCCTCCATCGCCCGGCCAACCGTTGGGTCGACGAGGCCGTCGGTGAGCAGCGCCCCTCGCAGTGCGGCGCGAACCGCCCCGGCCAGCAGCGCACTGACCGTGGTTGGCTGGCCGGCCCACGCATCGAGCTGCATCAGCTCGGAGTCCGCGCGGAACCGGCTGCAGGCTGCGTCGAGGGCCGCCAGGTCATCGGCCAGCATCGCCCGCGCCGAGTCGAGCCGGGTCCCGTCGGTGACGACGAGCCGGATCTTCGTGCCGATGGCATTCCAGTCGGCCGAGGGAAGGTGCTCTGACATTGTTTGCCCTGGCGTTGAGGTGACGGCCATCATGACGCTCCGGTGGTCGCGACCGGCGCGATGTTGGTGGTCGTCGGGGCTGCGGCCGCCTGCAGTCTCGAGCCGGAGTCGTCATCGTTGGTGTTCCTCGAGCTGCTCGCTGCCAAGGTCGTGGTGCCTGCGCTCGTTGCGGCGGTCGGGCTGGGCAGGCTGATCGCGATCGCGACGGCGCCGATAGCGCTGGCGGCACCGGCACCGAGGGTGATGGCCGACACCCAGGCCAGACCTTTGTTGCGGGCAGTCTGTCGGGCCGCAGCCGAGGTGGGTGAGCTTGTCATGGTGCTCCAATCCCGGATCGGGGGGCGCTGGTTGCTGCGCTGTTCGTGGTCCATGCGTCCACAATCCAGTATTCCCCTGTGCGGCCTTTGGGTGCTTCCTCTGAATTGCCTATGAGAGGCCGTCCCAAGGTTTTCTATCGCAGAGCCAGGAGCCACGCAATTCAGAAGTGAATCCCAGTTTCTGTCGGCATCGTCTCAATCATGGACCTGCCGCACCGGCGGGCGATGAAAAGGAGAAAGACATGACTGATCACGACATGACTGACCCAGACCTGCTCGACCACGAGCCGACTACGCCCAGCCGGCGCAAGAGGCGACTGGCCGGGGCCGCTGCCCTGCTGCTGGCGGGTGGGATTTCCGGCGGAGCACTCGCCGCCACGAGTTCTGCGTCAGCGGCAGGTGCCTCGACCTCGTCCACCGTCGCCTCGTCGCCAGCGGCTGCGACCGGTCCGAGAGCCCCGGCCGACACGGCCACTCCGGTACGTGCTGGTGAGAAGGCGGTGACCGGCGCCGACCTGGCCACCCTCAAGGCGGCTGCTCTCAAGGCGGTTCCCGGTGGCACCGTCTACCGGGTCGAGACCGATGCCGACGGCGCGACATACGAGGCGCACATGACCAAGGCCGACGGCACGCATGTGACCGTGAAGTTCAACAAGAGCTTCGCAGTCACCGCGGTCCAGAACGGTATGGGCGCGGGCGGACCAGGCGGGCCTGGCGGCGGAATGGGTCGGGGCGGACCGGGCGGGCCTGCCGGCGGAGCCTCTCCGACCTCGAGCGGGACCGGCGTCTGAACGGCCACCGACCGGGACTGAACCGGGGGATGAGCCCGCTCTGAGCTCTTGAAAGACGGACCAGCGGCCGCGCGCAGCACCACACCCTGCGCGCGGTCGCCTGGTTGTGTTGGGATCCCGGGGCGTAAGCCGACCAAACGCGGCAGGCGCACCTTGCGATGAGCAACTCCGCAGGCTCATGCCGGCCGAAGGCGGCAGAAGCGCCCATTGAGACGTGGTTCGCAGGAATCTGCCGGTGTTGGCCCGTCGAGCTCGGCGCCGATGCATACGAGAGCCCCAGGACGCGGCGCTCGGTGCGGGCGGCGACCCTGTCGTGGTCAGCGAGGCGCTCGTTGCCGTGGGGTTTCAGGCCTGAGCCCGGAGTTCCCTGTGACCTGAGTCATAGGTTCGGGATTGTCGCAGGCGTAAATTGTAGGTGTTACGTCTCCCTAGACCTTGGTGACGTCGGGTTATCCCCGCGCTGCTCCCGAACCTCGGCGGCCCGTGTTTCTTATTCCCGGGACCACCGATTTGAGCCCGTCATGGTGCAGCAGCTGCTCAGTCCGCAGAAACCAACCTCAGACCATGAGGTCGGGCTGTTCCCGGCCCAGTTCGCGGACGACGTGCGTGCCGAGTTCCCAGCGCGCTCAGCCGTCAGGCCGGCCGCAGAACCGCAGGTGCGGGTCAGGAAATGCGCCATACGTCAGGTAGTGGTCATTCAGGTTGCCGGTCACCTCAGCGACGTCGTTGAGGATCTGGACAAGGTGATCCAGCTCATCCTGGCCGACGAGCCCCGTGGCGTGGTCTGTGACCTGTCGGGGGTGTTCAGGGGCGCGGAGCCGGCGGCGGTTGAGGTGCTGGCGACGGCAGGGCGCCATGTTCGTGACTGGCCCGGGATCCCGGTGGCCGTGGCCTGCCCGGACCCGCAGCTCCGCCAGGCGCTGAGCGCCCACCCCCTGGGCGGGCACCTGATCGTGACCGAGTCGCTGTTCTCCGCCAGGAACGCAGTGCTGGGCGCACCTACCCTGACCGTTGCACGGCTTCGCCTGGCCCAGCACCCAACTGCGCAACGCGCCTCCCGTGACTTCGTCACGCACACCCTGCTGGACTGGCGATTGAGCCGGGTCATCCCCTTCGCAAGCCTGGTGATCAGCGAGCTCGTGCCCAGCTCGACAGTCAGTGCCGGTACCGATGTTGACCTGTCCGTCGCCTGGGATCGTGGGGCTCTGCGCCTGACCGTTCGAGATCACAGCACCGCCTTGCCAGGTCAGCGCCATTGCGTCCTTGGCCTGCATGGTCGCGGGCTCACCGTTGTCGCTGTCCTCTCCCGCAGCTTCGGGGTTCTGCCCACCTCTGAGGGCGGCAAGGTCGTCTGGGCCGTGCTCGATGTCCCTCGGCCGATCCCAACGACCAGCAACGCAGTGGGCAACCCCAAACCCGAGCCCGCGAGGAGCACCGGCATCGTCAGGCTCCGCGGACAAACAGCCTCAGCTTCGATAGGTCACGCATCGAATAGCTCATAGGTTTCGAGTGCTGCCTGCACTCGGCAGGACCCTCCGGGGTGAGGCCAGAGGCCCCCGCTGTTCTGTTGGACAGACAACGGGGGCAGTGGGCATTGCAGGACGTTTCGCCTGCATTGGTCCCGAGGCCAGCAAGCGCAGGTCTGTCTGAGCAGGATTTCGCAACCTACGATGCGTCAGGCCAGCTTGTGGTGGTGCGTTCAGGTGAGTCTGGGCGACCTTGCGATGCTGGCCAGCAACAGGCGCGCCGCCTCGGCGCGCCGCTTCGATCCCTTCATCTTGGCGGCCAGTGCCTGCTGGGCCCGGGCCAGCGCCCTGCGGCGCACCTGCCTGGGGTTCTCGATGACCTCACCGGTGGACAAGACTGCCATGCTGGTGCGGCCAAGGTCGATACCGACGTCGCTGGTGGTCGCTGGCAACGGCGCGGCGGCCACCTCGAGCACAGATGATGCTCAGTGGCGGCTGTCCGCCTCCCAGGGGATCTAGCGACAGAGGGACTCTGCCAAGCTCACCCCCATGCGGGTGAGGGCCGATCCCGTCATTGGCCGTAAGCATCAGATTGAGTTCGATCCGACGAAGGAGACGCTGGCCATGCCACTGCATGATCGAAACACTGTTCGTCCACGGCTGGAGGACTCGGTGTTCGCCGGGCACAGCCTGACCAGTCCGGTTCCCAAGTACCGGTTCCCCCGGGAAGAGACGTTGCCCAGGGAGGCCTACCAGCTGGTGGCGGACGAGATGATGCTCGACGGCAATGCCCGCCAGAACCTGGCCACGTTCTGCCAGACGTGGGCGGAGCCCGAGGTTTATGGCCTCATGTCGTTGGCGATGAACAAGAACCTGATCGACGCCGACGAGTATCCGCAGACCGCTGAGCTGGAACGTCGCTGCGTCCACATGCTGGCCGACCTGTGGCATGCGCCCGAGGCGGCCAACACCGCGGGCTGCTCGGCCATCGGCTCCTCGGAGGCCTGCATGCTGGCGGGAATGGCGGCCAAGTGGCGGTGGCGGGCCAGGCGGAAGGCAGAAGGCAAACCGGTGGACAGGCCGAACATGGTGTGTGGACCGGTGCAGGTGGTCTGGCACAAGTTCGCCCGCTACTGGGACATTGAGATGCGCGAGGTACCGATGTCCCATGGCAAGTACGTCATGGATCCAGCCTCGATGCTTGAACGGGTGGACGAGAACACGATCATGGTCGTGCCCACTTTCGGTGTCACCTACACCGGTGCCTATGAGCCGGTCGAGGCGCTCGCCAGGGCCCTTGACCAGCTGCAGGCGGACACCGGTCTCGACATCGACATACACGTGGATGGGGCCAGCGGCGCCTTCCTGGCTCCGTTCTGCGCGCCCGACGTGCTCTTCGACTTCCGCCTCCCGCGGGTCAAGTCGATCAGCACCTCCGGGCACAAGTTCGGGCTGGCGCCGCTGGGCGTCGGCTGGGTCATCTGGCGGGACCGCGAGGAGCTCCCCGAGGACCTGATCTTCCACGTGAACTACCTGGGCGGCGACATGCCGGTCTTCCAGATCAACTTCTCGCGTCCGGCCGGGCAGGTGGTCGCCCAGTACTACAACTTCCTCCGACTCGGGTTTGAGGGATACAAGGGGATCCATAACGCGTCCTACGAGGTCGGCCAGTACCTGGCGTCCGAGATCGTCAAGCTGGGCCCCTTCGAGCTCCTGTGTGGCAGCAACCCGGCCACCGGGATCCCGACCGTCACCTGGCGCATACGCCAGGGCGAGGATCCTGGCTACACCCTGTACGACCTGGCCGACCGGCTCCGTGAACGAGGGTGGCAGGTGCCTGCCTACACCCTCACCGGTTCAGCTTCCGACATTCCCGTGCAGCGCATTCTGGTCCGTCTGGGGGTGAGCCGGGATCTGGCTTCCCTGCTCCTGGAGGACTTCCGCAGTGCCGTGGCTCACTTCGCCAGGCACCCGGTCACGGTGCCCATGTCGAAGGAGGAGTCGGGCGGGTTCAGCCACCTGTAGACGCCTCACCTGTTGGCGAGTTCGAACGATGGCGAGCGGTGGAGGTGGGACGCGCTCATGGTGGATCACGTTGCTCAGCCTGTCCGGGTCGCTCGCCGTCGGCGTGTCGGCTGTCGCCGGGCACATCAATCCCGTGACCGGTCAGCTGAACAACGCTGGCCGCCCAAGTGGGCGCCCTCGTCGGGGCGGTGTGCTTCTTCGTCGGGGCACTGCTCCTGCTGCCCGAGCGAACGGAGCCGGAACGCCTAGAGCCCGAAAGCACCGAGCCTGCACCCACGGGAACGAGCTGAGTCTTAGGCGTCGATGATGACGGGGATGATCAACGGGCTGCGTCGGTACGTGCGGTAGGACCACGTTGCCACGGCCTGGCTGATCAGCTCCTCGGTCTGCTCGATGTCGATGCCTTCCTTTGAGGCCTTCGTCAGGACCTTCTGGATCACCGGCACCGCATTGTCGAAGGTCGAGTCCTCCTGCTCGAAGCCGTGTGCCAGGAAGTCGGGCTTCTCGACCATCTTGCCCGTGTCGGCGTTCACGATGGCAACGATCGTGACCACGCCCTCCTCGGCCATGTTCCTGCGCACCTTCAGGGAGTGCTCGGTGGCGCCGCCGACGGTCATCCCGTCCACGAAGACCAGGCGTGCGGGGACCTTTCCGGTGATGGAGGCCCTGCCCTTGACCAGGTCGATGACCGATCCGTCCTCGGCGATGATCACCTGCTCGGCAGGGACCCCGGTCCGGATGGCCAGGTCGGCGTTCGCGCGCAGGTGCCGCCATTCCCCGTGGACCGGCATGACGTTGGTGGGTCGGACGATGTTGTAGCAGTAGGCCAGCTCGCCGGCACTCGCGTGTCCGGAGACATGGACCTTGGCGTTGCCCTTGTGGATCACGTTGGCGCCCCAACGGGTCAGCTCGTTGATCACCCCGTAGATGGCGTTCTCGTTGCCGGGGATCAGGGAGCTGGCGAGCAGGACGGTATCGCCGTGGGTGATCCGGATGGGGTGGTCCCGGTTGGCCATCCGCGACAGCGCTGCCATCGGCTCACCTTGGGAACCCGTGCAGATGAGGGTGACCTTGTCGGGGGGCAGGTTGTCCAGGGCCTTCAGGTCGACCACCAGGCCCTTCGGAATGGTGAGGTAGCCCAGGTCGCGGGCGATGCCCATGTTGCGGACCATCGAACGGCCCACGAAGGCGACCTTGCGGTGATGTTTGTGCGCGGCATCCAGAACCTGCTGGATCCGGTGCACGTGACTGGCGAAGCTGGAGACGATAACGCGCCCAGGACAGGTACGGAACACCGTCTCGATGGCGGGGGAGAGCTCGCGCTCGGAGGTGATGAACCCCGGGACCTCGGCATTGGTGGAGTCGACCATGAACAGGTCGACACCCTCTTGGGCCAGCCGTGCGAACGAACCCAGATCGGTGAGGCGTCCATCCAGCGGGAACTGGTCCATCTTGAAGTCGCCGGTGTGCAGCACGAGCCCGGCGGGGGTGCGGATCGCCACGGCGAGCCCGTCGGGGATCGAGTGGTTGACCGCGATGAACTCGCAGTCGAACGGTCCGAACTTCTGTCGCTGGCCCTCGCGGACCTCGACGGTCCTGGGCGTGATGTGGTGTTCCTTGAGCTTGGCCTTGATGAAGGCCAAGGTGAGCTTCGAACCGACCAACGGGATGTCCGGCCGCTCGTTCAGCAGGTACGGAACGCCGCCGATGTGATCCTCGTGGCCGTGCGTGAGCACGATGGCGTCGATCAGGTCCAGACGGTCCCGGATCCAGGTGAAGTCGGGCAGGATCACATCGACGCCGGGCTGGTGCTCTTCGGGGAACAAGACCCCGCAGTCGACGACCAGGAGCCGGCCGGCGTGTTCGAAGACGGTCATGTTGCGGCCGATCTCACCGATCCCGCCCAGAGGCACCACGCGCAGCCCGCCTTGCGGCAGGGCGGGCAGTGAGTCCTTGTGCTTGGCTCCCCGCCGACTCATCGCGTCACCGCTGAGGCGGTCGTCGGGGTTGTCCTGTGGTCGCGGTGGGCGGTGCGAGTTCTTTGGTTCACGGTCAGCTTTCGTCGGTGTCGGGTTGGTCTGCAGGACGTTGGTCCAACGGATACCAGCTTCTATGGTTGCGCACTTTCTTGTGAGCCGGGCACGAAGGGTATTGCCGGGTGACTTCAGACCTGCCGTCCCGCACCGGGGATGCGGTCGTTGCGCGGGCATCTGTACCGAACACGGGCAAACCTGGTTCCGCAGTCAGCCGGCGGTTGCCGTGCGCCGGATCGTCAGATGAGGCGGCTCTGCCAGACTCTGCCCAACCACGCAGTAGCGCTCCGTCATTGCCGCAAGGCGCGCGATGACCTCGTCGTCGGCATCAGTATCCAGGTCGACGGTCAGCTGAATGCCGTGTGCTCCGACAGGGATGTCGCGCGAGATGCCAAGAGTGCCGCGAGCGTCAAACTGGCCCTGCGCGTGGAGCCTTGCGCTGCGGATGTCGATGCCGAGCGCGGTCGCCACGCTTGCCAGGGTGACGCCCGTGCAGGCCGGCAAGGCCTGCAGGAGCATGTCGCCGGAGCAGGCGTCGCCGCCGGCGGCTGGATGCAGCCCCGCCCGGATCGGGCCGGCCCACGTCTGCACGGTGCCGGTGATGGCGGCGTCGTCGAAGGCTGCGGTCGCCTCCAGTGGTGTCAGAGCGCTGGCTGGCTCATCGCGGTATCGCTGTTTGAGGGGAGCCTGCAGCTCGCGCAAGGTGGTGCCATCCATGCCTGCCTCCCTGACTCAGAAGCTCGCCCGCATTCTGCTTTCGATCGTAGCGCCATCGACGGGCCCCCACATGTCAGCCCACTGACAGCGCCGGGAAGGTGACACCGAACGCCCGGTCGATGTCTTCCGCTCGCAGTGGGTGGCCGAAGAGCCATCCCTGGGCCGCGTCGCAGCCCTGCTCGCGCAGGAGGGCGGCTTGAGCCGGCCGCTCGACCCCTTCGGCGAGCAGGGTCAGTCCCAGGGCGTGGCCCAAGGTGATGACCGCACTCACGATGGAGGCCG
>Ga0208079_1001240_pt1 | contig 13514 bp, 12 predicted proteins | sample NGESurdeep092012_5_FD_184474 | JGI IMG/M metagenome (GOLD analysis project Ga0208079, IMG submission 184474) | Arctic peat soil microbial communities from Barrow, Alaska - NGEE Surface sample 210-2 deep-092012 (SPAdes) | ecosystem: Environmental > Terrestrial > Soil > Wetlands > Peat ... | reverse complement strand
GTGAGCAACCTGAAGAAAAACGCGATCGGGAGGCAATCCGCTCTTTTGCCTATGATTTGGGACTAACCCTGAAGAAGTATTGCAAGATCTACTAGAAGGTGCGGCGATTGAGGTGGGCCGCCCCGCTTCCTACGGCCCTTTCAGGTTGCCACGTCGGCGTCCTTGCCGACGTTCTTCGAAGAATGCCGGTACGAATACCGGCATGGCGGGCGCCACGCCCGCTCCACGCTGGCGCCGCTCACGAAACCCACTTGGCTGGTCTGTCGTCTCTTAGGCACGGAAGCGGCGGCGTCAGAGCCTATCGAAAAGCAAATGCAATCCGTCGCGCACGGCGCCGGCCGCCGCGCCGCTTAACTTGCCGGTCGATTCCACAAGCTCTGCCTTGTCGACCGTGAGGATCTGGGATACGTTCACCACGCTTGCCTTCGGAAGGTTGGCTTCGCCTTTTTTCAGAAGCACGTTGCCCGGCGCGTTCGCCCTGCTCAGGTTCGAGGTAATCAGGCACACGACGCAGGTTGCAATCGCGCTCCGGTTGAAAATATCGTTCTGGACGACCACACAAGGATGCCGGTCCGCCGGCGCCGAACCGGCCGCAGGTCCAAAGTCAAGCCAGTACACTTGTCCCTGCAGAATCTCGCTCACCAACCTTCCTTGACTGCACGGCGGACCTTGGCCTTGATTCCCTTCAGCAGAGGTGTTTCCGCCGGTTCCATACCCTTGGCATAGACCTCGTTCAGCCGGAGCAGCATCTGATCCCGCCGCCGTCGTTGCAGGAAATCGCCGACTGCCACCGCGAAAATTCGGCTGCGGCTCAGCCCCATCAGCCGCGCAGTTTCGTCCGCTTCCTGCAATAGTCCGTCATCTATGGAAATCGATGTCTTCATTGTTACTACCAATGATCATACCAGACTTCTCACCAAGTAGGAGTACCGCACCTGCCGGATGAGGCCGCGCCGCCGCCCTTTCAGCGAGACTCAACGTCCCCGTTGCTGTGTTGTCGCTAAACCCCTGAACTGCCCTCCGCGCGAAACCGTCGATTTCCCCAGAAATCGTTAAGCACCAGCCATCCCGCCGCCGTCCCCGGGGCGAATGGCCAGCCGCTATCATAGTGGTTCGGATGCTGGCTCGCGCCATTCTCGCCACTCTGCTGTTGGCCGCCGCCGCGTGGGCCGATCCCTCGCCGCTGGTCCCCGGCGATCCGCTGGCCTGCTTCAACCGGATGGACGGCGCCGGAACCCTCTCCACCGTGGCCGTCAGCGGCATGCCCTTCGCGCGCGCGCTGCACGTAAAGACGGGAGCCGTCCCCGCCACTGCCAACGCCTGGGACATCCGCCCGCGCTGCTTCTCCACGCTGGCCGCGCGGCAGGACGATGTGGTCGCCGTCACTTTCTGGATGCGTGCCATCGCCGCGCCCGATGGCCGCGGACTCACCAGCTTCGTGCTGGAGCGCAACGATTCGCCCTACACCAAGTCCGTCACGTACACCGCGGCCGCGGGCGCGGATTGGAAGCTGTTCGAGGTTCCCTTCACCATGGCCGAGACCTACGCGGCCAACGCTTACAATTTCAGCTTCTGGGTGACATTTGCCAACCAGGAAATCGAGATCGGCGGGATCGCCATTCTGGACTACGGCCCGGGCATTCCCTTCTCCCAACTCGGGCTCTCCACCTGGCCCTACGCCGAACGGGCCGCCGATGCGCCGTGGCGCGCCGCCGCCGCCGCGCGCATCGACCGCTACCGCAAGGGCGATCTCGCCGTCATCGCCAGGGACGACAGCGGCCAGCCGATCCCCGGCGCAGCGGTGCACGTGAAGATGAATCGCCATGCCTTCGGCTTCGGCACCGCCGTCGCCGGCGACATCCTGATGAACTCGGGCGCCGATGGCCAGAAATACCGCGACGCCCTCAAAAGGCTGTTCAACAAGGTGGTCACCGAGAACGTCCTGAAGTGGCCTCCCTTCGAAAGCTGGGGACGCGCGCAGGCCGACTACATGCTGCCCTGGTTTGCGGCCAACGGATTCGCCATGGTGCGCGGCCACAACGTCATCTGGCCCTCGGCGACATACCTGCCCACCGACGTGCAGACCATGCTCAAGGCCACCCCCGTGGATGCCGGCGCCCTCCGCGCGCGCGTCAACCAGCATCTCGCCGACGTCATGGCCTACACCAAGGGCAAGGTCACCGAATGGGACGTGCTCAACGAGGCCTACACCAACAGGGATCTACAGGCCGTGCTGGGCGATGCCGAGATGACCTCGTGGTTTCGCCAGGCCCGCGCCGCCGACCCCACCGTCAAGCTCTACATCAACGACTACAACATCCTGGAAGCCGGCGGCTACGACATGCAGCACATCAACGGCTACGCGGGCATCATCCAGAACATGCTGGCCAGTGGAGCGCCCATCGACGGCATCGGGCTGCAATCGCACTTCGATTCCAACTTGACGCCGCCTTCGCGCGTGCTCGAGCTGCTCGATCAGTTTGCCGCTTTCGGCAAAGACATGCAGGTCACCGAATTCGATGTTTCCGTGGCCGACGAGCAGGTGCAAGCCGACTACACCCGCGACTTCCTGACGGTCTGCTTCAGCCATCCCGCCGTGAAGGGTTTCATGATCTGGGGATTCTGGGAGGGCGCGCACTGGAAGCCGTCGGCCGCCATGATCCGCCGCGACTGGTCCACCAAGCCGAACTACGACGCCTGGAACGACCTGATCTATCGCCAGTGGTGGACCGATACGCGCGGCGTCACCGCCTCCGATGGCGTATTCCGTACGCGCGGCTTTCTGGGCGACTACGACATCGAAGTCACCATCAACGGCGTCACCAAGACCTACCCGCTGACCCTGGCGTCGGTCAGTCCGGCATTCATCAACATCGGCAAGACGGCCGCGGGCGCGATCGCGCTTAATGGCGTGGTGAACGCGGCCAGCTATAGTGGCGGTGCGTTGGCGCCGGGCGAGATCGTCACCATTTTCGGTTCGGGCTTCGGCCCCGCGACGCTGGCGGCGGCGCAGTACACGGACGGCCAGCTTCCCACCAGCGTCGGCGAAACCCGCGTGCTGTTCGACGGCACGGCCGCCCCGATGATCTACGCTTCGGCGGGCCAGGTGAGCGCCATCGTGCCGTACGCGGTCAGCGGGAGTGTGCAGGTGCAGGTGGAATACCAGGGTGTTGCGACGGCGCCGGTCGCGGTAGCAGTGGCGGCAGCGGCGCCCGGCATCTTCATGTGCGGCCCCAACAAGCCCGGCGTCGCGGTAGCGATCAATGCCAGCGCCGGCGGCGTGATCTCCTGCAACGACGATTTCGTCCCGCCCGCGCCCGGCTCCGTGGTGACCTTCTTCCTCACCGGCGACGGCATGCCCACGCCGCCGATTGCCGACGGCCGCCTGCCCGCCGGTCCGCCGTACTCCGCCCCCGCCGCGGGGTGGAGCGTGAATGTCGGAGGCATCGATGCGCCGCCATGCGCCGCCACGTTCGCCGGCCTGGTCTACGCCGGCGTAACGCAAGTCAACGCGTGTATCCCGGACGGCGTACCACGCACCGCGTCCGTGCCCATCACGTTCCGCTCCGGCGCCGCCACCAGCGCGGCCACCACCATCGACCTCAAGTAATTCCCGCGCGCAACACCTGCTGCTCTGACCGCCCGAATCGGCAAAACTTCCTAAAGCCCCCACCCGTTCCGCCAATCAATGGTTCATGCCAACTGACGGCGGCAGCCTCCTCGCGTGGCTGTTATGCGCTGTGGCATAAGGCTCCGCCTTGTGCATCCGAGCGCAGCTCGGAAGCCGTCTTTATACTGTAGAGTGTGAGGCCGGCCGCTCGGTACAAGTACCTACTCTCTCTGCCGGAGCGCGCCATCCGCTCGCTGGGCGCGCTCTCCGGCGGATTGCTGCGCGAGATCGGCAACGTTGCGCTGCCCTCTAGCGTACGCCGGACTACCCTGTATCGAACCATGGTCGATGTCGCCCTGCGCTTCCTGATTGAGGAAGTCGGACAGGTGGAAGGCGTGTACCCGTCGGAGGGGCGCCTGGCCGAAAACTTCCTCCTCAAGCGCACCGCCAGTCACGGCATCGAGCTGCTCGGCATTCTGGCTTTCCACGCTTCGCCCATATGGGTGCTGGCAGCGCTGGCCGATGCCACCGGAGGCGGCCGCAAACTGATCCTGGAAATCGCCGAAGCCCTCAAGGAAGAGGGCTTGCTCGATCGCGGCGCCCGCTTCGAAACCATGGAGCAGGTGCTGCACGGGCTGGAACAGACCAGCGACCATATGGCCACCACCCTGAACATGCCTCCCGTGGACATTGCCGGCTTGCGCCGCGAATGGGGCCAACTCAAGCAGGAACTGGCGACCATCCCGCCGAAGAAGGTCCCGGCGCTGGAGCGCATCGAGGGCGTCTGGGAAGACCTCGAAGCCACCGCGAAACAGCAGGGTAGATCGGTCTTCGTTATGTCGTCGCTGTTGGCCGTCTCCACGGTGGCACACGTCCCCGCCAATGTGCTGTGGCTGTCGCGCGCCGCCCGTTCCGCGGTGCGCCGCACGGGGCGCGTGCTTGGCGATACGATTCTGGACCACTACACCGCCGCGCTGGTGGAAATCGCCCGCACCGGCTTCTTCGAGTACTGGTCGCGGGAATTCCGCCCCTACCTGCGCGGCGCCGCCGAGCAGTTCGCCCCCGGCCACGAATCGCTCACCGAGCGGCTAATGAAACGCTGAGGTAAAAACAAGGTTTGCTTCTCACGCCCGCGCGATCACTTCGAAGTTGCTGCCGCGGCGCGCCAGCGCCGGCACGCGTAGAACCCAATCGTCCAGCCTCCGCGCCATCCGGTAGCCGGCGCGCCAGCCCGGAAACAGCCCGGCCAGCGGCGACGATCCGAAGTCGTACATCGCGACCCGCGTTTCCCAACCCGCCGTCCGGAAAAGCGCCGCCGTCGCCTCCGCCTCCAGTTCGCGCTCGTCTTCGGTCTGGTAGCGCTTCATCAGCTTCGGAATCAGCAGCCGCCCGATCGCGCCCGCGAGCCGCCGCCGGCTGGGGTCGAGCGAATAGAACACCCCGCCGGGCGTGAGCTGTTCCCTGAGCTGGTCTGGCAGCGCCACCAGTTCGGCGTCCGGCAGGTGATGCAGGAAGAAGATCGCGATCGCCACGTCGAAGCGGCCCCCGGCTCCTGTGCCCTGCTCGAAACGTGCGTTGCGGATGCCGCGCGCTCTGGCGTCGGCGCGCGCCTGGCGGATCGCCGCCGGCGAGAGATCGATCCCCGTGACTTCGCCCACATGCGGCGCCAGCAGCAGTTCCGTATCGCCGATCCCGCAGCCCAAACTGAGCACCCGCGACCCCTGGTCCGCGCCCGTCACCGCCAGGATGCGCTGTGCCATGTGGGCGCGCAGCGCGCGCACCGCCGGCCGCGCGAAATGGCTCTGCGCGAAACCGGAGTACAACTTCTCGTGGTATTCCAGTTCGCGTTGCCGCGCGCCGCTCACGCCGGTTTCCGGCGGTTGCGGAACGCGATCGCGGTGAGAAACAGCGAGACCGCCAGCATCGACCCGTCGCGCACCAGCGTCTTCCAGGAGATCAACTCATTCGGGCCGAAGCAGCCGCAGTTGATCTCCTTGCCCCCCGCGAACGCGCGCACCATCAGGCTGAAAAACACCAGCAGCAGCAGGGACGTGCTCACCGTGGAGGTGCGGAACCAGCGCCCCGCAATCAACAAAACGCCGGCCAACACCTCAAACCAGGGCAGCGTATGCGCCAGGAACTTGGCCGCCCACATGGGCACGACCTCATAGTCGGCGATGCCCGCGGCAAAGAGTTGCCACGGCTCCGCCAGCTTGACGTATCCGGCGTAGATGAAGATGCCGCCCAGCACGACGCGCAGAACCACGACTGCGACTTGCAGGATCTTATTTTTTGAGAAGGGCATCGATATAACCGCGGAACAAGCTGTAGTCGCCGAATTGCGCCCATGGCTGTTGCCTCAGCTTGTAAGTGACCATCAGGGTCGGGGTCTGGGTGAGCACGGCCTGCATCCCCCGATCCACGTCGCGCTGCACCTCGGCCAGCACCGCGGGGTCCTTGGCCAGCGCCTGCACCCTCTTCTGCTCCTCGGGGGTCAGCACGCCGGCCACGGTTTCCCAGACCTTGCCGTTCACGCTCCAGGCTTGCTGGTTGCGGAACAGTGCATCGCTCACCGTCTGATACTTGCCGATGCGCGCGGCAGCCACGGCGAAGGCCGCCGCCGGACGCGAATACACGTGCGCCGGAATGTTGAGCGGAAACTCGCGGAAAACGAGGTACGCTTTGCCCGTCCTCACGTAGTCCTGTACGATCGTGCGCAACACGTTCTCGTGCAGGGTTTTGCAGGCCGGACAGGAGAAGTCGCTGTACAGCTCAAACAGCATCGGGGCAGCCGGGTCGCCCATGGTCTTGCCCTTATCCACATCGAGACCGGCCGCCAGGCAGGGCAGCAGCGCGGCAAGAGCGAGCGCGAGAATCTTCATACCTGTTATTGTACGTTTACTTGCTGAGCAGCAGGTCCGCCATGCTCTTGAACAGGCCGTAATCGGTCCAACTGCTCCACGGGGTCTGCTTGCCCTTGCGCGTCATCACCAGGGTCGGCGTACGGTCCACGTGCGCGGCTATGCCCTGTTCGAGATCATGCTGCACTTCGGCGGCGATCGCCGGGTCTTTCATCAGTACCTGTACTTTCTTCTGCTCCACCGGGGTCAGCGCCGGCGACACGGTTTCCCAAACCTTGCCGCTCATGGCCCACGAGGATTGCGTCAGGAACAGGGCGTCGGCAACCTGCTGGTACTTGCCGACCCGCGCCGCCGCGGCAGCGTACATCGAAGCCGTCTTGGAATGCTCGTGTGACGGTCCGGTGAGCGTGAACTCATGGAAAACCAGGTACGCCTTACCCGGCGTCACGAAGTCCGCCATGATCCTGGGAAGAATCTGCTCATGGAGCGTTTTGCAGTGCGAGCAGGTGAAATCGCCGAACAGATCCATGCGCAACGGTGCGGCCGGGTTCCCCACGCTTTTACCCCCCGGCCCAGCGGCCAGGCAGGGAAGCATCACGGCGAGTGCGAGAGCAAACATCTTCATTCTTTTATGCTACACCAGGCGCCGTTCCCCGCAGCTCGTCCGCGCAACTCGATAGCACTGCATCCAAAGTGAAATCGTGATTTAATCGTTGGGAAGCCTGAACAGGCGGGATGGCGCGGAGCGTGGGGCTCGAATGTGCCCGGCGCTTTGCGGAAATGGAGATTTTATGTTGGTGCGATTATTGCTAACGGCAGTACTGGCCGCTGGTCTCGCCTCCGCGCAACGCGGCGGCGGAGGTGGCGGCGGCGACGAAGGCGGGATGGGCGGTGGTGGCGGCAGGAGCGGCGACATGGGCGCCGGAATGCCCCAGGTGCGGCGTCTGAGCAAGCAGGAAATGCTCTTAGACAAGCTCAAGCTCAATAAGGACCAGAAGGAAGAGGCCACCAAGATTCTCTCGGCGGCGATGGAGAAGGCGGCTCCGGCGCGCGATCAGCTCACTAAAGGCCGCGTAGTGATCGCCAACGCCATCACCGGCAAGGCAAGCGAGGAAGACCTCAAGAAGCTCTTAGGCGAGTACACCAACGTCAGCGCGACAATGACGGGCATTGAGGCCGAGGCCTTCGGCAAGCTATATGCGCTGCTCAAGCCCAACCAGCAGTCCAAAGCGCCGCAGGCGTTTGAGCTGATGGCCGGAATGTTCGCCGGCGGCGGCATGCCGGGCGGAGGAGCGGGCCGCGGCAGAGGCGGCCAGGGTAGAGGCGAGGGGAGGCAGTAGATGCTGAGCCGGATTCTGTTGGCCGGACTCCTGGCGTCGACGCTGGTGTTTGCCCAGCGCGGTGGTGGTGGTGGGCGCGGCGGCGGCGGGGACATTGCGCCCAGGATGGCCTTCGGTGGTGGAACGCGGCTCGACCGTCTGACCGAAGCGCTCAAGCTCAGTAAGGACCAGAAGAAAGACGTCAAGGCGGCCATGGACGAGGCGCAGAAGGAAGCCACCCCGATCCAAGACCAGATGAACAAGAGCCGGTTGGCGATCGCCGAGGCCATCGCCGCGGGCAAGAGCAAGGAAGAGGTCGATAAGGCGGTCCTTGGTGAAGCGGAACTGGAAACGCAAATGACCTCCCTCGAATTGCACGCCTTCGCGAAGGTCGTCTCTTCCCTGGAGGTTGACCAGAAGCAGCGCGGCATACCCATAGTTTTCGCCATGGTGAAGGGCGCGTTCCTGGGCAAGAACTGGAACTCGGAAAACTAGGGTAGTGCGGCGCCGCATCCGTGGAGCGGCCGCTCAAGTTGCAGCGCCAGCGTTCTTCGAAGAATGCCGGTAGGGATACCGGCATGGCAGGCGGGGCGCCCGCTCGACTAAAACCACAGCACGGGTTGGCGGACCGGGAAATTGCGCAGCACCTCTTCCACCGTCGGGTCGGCTTCCAGCTTCTTCCACAGGGCGATGTACTCCGGTTTGTCGAGCGCCACCCCCGCGAACACCAGGCAGGGCTGGCGCACCGGCCACTCTTTGTCGTACATGACATCCGGCGGCTTGGGCCACCCCTTCTTGTCGGCGATGAACGGAACCATCCACGCCATCGCCTTCGCCATGCCGCGCCCGTCGGGCAGTTGCCACGTCCAGAGATTGTCCTCCTTGGCGCTCAGCGTCTGCACTAGAATCGCCATCGCATCCAGGTTGAATAGCGAGTACCCGTAGGGCTTGGTGCGCGCCAGTTCCTGCGGGAAACTGCCGTCGGCGGCCTGCTGATTGGGAATCAGCACCGTCTTATAGCGGTTGCGGCACCACTCCAGTTGTTCCCGGTTGCCGGTGAGTTGGGCGAACGCCGCCACCTGCGTGCACCAGCACGTGCCGTGATTGTTTTTGGCGTCGCGCTCCGCGATGCCGTAGGGGTGCGTCGTCATCCAATCGATATAAGACGCGAACCAGCCCTTCATCCCCGCGAGATCGGCCGGTTTCAGATCGAGTTGCCAGGCAGCGCGCGCCACTTCCATCAGGTGCAGCGTGTCGATGATCCCGGTGCCCCGGCCCGTGAAGCGCCCCTGGATGGCCTGCGCGTATTCGAGGTTCGGGTTCATGCGCGTGGCCTCGTCCACAAACCAGGCGCGCAGGTGGGTGGCGGCATGCTCGGCGTACTTGCGATCCTTGGTGATCTGGTACGCCGCGGCCAGCGCGGGCGCCGCCAGGCTGAGCCGGATCATGGCGCGCCGGTGCTCCACGAAGTTATCCGGATTGGTCATGCCGTCGCGTTGGATGTAGGGCCCCCGCGGATTCGCCGGGTCGGGCCACCAGTAATCGCCTTCGCTGAAGAAATCGTGCTTGCCCCCGGCGCTCCGTGGACTGCCGGCGGCGGTGACGGTGACCGGCGCTTCGCCGAGATACTTATTGGCGGCCTTGAGCACGCGCGTCCGCTCGATGGCGGCGAGGTCGAACTGACCGGCGGCTCGGGAGGCGCGCATCGCGGGCAGGGCGAGCGCGGAGGCGAGGAACGTCCGGCGTTGCATACGAACGCCAGTTTAACTCGCGGCGCCCGCGGGGAGGCCCGTTCCTTTGTGGGGTAGCTTGGCAAGCTGCGCGCCGGTTGTTTACCGGCACAACTGGCGGGTTGACAACCCAATGCCACTCGTTTTTCCGGAGGGTACCCGATTTTCGGAGCGCGGCCAATTTATCGCTGGACTTTTCCGTGACTATCCGCTATAGTCTGGTGGATGGATCTATCGATCAAATCACAACTACGGAAATAGGCAGCCAAGCGCCTGCCGTTGAAGATAGCTTGTCGCCCGCCGCCCGGAGCGGGGTCATGGATGTATTTCGCAAGGCTGCTTCAGAAGAGTTCTTCCAGCAACTCAAGAAGGAACTGGGACTCAAATCGCGACAGCGCGTTTATGACCTGCCGTTGGTGATGTGGCTGATGATGGTGCAGCGGTGGGACGCTAAAGCCACGCTCTCGACGGCGGTGCAGCAGGTGGTGGAGAAGCGGCCGGCGGCGCTGTTAGGCGATCACAAGCGCGTCCGGGAAGGCAAGGTGGGGGTCCATACGGGAGCCTACAGTGACGCGCGGCACCAGATGCCAGTGGCGGCTGCAGAGAAAGTGGCGGATCGCGTGTTCGAGGAATTAATGCAGACGCGGCAGGAGGCTTTGCCGGGATGGGACCGGCGGGTGTTTGTGTTAGACGGTTCCTCCCTGGAACTGCCCCACACCGAGGAGTTAGTGGCGGCTTATCCGCCGGGGCGCAATCGGCACGGGGAAGCGCATTGGCCCGTGTTGCGGGTACTGGTGACCCAGGAGTTGACGACGGCGTTTGCCGGGCGGCCGTACTGGGGCCCGATGTACGGGCCCAAGGCGGTGAGTGAGCAAGCGCTGACGGAACGAGTTCTGGACGGACTGCCGGACCGTTCGGTGTTGATGGGAGACATCAATTTCGGAGTTTTCACGGTGGCCTTTGCGGGTACGCAGCGCGGGCACGACGTGCTCTTCCGCATGCAGCCGTGCCGGGCGCGAGCCCTGGGGCGAGGCCTGCCGCTAACGCCGGGCACGGACCAGAAGATCTGCTGGCGGCCCAGCCGGTGGGAGCGCAAACAGCACCCCGAATTGCCGCCCAATGCGTGCGTTTGGGGCCGCCTGATCGTGGCACAGGTGACGGCTTCGAATGGCAAGAGTGTGCTGCTGTATTTCTTCACCACGTTGGATCTGGAGGTGGAGCAAATCCTACAGCTCTATGGACAGCGTTGGGATGTGGAGACGGACATCCGCTCGCTGAAACACACGCTGCATCTGGACATGCTACGCTGCCAGAGTCCGGACATGATTGCCAAAGAGTTGATCCTGGCCATCACGGGCTACAATTTAGTGCGCGCGGTGATGAATGAAGCGGCCCAGCAAGATCATCTGGACCCCCGGCGCTTAAGTTTCTCACGCTCGCAGGATGTGGTAAATGCGGCTCTGCCTGGCTTGGACGCAGCCCAGTCGCCGGCCGAGTACGAAGAACGGGTGCAACGGATGATTCAACGGGTGGCTTGCTGCAAGCTACCGAACCGCAGCCGACGGCGCTCTAGCCCGCGGGCAATCTGGGGACACGGTGCCAAGTTCCCCAAGCGCAAAGCCCTGGCCCAAAACTGAAATAGGGACGTGCGAAATGCGATTCCTACCCTCAAACGGAAAAACGAGTGGCATTGGGTTGGCAACCCGCCACTTGCGCCGGTAAACAACCGGCGCGCAGCTTGACAAGCTGCCCCACAATCGAACAATACTACGCGCTCCCCACCCACTGGATCAGTTCCACCGACAGCGTATTCAGGCTGTTGGTGACGCGGTCGGATTCCACGTTGACCAGCTCATAGCGCTCGGCGTGGGAAGCGCCCGATTGCACGAGGGCGCGATGATCCTCGCGCAGGTCGGGGAGGTCGCCGGGCTCCACGGGGACGCCGCGCAGGTAGGCGGCCAGGAAGTACAGGGTGGAATCGACATTGTTGGCGAAAGTGGCGAATTCCGGGCGTGCGGGGACGGGCTGGCTGCGGAAGAGGCCGGCTTCCAGCGCCATCGCGGCGTGGATGAAACGGTGCGAGTTGGCCAGGATGGCTTGCAGCGTGGTGAGCCGGCTGGCGGCCACGCCGGGTTCGAGCCGCAGGCGCGCGACGGAGGCTTCGAGTGTGGTGCGCGCCAGGCGGCCGGCCTGGCGAACCCGATCCAGGCGGGGCGCGAAGACCGCGTCGTGCTCCAGGCCGGGGTGCAGGTAGGCGTCGCGCACGGCCTGAAAATAGGCGCGGTACGCGTCCAACAGGCGCGCCAGCGCTTCGGGCACCTGGGTGCGTTCCCAGGTGGGCCAGACGCGGTACGCGGCCAGCGCGATGGCTCCGCCTACCACCGTGAACAGCGCTCGCGCCGCCATCAGATCGGCGGGCGCCACGCCGGTGCTGGCGAACAGAAGCACCACCAGCGCGGTCAGCGCGGTCACCATCACGCCGTAATTGGCCGGGCCGGCCCAGCGCATCAAAAACATAAAGACAACGATGAACAGCGCCAGCATGGCGGCGGTGGGCGAGATCGCGTGGAACAGCGCTGTGGCGAGCGCCAGTCCGGTGAACGTGCCGGCCAGGCGGAGGACGCCGCGGCTGAAGGTGGTGGTGAAATCGGGCTTGAGCACGATGGCGACGGTCATGGGCCCCCAATAGGCGCGTTGCCAGCCGATGGTGCGCGCGATCGCGTCGGCGATGACCACGCAGGCGGCCAGGCGGAGGGCGTGCCGGAAGGCGGCGGAATCCAGCGTGAGGTTGGCGCGCAGCACGGCGAAAACGCCGGCCAGGCGCAGGCTCCAGGGGTGCGCGGCTTCGCGGCGGTCGAACTCCCGGGTGCCGGTTTGGCTGATGTGTGCGGCGAGTTCCACGGCGGAGGCGAGCTGCCCGGTGAGCGCGTCGAGCTGGTAGCGGGCGTCGGCGCGCGTGGCGGCCAACTGGGGGGCGGCGCCGGCGGGATGGGGCGCGCGCAGCCGCTCGGCGAGAGCGTGGAGTTCGCGCAGGCACTCCTCATGCGGGTCGCCCTTGACGCCGGCGGCGAGCGCGGCGCCGATGGAGTGCAGCATGCGGGCGGTGAGTTCGCGGGCGCGGTCGAGGAGGGCGCTATCGTCGGCGGTGCCGGGCTCGCGACCGATGCGGATGTGCAGGCGGCCGAGGGCCAGCAGCGCGAGGCGAATGCGTTCGGCCTGGCTGAAGAGTGCCAGGTAGCGCTCCGCCTCCACGGAGCGTGCGGAATCGAGCGCGCCCAGCGCGGCGCGGGCGGCGAGAATGGGTTCGGTGGCGGCGGGCGATTGAGTGGCCGGAACGCCGGCAGCGGCGCTGCGCGCGATGTCGGCGTAGAGCAGGGCCAGCGCGCGGCTCTCCGGCAGATAGCGGTGCACCGGCCACAGGGCGAGGGAGAGGATGGTTTGCAGCACGCCGCCCGCCAGGGCCAGCGATCCGGAGGAGAGAGCCTTGCCGAAGGAGGAGGCAGGCGAGGCGGAGAAGACGATCAGGGTGACCAGGGTGATGCCGCCGATATCGCCGGGAGTGGGGCCCGCGGCCACCAGCAGACCGGCGGCAAACGCGCAGGCGGCTTCCAGCAGCAGGGCCAGCAGGTGGTTGCGCCCGCCAAGGCGCCCGGCGAAAACCGCCAGAGCGACAAAGAAGGCGGCGCAGAGCATACGGCGGCCGCGGTGCAGGTACGGGTCGCTGCCGTCGGAGAAGGCGACATCCAGGGCGCCCGTGGCGGCCATCACGCCCCCCGAGGCGTTGCCCAGAGCGATCCCGATGGCGAGCGGGAGCGCCACGCCCAGAGCGTTGCGCAAAGCCATCACCGGGGTGAGCCGCGCGCGGTCGAAATGCGTGATGGTGGACCAGAAGGCGGAGGGCACGCTAACTCCAGGATAACTGGCTCGGTCGCGGAATCCGCTCTCGGCCCAGAGGGCACCCCGGTCGCGGCTCTGATCGGAGCCGCGATGCGCC
>Ga0208079_1001239_pt1 | contig 13518 bp, 14 predicted proteins | sample NGESurdeep092012_5_FD_184474 | JGI IMG/M metagenome (GOLD analysis project Ga0208079, IMG submission 184474) | Arctic peat soil microbial communities from Barrow, Alaska - NGEE Surface sample 210-2 deep-092012 (SPAdes) | ecosystem: Environmental > Terrestrial > Soil > Wetlands > Peat ... | reverse complement strand
CTGGGTGAGAAGTCCCAAGAGATCGGTCGTATCGTCGAGGTGATCGACGACCTGGCCGAGCAGACCAACCTGCTGGCGCTCAATGCCGCCATCGAGGCCGCCCGCGCCGGCGAGCACGGCCGCGGGTTCGCCGTGGTGGCCACCGAGGTTCGCAAGCTGGCCGAGCGAGCCCGGGAGTCCGCCGGACACATTCAGGTCCTGGTCGGTGAGATCCAGGCCGAGACGAACAAGACGATCATGGCAAGCGAGGAGGGCGCCAAGGAGGCCCGGATGGGGACCAACCTGGCGCACGGGGTGGTGGATGCGTTGGAGCGCATCGCCGGGATGGTGGACGAGACCACGACGGCGGCCCAGGAGATCTCCGTCGCCACCTCCCAGCAGCGGTCTGCCTCCGAGCAGGTGGTGGCCGCGATGACCCAGGTGTCCGACGTGGCCCGGCACTACGCCGACGGCTCCCGGCAGGCTGCGGCGGCGGTTGCCGAACTGGACGGCTTGTCCAGCGATCTGCGGGAGTCGATCGCCCGGTTCCGGGTTGCCTGAGCCGGCTCGAGATGACGGACTGGAGCGACGACCCGGAGCTGCTGGCGACCTTCCAAGCGGAGGTGAGTGAGCGGCTGGCCTCGCTGCAGGCCGGGTTGTTACAGCTGGAGGGACACCCGTCACCGCGGCAGCTCATCGGCGGGCTGTTTCGAGACGCCCATACCGTCAAAGGGTCCGCCCGCATGCTCGGCCTGGCCCCGGTCCTGCAGGTTGCCCATGCCGCCGAAGACGTGCTCGCCGGGCTGCGCGACGGTCGACTAGCGGTCACGCCCCAAGTGGTTGAGGTGCTATTGCGCGCGGGCGACTGCGTGGCGGCCAACATGCCGGGCGCCGGGGAGGCCGCTGACGAGCTGACAGTTGACCGGGTGGTGCCGGCACTTGCCGCCGTCCTGTCCGGCCAGCCCGCAGCCGAAGCCCGCGCGGCGGAAGCCCCCGCAGCCAAGCCGCCGCCTGCTGGCCCGCCGCTGCCGGCTGTCCCGGCGCCGCGCGACCATCAGGCCGCGACCCCGCCTGAACCGACCCCGCCTGAACCGACCCCGCCTGAACCGACCTGGGCCGGGCCGACCCGGGCCGCCGCCGACTCCATCCGGGTGACGGCGACAAAGGTCTACGACCTGCTGGACACCGTGGGCGAGGCTGAGCTCGGCGCTCGCCGACTGCAACAGACCACCGACGAGCTGCGGAGGTTCTGCGCCGCGCACGCCCGGGCGACGGTTGCCCTGCGCGGCGCATCGGCTCGGGCTGACCTGACTCTGCCGCCCGCGGTGAAGTCTGCCCTGCTGCACGTGAGCGAGGCGGCTGAGGAGATCACCGCGGTCGCCACCACGCTGCGCGAAGTCGCCGAAACCCACTCCGGGCGGGTGATGGACGTCCGCGACGGCGCCATGGCGCTGGCCATGGTCCCAGTCCGCCGGGTCTTCGCCGCCCTGCCGCGGCTGGTGCGCGACGTGACGGCTCAGTCCGGCAAGCAGGTTGTCCTGGAGCTCGCCGGCGGTGAGGTGGAGCTGGACAAGCACGTCCTGGACGGGTTGGCCGACGCGCTCAAGCACCTGGTCACCAACGCGATCGACCACGGCTGCGAGCCACCGGCGCAGCGGCTGGCTGCCGGCAAGCCGGCCGCCGCGGTCATCCAGGTGATGGCCAGCGCGTCCGGGGGCACGGTCACCATCGAGGTCAGCGACGACGGTCGGGGCATCGACGAGACCGCCGTCCGCACGGCGGCGATCGCCCGCGGCCTGCTGCCGCCGGACTCTGCTGCCACCGGCCCGGCGCTGCTCGGCCTGCTGTTCACCCCGGCCCTGTCGACGGCGGCCACGGTCACCGAGACCTCCGGGCGCGGGGTGGGGCTCGACGTCGTCCGGACCGCGATGGAGCAACTCGGCGGCCGCGCCGATGTCCGTACCGTCCTTGGCGCCGGCTGTCGGTTCACCCTCACGCTTCCGGTCACCCTCGGCGTACTGCGGTGCCTGATCGCCCGGGTCGGTCGCGAGCGGTATGCCGTGCCGGTCGCCGGGATCACCGAGACGGTGAGCCTGCGGGATGCGGCGGTCCACACCCTGGCCGGCTCGCGGGTGCTGGGCTGGCATGGGACCACGGTGCCGCTGGTGGACCTGGCCAGCGTGCTCGACGTACCGACCGCTGGCAAGCCGCGAGTGGCCGTGGTGGTCCGGTACGGCGACCGGCAGCTGGGCTGGGGCGTCGACGCGCTCGAGGGCGAAGGCCAGCTGGTGGTCAAGAACCTCGGCGGCTTCATCGGCCCGGTCCCCGCGGTGCCCGGCGCCACGATCGACGCGGACGGCACAGTGGTCTGCCTGCTGGACCTGCGCGAGCTGGCGGACCGGGCCACCGACAGCACCGGGCACCGGGAGGTCGAGCGCAGCGGCGACCCGGACGACGGCCGCGTCACCGCCACGACGGCAGCCACAAGCCGGCCCCGGATCTTGGTCGTGGAGGACTCGATCGGCGTCCGGGAGCTCGAGCGGGTGATTTTGGAAGGGGCCGGATATGCCGTCGAGACCGCCGTCGACGGCCTGGACGGGGCCAGCCGGCTGGGTCCGGAGCCGGCCGACCTGGTGCTCTCCGACGTCGAGATGCCCGGCATGGACGGTTTCGCGCTGACGCGCACCATCCGGCGTACCGGTGGCTGGGAGCAGGTGCCGGTCGTGATCATGACATCGCGCGGGGCGGACACCGACCGGCACGCCGGGCTGGAGTCTGGCGCCAACGCCTACCTGCTCAAGAGCGAGTTCGACCAGGCCGAGCTCGTGGGAACCGTCCGTCGCCTGGTCGGTCGTTAGGAGCCCGCATGCCCACTGTGGTAATCGCCGACGACAGCCCCACGCTGCGTCGGATCGTGTCCTCCGTGCTCACCCGCGCCGGGTACGACGTGGTCGTCGCCGAGGACGGCGTCCTCGCCGTGCAGGCCGTCTTCCGGACCCAGCCGGACGCCGTCGTGCTGGACATCCAGATGCCGCGGGTGTCTGGCTACGTCGCCGCCCGGGTGCTCAAGGACGACTGGCAGACGGCGGACATCCCGGTCGTGCTGCTGACCTCGCTGGATGCGGCCAGCGACCGCTATTGGGGCAGCCAAACCGGTGCCGACCGCTACCTGACCAAGGACTTCGCCGCCCCCGAGCTGGCCGCGGCCGTGGCCGAGGTGCTCGCTGTGGCCGCGCAGCGGCGGGCCGGCCGGCCGCCGCTGCGCCCCGACCCGCTCGAGCTCAGCGACGACGACGTACTCGGCCGGGTCTGCGACCTGCTCGACCGCAAGCTGTTCGAGACCTCGGTGGCGGCGGAGGTGACGGCCATTGCGACCACCAGCCATGGCTTCGAGTCCACCGTGGCAGCGTTGCTCGGCCTGCTGGCGCGATTCGTCGACTTCGACCTCGCCGCCGTGTTGCTCAGCGCGGAGCGGGCGGCGTACGTGACTGTCGCCCGGCCGTGCGCGCAGGCGCACTACGCCGACTTCCTCGCCGCCACCGCCGACGGTCTGACCGCCGCGACCGGCACCGACTGCGTCAGCGTGGGCCTCGACGTCCGGGTCGCCGACCTCGAGGGGCTGTTGGTCGCCGACGCCGACGACCTGCCGGCCGGCGCTGCCGCCGGCCGGATGGCGACGTTCCTGTCGATGCCGCTGCGCGGGTACGGCGGTCAGGTGGTCGGCGTACTCGCGCTGTCCTCGGCGGAGCGCAACGCCTTCGGGGAAAGCGCGCTGAGCACCCTGCGGCTGATCGAAGGTCCGGCGGCCATCGTGATCGACCATGCCCGGCTGGCGCAGGCGCACGCGACCTGATCCGGCGGGGCCGCCCGCGCCGGTAATGTGACCTGCATGCGGCCCGGCAGGCAGTCCGACCTCCGGGCTGGCCTGCTCAACCCGAAGGCCTACAAGAAGGCCGTCGGTCGGTTCGCCACCGGCGTCACGGTCGTGACCACCCACCTGGAAGACGACCATTTCGCCATCACGATCAGCTCGTTCACGTCGGTCTCGCTCGACCCGGTGCAGGTGTTGGTCTGCGTCGAGAAGACCACCCGCTTCCACCCCGCTGTGCTGGCCGCCGGCCAGTGGGCGGTCTCCGTGCTCGCCGTCGGCCAGGAGGACGTCTCCCGCTGGTTCGCCACCCGGGGCCGCTCCGCCGACCCGGACCAGTTCGCCGGCTTCGCCCACCACGCCGGCGCGCTGACCGGGGCGGTGCTCTTCGACGAGGCCTTGACCCAGCTGGAGTGCCGGACGGTCGCGGCGTACGACGGAGGCGACCACGCGATCATCCTGGGCGAGGTCATCGGCGTGGACACCAGCGTCGACGCGGGCGCCGAGAGCCGGGAGCCGCTGGTATACTTCGAGGGCGGGTACCGTCGTCTGGGCGGTCCGTCGACGCCCCGGCCGGAGTTCTGATCTGAGCCGGTGGCCGGCTGGAGTCAGACCGCGATCTGCACCCGGGCGATCTCGCTGCACAGCGGACCCAACAGCTCGCGGCGGATCCGGTTGTGCTCGTCGTCTTGGTCGTAGCGGCGGTACGAGTCGGCGTCGGCGAGATCCACAGTGATCGCGTAGTCCCAGTTCCCGGTGGCGCGGAGCCCGGCGTCCCGGCCGACGCGCAGCTCGAGCAGCCCGTCGACGGCCACCCCGGACAGGGCGGCGAGCGCCTGGTCGAGCAGCGCTGGGGAGGCGTCGGGGCGCAGCCGCCCGAGGACGACGTTGCGGATCACTGGTCGCTCCTGACTGCGGCGGGACGCAAGACCGGCTGGACCCCGGTCGGCACTGCGACCAGACCGCGACGCTACCGGGCGGCCGGGGCGGCCAGCGACCAGACCGCGACGCTACCGGGCGGCCGGGGCGGCCAGCGACCAGGTCTGGCCCTCGCGGGTGTCGGTGACCGCGACGCCGACGGCGGCCAGGGCGTCGCGCAGCCGGTCCGACTCGGCCCACTCCTTCGCCGACCGGGCGGCGGCTCGGGCGTCGAGCAGCCCCGCCGCACCGGCCGGCAGTACCACCGCCGGCCGCTGGCGGCCGACGTCGCGGGCGACGTCCAGCCCGAACAGCGCGTCCAGGTGGGCAAACGTCTCGAACTTCGCCCCTGGCGGCACCGCCTGGTCGCGCTCGAGCTCGCGCAGCGCCACCAGTGCGGTCGGGGTGTCCAGGTCGTCGTCGAAGGCGGCGACCACGCGCTCGACGTACGCCATCGCCATTGGCGCGGACGGCGACTCGGCCCACTCGGCGACCTTGGTCCGCCAGCGGGTCAGCGTGCGGTCGGCGGCGGTCAGCGCGTCCGCGGTCAGGTTGAGCTGCTGGCGGTAGCGGCCGGACAGGAAGAACAGCCGCAGGGCCAGCGGGTCGTGGCCGGCCGCCACCAGGTCGGAGACCAGCACCACGTTGCCGGTCGACTTCGCCATCTTGCGGCCTTCGTTGAGCAGGTGCTCGCCGTGCACCCAGTACCGCACGACCTCGTGCCCGACCGCGGCGTTGGACTGCGCCCGCTCGTCCTCGTGGTGCGGAAACCGCAGGTCGATGCCGCCGGTGTGGATGTCGAAGACCTCGCCGAGAAACCGCAGCGACATTGCCGAGCACTCGACGTGCCAGCCGGGGAAGCCCCGTCCCCAGGGGGAGTCCCAGACCATCGCCGTCGCCGGGCCGGCGCCCTTCCACAGCGCCCAGTCGGCGTGGAAGCGCTTGTACCGGTTGGCGTCAAGGCCCTCGCCGGCATGACCGGACCCGGCCCGCAGCTGGTCGAGCCGGTTGCCGGACAACGCGCCGTACGACGGAAACGAGCGCGCGTCGAAGAACACCGAGCCGTCCGGGGCGGGGTAGGCGTGGCCCAGTGCCACCAACCGCTCGATCAGCGCCAGCATCAGCTCGATACATTCCGACGCCCGGGGATAGGCCTGCGCGGGGCGCACGTTCAGCGCCGCCAGGTCGCGGTGGAAGGCGTCCTCATAGAAGTGGGCCAGGTCGAAGGCGGAGCGGCCCTCCCGCCGGGCCGCCGCCGCCATCTTGTCCTCGCCGGCGTCGGCCACCTCGTCCTGGAGGTGACCGACGTCGGTGATGTTCTGCACCAGCCGCATCCGCAGGCCGTGCCGCTCGGCCACCCGGTAGATCAGGTCGGAGAGCAGGTAGGTGCGCACGTTGCCGACGTGGCCGAACCGGTAGACGGTCGGGCCGCAGGCGTAGACGGTGAGCACGCCTGGAGTCGCCGGGACGATGTCGGCCAGCTGCCGGGTCCGGGTGTCGGTGAGTCGCAGCACGGGGGAAACCCTATGTCGGCGTCGGCGGCGAGGACCTCGGTGTGCGGGCACCCCAGGTGACGCCGGCGGGCGCCGGTGCGCATACTGTGCGACCGCAGTACCCCAGGGGCGGTACCAGCCCCGCTGTGCAGACCGAGAGGACCACGTGTCGTGACATACGTCATCGCCGAGCCATGCGTCGACGTGAAGGACAAGGCCTGCATCGATGAATGCCCGGTCGACTGCATCTATGAGGGCGAGCGGATGCTCTACATCCAGCCCGACGAGTGCGTGGACTGCGGCGCCTGTGAGCCGGTCTGTCCGGTCGAGGCGATCTTCTACGAGGACGACGTCCCGTCGCAGTGGACCGACTACACCCCGGCCAACGTCGAGTTCTTCGGCGACGTCACCGGCCTGGGTTCGCCGGGCGGCGCATCCAAGGTCGGGTTGGTGGCCAAGGACCACCCCCTGGTGACCGCCTTGCCGCCGCAGGGTGAAGACGCCTGAGGTTACGGCGCCCCAGTCGTTGGCGGCTCCGCCGTCGCCGGCTCAGCTGGCTGCCGGCCGGCTCCCGGACTTCCCCTGGGACCGGCTGGCGCCGTCCGCCGAGCTAGCCCGCCGGCACCCGGGCGGGCTGGTCGACCTGTCGGTCGGTACGCCGGTCGACCCGACGCCGGCGGTGGTGCGCGCCGCGCTGCGCGCCGCGGCGGATGCCCCCGGCTACCCGCTGACCGCCGGCACCGCGGCGCTGCGGGCGGCCGCCGCCGACTACCTGCGCCGTCGGCTCGGCGTTGCGGTGGACCCAGCGGCGGTGCTGCCCACGGTCGGGTCCAAGGAGCTGGTTGCGCTGCTGCCCGGCCTGCTCGGCCTGAGCGCCGGTGACCGGGTGCTGCTGCCGGAGCTGGCCTACCCGACGTACGACGTTGGGGCGCGGTTGGCCGGGGCGGAACCGGTCGCGGTGGCCGACGTGGCCCGGGCCGACCCGGCCGGCGTCCGGCTGGTCTGGCTGAACTCGCCGTCGAACCCGACCGGCGCCGTCACCGGGGCCGAGGAGCTGCGGGCTGTCGTGGCGTGGGCGCGGGCGCACGGGGTGCTCGTGGTCAGCGACGAGTGCTATGCCGAGTTCGGCTGGGAGGCCGCGCCGGTCTCGGTGCTGCACCCTGGTGTCTGCGACGGGTCGAGCGTCGGCCTGCTGGCTGTGCACTCGCTGTCCAAGCGCTCGAACATGGCGGGCTACCGGGCCGGGTTCGTCGCTGGCGACCCGGCAGTCGTCGCGGCGCTGTTGGAGGTTCGCCGGCACGCCGGGCTGATGGTGCCCGGGCCGGTGCAGGCCGCGATGGTCGCGGCGCTGTCTGACGACGCCCACGTCGAGCAGCAGCGGGCTCGGTACGCCGGCCGCCGGGCGCTGCTACGGCCGGCGCTGGCGGCCGCCGGCTGGCAGGTCGAGCCCAGCGAGGGCGGGCTCTACCTGTGGGTCAGCTCCCCGGCGTACGACTGCTGGGGCTCGGTGCAGCGCCTCGCCGAGCTCGGCATCCTGGTCGCGCCGGGGGAGTTCTACGGCCCGGCCGGCGGCCGGCACGTCCGGGTGGCGCTGACCGCCACCGACGAGCGGGTGGCCGCCGCCGCCGACCGGCTGACCGGCGGCCAGGCCGGCTGGCGTCAGTAGAGGTCGAAGGCGGCGCGGATGGCGTCGGCGAGCGCTGGTTCCTGGGCGTCGAACAAGTACCCGAGGTGCCGACCGAGCGCTGCTTTCGGGACAGTCACGATGTTGTCGCAGTTGACCACGGAGTCATGGTCGAGCCCGTTGTCGGCCCCAACCGGCACCTCAGTCGAGAGTCCACGGATCGTGCTGGTGATCGGGGCAACGCTCACCCGGTTCAGATGTGGGCGGACCACCTCGCGGGTCAGGACGAGCACCGGTCGAGTCTTGTCCAAACGGGCGGCATGGATGGGTCGCACTAGTCCAGGTCATTCAGCGGCGTGCGAGCGGCGTACTCGGCGAGCCGGTCAAGATCCGGGTCAGCGCCGGCCTGCGCCAGAATGGCGGCATCGCGTTCGGCCACTCGGCGCCGTCGCTCCCGGTCGACTGCTCGGGCTACGACACTCGCCCTACTGCTGGCTTGACCGGCGTCGACAAGCTGATCGATGAACTCGACGATGTCGTCAGGCAGTCGGACGGCAATCTGCGTCGTCATACGAGGATGGTACCGATTTGGGATGCAATCCGCAATCCGGCCACGCCGACCCCCGGCCGTTAGGGTCGGCAGCATGTCGAGCAGCCCAATATCCGCCGTCATCGACGAGCTCTGGAAGGCCCGCGCGGATCTGTCGCCGGCGGATGCCGACGCTCGCACGGTCGTCGTCGCAGCGGTCGACCAGCTCGACACCGGCGAGGCCCGGGTGGCGGCGGTGGACTCGGCCGGCATGGTCGTCGTCGACGAGCGGGCCAAGCGGGCGATCCTGCTCGCCTTCAAGGTGCTCGACATGGTGCCCTCCAGCGCCGGCGACTTCCGCTACCACGACCGGGTGCCGCTCAAGCGCCGCTTCGACGGCGTGCGGGTGGTGCCCGGCGCGATCGCCCGGTGGGGTTGCTATGTCGCCCCAGGTGCGGTGCTGATGCCGTCGTACGTCAACATCGGCGGGTACGTCGGCGCCGGCACGCTGGTGGACACCTGGGCCACCGTCGGCTCCTGCGCCCAGGTCGGCGAGCGCGTGCACCTCTCCGGCGGGGTCGGGCTGGGCGGGGTGCTGGAGCCGCCGCAGGCAGCCCCCGTGGTGGTCGAGGACGACGCGTTCGTCGGCTCCCGCGCCATGGTGGTCGAGGGCGCCCGGGTGCGCCGCGGCGCCAAGCTCGGCGCCGGTGCCATCTTGACCGCCAGCACCCGGGTGTACGACGCGGAGTCCGGCGCCGAGTTACGGCGCGGCGAGGTGCCCGAGCGCGCGGTGGCGGTGGGGTCGTCGCGGGTCAAGGCCTTCGCCGGCGGCGAGTTCGCGATGCCGTGTCTACTGGTGCTGCGCCGGCTGGCCGAAGGCGAGATTCACGACAAGCTGGCGCTGAACGCGGTGCTGCGCGAGCACGGCGTGGCGCCGTGACTGGGCCCGAACTCGGCGCCGCCCTCGACCTGACCGCGGACGTGGCCGCGCTCACGGCGGCGCTGGTCGACGTACCGTCAGTGAGCGGCACCGAGGCTGTGCTTGCGGACGCGGTGGAAAGTGCGCTGCGGGCGCTACCGCACCTGCGCGTGGACCGCGACGGCGACGCGGTGGTGGCCCGCACCGACTTGGGCCGGGGGCGCCGGGTACTGCTGGCCGGCCACCTGGACACGGTGCCGGTTGCCGACAACGTGCCGTCCCGTCGGGACGGCGAGTGGCTGCACGGCTGCGGTACCACCGACATGAAGGGCGGCGTCGCCGTGCTGTTGCGGCTGGCCGCGACGCTCCCACACCCGGCGTACGACGTGACCTTCGTCTGCTACGACAACGAGGAGGTCGAGGCCACCCGCAACGGGCTGCGCCGGCTGGCCGAACGGCACCGGGACTGGCTGGACTGCGACCTGGCGCTGCTGCTCGAACCCACCGCCAACCGGCTGGAGGCCGGGTGTCAGGGCACGATGCGGGTGCAGGTGCGAGTGCCCGGCCGACGCGCACATAGCGCCCGGTCCTGGCTGGGGGAGAACGCCATCCACGCGGCGGCGCCGCTACTGGTGCGGCTGGTCTCCTACCACCCACGCACTGTCACTCTCGACGGGTGCGAGTATCGCGAAGGGCTCAACGCCGTCGGTGTCGTCGGCGGTGTCGCCGGCAACATCATCCCGGACGAGTGCCTGGTGACGGTGAACTACCGGTTCGCCCCGGACCTGGACGTTCAGCAGGCGTTCGACCTCGTACGCGAGGTCCTGGCGCCCTACGACGTGGAGCTGGTCGACGCGGTGGCCGGCGCGCCGCCGGGCTTGGCGTCGCCGGCAGCGCAGGCGTTCGTGGCCGCAGTCGGGCTGGAACCGGTGGCGAAGTACGGCTGGACCGACGTGGCCCGGTTCGCCGCGCTCGGCACCCCGGCGGTCAACTACGGCCCGGGCGACCCGGCGTGCGCGCACACCCGAGAGGAGCGGGTTGCCGTCGCCAGCCTGGTCGAGGCCGAGCGGGTGGTCCGCGCCTACCTGAGGACTCCGGTCAGCTAGACCCGTCCGGCCCGTCAGCGCGCCGATGTTGAGCACACGTGCGTATCCCGGCAGCCGTTCCGCACCTGGGCTCAACATCGGCGACTCTCCGGTGTGGGGCAACGAGCGGATCCGGGATTCGCCCGCAACCAAGCGACCCCACACAGCTTCACCCGCCTACGGCACCGCTGGTACGGCGTGTCGCGGCCCGTGACGGTACCGACGGCGGGTGAAGGCGCCCGGCGAGCCCCGCTTCACCTGGCTACGGCATCGCAGCCGACCCCAGCAAGGCCAGGCGCCGCCCGGGGCGAGATGGGTGGCGTTGGTCGAGGCCGGAGTCGTGGCCGGGCGCACGCTGACGTCCTGGCCGAGTCTGCGCACCGACATCACCAACGCCGGCGGGAGATGGGTGGACGAGCAGGTCCACGTCGACCAGTCCGCCGGCTCGACGCTGGTGTCCAGCCGCAAGCCGACGACCTCGAGGCGTTCTGCGCAGCCCTGTTCGCGGAGGTTGCTGCCACCGGGTGAACGCTCGCCCGGGCAAAAGCCGCTCGGGCAGCTAGCGTTTCAGCTATGTCCGAAGAGGAGGTTCGACCGGCCGAGCCGCCGGCACGGTCGCGGCGCGCCCGGATGCCGGAGCGGCAGCGCGGTCCGGTCACGCTGCGCCGCGGGCAGGTGGGCGCCAGCACGACCGATCAGCGACTGCTCGACACCCGCGGTCCATCGGACTGGGTGCACACCGACCCGTGGCGGGTGCTGCGCATCCAGGCGGAGTTCGTCGAGGGCTTTGGGATGCTCGCGGAGCTGCCGGCCGCGGTCAGCGTCTTCGGTTCCTCTCGCACCCCGGTCGATCACCCCGACTACGCCCTGGGCTCCCGGCTGGGAGCAGCGTTGGCGCGGGCCGGTTTTGCCGTCATCACCGGCGGTGGCCCGGGCTGCATGGAGGCGGTGAACCGGGGCGCCCAGCAGGCCGGCGGGCTCTCGGTCGGCCTGGGCATCGAGCTGCCGTTCGAGCAGCGGCTCAACGAGTGGGTCGACGTCGGCGTGTCCTTCCGGTACTTCTTCGCCCGCAAGACGATGTTTATCAAGTACGCCCAGGCATTCGTCGTACTGCCGGGCGGCTTCGGCACCATGGACGAGCTGTTCGAGGCGCTGACGCTGGTGCAGACCGGGAAGGTCACGTCCTTTCCGGTGGTGTTGATGGGTTCGGCGTACTGGCAAGGGCTGCTGGACTGGATGCGAGACCCGATGGTGGCGCAGGGACGCATCTCGGAGGCCGACCTGAGGCTGGTGCGGTGCACGGACGACATCGACGAGGTGGTCAGGATCATCCAGGCGGCCGGGGTCGAGCACGCGCAGCGACGACCTCGGCCGGATCGCGTCGCCCGCCTCGGCGACGTCAGCGGCTAACCGCCCGCAGTCGCCCGGAAGCGGCTGCGGGCGCTATCCGGCACCATCCGCCCGGTGTTCGGGGCAGGTAAGGATTTTCTGGACGGACCAGCGGGCGATTTCGGCGGGAGCGTTCGTTCTGGGCATGGCACGATCGAGCCACCGACCGCACCGTCCGGGGGAGTCGCGTGGGACTGCTGGAGATCCTCGCCGTGGCCGTGGTGCTGTTCGTGGCGGCGGCGGTCGCCGCCGGCCGTGGTGACCGGTTGGCACCCGCACCGCCGGACGGCGCGGAACCGGTGTTACCCGCCGACCGGGTGGCGGCCGCCAACATCGAGGGACTTCGCTTCGCCGTCGCCGTGCGGGGCTACCGGATGGATCAGGTGGATGCGGTGCTGACCCGGCTGGCGGTCGAGCTCGACCGCCGCGACGCCGAGCTGGCGCTGCTCCAACCCGCTCAGTCCGAGGGTGCGGTGGCGGACCTGAAGGGAGCGCACCGTGGCTGAGATCGTCGAGTCGGTCGAGATCGACGCACCGCCGGCCGCGGTGTGGGCGGCCGTCGTGGACTGGGACCGGCAGTCCGAGTGGGTGCTGGGCACGGTCGTGCGGGCCACGTACCGAGACGGCCACGGCGTGGGTGCCCGGACTGTGGCCGTCACTGGCATCGGCCGGTTCGGGTTCGCCGACACCATGGAGATCACCACCTGGGAGCCGCCGTACCGCTGCCTGGTGCGGCACACCGGACGGCTGGTCCGCGGGACCGGCGCCTTCGAGGTGCAACCACTGCCCGGCGGCGGCAGCCGGTTCGTGTGGTCCGAGTGGTTGGACTTGCCGCTCGGGCTGCTCGGGCAGGTTGGTTTCCTGCTCGTCCGACCGGTATTCGCCCGCGGGGTGGCCTTTTCGCTTCGTCGGTTCGCCCGCTCGGTGGAGGCGGTGACCCCCGCGGCGACCCCGGCGGCGGCGCCCGCGCCGACCCCCTGATCGGGCGTGCTCGGGCTGATCGCGGGCGCGGACGGCCGCTGGCGCTGCCCGTGGGCGGCTGGCTGCGACCTCTACACCGACTACCACGACGAGGAGTGGGGCCGGTCGGTCCGCACCGACGATGCGATGTTCGAGCGGCTGTGCCTGGAGGGCTTCCAGTCCGGGTTGTCCTGGCTGACCGTCCTGCGCAAGCGGACGGCCTTCCGGACCGCCTTCGCCGACTTTCGGATCGAGACCGTGGCCGGCTTCGGCGACGACGACGTATGCCGGCTGCTCGCCGAGGCAGGCATCGTCCGCAACCGTGCCAAGATCCTCGCCGCGATCCACAACGCCCGGACGGTGGCCGGACTGCCAACCGGCCTGGCGGCCCACCTGTGGAGCTTCGCCCCGGACCGCGAGGCGGTCCGCTCCCGACCGGCGACCCTGGCCGACGTCCCCGCCACGACGGCGGCGTCAGTGGCCATGGCCGGCGACCTGCGGCGGCGGGGATTTCGCTTCATCGGGCCCACCACGGCGTACGCCCTGATGCAGGCCACCGGGATGGTAGATGACCACCTGGTCGGGTGCTGGGTCCGGCCTTCGCGGTGACCGTCCGGCTCGGCGCTATTCCGGCCCGGCGCTATTCCGGTCCGTGCTCATCCGGTCCGGGCTCAGTGGCCGGTGAACACCGGAGTCTGCTTGGCCAGGAACGCCGCGGTCGCGTTCCGGTGGTCCTGGGTCGCACCGGCCCGCT
>Ga0208079_1001238_pt1 | contig 13524 bp, 9 predicted proteins | sample NGESurdeep092012_5_FD_184474 | JGI IMG/M metagenome (GOLD analysis project Ga0208079, IMG submission 184474) | Arctic peat soil microbial communities from Barrow, Alaska - NGEE Surface sample 210-2 deep-092012 (SPAdes) | ecosystem: Environmental > Terrestrial > Soil > Wetlands > Peat ... | reverse complement strand
GGACGCCTGGCCGGTCTGCCGCGGGTTGGGCTGGCCGCTGTGGTCGAGCACTATCTCGGGCTCACCCTTGCCAAGGAGCACTCGGCTGTCGACTGGTCGACCCGGCCACTGCCGGAGCCCTGGCTCCGATACGCCGCGCTCGACGTCGAGGTTCTCGGCCAGGTTCGCGATCTCATGGCCGCCGACCTGGCAGCTCAGGACAAGATGGTGTGGGCCGAGCAGGAGTTCGACGCACTCACCCGGTTCACCGGCCCACCAGTTCGGTTCGAACCCTGGCGTCGCACCTCGGGGATGCACAAGGTCCGCAACCGCCGCGGTGCCGCCATGGTCCGTGAGCTGTGGCAGACGCGGGAAGAGATCGCGATCGAACGCGACGTCTCCCCCGGCCGGGTCCTGCCCGACGCCGCCCTGATCGACCTGGCGCTCAAATCCCCGAAGACGGACGCGGACATTCATGACGGCCCCAGCGCGCGGTCCGTTCGCCGATACCAGCGACAGCTCCTCGCGGCACTGGAGCGGGCACGCCATGTGCCTGAGTCGGAGCTGCCCGCCCTCGCCCGGCGCCCGGACGGCCCGCCACCGGCGCGTGCCTGGCCCGATCGCGATCCCGCCGCAGCAGCTCGCCTGGCTCAGGCCCGAGCAGCCTTGGGAGAGTTCGCCCAAGCCCGCAACATCCCGATCGAGAACGTGCTGTCCCCCGACTCGATCCGCCGAGTGCTGTGGTCTCCCCCACCTGACCCGACGCTTGAGTCCATCGCCGAGGCGCTCCGCGCGCTGGGGGCCCGTCAGTGGCAGATCGACATCGCCGGCCCCATCCTCGAAGAGGCCATCAACCGGCCCGTCGAGGCTGAGGCCAAAATGGCTCGCGGGGTTACCGTCGAAGTTACTGGCGAGTAGCATCGCTCTCGTCGATCGCAGCGCAAGCCCGCGGTCGCCTGTCGACAGTGTCTGGTCACCTGCCCAGCCACCTGCCCACCCACTCGCCCAACCCAGGGAGACCCAGTGCCCCGCACTCTGCGTGAGGTCGTGTTCGTCGATGGCGTGCGTACGCCGTTCGGCAAGTCCGGCGACAAGGGCATGTATGCCCAGACGCGCGCCGATGACCTCGTCATCAACTGCATCCGCGAGCTGCTGCGCCGTCACCCGGAGCTGCCGCCGGCACGGGTCGAGGAGGTCGCGATCGCCGCGACCACGCAGATCGGTGACCAGGGTCTGACCCTCGGTCGGGTTGCGTCGCTGCTGGCCGGTCTGCCCAACACCACACCGGGGTACTCCATCGACCGCATGTGTGCCGGTGGGATGACCGCGGTGACCAGCGTGGCCTCCGCCATCGCGTTCGGCACGGCACAGATCGCCATCGCCGGGGGTGTCGAGCACATGGGGCGCCATCCGATGGGCGAGAGCGTCGACCCCAACCCGCGGATCTTCTCCGAGAAGGTCGTCGACCCGTCCGCCCTGGTGATGGGCGCGACCGCCGAGAACCTGCATGACCGCTTCCCTGGTCTGACCAAGCAGCGTTGCGACGCCTACGCGGTGGCCAGCCAGCACAAGCTCGAGAAGGCGTACGCCGACGGCAAGATCACGCCCGACCTGGTCACTGTCGCCACCCGCCACACCGAGCTCGGATACGGACTGGCCACCAGGGACGAGCCGCCACGGCCCGGCACCACCCTGCAGGACATCGCCGGGCTGAAGACCCCCTTCCGTTCGCATGGCAACGTCACCGCCGGCAACAGCGCGGGTCTGACCGACGGCGCGACCGCGTGCATCGTGGCCTCGGCCGATGCCGCCGCGGAGCTCGGGCTGCCGGTGCGGATGCGCTTGGCGACCTACGCGTTCGTGGGCGTCGAGCCCGAGGTGATGGGCATCGGGCCGGTGCCAGCGACCGAGAAGGCCCTGACACAAGCCGGTCTCACCATCGAGGACATCGGCCTCTTTGAGCTCAACGAGGCCTTCGCGGTCCAGGTGCTGGCTTTCCTGGACCACTTCGGCATCGCCGACGACGACCCCCGGGTGAACAAGTACGGCGGGGCGATCGCCACCGGCCACCCCTTGGCCAGCTCTGGCGTCCGACTGATGACCCAGCTCGCCCGCCAGTTCGAGGAGAACCCTGACGTGCGTTACGGCCTTACCGCCATGTGCATCGGCATCGGCATGGGCGGCGCCGTGATCTGGGAGAACCCTCACCACAGCGACTACGGCACGGAGCTCGCCTCCACAACTCACACGACCCAGGGAGCTGTGGCCTGATGAGCATCAACACCTCGAACACCGACGCAACCACCGACGCAACCACCACCGACGCGGAGGCCATCAACTTTGCCTCCATCTTCCCGGACGAGGTCATCACCAGGGCGCTGGCACGCGACATCGCACTGCCCGGCAGTGGGGGCACGTTCGTGCTGGTCACGCTGGACAACGGCCTCGACCACACCAAGCCCAACACCTTTGGCCCCGCGACCCTGGCCGGCCTTTCCGGTGTGCTGAAGACGCTGCACGACCGCGCCGCAGCTGGCGAGATCGTCGGAGTCGGTGTGACCGGGAAGCCGTTCATCTTCGCAGTCGGTGCGGACCTGACCGGGGTTCCCAAGGTGACCCGGCACGACCAAGCGCTGGCCATCGGAGCACTCGGGCACACAACGTTCGAGCAGTTCCGGACACTGCCCGTCCCGACGTTTGCGTTTGTCAACGGCGCCGCCATGGGTGGCGGCGTCGAGATCGCGCTCAGCGCGGCATACCGGAGCATCTCCGCCGGCGTGCCTGCCCTGGCGTTGCCCGAGTGCTTCCTCGGTCTGGTGCCCGGTTGGGGCGGCTGCTACATGCTGCCGAACCTCATCGGCGTCACGTCGGCCCTGAAGGTCATCATCGAGAACCCCCTGAACACCAACCGCATGCTCAAGGGCCCCCAAGCCTTCGAGCTCGGGATCGCCGACGTGTTGTTCGAGCCGGCCATGTTCTTGGAGGACTCCCTGTCCTGGGCAGCCGACGTCATCGCGGGCAGGACCGTCGTGATCCGTCCCGAGATCGACCGCGACGAAGCCGCATGGGAGGGCGCCGTGGCCGCGGCAAAGGCGCTCGTCAATACCAAGACAGGGGGCGCAGCACCAGCACCCCTGCAGGCCCTCGAGCTCGTATCCGCAGCCCGGACCGCCTCGCGCGAAGAGGCCTACGCCGCCGAGGACAACGCCCTTGCAGACCTGCTGCTGAGCGAGGAGATGCGCAGCAACCTATATGCCTTCGACCTCGTGCAGAAGCGCGCCAAGCGCCCGGCCGGTGCTCCCGACCGTGCGCTGGCGCGCCCCGTCACCAAGGTCGGTATCGTCGGCGCCGGCTTGATGGCGAGCCAGCTGGCCCTGCTCTTCGTGCAGCGGCTCGAGGTTCCGATCGTGATGACAGACCTCGACCAGGATCGCGTGGACAAGGGTGTGGGCTACGTCCACGCCGAGATCGACAAGCTGCTCGGCCGCGGGCGGTTCAGCGCGGATAGGGCCAACCGGCTAAAGGCACTGGTCACCGGCTCGACGAGCAAGGACGACTTCGCCGATGCTGATTTCGTGATCGAAGCGGTATTCGAGGAGATCGGCGTCAAGAAGCAGGTGTTCGCCGAGGTCGAGGCGGTGGTGTCGGCCGAATGTCTGTTGGCGACCAACACGTCCTCGCTGTCGATCACCGAGATGGCCTCAGACCTGAAGAACCCCGAGCGCGTCGTGGGCTTCCACTTCTTCAACCCGGTCGCGGTCATGCAGCTGCTGGAGATCATCCGCGGCGACAGGACCGACGACGCCACCTTGGCGACGGCGTTTGCCACCGGCAAGACGTTGAAGAAGACGTCGATCCTGGCCAAGGACTCGCCATCGTTCATCGCGAACCGACTCCTGGGCCGGTTCATGGGCGAGGTCGGTCGGATCGTCGACGAGGGCACCCCCCTGGACGTCGCCGACCATGCCTTCGCCGGGTTCGCGCCAATGCCGCCGTTCGAGCTGCTGGGCTTGGTCGGTCCCGCAATCGCCCTGCACAACAATGAGAGCCTCTTCAGCGCCTTCCCGGACCGCTTCTATGTGTCGGAGGGCCTGCACCGTCTGGTCGCCGCCGGCAAGCTCGGGTTCTACATCTACCCCGAGGGCAAGCCCGTGCTGGACCCCGAGGTCGCGGTGCTCATGGAGACGCCGGCCAACCCGACGGTCCTCGACTCCGCGCAGGTGCGTGAACGGGTTCTCTCGGCCTTGGCGCAGGAAGCTCAGCTCATGCTGGACGAGGGTGTTGTCGCGGCTCCGATGGACATCGACCTCGCCCTGATCACCGGCGCCGGGTTCGCCCTCTGGAACGGCGGTCTCACGCCACTGCTGGATCGCACCGGCATCTCGGAGAAAGTCAACGGGAAGCGGTTCCTGCCTCGGGGTGTGGCCAGCGTCCCAGCCTGACCAACAACTCACACCAACACTCACACCGACCCGCCAAGGCAACAGGCGTTACGTGGTATCTCACATGTGATCTATAGTCGGGTGCATGAGAGAGAGCTATTTGGGCCGTATCGGCACCTTGATCCGGGATGCCCGACGTCACCAAGGCTTGACCCAGAACGATCTTGCCGACTCCCTGGGGACGAGCCAGAGCGCGGTGGCCCGCATCGAGCAGGGCAAGCAGAATCTCAGCCTTGAGATGCTCGCCCGCATCGGCCAGAGTCTGGACTCCGAGTTCGTCTCGCTGGGCCACTCCGGCCCTCAGCACCTGCGCATCGTCGGCGGCACCAAGCTGTCAGGGGCGATCGATGTCAAGACCAGCAAGAATGCCGCCGTCGCGCTGTTGTGCGCCTCGCTGCTCAACCACGGGCGCACCACCTTGCGCAACCTCGCCCGCATCGAAGAGGTCAACCGCATCATCGAGGTCCTGACCAGCATCGGCGTCAAGACCCGATGGCTTCCCGAGAGCAACGACCTCGAGATCGCTCCCCCGGCCCACCTCAATCTCTCTGCCATGGACCTCGAGGCTGCCCGTCGGACCCGTACGGTGATCATGTTCCTGGGGCCTCTGCTGCACGAGCTCGATGAGTTCCGCCTGCCCTACGTCGGGGGATGTGACCTCGGCACCCGGACCGTGGAACCCCACCTCCAGGCCTTGCGTGCGTTCGGCCTCAACATCACCGCCGTGGCTGGTTTCTACGACGCCAAGGTCGACCGTACGGTCAGCCCCAGCAAGGCAATCGTCCTGACCGAACGTGGCGACACCGTCACCGAGAATGCGCTGATGGCGGCGGCACGACACGACGGCGTCAGCGTCATCCGTAATGCCAGTTCCAACTACATGGTCCAGGATCTCTGCTTCTATCTGCAGGCGCTCGGGGTGACCATCGAGGGGATCGGCAGCACCACGCTCACCATCCACGGCCGACGCGTCATCGACGTCGACGTCGAGTTCTCACCCTCGGAGGACCCGATCGAGGCCATGAGCCTGCTCGCCGCAGCGGTCGTCACCGAGTCCGCCATCACGATTCGTCGAGTCCCCATCGAGTTTCTCGAGATCGAGCTCGCCCAGCTCGAGGGCATGGGCATGAAGTACGACATGACCCCGGAGTACCGCTCAGCCAATGGGCTCACCCGACTTGTCGACCTCACCACCATCCCCGGCCCGCTGACGGCACCAGCCGACAAGATCCACCCGATGCCGTTCCCGGGTCTGAACATCGACAACCTGCCGTTCTTCGCGATCATCGCGGCGTGCGCGACCGGCACGACCATGATCCACGACTGGGTCTACGACAACCGGGCGATCTATCTCACCGAGCTCACCAAGGTCGGCGCCAAGGTGCAGCTGCTCGACCCGCATCGGGTGCTGATCGAGGGACCGACCCGTTGGCGCGCCGCCGAGGTCATCTGCCCTCCTGCCCTGCGTCCTGCCGTCGTCATCCTGCTGGCAATGCTCGCGGCCCCCGGGACCTCGGTCCTGCGCAACGTCTACGTGATCAACCGTGGTTACGAGGACCTGGCCCAAAGACTCAACGCACTCGGCGCAACCGTCGAGACCTTCCGCGACATCTGAGCCGAGGACCATCGGGGGCTCTGCACCCGGCGCGAGCAGGTTTGTTGCATGCATGCCGGTCGACGACGTGGTAGCGATGTAACAAACCAGCTAGCGCCTGCGACATCTGATCGGACTGATCGGGCGCTCTCAGACCCTGCGCCGTAGCTCCTTTGCCAGCGAGGTCGCGATCGCGTCAGGGGTTAGTCCGATCCCGTCCAACACCTGGCTTCGAGAACCATGCGCCAGGAACTCCTTGGGTATGCCGTAGCAGCAGACCGTTGTCCTGCTCCCCGACTGACGCATCGCCAGGGTCACCGACGATCCGATGCCGCCCGACACCAGGTTGTCCTCGATCACCGCAACCGCGCTGGCATCGCCGGCTGCGCGGACCAGGTCCGGACTGACTGGCAATACCCACCGAGGATCAACGACGCGCACCGAAAACCCTTGCGCCTCAAGCTTTTCGGCCACGATGATTGACGCTGCAGCCATCACTCCGACACCGACGATCAGCAGATCCACGGCGCCGCGCCCGGTCTCGTGCAGGACGTCGAGGCTGTCGAGCTGGCGCGCCCGGGATATGGGGTCTGCGACATCACCCTTGGGGAAACGCAGCACCGTGGGACCATCTGAGACCTCGACGGCCTCGCGGAGCTGTCGGCGCACCTGCTCGCCGTCGCGAGGCGCCGCCAACCGCAAACCCGGCACCACGGCGCAGATCGTCATGTCCCACATGCCGTTGTGGGAGGCGCCATCGGTGCCCGTCACGCCGGCCCGGTCGAGCACTACCGTGACGCCGGCCTTGTGGAGGCCAGCGTCCATGAGCAGCTGGTCAAAGGCACGGTTGAGGAACGTGGCATAGACGGCGACCACCGGATGCAGACCGGCAAAGGCGAGTCCGGATGCCATCGTCAGCGCATGCTGCTCGGCAATTCCCACGTCAAAGACCCGGTCCGGGAAGCGTGCCGCGAACCTGTCCAGACCCACCGGGATCATCATCGCCGCGGTCAGCGCCACCACGTCGGGGCGCCGTTCACCGATCTCGCACATCTCGTCGCTGAACTCATCGGTCCAGATCCGGCCACCCTCGTTGAACGGCAGGCCGGTCTCGGGGTTGATGACACCCACAGCGTGGAAGCGGTCGGCCTCATCTTCACGCGCAGGTGCGTAACCACGGCCTTTCTGGGTGATCACGTGGACCAGCACCGGGCCACCGAACGCGCGGGCCTTGCGCAGCGCTGACTCGAGCGCCTCTTCGTCGTGCCCGTCGACCGGGCCGAGGTACTTCAGCCCCAGGTCCTCGAACATGCCCTGCGGCGCGACGATGTCCTTGAGACCCTTCTTCACCCCGTGCAGCGTCTCGTACATCGCAGACCCCACAACCGGCGTGCGAGCCAGCGTGTTCTTGCCCCAGTCCAGGAACCGCTCGTAGCCGCGAGTCATCCGCAGGGTGGCCAGGTGGTCGGCGAGCCCACCCGTGGTCGGAGCATAGGAGCGCCCGTTGTCGTTGACGACGATGACCAGCGGGAGGTCCTTGTCGACCGAGATGTTGTTGATGGCCTCCCAGGCCATCCCCCCGGTGAGCGCCCCATCGCCAATAACCGCAACGGTATAGCGGTCCCTTTGGCCTTGGAGACGGCGCGCGATGGCGATGCCGTCAGCCCAGGACAACCCTGTGGACGCATGAGAGTTCTCGACGACGTCATGCTCGGACTCGGCCCGGCTCTGGTAGCCCGACAGCCCGCCCTTCTTGCGCAGGTTGGCGAAATCTCCCCGGCGGCCTGTGAGCAGCTTGTGGACGTAGGTCTGGTGACCGGTGTCGAACACGATGGTGTCCCGTGGCGAGTCGAAGACCCGGTGCAACGCGATGGTCAGCTCGACGACACCAAGGTTGGGCCCGAGGTGACCGCCCGTCCTGGAGACCGAGTCAATCAGGAACTCCCGGATCTCCTTGGCCAGCAACGGCATCTGAGCCGCAGCCAGGGCTTTGAGGTCTTCGGGACCGTTGATCGAATCCAGCAGCTCCACGCTCTCAGGCATCCTCTCATCTGACTCAGGCACTCAGCTGACCCACGCGTCAACCTGACTCAGGCTTAACCCACTCGGACCCTCGAGTCTATGGCGTGCGTCTGCCCAGACGCCCCAGGGCGAGCGCGAGGCCGGCCAGCGCCACCACCGGGCCGACGATGGCCCACAACGTGACGCCGGTCATGGCGCTGCCCTTCAGGTAGCCAAGCCCCTGCATCGTCCAGATCAGCCCCATCAGGACCAGAAGGATGCCCAAGCCGACGCGCAGGTTCTTGTTCATGGTGTGGACGCTACCGCCCCGCTTACCGCTCACAGCCAGGTTCGCTACAGACGGGGGACGTAGTGCTTGCCCTGCAATGCGTCATACAGAAGCTGAGCGCCACGAGCCGAGGCCCGAAGGCGAAGACCCTCGGCCTCGAGATCGGACTGGATCTCCGAGAGCGCTTCGGTGCTCACCAGATCGCCGAGGTCCACCCGAACCTCGCGGTAGGCCTGGCGCATCGCCTCGAGCTGGGCGTCGATGTGCCGCACCGCGACCCACGCCAGGGCGACCGGATTCTTGCGCCACCCGGCATAGCCCCGGTAGTCCGATGGGCAGTGGTCGAGCAGCCAGGACACGGCGGGCACCTGCCAGCCCGGGGAGTCCGGTGGGGGCACGGCCTTGGGCCAGCCCGGAGGCGTACGAGACGGTGAGCTCACCGCCCCAGTCTGCCAACCCGCGCGGACATGCGGTCTCGATGGCGACACACGAACGGCCCGAATCCACCAGGTCTGAGGCAGATTCGGGCCGTTCGGGCTGTTCGCTGTATGCCAGCTGGCTGGTCAGCCGTTGACGAGCGAGCGCAGGACGTACTGCAGGATGCCGTCATGGCGGTAGTAGTCCGCCTCACCGGGAGTGTCGATTCGCAGATCGGCATCGAACTCGATGACCGATCCGTTAAGTGTGGACGCCTTGACGTGCAACGTCTTTGGCGTCGTCCCCTCGTTGAGAGCGGTCACGCCCGAGATGTCGTACGTCTCGGTGCCGTCAAGCCCGAGCGAGTCGGCGTTCTGGCCAGCTACGTACTGCAGCGGAAGCACACCCATGCCGATGAGGTTGGAACGATGGATCCGCTCGTAGGACTGCGCGATGACCGCCTTGACGCCCAGGAGGCGGGTGCCCTTGGCGGCCCAGTCGCGGGACGAGCCAGAGCCGTACTCCTTGCCAGCCAGAACGACCAGCGGCACACCGGCCACGGCGTAGTGCTGGGCGGCGTCGTAGATGCTCGACTGGGCGCCGTCGGCGGTGAAGTCCCGGGTGAAACCGCCTTGGACGTCGTCGAGCAGCTGGTTGCGCAACCGAATGTTGGCGAACGTGCCGCGGATCATCACCTCATGGTTGCCACGACGTGAGCCGTAGGAGTTGAAATCCTTGCGCTCCAAGCCATGGGCCGCGAGGTAGACGCCGGCCGGGCTGTCTGCCGTGAACTGGCCGGCCGGGCTGATGTGGTCAGTGGTGACCGAGTCGCCAAGCTTGGCAAGCACCCTCGCGCCGGCGATGTCAGCCACCGGGCTGGGCTCACGCTGCATGCCGTCGAAGTACGGAGGCTTGCGCACGTAGGTCGACTCAGACGCCCACTCGAAGGTCTTGCCCTCGGGCGTAGCCAAGGAGCGCCAGCGGTCATCACCAGCAAAAACATCGGCATAGTCGCGGCTGAACATCTCTTTGGTGATCGAGGAGTCAACCACCGTTGCGACGTCAGCCGCACTCGGCCAGATGTCGCGCAGGAAGACATCGACGCCCCGGGGGTCGGTGCCAATCGGCTCCGTCTCAGGATCCCAGTCCATGGTCCCCGCCAGTGCGTAGGCCACGACCAGGGGCGGCGATGCGAGGTAGTTCATCTTGACGTCCGGGCTGATCCGCCCCTCGAAGTTGCGGTTGCCCGAAAGCACCGCGACGACGCTGAGGTCGAACGTGTCGATGACCTCGGAGACCTCGGCCGCCAGCGGTCCGGAGTTGCCGATGCACGTCGTGCAGCCGTAGCCGACCAGATGGAATCCGAGCTTCTCGAGGTACGGCCAGAGGCCTGCCTTCTCGTAGTAGTCGGTGACGACCTTGGAACCCGGCGCCATCGACGTCTTGACCCACGGCTTGGCGCTCAGCCCACGCTCGACGGCGTTCTTTGCCAGCATCGCTGCCGCCACCATGACCGACGGGTTGGACGTGTTCGTGCACGAGGTGATTGCGGCAATTGCGACGTGACCGTGATCCATCGCCGTTGCGGTGCCGTCGGCCAGGGTCAACGGCGCGCCACCGGTGGGCAGGGAGGCGGCGGCGTTCACGTAGTCCGGGAGCGTCGCACGGAAAGACCGCTTGGCGTCCGTCAACGAGATGCGATCCTGCGGTCGTTTCGGTCCGGCGATCGAGGCGACCACCGTAGACAGGTCGAGCTCGAGGTACTCGGAGAAGACCGGCTCGACGGAGGGGTCGTGCCACAGACCCTGCTCCTTGCTGTAGGCCTCGACCAGCGCAACCTGCTGCTCGCTGCGGCCGGTCAGGCGCAGATAAGCGCAGGTGACCTCGTCGATCGGGAACATGGCCGCGGTGGAGCCGAACTCGGGGCTCATGTTGCCGATCGTGGCGCGGTTGGCCAGCGGCACGGCTGAGACCCCCTCGCCGTAGAACTCGACAAACTTGCCGACCACACCGTGTGCGCGCAGCATCTCAACGATCGTGAGGACAACATCTGTGGACGTGACGGCAGAGGGAATCTCGCCGAGCAGCTTGAAGCCCACGACCCGCGGGATGAGCATCGACACGGGCTGTCCGAGCATCGCCGCCTCGGCCTCGATGCCACCGACGCCCCAGCCGAGGACACCCAAGCCATTGACCATCGTGGTGTGCGAGTCGGTGCCGACGCAGGTGTCGGGGTAGGCCATGCCGTTACGGTCGAAGACGACTCGGGCAAGGTGCTCAATGTTGACCTGGTGCACGATCCCGGTGCCGGGCGGGACGACCTTGAAGTCGTTGAACGCGCTCTGGCCCCAGCGCAGGAACTGGTAGCGCTCCTCGTTGCGCTGGTACTCAAGCTCGACGTTCTTCTCGAACGCGTCGGCCCGGCCGGCGATATCGGCGATGACCGAGTGGTCGATGACCATCTCGGCAGGGGCCAGCGGGTTGATCCTGGAGGCGTCACCACCGAGCTCGACGACGGCCTCGCGCATCGTGGCGAGGTCGACGATGCACGGGACACCGGTGAAGTCCTGCATGATCACGCGCGCAGGCGTGAACTGAATCTCGGTGTCTGGCTCGGCGCTGGGATCCCATCCGGCGAGCGCGCGGATGTGGCCTGCGGTGATGTTGGCACCGTCCTCGGTCCGCAGGAGGTTCTCGAGGAGGACCTTGAGGCTGAACGGCAGCTTGGCGCTGCCCTCCACCGCTGAGAGGCGGAAGACGTCGTATGACGCGTCCCTGACCTTCAGGGTCCCCCTGGCACCGAAACTGTCTATGCTCTGCTGGCTCACGCCGGCTCCTTTCGGAATTTATCTTGACGTCAAGATATATCTAACCACACGCACCCGTGACTGTCAGGGGCCGACCGCACGGGTCTCCCGACTCAGGCGTGATGCCTCACCAAAGCCTCACGCAGGTGCCGAGGGATCGGCACCTTGTTCCGGCCGTCGACCTCCACACACACGTAGGTGATGGCCACCTGAGCGCATCGGGTCCGCCCGTGATCCGACGCGTCGATCCGTTCCATGTCCATGCGGTCAATGTCAACGCGGTCAATGTCATATCGGAGGCGAAACGATGTCGTGCCCACGTGGTCCACCAGCACCACGATCTCGGCATGCTGGAACGCCTCGAGGCTGTCGGCCCACTCGATCTCTGCGTTGCGCAGGACGGCGTCGAACCCCTGCGCCCGCAACGTCGCGTAGCCGTAGCCGATCGACTCCATGAAGGCGCTCATCGCCTCATCACACCACCCGAGATACCACATGTTGAAGACGACGGCCAGGGAGTCGACCTCGAAGAAGCGAACATCCACCCGATAGCGAAACACGGTGTCGTTGTTGATTAATGCTCCGTCGTTGTTGACTACTGCCCCGCTCATGACAACTCCGTTCAGGTCGACGCGGTTCACGATGGCTCCGACAACGGCCGCCTTGCCACGAGAGCGAGGTCAATGGCGTCGCCCTCGGGCAGATGGCGGACCACCTCGCCGAGATGTTCGACCAGCAGCCCATCGCTTGCCGCGCGGTACTCGGTCTCGGTGTGAAGCAGTCGGGCATCGGAGGGGCCACCGACCCCCTCGACGAGGTTGCGTAGGGCATGACCGATCACGACCAGCGCCCCACCCGGAGCCAGCCATCCGCGTGCTTTCGAGAGGACGTCGTCCTCGATGTGAAGGTAGGCCAGCAACACGAGGTCGAAGGCGGTGCCGTCCGGTGGCTCCCACGTCCCTACGTCGGCGACGACCCAGTCGACGTCGACACCGGCTCCGCGAGCCCCCGCACGACCCCGCTCGATACCCACGGCCGAGAAGTCGACTGCGGTGACCTGCCATCCCAGGGAGGCGAGCCAGACGGCGTGGCGACCCTCCCCCGCGCCCAGGTCCAGCGCCCGACCAGGGGTCCACTCACCGATCGTGTCGGACACCCAAGCGTTCGGCGACGCCGACCACACACGGTCCGAACCGGCATACCGGCTGTCCCATTCCTGAGCACCGTGGCCCGACGTCATGCCAGGGGCTCCAGAACGGCGATGCACTCGATGTGGTGAGTCATCGGGAAGGCATCAAAGGCTCGCAGGTTCCGTATTCCGTAGCCCGCGTCGCGCGCATAGGCGACGTCACGCGCCAGGGCAGCCGGGTCGCACGCGACGTAGGCGATGGCCCGAGGACCGAGTGCCGCAACGTCCTTGATCACCGACTTGCCGGCCCCGGCGCGAGGTGGGTCCAGAACCACCAGGTCTGCGTGAATTCCCTGTTGTACCAATGGCCTCAAGACACGGTCGACCTTGCCGCGGCGCAGCTCAATCTCCGCGCGATGCCGCAGGTTGCTCTTGGCGTCACGGATGGCGCGCGCATCCGACTCGATGGCCAGAACGGCTCCTTCCGGCCCCACCGCGTCTGCGAGTGCAAGGGCGAACAGGCCCACACCTGCGTAGAGGTCCAACGCGCGCTCCCCCAGTGCCGGCGCCAGCTCGCGCAGCACATGAGCGACGTACGTGGCGGCAGCTCCCGGGTGAACCTGCCAGAACCCCCGTGCCGAGAGCCGGAACTCGGCTGCCCATGTCCCTGTGTCGACGCGCTCGGTGACGTAGGGGGCGGACGCGTCTCCCTGCGGCAGAGGCACGGCCACGGCGCGAGGCTCACCGCTCGCATCGACGACGTCGACAGAGGTGGCCCGAGGCCATCGACGATCCAGGACACCGGTCTGGATGACCCGCGTGGTTGAGATGAGACAGTCATCGACGCGAATGACGTCGTGGCTGTG
>Ga0208079_1001234_pt1 | contig 13557 bp, 12 predicted proteins | sample NGESurdeep092012_5_FD_184474 | JGI IMG/M metagenome (GOLD analysis project Ga0208079, IMG submission 184474) | Arctic peat soil microbial communities from Barrow, Alaska - NGEE Surface sample 210-2 deep-092012 (SPAdes) | ecosystem: Environmental > Terrestrial > Soil > Wetlands > Peat ... | reverse complement strand
GGCGAAAGCGCCTGCCCCACCAACGGCGTCAACTGGACAGGGGGTACTTCAGCCAGGCATGACAGACCACGAAAGGCGATGGTCTGTCCCACCTACCGCGCCGGCTGGAAGACCAGCGTGCTCGTGGCCTCGACCTTGCCGAACTGCATGGGGTAGCTGCGGGCGTTGTAGTAATCCGCCCACTGATCCTTGTAGTGGCTGGACAGGATCTGGCCGGATTGTCCGATCGGGATATTGAACAGCGAGCGCTCCCAGTCACCCAGGTCGGCGTTCATGCGCATCGAGGGCGCCACGGTGCGGCTGGTTTGCTTCACGGTGGTGGTGGACCCGCTCATGGGCACCGGTCCGATATCGAAGTACTTGCCGGCGAGAGGCACCTCGTGCAGCACGGGATGGTTGATGGCGATGCGCAGGTAGTCGCCGTAATGCCAGCGCTTGGGGTCGCGGCCCTGCATGCGGCGGCCTTCCTCCACGGCGTCGGCCAGCGCGCGCAGCAGCATCTCGTCGTAATCGCCGAACCAGCCGGCGGGACGCTCCCTCAGCAGGCGCTCTATCACCACCGGAGCCAGGTTGAACTCGTAGGCCAGCCCGGTGGCCGCGGAAGCATTCTCGGCGACCGCGCGGCGCACGTGCTGGTACGCCAGCGTGACCAAAAACGGCGCGGCCATATCCTTGTCCATCTGGCCATTCCATGCGCGCAACAGGTCTACGGCGCCGTCCAAGCCGGGGTTGTGTGCGTTGCGCTCCTGGTACGCGCCCACCAGTTGGCCCGCCAGGAAATGGCTGAACGCCGAGTAGATGTCCTTCTGCACGGCCAGCAGGTCCTGGGCGCGCCACCCGTCGCGCGCGGAGAGCATGGCGCGAATTTGTTGAGCGCGGTATGGCGGCGCAAAGTTCCCGTTGACGGGGTAGGGAAAGTTCTCGGGAAACGTATTCTGGTTGGCCGAAACAATCAGCCCGCCCGGAGGATTGTAGACGCTTGGCAACTCGTCGAACGGAATGTAGCCGTCCCACTCGAAGCCGCCCGAGGCGCCATCCACCGGAACGTCGCCGCGATAGTTGCGCCGCCGGGGTAATGCGCCGGCGGCGTGGTAGCCGATATTGCCATCGACATCGGCATACACGAAGTTCGATCCCGGTCCCGGCAGGCGCGCGATCGCGGCCGTGAATTCCCGCCAGTTCTGTGCGCGATCGATATCGAGGAAAGGATATTGCAGCATGCCGGGCTCGGCGGCGGTCCAGCGCAGCGCCAGCCGCTGCTTGCCGTCGGCAAGAAAGATCGGACCGTGGCGCGTCACCCACGTCGTCAGGTCCACGCTGGGCTCGCCCTTCACGCGGATGATCTCGCGCTCGCCGCGCGCCTGCTCCACTTGTCCGCGGAACATGTACCGCCCGGTACGGTCGTCCAGGTTTTCGATGTAGAGGTCCTGGACGTCGAAATGCAGGTTGGTGATGCCCCAGGCGATACGCTGGTTGTGCCCCACCACGATGCCCGGCGCGCCCGGCAGCGCGACGCCCGCCGCATTGAGGCCGGGCGCCTCCAGGTGCGTCATGTACCAGATGCCGGGCAGCGAATACTCCAGGTGCATGTCGCTAGAGAGCAGCGGCTTGCCCGACGCCGTGTGGCTTCCGGCGATGGCCCAGGCGTTGGACCCCGGGCTGGCATCCCCCATGCCGCGCATCGGGTACAGGAACTCCACCTTGGCGCGGTCGCCCTGCGCCATCAGGTTGTTCTTGACGATTTCGTCCTTCCACGTAGTGGTCAGGCTGCGGTACATGTGCAGGCACAGCAGCAGGCAATCCACCGCGCTCCACGGCCGCGGCTGGTAATTGAGCAGCGTGAATTCCACCGGAAGATTATGCAGGTGGGTGGCGATGAACTGGTTGACGCCGCGAGTGTAGGCGGCGAGGGCCGCGCGATCCGCGGCAGGCAGCGTGACGTAGGCATCCTCGGCGATGCGCCGCAGCCGCAGTTTGCGCGACTCGCGGTCGCTTTCCAGCAAGCTGGGGCCCAAGATCTCGGCCAGCGAGCCGCCCGCGTAGCGGCGCAGGGCGTCCATCTGCCACAGGCGGTCCTGCGCGGTTACGTAGCCCTGCACGAAAAAGGCATCCTCCTGGGTGGCGGCGCGGATGTGCGGTTCGCCGTGTGAATCGAAATTCACAGTGGCGCCCGCGGCCAGCGGCGCGTCGATGCTGCCGGAGCGCTCGGGCAACGGGCGCCATACGTACCAGTAGACCAGGGCCAGACCGGCCACCAGCAGGACGGCGATCGCAAGGTTTACTGCTTTGACTACGCGTGCGACTAGAGAGTGAGTCATCAAAGAGGCGCTAACTCCTCAATGATAGCCCGTCACGGGAGTAGATTCGGCAGGGAATTTCGGCGCCTAGGGCCCCAAAAAAGGGCGCCCTCCCGGGGTACTTGGGAGTGCGCCCATCTACGTAACGGAGTTACTTGGTTACCTATCCAGACGATTCCCGCGCGATTTGGTTAGAGTTTTCGATAGAATAATCTCGGAGCCTGTGACCGAATCGTCCATTCGCCTGCTGATCGTCGTATTGCTCATCGCCATCAACGGCTTCTTCGCGGGCGCCGAGGTGTCGCTGCTTTCGGTGCGCCATTCGCGGCTTCGCCAGATGGCCGCGGAGGGCAATGCCGGCGCGCAGGCGGCGCTCAATCTTCTGTCCAATCCAGGGCGTCTGCTTTCCGTGACCCAGGTAGGCGTGACGCTGGCCAGTCTCGGCCTGGGGTGGGCCGGCGAGGACACCATTTACCACATTCTGGTCGGGCTGGCCGCGCCCTTGAACACGCCGTTCCTCGCCAGGTACCTTCACGGCTTCTGCTTCTTCCTCTCCTTCCTGACCATCAGTTTTTTTCACGTGGTGCTGGGTGAAGTGGTGCCCAAGAATCTGGCGATCGCCAAGGCCGACCGGCTGGCCGCGCTGACCGCTCCGCCGCTCCTCATCTTTTACCGCGCCATGCTGGCCTTCGTGGTGGTGATCGAGCGCTCGGCGAACGCGATCACGCGGGCGCTCCACCTGAAAGGCGGCGGACACGGCAGCGTACACACCGCCGAGGAACTGAAGCTGATCGTCTCCAGCAGCCGCGGTTTGGGGTACCTGCCCGAAGCGCAGGAGGACATGATCCATCGCGTGCTCGACCTGAACGCCATTTCGGTGCGCGAAATCATGGTGCCGCGCAACGATATCGTCTCGATTGCGAGCGACGCCACGCTCGACGAGGTGCTGCACACCATGATCGAACAGCAGCATTCACGCCTGCCGGTGTATGAGGGGACGCCCGAGAAGATCGTCGGGCTGCTGCACTACAAGGATCTGCTGCCGGTGTGGGAAGACCGGCGGAGCGCCATCCGCGGCAGCCGTCCCAGCCGCGCCTTCCGCATCGACCGCCTGCTGCGGCCGGTGATGTTCGTGCCCGAAACCAAGCCCGCCTCGCAGATGTTCGATGAGTTCCGCGCCGGCCGTTCTCACCTGGCAATGGTTGTCGATGAGTTCGGCACCATCATCGGCATGCTGACGGTGGAAGACGTGCTGGAACAAATTGTGGGCCGGATCGAAGACGAGCACGACGAAAAGGTGGAACGCCGCGGCGCCGAGACCGATGACGTGGAACTGGACGGTACCGCTCGCATCCGCGACCTGGAAAGCGAGTACGGCATCGAGATTCCGCCCGACGCCGGTTTCGAAACCTTGGCCGGATTCCTGCTCTTCCGGCTGGGTGACATTCCGCAAGCCGGCGCCAGCGTCGAGTACCAGGGGCGGCGCTTCACCATACTGGAGATGGATCGCAATCGCATCGCCCGCGTGCGCATCGAAAAAGTCGCCGTGGCATAAGTTGCTCATGACGCCAGGGGCGTCTCAAACGAATCATGAGGCGGCGGTGGCCCGCCTCCTCCTTCCGCATGCCTTCGAACAGGTCGGCGGTAGCGGGATAGTTTTCGCGAAGTCCGTCGGCGAAATCGCCGTAGATGCGTTCGTCTTCTTCTTCGAGGGAGACGGCGAGAGAGAGAACCGCGCGTTCGGAGAGGCGATCGAAACTGCGCATACTTCCATTGTGATCCGGGAAGCCCGCGATGGGCTTGGGGAAAGTGGGGCGCGGGCCGTGCTAGCATCACAGCAAATGGCGTTCGTCGATCTTACCAAGCAACTGGCCAAGGAGGCGTTCCTTTCGGCCACCAAGGACCCGCCCGCACCGGCGGCGGCGCCGGCGGACAATGTGGGCGCCATCATCTTCGGGCAGATTCACGGCTTGCAGAAGGCGCTCAAGGACGATGAAGAGCTGGTGGTGTGGTTCGCCAACGCCGGAGAGAAGCTGCGTGTGATGGAGATTTTTCTGCCTTCGCCGAAGCTGGCGGTGTTGAGCGGGCACGATGGGGAGCACAATCTGACGCGGGTGATTTCGCCGGTGGACGCGCTGCAGTTGGTGGCCAAGGTGATGAAGGTGCAGCCGGGCGCCAAGCCGGCCCGCGTGGGCCTGGTTATGCCGAAAGCGAAAGATTCCAACGCGTGACGACGCGCGTCTGGTGTTCGTAGCCGAGGGTGGAAACGGCGGCGGTGCCGAGGGCGAAAAGGCTGCCGTCTTGGGGAGGCAGGCCGAGCCAGCGGGCGGCCAGGACGCGCAGGATGTGGCCGTGGGCGAAGAGCGCGACATCGCCCGCGGCGGGCAGCGCGCGGGCGATCGCTCTCTCGGCGCGGGCGGCCACCTGGGCGGCGGTTTCGCCGTGGGGTACGCCATCGGTCCAAAGCGACCATGCCGGGTGTGCGGCCTGGATCTGGGAGGTGGTGCGCCCTTCATAATCGCCGTAATCCCACTCACGGAGGTCAGGGTCGATGAGGGCGTTTTGGTAGCCGGCGAGACGGCAGGTTTCGCGGGCGCGCTCGAGCGGGGAGACCAGGACGAGAGCGAAGCGGCGAACCTCCAGGTAGCGGCCGAGGGCGGCGGCTTCGTCGCGGCCGGCCGCGGTGAGGGGAATATCGGTGCGGCCGGTGTGGGCGCCTGAACGGCTCCACTCGGTTTCGCCATGGCGGATCAGCCAGAGTTCGCGCATCAGAGCGATGGTAGCGAATCCGGCGGGAGTTGTCCCGCGGGCGATCCCCCCGAGCTGCGCCCGGATGCACAAGGCGGAGCCTTATGCCACGTCACACCGTGCAGAGCGTGATGGCCTGCTTCAGGGACGTCATGGGGTCCTTGAGCGGGACAAACTCGTGGGCGAAATAGCCTTCGAATTTCAGGTCGGCGACGGCCTGCGCGATGGCGCGCCAGTTGAGTTCCTGGGATTCGTCGAGTTCGTGGCGGCCGGGGACGCCGCCGGTGTGGAAGTGGCCGATGTACTGGATGTTGTCGCGGATGGTGCGGATGACGTCGCCTTCCATGATCTGCATGTGGTAGATGTCGTAGAGCAATTTCACGCGCGGCGACGCCACGGCCTTGACCACGTCGACACCCCACTTGGTGTGGTCGCACTGGTAGTCCTTGTGGTCCACCTTGCTGTTGAGCAGTTCCAGGCAAATGGTGATGCCGGCGTCCTCGGCGATTTTGGCGACGCGCTTGAGGCCGAGGATGCAGGTGTCGCGGCCTTGGTCGTCGGCGAGGCCGCGGCGGTTGCCGGAGAAGGTGATGACGTTCGGCGCTTTGGCGGCAGAGGCTTTGGCGATGTTGTCGCGCATGTCCTTTTCGAGCTTGTCGTGGTTCTCCTGGCGATTCCAGGCCACGGGAATGCTGCCGGCGCCGGAGACGATGGCCGGGACGAGGCCGTATTTGCGGCAGGTTGGCCAGTCTTTCTCGTCCACCAAGTCGAGGCCGCCGAGGCCGAGTTCGGCGGCCTGACGGCACAGGTCGTCCATGGCGATCTTGGAGTAACACCAGCGGGCGGCGGATTGCTTGAGGCGTCCGGCGGGCGCGGCCGGCAGGGACTTGGCGAGCGGCGCAAGGGCGAGGCTCGAACTCATCAGGAGGGCGGAGCGTCGGGTCATTTCGCGCCCATCGTATCACCGTTGTGGGGCTGTGGGACAGACGATCGCTCCCTGACGGTCGCGGCTCTGATCGGAGCCGCGACCGTCAGGGAGCGGTTTCGTGACAGGCAGCAGTACCTTAGTAGATCCGCGGCACCAGGATGAAGCGGTCGATGGCGAGCTTGGCGCTCTTGTCCGCGCGGCGGTAGGCGCGCTGGAAGACGACCTTGAATTCGTTGAAGGCATCGAGCGTGGCGGTGGACGGAATGGGGAACTCTAGGGTCTCCGGGACGGGGATGACGGGGTCGCGGCTGACGTCCGGCCGGGAAGTGACATTGTAGTGCCCCAGGTTGAGCGACGGCGCGCCGGGCCGATCATTATTGATCAGCACCAGTTCGAGCGCGATGGTGCCGGGGTAGCGGTCGGCGTTGCGGATTTCCAGGCGGATGGCGCTACAGCAACTGAGTGCGACGGGCTGATCGAGTTTGTGTCGCGCCTCCATTTGAAGCGGCCTGTGGTCGGTGCTGATGAAGGAAAGGGCGGCGGGGCTGCCGCGCTGGAAGAACGAGGTTTTGGGCGGGCGCGCGTAAGGCCAGCGGAACATCCAGTACTCGCCGGAGAACGGAATGGCGAGTGGGCGCGGCATGACGACGGGGCCGCCGTCGCCGGGGGTTTGCGGCATGGGCGCGATCAGGGTGGGGATGGGCTTGATCTCGGGCCAGAGGATGACGCCCGGGAAGCCGCTGGCATTGGCGATGTCGCCGGCGGAGGCGTCGGGCAGGTCATCGCGGCCGTTGCCCGGCATGCCGGGAGGCTGTCCCACCGCCACGCTGCCGCCGCCTTCGCCGCCCGGGCCACGCATCAGGTTGGGAATCATGCCGCCGATGGTCAGGCCGACGGCGAGCAGGACCGTCAACGCGAGGCCCAGAAACGCGCGCGGCATACTCTTTGGCGGCTTGGGCTGGACGGCGCGGGAGGTCAGCGCGAAGACGGTGGCCAGGGCGGCGCCGGCGGCGAGGGAGAAGCCGGCGAGGACGGGATGGTGCAGCAGCACCGCGCAGACGCCGGTTTGCAGGGCGAAGGAGATGGCGAGCCCGGGGCCGAAGTCGCTCAAGAAACGCCGCTCGGGGAGTTGTGCGGTGGCGAAGAGTCCGGTGTCGTGCGGGATGTCCACCGGCGGCTGTTGGACACGCCACTGGATGTAGAGGAGATGGGTGGCGTTGACCACCAGGATCAACGCGGGGACCGCGGCGGCCGGTGAGAGTTGGGTCAGCAGGATCACGCAAGGTGCGAACCATACGGCGGCGGTGGAGGCGCGGAAGGTGACTTGCATGACGTCTTCGCCTTCCCATAGCGAGGCGGCCATGTACAGCACGATGGTGATGAAGGCGCCGGCAAGGCAGGCCGCCAAGGCGTAAACGGTGACGCGCAGAATCAGCCATGGGAACGGTACGCGGTCCCATTGCAGGCCGAGGGTGGATCGCCACATCACCCAGCCGGTGAGGAGGATGCCGGCCAACTGGAGGCAAGGCACCAGCCTCCGCCGCCACACGGGGTCCACGGGTTGGTCTTCCAGCAATGGCACGGCAAGCTCCGTGAAATAGACGTCGCAGCGGGGAGCAAAGTTCCCGATATCCGGCGTGCGATGATAATTCCGTGGCTATGAATGCGCTTCTACTGACCGAGTACATGAAACTGGAGATGGTGGAGATGGCGGTGCCGGCAATCGGCCCCGACGACGTGCTGGTTCGGGTCCGCGCCTGCGGGATCTGCGGCAGCGACGTCCACGGGCTGGATGGCCGAACGGGGCGGAGGATTCCACCGCTGGTGATGGGACATGAGGCGGCGGGCGAGGTGGTGGAGGCCGGCGCCAATGTCACGGACCTGCGGGCGGGCGACCGGGTCACGTTCGATTCCACGGTCTACTGCGGGCGCTGCTTCTATTGCCTTCGGGGGGAGCAGAACCTGTGCGACAACCGCGAGGTGTTGGGCGTTTCGCCTGGGCCGTACCGGCGCCACGGGGCGTTCGCGGAGTTTGTGGCGGTGCCGCGGCGGATCATGTACCGGTTGCCGGAGAACCTGAGCTTCGAGCAGGCGGCGATGATCGAGGCCGTATCGGTGGCGGTGCACGCGGTGAGCCTTACGCCGGTGCGGTTGGGCGATACGGCGGTGGTGGTGGGCAGCGGGATGATCGGCCTCTTGACCATGCAGGCGGCGCGGCACGCGGGATGCAGCCGGGTGATCGCGGTAGATCCCGACGAGGGACGGCTGAAGCTGGCGCGGGCGGTGGGCGCGACGGATGCGATCGATCCGCAGGCGACCGGCGTGGTGGAAGCGGGCGTGGTGGAGGCGATTCTGGCGCTGACCGGCGGACGCGGGGCGGATGTGGCGTGGGAGTGCGTGGGCGCGACGGAGCCTGTCCGCACGGCGATCGGTGGAGTGCGCAAGGGCGGGGCGGTGACGCTGGTGGGGAATGTGTCGCCCCAGATCGAGTTGCCGCTGCAATCGGTGGTGTCGCGGCAGATTCGGGTGCAGGGGTCGTGCGCTTCGAATGGGGAGTACCCGGCGTGTATCGAGATGATGTCGCGGGGGGCGATCCAGGTGGATATGCTGATCAGCGCGGTGGCGCCACTAGAGGAGGGCGCGTCGTGGTTCGACCGGCTGTACCGGCACGAGGCGAACCTGATGAAGGTGATCCTGCGGCCGTGAGGTAGCACGTGTAAATTGCGTCCGGCGGGGATAAAGCTGCATCATAGAGGGATAGAGTGGAGGGAAAGAGATGCTGATCAAGAAACCTGCCGATATCCTTTATTCCGAGATCACGCCGAAGCATATCTACATGAACCGGCGCAACTTTCTGGCCGGGGTGCCGGCCGCGTTCCTGGGTGCGCGCGAATTGCTGTCGCCCTCCGGGCAGGCGCTAGCGGGGACGAAGCTGCCCAACGTGCAGAAGAGCAAGTACACGGTGGACGAGAAGCAGAACTCCTACCAGGAGGTCTCCACTTACAACAATTACTACGAGTTCGGCACGGACAAAAGCGAACCCGCGGGTTACGCCAAGAACTTTAAGACCGAACCGTGGACGGTCAGCGTGGAAGGCCTGTGCAACAAGCCGAGCAAGTTCACCATGGAAGAGATTCTGGCGCTGGCGCCACTGGAGGAGCGGGTGTACCGGCATCGTTGCGTGGAAGCCTGGTCGATCGTGGTGCCGTGGGTGGGGTATTCGCTGAGCGCGCTGCTCAACAAGGTGGAGCCGGCGTCGAGGGCGACTTACGTGGCGTTTGAAACCTTTTTCGACCGGCGGCAGATGCCGCACGCGGCCGGCCTGCAGTTCCCCTATGTGGAGGGGTTGCGCATGGACGAAGCCATGCACCCGTTGACGCTGTTGTGCACGGGCATGTTCGGCGAGGCGCTGCCGCCGCAGGATGGCGCGCCGGTGCGCATGATCCTGCCCTGGAAGTACGGCTTTAAGAGCATCAAATCGATCGTCAAGATCCGCCTGGTGGGCGGCCAACCGCCCACCTCGTGGAATCTGTCCAATGCGCCCGAGTACGGGTTTTACTCCAACGTGAATCCGCGGGTGGACCATCCGCGGTGGAGCCAGGCGAGTGAGCGGCGGCTGGGCGAATTGCGCAAGCGGGCGACGCTGATGTTCAACGGGTACGGCGACCAGGTGGCCAGCCTGTACAACGGGATGGATCTCAAGAAGAATTACTAGCATGTGGAAACAACGCTGGACCAAGGTCCTGGTGTTCGTGGCCAGTCTCGGTCCGATCTTCTGGCTGTGCTGGCGGGCGTGGCACCAGAACCTTACACCCAATCCGATCGAGTACATCACGCGCTACACGGGCGATTGGACCATCCGCTTCATCGTGTTCACGCTCGCCGTAACCCCGTTGCGCAAGGTGCTGGGGTTGCCGGATCTGATCCGCTTCCGCCGAATGATCGGGCTCTACGCGTTTTTCTACGGGACGCTGCACTTTATCACTTACATCTGGCTGGACAAGTTTTTCGACCTGCCGGACATGCTGAAGGATGTGGCGAAGCGGCCGTTCATCACGGCGGGATTCACGGCGTTCCTGTTGATGGTCCCGCTGGCAGTGACGTCCACCACGGGATGGATCCGGCGGATGGGCGGAAAACGCTGGCAACTGCTGCACCGGCTGGTCTATTTGAGCGGGATTGCTGGCGTGGTGCACTACTACTGGCTGGTGAAGAGCGACATACGGCTGCCGGCCATGTACGGCGCGATGGTGGGTGTGCTACTGCTCTACCGGGCGGTAGCGCGGGCGATGAAGCGCAAGCCCGGCCTCGCGGTGCAACGTCCGGTCACCATTTCGCCGGGCGCTTTGCGCGATAATCCGTAGTTGGCCACCACACGCCTGCTTTCGATCCTGGTTGCCGCGTACAACGAAGAGGAATATCTCGCCGCGTCGATTCTGCGCGCGCTGGAAGCGCCCTTGCCGGAGGGCCTGGAATCGGAGGTGGTGGCGGTGGACGATGGCTCTACCGACGGCACGCCGCAGATTCTGGATGAGCTCGCCGAGCGGTATCCGGGACGCATTCGTGTGTTCCACCACAAGGTGAACGGCGGCAAGGGGGCCGCCATCCGTACGGCACTGGAAAACGCCGTGGGGGAGTTCGGCATCATCCAGGACGGCGACCTGGAATACGACCCCGCCGAGTATCCCAAGGTGCTGGGTCCGCTGCTATCCAACAAGGCGGACGTGGTGTACGGGTCGCGCTTCCTGATTTCGGGCGAGCGGCGCGTGATCTACTACTGGCACGCGCTGGCGAACCACTTCCTGACCACGGCGTGCAACATGGCGGCGGACCTCAACCTGACCGACATGGAGACCTGCTACAAGGCGTTCCGGTTAACGCTGGCGCGCAGCATTCCGATCCGCAGCAACCGTTTCGGCATCGAGCCCGAACTCACCATCAAGTTCGCCCAGCGGCAGGCCTCGATTTACGAAGTGCCGATCAGCTACTACGGGCGCACCTACGACGATGGCAAGAAGATCGGCGCCATGGACGCGGTGAGCGCGCTGTGGGTGATTGTGCGCTGCTACTTCACGCGGGACATCTATGTGGACCGGGGGGCGAAGATTCTGGATTCGCTGGCGGGCACGAAGCGCTTTAACAGGTGGATGGCGGATACGGTGCGGCCGCTGCTGGGGACGCGCGTGCTTGAGTTGGGCGCGGGGATAGGCAACATGACGCAGCATCTGGCGCGCGGGCGGAAGATCTACGTGGCCAGCGACATCGACGCAGAGCACATGGCGCGATTGCGCGTGCGCTTCGGCGGCCGGCCGAACCTGGAGATCCGCAAGTGCGATCTGTGCGATTCCGCGGACTTCCAGCCGTTACGGGAGCTGTTCGACAGCGTGGTCTGCCTCAACGTGGTGGAGCACGTGGAGGACGATTTGGGGGCGCTGCGCAATATCTTCTCGGCGCTGAAGCCGGGCGGGCGCGCGATCGTTCTGGTACCGCAGGATCAGCAGGCATACGGCACGCTCGACGAAGTACTGGGGCACTACCGCCGGTATTCCGAGGCGCAACTGCGGGCGCGCATGGAAGAAGCGGGATTCGAGGTGGAGCGCATGCTGCATTTCAACCGGGTGACGCGTCCCGGCTGGCGCTTCAATGGGCAGGTACTGAAGCGCAGATCGTTCAGCAGGCTCCAGTTGCGCGTGTTTGACGCGCTGGTGCCGTTGTGGAGGCGGATCGACGGCTACTTCCCGTGGCAGGCGGTATCGGTGATCGCGGTCGGGCTAGTACCAGGCGGCGGCGGGGAATCGACGCAAAAGTCCTAGGACGGAGCGGGTACCGCTGGACCTGTTCAGCAGAGCGGTTCCGGGCGATGATGTTCTTGCGGTCCCGAATTCAGGTGTACGCGAGCAATGCTCGGGTTCATCGCCAAGCGGAGGACGGGATCGCACCAGGGTTGCCATGTTCGCTCCTAAGTGGTGCTTTCGGCCGCCGGTGCTCGTCACGCCGGCGGCTTTTTTTGTGCCCACTGCGGGAAGCCTTACAATCGGGGCATGATGCGTTGCGTTTGGCTGTGGGCCGCCCTGCCTGTGCTGCTCTGTGCGGCGGATTCGAGAATCGATCACGTCACCATTACCGGAAGCGACATCAAGCAGATGCAGGCGAGGCTCGCCGCCGTGGGGATTGCCACCGTCTACGGCGGAGCGCACAGCAACCATGCGACGGAAATGGCGTTGGTCAGCTTCCCGGACGGGTCGTACCTGGAATTGATGGGCATGCAGCCCAATGCGGAGGCTGCAGCGGTGGCGCGGCACGTGTGGGCGAAATTCCTCACGGAGAACGCGGGTCCATGCGCTTGGGCGATGCGGGAGAAGAATCTGGCCGGGGAGGTGAGCCGGCTGAAGGCAGCGGGGATCGCGGTGTCGGCGCCGGTGGGCAGCGGGCGTACGCGTCCCGACGAGGTGCGCCTGGAATGGGAGACCTCCGATGTGGGCGCGGAGACGCGCGGCACGTTTTTCCCGTTCCTGATTCAGGACAAGACACCGCGCGAGCAACGGGCCTTCCCGCAGGGCAAGCCGGTGACCAAGGAGTTCCGCGGGGTGACGCGCGTGGTGATTGCGGTGCGCAATCTGGATGACGCGATCCAACGCTACCGGCAGGCTTACGGCGTCCCGCGGCCGATCAAGCAGGTGGACCAGAGTTTCCAAGGGTACCTGGCGCTCTTGGGTAATCTGCCGGTGGTGTTGGCGCAGCCTCTGAATGCCGGGTCGTGGCTGGCGGAGCGGATCGAGCGATATGGGGAAGGGCCGTGCGCGTTCGTGCTGGGCGCGGTCAATCCGGGGCGCTTCCAGGCGGCGTCGAAGACGCGCTGGTTTGGCGCCGAAATCTCCTGGTTCGACGAGGCGAAGTTGGGCTGGCGGTTGGGGTTTGAGGCGGCCCGGTAGCGCGCGCACCAACAGTTGACTCGCGTTCTCTTGTTGTTACTATTTGAATGTGTACGAGCGGCGAGAGATCGGCCTCCAAGCGCGATGAATTCGGTACCAAATGAAACCGTGTACTTGACGCGGAGGCGCGGAGACGCGGAGAAAGAGCGCAGAGAAAACCAGGCGAGTCAAAACCTGAGAGCGCGGAGGAAGCGGAGGGACGTGGGCTGGCGCCATCGGCCTTCCGAGAGGATCACGCCATGCCGAGACGAGCAGTCGAAGACCAGAGACGGATGTCCTTACGAATACGTGCCGAGGACAAAGCGCTGCTGTTGCGGGCGGTGGCGCTGAACCACACCGATCTGACGGATTTCGTCATTCGGCACGCGGTGCGTGCCGCCAAGGCCGTCATCGAGGAAGCCGATCACGTACAACTCTCCGCCCGGGACAGTCTGCGGGTTCTTGACCTGCTGGAGAATCCACCTGCGCCGAACGCAAGGCTGCGGGCCGCCGCACGGGCGCTGTGATAGAGGCAGCCGCGCGGTGGCTCGGAGATCGGTTGCACGCTTGGCTGGCGCGCAGCGTCTTTGAGAGTGGAGGAGTTCCTTATGGCTGCCGGTAATAGTCTACTCGTGGGTCTGTTCGCCTTCGCGGCGTGGGGGCAGACTTCGGA
>Ga0208079_1001233_pt1 | contig 13559 bp, 15 predicted proteins | sample NGESurdeep092012_5_FD_184474 | JGI IMG/M metagenome (GOLD analysis project Ga0208079, IMG submission 184474) | Arctic peat soil microbial communities from Barrow, Alaska - NGEE Surface sample 210-2 deep-092012 (SPAdes) | ecosystem: Environmental > Terrestrial > Soil > Wetlands > Peat ... | reverse complement strand
CTGGTGGTGACGGCTGCTTCCATTCGAGGTGCCAGTGACGATCAACTCAGATTACAGCGACATATTGCGGTACTTCGTGGAAGAGACGGTTCAGTTTCTGGTTGTCGGCGGATACGCGGTGATGAAACACTCGGAGCCCTACAACACCAAGGATCTGGACCTGTGGATAGCCCCCAACCGCGTGAACGCTGAGCGCACCTTGTTCATCAGCGCTTGACAAGATGTGTCAAGTTTGGCACAATCGCCTATGATCGACCGTTCCAAGAAGCTACCGGCATTCTTCTTCGAAACGCCGGTTGGCAACCAACCCGTCAGGGACTGGATCAAGGGACTCTCGTCCGAAGATCGCCAGCTTGTCGGTCGGGATGTGCAGAAGGTCGAGTTTGGCTGGCCTATCGGAATGCCGTATTGCCGCAGCCTTGGAAACGGGCTTTGGGAGGTGCGCAGCGACCTGACAGACGGAAAAATAGGCCGGGTAATTTTCTGCGTTGTCCGTGGGCGCATGGTGCTGCTTCACGGCTTCGTCAAAAAGACGCGGAAGACGCCGGCCAACGACATGGAACTGGCTTTCAAACGCATGAAGGAAGTGGAGTAGAAAACATGGCGCGGAAGAAGAAAGGAAAAATAGGCTCGTCTTTCGATGGATTCCTGGCTGAGGAAGGTATTCTGGAGACGTGCGAGGAACAAGCGCTGAAGCAGATTCTGGCGGACCAGATCACGGCCGCAATGGAGAAAGACAGTCTTACCAAGTCTGCGATGGCGGAGCGGATGCAGACCAGCAGGCGAGCGCTTGATCGCCTGCTGGACCCCAAGAATACGGGCGTGACGTTGCATACCATGCAACGCGCAGCCGCCGCTATTGGAAGGCAACTCCGTTTGGAGCTGGTATGAACGCTTCGGCAATTCGACTCTGCCGGAAACTGGAAGCAGAAATTACATGGCGGAGAGAGTGGGATTCGAACCCACGTTAGAGTTTCCCCTAAACACGCTTTCCAAGCGTGCGCCTTCAACCACTCGGCCATCTCTCCAGCTTGCGCTCTTGCGGGCTTTTTACAGCATAACATGCGTCGCGCGATCCACCCCGCCGGGGCTTAAAATAGCAGAGTGAACCGTCCCCTGATTTCGCGGCGCGCCCTGCTGCTCTCTTCCGCTGCCGCCGCGGCCTGCAGCCGGCCCAAAGCCCAACGCTTCCTCGGGTACTGCTTCGTCGCCAATCGGGACTCTCGCTCCATCGGCGTCGTCGATCTCACCCGTTTCCGCACCCGCCAGCAGATCCCGCTCGACGCCGCTCCGTCCCAGGTGCTCGCCCGCCCCAAAACCACCAAGGCCTACGTCCTCGCCCCCGCCAATGGCACCATTTACGAGATCGAAGCCAGCCTGCTGACCATTGCGCGGCGCGTCCGTGCCGGCAACGCCGCCGTCGCCATGCGCGTCGCCCGCGCCGGCGGCGCGCTGTGGGTCCTCTATCGCGACCCCGCCAGCCTGGTCGAAATCCCCTTCGATACGATGCGCCCCGGCCGTCACATCCGCCTGGCCGCCCCGCCCGTCGATTTCGATCTCAGCCCAAAGACCGATGACGCCTGCGTCGTCACGAGCAGTGATCGCACCATCTCCGTCGTCTCCCTCACCCAAGCCTCGGTCAGCCGCACCATCCACGCTGCCACCGAGCCCTGTATCGCCCGCTTCCGCGCCGACGGCAGCCAGCTCATCGCCGGCAGCCCGGCCGATCGCAGCCTCACCATCTACGACGTGCCCACCGGCAAGACCGTGGTGCGCCTGCCGCTTTCCATCGCCCCCAGAGAGTTCTGCTTCACCGCCGACGGCGGAACCCTGTACGTCACGGGCGACGGCATGGACGCCGTGGTGAGCGTCTTTCCGTACCGCACCGAAGTCTGGGAAACCCTGCTCGCCGGCCACGCCCCAGGCGTCATGGCCATCGCCGAGAGCGACCGGCCGCCCGCCTATCTCCTGGTGGCCAATCCCGATGCCGATAGCGTCACCGTGCTCGATGTCGAAACCGGTAACCTCGTGGCCCTGGTGCAGGTGGGCCGCGAACCGCGCCAGATCGTCATCACCCCCGACAACGAATATGCTCTCGTCCTCAACCAAAAATCCGGCGACATGGCGGTCATCCGTATCTTCTCGCTGAGCGGCAATCAGGTGGGCGGCAACCGGGTCAGGCGCTACAAATCGGCGCCCCTGTTCACCATGATTCCGGTGGGCGAGGGGCCGGTCAGCGCGGCCGTCGTGGCCCTCATTTGAGGTGGGACAGGCCTCCTGGCCTGTCTAAGGTCTGTCACGGACAGGCCAGGAGGCCTGTCCTACTCAGCGCGGCCGCCAGTTGGAGGAATACGAGTCCGCCCGGAGGGCTTCTTCGCTTCGCCGGTGGAGCGCCATGCTGTCTTTGAGGACGGTCCTCGCCTGAGACTGCGCTAGCTCGAACGTGCGGGCCACGCCGCGATCGCCGTGGTCGGTCGACCAGTGAAAGTCCCTGCGTTGGTCCTCATCGGAGACGGCATATTGCGCCTGGTTGCCGCCGATGTCGATGTAGGTGAAGGAATGGGTCATAGAGGGATCTGGCCCATCACATCTCGGCCAGAGCCGATTTGCCGCTCTCCACAGCCGTGGTTTGGTCTTTATGCCGGATGGCAATCACCATAGTCCGGACGTGCGGCATGGCCCGGCTGAGCTTCTCCGGAAAGCCGATTTGCGCCTGTGAATTCGCGTTCTGTTTATCGGTTCGATACGCCTTGTACAAGGGCCGGGACATCTGGTGCATTTCGTAAAGGCACGCATTGCCGGATTCCGTATGCTCGTCCCAGCGGATTTCACCGCTGGTCTCCAGAGACCGCAGAATACCTTGGAGTAATGCCTTGGTGCTGTCATACAACATGTCGGTATGCTCCTCATTCTTCCCAGGGCCGCCGGGAATCGGGCCGATCCGAGAAAATCACCTATTTTCATAATTATACCACCCTTAGTAGGTTTTGCTATACTATTGGTGTAGCATTCGCTGATTCACGGCAGACCCTCCTAGCGTTCCGCTTCCGTCTACCCACCAATTGGCCGCGGTAAAAAGGATAAGTAAATCATGAAGAACATTTTTGTAGGCAACCTCAGTTTTGGGGTAACGGAAGCTTCCGTTCGATCCCTGTTTGAAGCTCACGGCACCGTAGACCGTGTCAACATCTGTACCGATCGTGACTCCGGACAGCCCAGAGGCTTTGGGTTTGTGGAGATGGCCAACGATGGAGAAGCCGAGAAGGCAATTGCCGCGGTTAACGGCCGGGAACTGGATGGCCGCGCGTTGAACGTCAACGAAGCCCGTCCGAAGACCGATCGTCCGAGCGGCGGTGGTGGTGGCGGCGGTCGTAAGCGCTGGTAGTCTGAGCGCAGGTAGTTCAAGAAACGCTCCCTGACGGTCGCGGCTCCGATTGCGTGCTTCGCATCAGAGCCGCGACCGTCAGGGAGCGTTATTCATTACTTCCCTATTACTTCTTCTTACCTTGCGCGGCCACGGCGTCCATCGCGGCCTTAACCTTTTCCGGATCGCCCAAATAGTAGCGATTGAGCGCCTTCAGGTCGTCATCCAACTCGTAGACCAACGGCATTCCCGTGGGAATATTGAGCTCGACGATGTCTCTCTCGCTCACGTTGTCCAGGTACTTCACCAGCGCGCGCAAGCTGTTGCCGTGCGCCGCGATGACTACCCGCTGGCCGCTTTGGATGGCCGGCGCGATGGTCTCGTGCCAGAGCGGCAGAAAGCGCGCCACCGTGTCCTTGAGGCACTCGGTGAGCGGCAGTTCCCGCCGGCTGAGACCCTGGTAGCGCGGATCGTGGCCGGGGAAGCGCGGGTCGTCCGCCGTCAGTTCGGGCGGCGGAATGTCGTAGCTGCGCCGCCAGATCTTCACCTGGTCCTCCCCGAACTTGGCCGCCGTCTCGGCTTTGTTGAGCCCTTGCAGCGCGCCGTAGTGACGCTCGTTCAAGCGCCACGAGCGGTGGACCGGAATCCACATCAGGTCCATCACGTCCAGCGCGGTCCACAGGGTGCGAATGGCGCGCTTCAGTACAGAGGTGTAGGCCACGTCGAAGACGTAGCCTCCCTCGCGGAGCACTTCGCCGGCGTCATTGGCTTCCAACCGGCCCTTGTCCGACAGGTCGACATCGGTCCAGCCGGTGAAGCGGTTTTCCTTGTTCCACGTGCTTTCGCCGTGGCGTAAGAGTACCAGTTTTTTCACTTCCGAAACGCCTTTCTGCCGGGGAACACGGCGCACGCTCCGAGCCGCTCTTCGATGCGCAGCAACTGGTTGTACTTGCAGATGCGGTCGGTACGGCTGGCCGAACCGGTCTTGATCTGGCCCGCATTGGTAGCCACGGCGAGATCGGCGATGAAGGGATCTTCGGTTTCACCGGAGCGGTGCGAGATCACCGTGGTGTAGCCCGCATTGGCCGCCATCTGCATGGCTTCCAGGGTCTCGGTGAGGGTGCCGATCTGGTTCACCTTGATCAGAATCGAATTGGCGATGCCCTGGTCGATGCCGCGCTGGAAGATCTCGGGATTGGTTACGTAAATATCGTCGCCCACCAGTTGGATCCGCTTGCCCAGCGTGTCGGTCATCAGTTTCCAGCCCGCCCAATCGTTCTCCGCCATACCGTCTTCAATCGAGAGGATGGCCGGATACTGGCGCACCCAGTTGGCCCAGAACTCGACCATCTGTTCGCTAGAGCGCTCGCTCTTGTCGGACTTCTTGAAGATGTACTTGCCGTCCTTGAAGAACTCGCTGGCAGCCGGGTCCAGACAAACGCCGATGTTCCCGCCCGGCTTGTAGCCCGCCTGCGCGATGGCTTCGAGCACGCTCTCGATGGCCTCTTCGTTGGATTTCAGCATGGGGGCAAAACCGCCCTCGTCGCCCACCGCCGTGGAGTAGCCCTTCTTGCTGAGAACCTTCTTCAGCGTATGGAAGACCTCCACGCCCATGCGGAGCGCTTCGCGGAAGTTGGGCGCGCCGAAGGGAGAGATCATGAATTCCTGCACGTCGACGGAGTTGTCGGCATGCGCGCCGCCATTGATGATATTCATCATGGGCACGGGCAGGGTATTGGCTCCGGCGCCGCCCAGGTAGCGATACAGTGGGGTGCGCTGCGCCACAGAGGCCGCGCGGGCCGTCGCCATGGAAACCGCCAGGATGGCGTTGGCGCCGAGGCGTCCCTTGTTGGCCGTGCCGTCGAGCGCGATCATCGCAGAATCGATCTCGCCCTGCTGGGTGGCGTCCTTGCCGTGCAGCGCGGTAGCGATCTCGCCCGAGATGTGGCTCACCGCCTTGAGGCTGCCCTTGCCAAGGTAACGCGCCTTGTCGCCGTCCCTCAGTTCCACGGCTTCGTGCTCGCCGGTGGATGCGCCGGATGGCACTGCCGCGCGTCCCATGCTGCCGTCCGCCAGATAAACATCCGCTTCCACAGTAGGATTGCCGCGCGAATCCAGAATCTCTCGTCCTATTACTCTTATAATCGTCGTCAAAGTATGGCTCCTTACCTAAAATTCTTTGCCGGTCCGGCTTCAGCTCCCGACCACGGTGACGCCGCCCTCGGTGACGTGGTACCCATTTCCCCGATCGGCCTCCGGATCGAACCCGATGGACTGCAATTCGGGTATCTTCACACCGGTGTTGACAATCGCCCGGCGGATGCGGCTATAGCGGCCAATTTCCACGTTGGGCATCAGAATCGAATATTCCACTTCACAATAACTGTGCACCCGCACGCCGGGCGACAGCACGCTGTGCAGCACCCTGCCACCCGAAACGATACATCCGGCACTCACAATGGAATCCAGCGCCAGCCCCATCCGCCGGCCCTTCTGGGCGAAAACGAATTTGGCCGGAGGCTGCTGGGTGGCCTTGGTGCGGATGGGCCACCGCTGGTCGTACAGGTTGAATTCGGGAGTCACCGACACCAGGTCCATGTTGGCCTCGTAATAGGCGTCGAGCGTCCCTACATCCCGCCAGTAGCGCGCCTGTTTGGCGTTGAGGTCGCGGAAATCGTAGGCGATCACGCGGCAAAGATCCAAAAGGCGGGGGATCACATCCTTGGCGAAATCGTGGGTCGAATTCGCGGCCTGGGCGTCCTCGTGCAGTGCCCGTAACAGGACCCCGGTATTGAACGCGTAGATGCCCATTGAGGCGCTGACCATGGAGGCGTCGAACCCTGAGCGGACAGGGTGATCGTGCTGCGGCTTTTCCTCAAAGCCCGTCACCCGGTAATCGGCGGCGATCTCCAGGACCCCGTATCGCCCGGCCTCCGCCGGAGGCACCTGCAGGGTAGCGATGGTGATGTCCGCCCGGTTGGTGCCATGCCAGTCCAGCATCTCACCATAGTTCATCTTGTAGATTTGATCGCCGGAGAGGATCAGGGTGACGTCGGGGACCTCGGCTTCGATGCTCTGAAAATTCTGGAACACGGCGTCGGCCGTGCCCTGGTACCAGTCCTCATGCACCCGCTTCATGGGCGGAATCACCTCAATGTACTCGCCCAGCTCGGGGGAGAGGATTCTCCAGCCGTCGCGGATGTGGCGGATCAGGTCGAGGGATTTATACTGTGTTAGGATTAAGATTCGACGAACGTCGGAGTTGATGCAGTTGGAGAGCGTGAAGTCGATAATGCGATAAGCTCCCCCAAAGGGCACGGCCGGTTTGGCGGTGTCGCGAGTCAGGGGGTAGAGCCGCTCTCCGGCGCCGCCTGCCAGCAGGATCGCTAATACATTTTGCATTTCAGCCTAAATCCCTGAAAAGAAACGTTTTGTCGATAAGTTGGACGGTTCCTCTGAACGACGTCAAAAGATTAGGCTTGACTTTATTTGTCAACAACCTATGATATCAGTACCTCTTGTGCGGAGTGCAGAATTTTAAGCATCGCATGAGAATTCCAGGTCCGGTTGGGAGGTGTATTTCGTTTGGCCGAAGTAAAACTGCAAGAGGGTGAAACACTAGAAAACGCCCTTCGCCGCTTCAAGCGCAAAGTCCAGCAAGAGGACATCATCAAGGAAGTGAAGCGTCACTCCTTCTACCTCAAGCCGGGTGAGAAGCTCAGGGTCAAGCAGGCCTTGGCCCGCAAACGAAACCGGAAGAAGTCACGCCGGGAAGTCGAATAGCGAACCAGAACCCAGGGTAAAGCTTCAGGCGGGGCCATCTGGCCCCGCCTGAAGCCAACAAATTGCTCAAGGTGTCAACGGGGAACAGGCCATGCCGGAGTTTCAGGACCGCATTCTCAAATGCGTGGATTGCAGCGCGGATTTTGTATTCACAGCGGGAGAACAACACTTCTTCCACGACAAGAATTTCAAGAATGAGCCCAAGCGGTGCAAGGCCTGCAAGACCAAGCGCCAGGGTTCTTCGGGACCCGGTTTTACGAAAACCGAAACCACCACGGAGTGCTCGCAGTGCGGCCGCGAGACCACGGTTCCCTTCAAACCGACCCAGGGACGCCCGGTTTACTGCCGCGAGTGCTTCCTGAGCCGAAAAGCCGTGGGTGCCACCGCCGGCTAGAATTCCGCTTTCCTTCCTTGACTCAAGATCGCTCCCGACCCGGAGGGTACCCCGGTCGCGGCTCCGATCAGAGCCGCGACCGTCAGGGAGCGATTGGCCCGTCGCCGGAGTCCAAGGTGTCGCGCACTTTTTGCGCCAGTTGCATCGGCGTAAAAGGCTTGTGGAGGAAGGCCGCGCCCTGCTGGACACCCTCCTTCAAGATCACGTCTTGTGTGTGACCGGACATGAATACGACTTTCAACCCGGGGCGTAGTTTGAGGGCTGCTTCGGCGAGTTCGCGGCCGCCCAGTTCGGGCATCACCACGTCGGTCACCAGCAGATCGATCTGGCCCGGATGGGATTTACACAACTTCAGACCTTCGCCTCCGTTGCGGGCCTCGATTACGGCGTACCCGCGGGCCTCCAGGATTCTTTGCACCAGCTCGCGAACCGCGTCTTCGTCCTCCACCAGGAGAATGCTCTCCGTGCCCCTGGGCGCCGTGGCGAGTCCCGCGGGCTGGCGCGCGCCCGGTTGGACCGCCTCGGCCACCGCCGGCAGGAGGATCTGGAAACTGGTGCCGTCTCCCACCTCGGATTGGCACCGGATGGCGCCGCCACTTTGCTCCACGATGCCCAGGACCGTGGCCAAACCGAGGCCGGTTCCCTTGCCGGTTTCCTTGGTGGTGAAGAAAGGCTCGAAGATGTGCTCCTGCATTTCGGCGTCCATCCCCACGCCGGTGTCGCGCACGGCCAGCATGGCGTAGCGGCCGGGCGGAAGGTCCCGCTCGCGCGCTTCGGCCTCCACCATCGTCAGGTTGGCGGTTTGAATGGTCAGCGTACCGTCGCCCGGCATGGCGTCTCGCGCATTCAGCGCCAGGTTCATGATGGCGCGGCCGATTTCGCCGGGGTCGGCCCGCACCTGCCACAGATCGGGAGCGCAGTCGATCGCCACCTCGATGCGTTCGCCCACCAGGCGGCGCAACATGCGGTCGAAGTCCGCCACGATCAGATTCAGGTCGAGCACCTTGGGTTGCAGCACCTGGCGCCGGCTGAAGGCCAGCAACTGCCGGGTGAGCGCGGCCGCGCGATCGCCGGCGGACTTGATTTGGTGCACCTGCTGGAGGGCTGTTTCGTTGCCGTCGAGGGTGTCGAGAAGCAGGGCGCTGTAGCCGATGATGGCCGTCAGCAGGTTGTTGAAATCGTGAGCGATCCCGCCGGCCAGCCGGCCGATGGCCTCCATCTTCTGGGCCTGGCGAAGATGCTCCTGACTCCTCAGCAGAGCTTCCTCGGATTGCTTGCGCTCGCTCACGTCCTCGACCGCCAGCAGGATCATCTTGAGATGTTCGATGCGGCCGCCGCCGAGCACCAGGAATCTGCGCCCCACGCCGGGGAAGTCGCGCTCGATTTCGAAGCCCGGGAAAGAGAGGCCGCCATGGACCAGAACATCCAGCTCCTCGCGCAGTGCCGGAATATCCCAAGGACCATCGGAGAGCGAAAAAACCACCCGGCCTTCGGCTTCCAGGGGCGACACTTTAAACAGCCGGTAGAAGGCCCGGTTCGCCATCTTAATCCGCAGCTCCATATCGAGCACCAGCAGGGGCTGGCGGACGGTCTCGACAATCGACATGGCGAAATCGCGTGCCTTGGCGAGCGCCAGGTTGTTGGCCTGCAATTCGTCGTTGACGGTGATCAGCTCTTCGTTGGTGGACTGGAGTTCTTCCTTGGCGGTCTCCAGTTCCTCGTTCAGGCTTTGCAGCTCCTCGTTGGTGGAGAGCGCCTCCTCGGTAGTGTTCTGGCTTTCTTCCCGCGAGATCTGGTGCTCATCGATGAGGGCCAGGAACCTCTGCTTGGCATCCGCCACCTCCTGTTTCAGGCGGGCGATCTGACGATCCTTACGGTCGCCCGGTCCGCCGGCCGGGAAGGGCTCGGCCGACGCTTCCGCCTCGCGCGCGGCGGGCACGGGTTCGAAAAGGATCAGCAGCGAGTTCTTCTGCCTGGCGTGCAGCGGCACCACCTCCACGGTCACCTCGCCGGAGTGCCCGTCGTGGTCGAACGGGATGCGCTCCTGGCGCGCAGGCTCGCCAGATTGCTGCACCTGGTGGACCAACTTTTCCACTTCCAGGAACAGACTGGTCTCCGGGATCAGCTTGAGGAGATTGAAGCTCACTTTGCCCGCCGGCAGGGAGAGAAAAGTACTGGCCTTGCCGCGGATCTCCAACACCTCCAACTCTTCGTCCACCACCACTCCAGCGAGGCTGTACCTGGAGAGCAGAATGCGATCCACCTCCTGGCGCACGTCGCCCACGTTCCACACTTCCACCGGCGGCTCCGCGGCGGTTTTCTCCTCCGCGTGGCCGCCCCCGAAGGCCGCCCCCGATCCCGAGCGGAACGGGTACGGCTTACGCGCGGTTTCCCGCTTGGCATAAATCCGGTGCTCGGAATCCACTAGCGAAAACAGCTCGGGGAGCGTCGCCGTTTCCGATACCCCCAACATGAGAAACCCGTTGGACCGCAAGGCGTAATGGAATAGCGGGATGACGTTCTTCTGCACGCTGGACAGGTAGATGAGCACGTTGCGGCAACTCACCAGATCCAGCTTGGAGAACGGCGGATCGGTCAGCAGATTGTGCCGCGTGAAGACGCACATCTCGCGCAGGTTCTTGTTGATCTGGTAACGGCCGTCACTCTTGGTGAAATACCGGTTCAGGCGTTCCGTGGACATGTCCGCCATGATATTTTCCAGGTATCTGCCGGCGCGCGCCTTCTCGATGGCCTGCATGCTAATATCCGAACCGAAGATCTGGACTGGAAAGGACGCGCCGGTCTGGCTGAGATATTCGGCTAGCGAGATGGCAATCGAGTAAGCCTCCTCTCCGGTAGCGCACCCCGGCACCCAGACGCGGATCGGCGTGTGGGCCGGGCGGCCCTGCAGGATGCGCGGATAGACCAGATTCTTCAAGCTCTCAAACGATCCCGGATCGCGGAAAAAGCTGGTCACACTGATCAGCAGATCGCGCTGCAGGGCGGCCAACTCCTCGATATCGTCTTCCAGCCGGCCGGCGTACTCCGCCAGGCTGTCGATATTGCGCAACGCCAGCCGCCGCAGGATACGGCGCTTGATGGTCTTCTCGCGGTAGAGCGAAAAATCGATGCCGGAAGCTCCATGCACCGCGGCCAGGATGGTGGCGAACGAGGCTTCGTCGCCGACGGGCATCCGCCCCTGTTCCGCGGGTGCGGAATCGGCAACATAGGGGTGCCGGCCGACCCTCACCAGTTCGACGGCAATGCGTTCGGGCGGCAGCACGAAATCCACGCAGTTGGTGGCCACCGCGGCCTGGGGCATGGAGGCGAACTTGGCGGTGAACTGATCCTGCGCAAAGGTCACGCCCCCCGCCGCTTTGATGGCTTGTATGCCGGCCGAGCCATCCGTACCGGCGCCGGAGAGGATCACGCCGATGGCCCGGCTGCCGCACTCGTCGGCCAGCGATCGCAGGAACCGGTCGATCGGCATGTGCGGTCCGGCCTCTTGCGTGCGGGGGGCCAGCCGGAGCATGCCCTGGGCGATCGTGAGATCGCCGTTCGCCGGAATCACGTACACATGATTGGCTTCCACCGGCATGCGGTCGACCGCCTCGCTGACCGGCATGGTGGTGGATCGCCCCAGAATCTCGCTCAGCATGCTGTGGTGCTTGGGGTCGAGATGTTGCACGAATACGATGGCCAGGCCGGCGTCGGCCGGCAAATCGGCCAGCAGGTGCTTGAAAACTTCCAGCCCGCCCGCGGACCCGCCAATGCCAGCCACCGGGATGGTGGTCCCGCCTTTGGCCACCGGTTCGGGCATTGTTTCGGATTCGTCGGGCGCTGGCTGATCCACCATGGTATTCAGATGCTAGCGTACCATTTGGCACCGGCTTGGTGCAGGTGGGGTAGCCTCCGGATCCGCCTGCCAACCGATTCTTTTACAACTTCCGAGGGAGCGACGCTTTCACTACGCGCCCAATTCCAAACCGAGGCGCGTCAGCGCCGAACGCGTGCGGGCCAGGACGGCTCCCAGCATCATGCGGTCAACGCTATCGCGCCAGGCGCCGGAGAGTTCCTCGAATTCCGCGAGCAACCGGTTGCAGCGCTGCTCCAGCGCGTCCAGCCGCGTATCCACGGTGCGAAGCGGCGCCGCTTTGCGGTGGGTGGCGACCGCAGACGCCACGCGCGCGGCGTTCTCCGGGATGAGCGCGATCGCCTCGCCGTTGTGATGCAGCGTCTGGTCGTGGATGGAGGGCGCCAGCGCGCGGAAAGTCTCCGGCGAGACGCGCGTCAGTTGCGCGAGTTCAAAGTAGGCGGGGCCGAACTCTTCCAGCAGTCCGATCATGCGCTCGGCGTTCGCCCGGCTCATGCCGATGTGCTGCGTACAGCACTCTTCCCAACTCTTCGCATACCCCCGGTATAACTTCTGGTCGCGGGTTTTCTTCAAGCACTCGGCATCCGCCGCCGTGCATTTTCCGGCCACCAGGCTGAACGTCTGGCGGCGGCCCATCATCTTGCCGAATTCGAGCGCGTCGCGCTTCGGCTCCTTGGATCCCTGTTTCAAAGTGAGTCTCCGTACCGTGGTTTTGTCAGAGTCTGACAAAATGCCCTCCCTAAGCGGAACAAAGCAAAGGAAGGGCAGTCGGGAATTTGTCAGGATACTGACAAATCCCCGATTTGAGAATGGCACGTGGACGTTTTAAAACGAGGATCTCCCGAACTGCGCGCAGCGTCTAACTACCGCATACAACAGGAGTAAAAAATATTAGATGTTCGTGTGACCGTGGCTCGTCACACCCGTGTTTACACCCACCAGGCAGCGGCCGGTTGCTCCCTGATCACGATCCCATTCAGGAACGTCGCCGCCTTCGAGAGGCCTTCCTCGGGCGACATCAGGCTGTCCTCGTGCTCGATGGAGAGCACGTAATCGTAGCCGAACATGCGCAGCGTGCTGATGAATTCCTTCCACCACTGGGCGTCGTGGCCGTAGCCGCAGGTGCGGAAGATCCAGGCGCGATGGCGCTCGTCGGTGTAGCTCTTGGTATCCAGCACGCCCGTCAGCGGCAGGTTGCGATCGTAAATCTGGGTGTCCTTGGCGTGCACGTGGAAGATGCAATCGCCCAGCACGCGGATGGCGGCGATGGGGTCGATGCCCTGCCAGAACATGTGGCTGGGGTCGTAGTTGCAGCCGATGGTCTTGCCGGCGATGGCGCGCAATTTGAGCATGGTCTCCGGGCTGTAGGCGACGAAGCCCGGATGCATTTCGATGGCGATCTTGACGCCGTGATCTTCGGCGAACTTGGCCTGCTTGATCCAGTAAGGCGTGACCACCTTGTCCCACTGCCAGGCGAGCACTTCCAGATACTCCGGCGGCCACGGGCAGGTGACCCAGTTGGGATATTTCGCGGTGGCCGTATCGCCCGGGCAACCGCTGAAATCCACCACCACCTTCACGCCGAGCTTCTCGGCCAGCCGGATGGTCCTCTTGCTCACCTCCTGATAGTCCTTCGCCTGGTCCTTATCGGGGTGCAGCGGGTTGCCGTGGCAACTCAGCGCGCTGATGGAGATTCCGTTGTCGTCCAGAAGGCTCTTGAAATCCTTGAGCTCGCTCTTGTTCTCCAGCATGGAGAGCTTGCAGTGGGCGCCGCCGGGGTAATTTCCGGTACCGAGTTCCACGGTATCGATGTTGTAGCCTTTCAGTTTCTTGAAAACACTCTCAGCGGACAATTGCGATAGCAGCGGAGTGAATACGCCGACTCTCATGGAGATTCTCCTTTATGTATGGGTACTAAACCAACAACAGAATATCACGTGGAAGCTAGTTCAACGCAGAGACGCAGAGAACGCAGAGGGAAGCGCAGAGAAGCAAAAACAAGTTGGACGGAAGGAACGTGGATCATTCCTTCAGAGCATTACCCAAGGAATGAACGATTCGACTCCCGGTGACCTCTTCTTGGTTTTCTCTGCGCTTATCTCTGCGTTCTCTGCATTGCTATCCTCAAGAATTTTGTTATTTTG
>Ga0208079_1001229_pt1 | contig 13591 bp, 11 predicted proteins | sample NGESurdeep092012_5_FD_184474 | JGI IMG/M metagenome (GOLD analysis project Ga0208079, IMG submission 184474) | Arctic peat soil microbial communities from Barrow, Alaska - NGEE Surface sample 210-2 deep-092012 (SPAdes) | ecosystem: Environmental > Terrestrial > Soil > Wetlands > Peat ... | reverse complement strand
AGGAGCGCTCAGCGTCCTCGACGCCCAGCTGGTACGCCGTGCCGAAGCCACGCTCGAGCTGGCCAACTGTGGCGCCCTGGACCCTGCCAGCGCACTCATCCTTGCCAGTGCGGCGTCTGACTCGCTCGAGGCCGATACTGCGGATCAGACGTCCCGTGAGGCCATCGAGAGCGATCTGACCCAAGCCGTCGAGGTGGCGCTGGGCGAGGACGCGCTGGCGCACCTGCGAGGGGACGAGGCCGTCGGCGCCCCGGTGCTCCAGCGCGTGGCCGCAGCCAACCAACGGGTGCAGCTGGCGCGCAGGTTTCTCAACGACGCCGTCACCGACGTGCATCGCGCGAGGCGCAAGCCGGGCGTGCGGCTGCTTCGGCTGGCCGGCCACGCCGAGCTCCCACAGACGTTCGAGATCGACGATGAGCTACCGATGCTCGGGCGGGGCGACTGACGGCCTAATATGGGAAGTGTTCCCGAACCATCGCAAACACCGTAAGACACCCGGAAGAGGCACCGTCTTGTCATCGCCAGAGACCACCCCCGCAAACGTTCCTGCCACCGGGACCTCGCGCGTCAAGCGCGGTATGGCCGAGATGCTCAAGGGCGGCGTGATCATGGACGTCGTCACCCCCGAGCAGGCCAAGATCGCCGAGGACGCCGGCGCCGTTGCCGTGATGGCCCTCGAGCGAGTGCCCGCCGACATTCGCGCCCAGGGTGGGGTCTCGCGGATGAGCGACCCCGACATGGTGCAGGGGATCATCGAGATGGTCTCCATCCCGGTCATGGCCAAAGCCCGCATCGGCCACTTCGTCGAGGCTCAGGTCCTGCAGAGCCTGGGTGTGGACTACATCGACGAGTCCGAGGTGCTGACCCCGGCGGACTACGCCCACCACATCAACAAGTGGAGGTTCACCGTCCCCTTCGTCTGTGGCGCGACCAACCTTGGTGAAGCCCTCCGCCGGATCAGCGAGGGTGCGGCGATGATCCGTTCCAAGGGTGAGGCCGGCACCGGTGACGTCTCCAACGCCACCATGCACATGCGCGTGATCAGCGGCGAGATCCGCAGGTTGTCGTCGATGAGCGAGGACGAGCTGTACCTCGCGGCCAAAGAGCTCCAGGCCCCCTACCAGCTGGTCAAGGAGGTCGCCGAAGCCGGCAAGCTGCCCGTGGTGATGTTCGTTGCCGGCGGTATTGCGACTCCTTCGGACGCGGCCATGATGATGCAGCTCGGCGCCGAGGGTGTGTTCGTCGGCTCGGGGATCTTCAAGTCCGACAACCCCTCTCAGCGCGCCGAGGCGATCGTCAAGGCGACCACGTTCTTCGACGACCCCGCCGTGATCGCCAAGGTCTCCCGTGGTCTGGGTGAGGCCATGGTCGGCATCAACGTCGAAGAGCTGCCCGAGCCGCACCGCCTTTCCCAGCGCGGCTGGTAGTCACCAGCCTTCGCGTGAGCACATCCACTGTCCGCATCGGCGTCCTGGCGGTCCAGGGCGATGTGCGGGAACACATCCACGCCCTGTCCGCTCTGGGCGCGCAGGTCATCGGGGTACGCCGTCCGCGTGAGCTCGACGACGTCGACGCGCTGGTGATCCCCGGTGGTGAGTCGACCACCATGGACAAGCTGGTTCGCGCGTTCGACCTGCAGGAGCCTCTGCGCAAGCGAATTGCCGACGGCATGCCGGTCTATGGGTCGTGCGCCGGCATGATCATGTTGGCCGACCGGATCGCGGACGCCCGGCCGGACCAGGACACGCTGGGTGGTCTCGACATCACGGTCCGACGCAACGCTTTCGGGCGTCAGGTGGACTCCTTCGAGGAGGACCTCCACATCCCGCGCATCGCCGGGCAGACGACCGCGCCGGAAGGGCACCCCCAGACGTTCAAGGCAGTCTTCATCAGGGCGCCCTGGGTGGAGGAGATGGGCGCCGGCATCGAGGTTCTGGCAACGGTGGAGACTGGGCCGGCACGAGGCCGGGTTGTCGCGATCCAGCAGGGCAACCTGCTCGCGACGTCTTTCCACCCCGAGGTCACCGGGGACCACCGCATCCACGAGTACTTCCTGCAGATCGTTCGCACGGCCCTGCGCTGAGGGCACGGCACCGATCAGTAGGATCGGCAGGATTCTCAAAAGGGTCGCAGAGTTGCAGTTGCGCGGGTTTCGATGACGGTCTGGCAGGTGAGGGAGAAACGATGAGTGGTCACTCCAAGTGGGCGACGACCAAGCACAAGAAGGCAATTGTTGACGCCAAGCGCGGCAAGCTCTTCGGCAAGATGATCAAGAACATCGAGGTCGCTGCCCGATCTGGCGGCGGTGATGTCGCCGGCAACCCGACTCTCTTCGATGCCATCCAGAAAGCCAAGAAGAACAGCGTCCCGAACGACAACATCACCAACGCCGTCAAGCGGGGCAGCGGTGCAATGGCTGGTGGTTCCGACTGGCAGACAATCACCTACGAGGGATACGCCCCGAACGGCGTCGCTGTCCTGATCGAGTGCCTGACCGACAACCGCAACCGAGCGGCTGCCGAGGTGCGAACGGCCCTCACCCGAAACGGCGGCCAGTTCGGCGACCCGGGCAGCGTCTCCTACGTCTTCACGCGCAAGGGAGTGGTGATTGTTCCCAAGGGCGATCTGAGCGAGGACGACCTGCTCGAGGTTGTTCTGGACGCTGGCGCCGAGGAGATCAACGACCTGGGCGAGGCATTCGAGATCGTGAGTGAGCCGACTGACTTCGTCGCCGTTCGCACCGCTCTACAGGCCGCAGGCATCGACTACGACTCGGCTGAGGCATCGTTCATCCCGACCCTGGAGATCGAGCTCGACCTCGATGGGGCACGAAAGATGTTCCGGGTCATCGAGGCCCTGGAGGACAGCGACGACGTCCAGAACGTCTGGACCAACGGCGACGTGAGCGACGAGATCCTCGCCGCGCTCGACGAGGACGAGGACTGAGCAGGCCCGGCATACAGGTCCACACGGCGCGGCGCCCTCGACATGAGGGCGCCGCGCTGTAGGTTTCTATCCGAACAGGTGTTCGGGACAGGTGAGGAGCATCGCGTGCGTGTCATGGGTGTCGACCCCGGTCTGACCCGTTGTGGTCTGGGCGTCGTCGAGGGCGGGCTGGGTACGCCGCTGCGGATGATCGCCGTCGGAGTGGTCCGCACTCTGCCGTTGGACGACCCGGCCGAGCGGCTGTTGACCCTGCAGACCGAGATCGACGAGTGGCTGGCGCGCTACGAGCCTGACGCCGTCGCCGTGGAGCGAGTGTTCGCCAAAGCCAACATCAAGGGGATCATGGGCACCGCCCAGGCCTCCGCGGTCCCCATGCTCGCGGCCGCCCGCCTCGGACTGCCGCTGGCGCTCTACACACCCACCGAGGTCAAGGCTGCGGTGACCGGCAACGGTCGGGCCGACAAGACCCAGGTCACCACGATGGTCACCCGCATCCTGCGACTGGACACCCCACCCAAGCCCGCGGACGCCGCGGACGCACTGGCGCTGGCCATCTGTCACGTATGGCGTGGCAGCGCCCAGAGCCGCTTGCAGGCGGCGGTTGCTGCCCAAGCCGCTGCTTCCCAAGCCACTGCCGCCCAACGCGCCAAGGCAGGACGCCGATGATCGCCTCTGTGCGCGGCGTGGTGCTGTCGGCCGGTCTGGATGCCGCGGTGATCGAGGTTGGGGGAGTGGGCCTGTGGTTGCACACCACTGCGGCGACGGCAGCCTCCCTGCGACCTGGTGTCGAGGCCATGCTGGCCACGACTCTGATCGTCCGCGAGGAGTCTCTGACGCTTTACGGGTTCGCTGACGAGGACGAGCGAGTGGTCTTTGACCTGGTTCAGACCGTTTCGGGTGTTGGACCGCGAATCGCGTTGGCCATGTTGGCCGTTCACACCCCAGACGGTTTGCGTCGGGCTGTGAGCAGCGGTGATCTGGCTGCGCTGACCAAGGTCCCGGGTATCGGCAAGAAGGGCGCGGAGCGCATCGTCCTGGAGCTTCGCGACAAGATCGGTATGCCGTCGTCGGGCGCCACCTCCGCTACGGCACCGCGGCGCGCCGAAGCCGAATGGACCGCGCAGGTACGCGACGCTCTGGTCGGTCTCGGGTGGTCGTCCAAACAAGCTGAGGACGCGGTCGTGGCAGTCCAGCCCCTGGCTGTTCAGCCAGAAGCCGGCGAGGGACCAAACGTGTCCGCCTTGTTGCGTGCCGCCCTTCGAGAGCTCGCGCGATGACCGAGCGCTTCCCCGAGATCCAGGACGATCGCTACGACGACTCCGCGGCCTATGACGAGTCCGCGGCTTACGACGAGTCCTCGACCTACGGCGACTCCTCCGTCGACGCAACCGCTCGCATCGTCGATGCCGGCGGCGATGACGACGAGCGCAGGGTCGAGGCGGCACTACGCCCCCGCAGGCTCAGCGGGTTTGCCGGTCAGACCAGGGTGTGTGACCAGCTCGGGCTGGTTCTTGAGGCCGCCAAACGGCGCGGTACGCCACCCGACCACGTGCTGCTGTCCGGCCCCCCCGGGCTTGGCAAGACCACGCTGGCTCTCATCGTCGCTGCCGAGCTCGAGGCGCCCATCCGCATCACCAGCGGTCCGGCGATCCAGCACGCCGGCGATCTGGCCTCGATCCTGTCCTCGTTGGCCGAGGGTGAGGTGCTCTTCCTTGACGAGATCCACCGGATGGCCCGCCCCGCCGCGGAGATGCTCTACCTGGCGATGGAGGACTTCCGCGTCGATGTGATCGTCGGCAAGGGCCCGGGCGCCACGGCGATTCCACTCGAGCTACCGGTGTTCACGGTGGTCGGCGCCACCACGCGCTCAGGTCTGCTGCCGGCTCCCTTGCGAGACCGGTTCGGCTTCACCGGGCACCTCGACTTCTACAGCGTCGAGGATCTGGTCCAGATCCTCCGACGCTCGTCGGGGCTGCTCAAGATCGAGGCGACCGAGCCAGCCATCACCGAGATCGCCCGCCGATCGCGGGGGACACCGCGCATCGCCAACAGACTCTTGCGACGGGTCCGTGACTGGGCGCAGGTGCATGGCCAGGGCGTGGCCGACCTGGACGCCGCGCATGCGGCCCTCGCCCTGTTCGACGTCGATGACCGCGGTCTCGACCGACTCGATCGTGCCGTCTTGGAGGCTTTGTGTCGCCGGTTCGGTGGTGGCCCGGTTGGCTTGAGCACTCTGGCCGTCGCGGTCGGCGAAGAGTCTGACACCGTCGAGACCGTCGCCGAGCCCTTCCTGGTTCGCGAGGGCTTCATCATCCGCACTCCGCGTGGCCGGGCGGCAGCCCCGTTGGCTTGGAGACATCTGGGCCTGACTCCACCCGCAGCGTCAGCACGAATCCCGGTGCCCGAAGCCTTGCCGCTCGGCAACGGCGACGGACGCTTCGGCGGCTGAGCCGAGGGACACGGCATGACCGGTTGATCACGTTTGGGTCTAAAGGGCGAGGTGCGTTCGTGCCACTCGGGTGGCTCACCTAGACTCTCTGCGATGCTCCATCTTGCGTCGGGGCTCTTGCGTGTCCAGCTCACTTCGCGGATGCGCCTGCCAACTCTTCATGAAGGACTGACTCATGTCTTCGTTTGTCGCGGCAACAACATCGGGCAGCGGGACCAGCACGCTGCTGATCTTCGCCTTGCCGGTGCTGCTGATCGGATACATGTTCATCACTCAGCGGCGTCGGCAGAAGGCAGTTCTGAGCATGCAGGCCAGCCTCGCCGTGGGCGACGAGGTCACGACCACCTCAGGCTTCCTTGGCAGGATCACCGCGCTCGACGACGGGATCGCCACGGTTGAGGTCAGCCCTGGGGTGAACGTGCGTCTCGACCGCCGAGCGATCGCAGGCCCTGCGCCCACCACATCAACCTCAAGCGTTGCAGCATCAAGCAACCCGGTGACCGACACGCCGTCGGACCCGACCAGTCCCACTGACTAGGACATCCCGTGGCATTCAATCCGCGCAATCGTGGGCCCTTGCGCACACTGGCAGCGCTCTTCGTCATCGTCTTCGGCCTTTATGGTTTTCTGGGCGCTGTCAGCACCTGGGGCGACGCGCAGCGAACCCCCAAGCTCGGTCTTGACCTCGAGGGTGGCACGCAGCTGATCCTCCAGCCCAAGCTCGTCGGCAACCAGACGATCAACGAGGGCCAGATCACCAAGGCGGTGGACATCATCCGCCAGAGGGTTAACGGATCTGGTATCTCGGAAGCCGAGGTCACCACCCAGGGCGGCAGCAACATCGTGGTCTCGCTGCCGGGCACCCCGGACAACGCCACTATCGCGTCCCTGCAGAAGTCGTCACAGCTGCGCTTCCGCGCCGTGCTCGTTGAGGGTTCCGCCGCCCCGATTCCGGTGCCCACGTCGACCAGCACGCCGACCGGCACCCCCACGTCAACGGCCACAGCAACTGCGGCGGCCACGGGCAAGGCGACGGCGAAGGCCACCGGCACTGCGACGCCGACTGCCAAGTCGGGCTACCCGCCGGCACTTGCCGCGGCCACGACGCCGGCACCCACCAGGACGGCCACGCCCGGCGCTACCGCTACCCCCGGAGCTACAGCCACAGCCAACCCGACCACGGCGCCGGCCGGCAAGCCCCAGAACGCCAGTGACCCGGCGTGGATCACCCCCGACGTCCAGGCGGCATACACGGCGCTGAACTGCGCCAAGCCCAAGGACATCGAGGCGATTGTCGACGACCCGGCCAAACCGATGGTGACCTGCTCGGTTGACGGGCGCGCCAAGTACATCCTCGGACCGGCAGAGGTGCTGGGCTCCGAGGTCAGCAACGCCACCTCCGGTCAGCAGCAGACCCAGAGTGGCTCCACCGGGATCTGGGAAGTTCGGCTGGACTTCAACGCCGCGGGAACTAAGGCATTCGGTGACGTGACCTCACGCCTCGTGGTGCTGCCGCCGCCGCGCAACCAGTTCGCCATCGTCCTGGACAACCTGGTCATCTCAGCTCCGGTCACCCAGGCGGCGCTGACCGCCGGCAACGCGAGCATCACCGGCAGCTTCACTGCCGCAAGCTCCAAGGTGCTGGCGGACCAGATCAAGTTCGGCGCCCTGCCCATGTCCTTCCAGCTACAGACGCGTGAGAGCATCAGTCCCACGCTCGGTGGCGACCAGCTCAGGCGTGGCCTGCTCGCCGGCCTCATCGGCCTGATACTCGTCGTCGGGTACTCCCTGTTCCAGTACCGAGTGCTCGGCCTGGTGACCGTCAGCTCGTTGGTCATCGCTGCGAGCCTCACGTACGCGGCCGTCACGTTGTTCGGCTGGTCCTATGGCTTCCGCCTGACGATGGCCGGTGTGACGGGCCTGATCGTCTCGATCGGTATCACCGCGGACTCGTTCATCATCTACTTCGAACGCGTCCGGGACGAGGTGCGTGACGGGCGGGCGCTCCGGGCAGCCGTCGAGACCGGTTGGGTTCGGGGGCGGCGGACGATCCTGATCTCGGACGCCGTCAACTTCCTGGCCGCGATCGTCCTCTACGTGTTGGCAGCCAGCAACGTCCGCGGCTTTGCGTTCACGCTGATGCTGACCACGATCATCGACATCGTCGTCGTGATGTTGTTCACCCACCCGCTGCTCTCGATCCTGGCCAACACGAAGTTCTTCGGTGAGGGGCACAAGTGGTCCGGGCTGGATCCCGAACGGCTGGGAGCCAGGACCGTCACGTATGCCGGTCGCGGTCGGGTCACCATTGCCGCGCGGCGCGCCGCAGCCGAGGGGAACCAGTCATGAGCAGCTTCGCCCAGTTCGGTAACGAGCTCTACAGCGGCAAACGCTCCTTCGACATCGTTGGCCGCCAGAAGACCTGGTACGCCGTGTCGCTGGTGCTGCTCATCCTGGCCAGCATCGGTTTGTTCGGCCGTGGCCTCAACGTCGGCCTGGAGTTCCGGGGAGGGTCTGAGTTCCGGGTCTCCTCGGTGACCAACATGGACAACTTCGAGGCCCGGGGCAAGACAGCCGTCGGTACCCTGGCCACAGGCTCCGATGTCGTGGTGACCAAGATCGGCACGGACACGGTCAGAATCCAGACCGAGAAGTTCCAGAACACCCTGACCGCCAAGGTCGAGACCGCGCTCGCGAGCGAGTTCAAGGTCAGCGAGAACAAGATCTCGGCCTCCACGATCGGAGCTTCCTGGGGTGCCTCGGTCAGCCAGAAGGCCATCACGGCTCTCATCTGGTTCCTGATCCTGGTTTCGCTCGTCCTGGCGGCGTACTTCCGCACGTGGAAGATGTCGCTGGCCGCGTTGATCGCCCTGGCGCACGACCTCGTGATCACCGTTGGCATCTACGCCCTCGCCGGCTTCGAGGTCACACCGGCATCGGTGATCGGATTCCTGACGATTCTTGGCTACTCGCTGTATGACACCGTCGTGGTCTTCGACAAGGTCCGCGAGAACACCCTTCTAGCCGCCGGTAGTGGTCGACTGTCGTTCTCACAAGCTGCCAACCAAGCGGTTAACCAGACGCTGGTTCGTTCGATCAACACCTCCGTCGTGGCACTGCTGCCTGTTGCGTCGATCTTGTTCATCGGGTTCTTCCTGCTCGGTCCGGGCACGCTGCTCGACCTCAGCCTGGCGTTGTTCGTCGGTATCGCGGTCGGTACCTACTCCTCGATCTTCATCGCCACCCCCGTTCTCGCCGACCTGCGCGAACGTGAACCTGTCATGCAGCAGCAGAAGAAGCATGCCGAGCGTTACCAGGCTGGCCAAGCCCGTCAGGCAGACGCTGCTTCGGTTGTCTCTGGCTCCGACGTACGGGACGGGCAGGACATCCAGGACCGCGCTACTGTCTCGGCCGGCAACGGGACCTCGGCCACCGGACGTCCCCTTCACCCGTCCGTGCAGACCGGACCGCGCAACCAACCCAAACGGCCGCCGAAGTCGAAACGCTGATGGGTGAGGCGCCGCTGCAGGCAGTGCCATTGACTGCTTCGATCGCAGACGTGATCGCCAGTCGACTTCGCGACATCCCGGACTTTCCTGTACCGGGCGTGGTCTTCAAGGACTTCACCCCGCTCCTGAGCGACGGGCCGGCCTTTCGGGCCGTCGTGCAGGACATCAGCAGCCGCTACGTCGGTCAGGTGGATGTCATCGTTGGCATCGAGGCACGAGGCTTCATCCTCGGTGCCGCGGTCGCCTATGAGCTCGGCATCGGCTTTGTCCCGGTCCGCAAAGCGGGCAAGCTGCCGGGCGAGACACACAGTGCCGAATATCAGCTGGAGTACGGCAGCGCCGTGATCGAGGTCCACATGGACGCGTTCGTCTCCGGGGCGCGGGTCCTGGTCATGGATGACGTCCTGGCTACCGGCGGCACCGCCGCAGCCACCTGTGACCTGATCGAACGCGCTGGGGCCAACGTTGCGGCGGTCGAGGTGGTGCTGGAGCTGGGTTTCCTGGACGGCCGCAGCAAGTTGCCGGGTCGAACCGTCCACGCGATGCTCTCGCTGTAAGGCCCATAGACTGCTCCCATGAGCGAGGAGGTCGTGGCCGACAGCCCTGGCACGGTCGCGCCAGCGGAGACTGACCTGCCGACCATTGCCATCCCGACGTCCTCGCGGGTCCGTGCCAGGTTCGCGCGTTTCGGTGGGCGTGCGGCCGCCAACCCGGTGCTGGAGCCGTTGTTGCGCAGCGTTCGCACCACCCACCCGAAGGCCGACCTGTCGATCATCGAGCGTGCCTACGCCGTTGCCGAGCAGGCCCACGAGGGCCAGATGCGCAAGAGTGGTGATCCCTACATCACCCATCCGCTCGCTGTGGCCACGATCCTCGCCGAGCTCGGGATGACCCCTGACACGTTGGCCGCAGCCCTGCTGCACGACACGGTGGAGGACACGGCATACAGCCTGGAGGCCCTGACCGCCGATTTCGGCGACGAGATCGCGATGCTCGTCGACGGGGTGACCAAGCTCGAGAAGGTGACGTACGGGGAGGCGGCGCAGGCCGAGACCGTCCGCAAGATGGTCGTGGCGATGGCCCGTGACATCCGCGTCCTGGTGATCAAGCTGGCCGACCGCCTGCACAACGCTCGCACCTGGCGCTATGTCTCAGAGGCGTCGGCCCAGCGCAAGGCCCGTGAGACGCTCGAGATCTATGCGCCGCTGGCCCACCGCCTGGGCATGAACACCATCAAGTGGGAGCTTGAGGACCTGTCCTTCGCGACCCTCTACCCCAAGGTCTACGACGAGATCGTGCGCCTGGTGGCTGAGCGTGCCCCCGCCAGGGAGGAGTACCTTGCCGGCGTACGCGAACAGGTCAAGGCCGACCTGGACGCGGCCCGGATCAAGGCAGTCGTAACCGGCAGGCCCAAGCACTACTACTCCGTCTACCAGAAGATGATCGTGCGCGGCCGTGACTTCGACGAGATCTACGACCTGGTTGCCGTGCGGGTGCTGGTGGACTCGATGCGTGACTGCTACGCCGTGCTGGGTGCCTTGCATGCGCGCTGGAATCCCGTCCCCGGGCGTTTCAAGGACTACATCGCGATGCCCAAGTTCAACATGTACCAGTCACTGCACACGACCGTGATGGGTCCGCTGGGCCGGCCGGTCGAGATCCAGATCCGCACTCACACGATGCACCGGCGCGCCGAGTATGGTGTCGCGGCGCACTGGAAGTACAAGGAAGACGCCCCGCGTGAGGCCACCGCGACGGGACGGGCGGCGAATGAGGGCGATGTCGGTCCCGTGAACGACATGGCGTGGCTACGCCAGCTGCTCGACTGGCAGCGCGAAACGTCTGACCCTGGCGAGTTCCTGGACTCACTGCGCTTCGAGATCAGTGCGAACGAGGTGTACGTCTTCACCCCCAAGGGATCTGTGGTCGCACTGCCGGCTGGCTCGACAACGGTGGACTTCGCCTACGCCGTGCACACAGAGGTCGGTCACCACTGCATCGGCGGGCGGGTGAACGGGCGGCTGGTTCCGCTCGAGAGCTCTCTGGAGAACGGCGACGTCGTCGAGATCCTGACCTCAAGGGCCGACGGGGCCGGGCCCTCACGTGACTGGCTGACGTTCGTCAGGAGCCCCCGCGCCCGCAACAAGATCCGGCAGTGGTTCTCCAAGGAGCGTCGCGAGGAGGCCATCGACGCAGGCAAGGACGACATCGCCAAGGCCATGCGCAAGCAGGGCCTCCCGCTCCAACGGCTGATGACCCACGGCACGCTCACCGGCCTGGCCAGCGAGCTGCGCTATCCCGATATCTCCAGCCTGTATGCCGCAGTCGGCGAGGGTCACGTGTCGGCCCAGCACGTGGTCGGCCGGCTGGTGGCCTCCCTCGGCGGGGAGGAGGGCGCCAGCGAGGATCTCGCCGAAGCGACAACCCCTTCATCGCGACTGCCGCGCCCGCGCAGCGGTGACCCGGGTGTCGTCGTGGTCGGGACGGCTGATGTCTGGGTCAAGCTGGCGCGCTGTTGTACGCCGGTCCCGGGCGACCCCATCATCGGTTTCGTCACGCGCGGCAGCGGCGTCTCGGTGCACCGTTCGGACTGCACCAATGCCGAGTCCTTGCTGGCTCAGCCCGATCGGCTGATCGAGGTCGAATGGGCGCCGTCAGCGGCGAGCGTCTTCCTTGTGCAGCTGCAGGTTGAGGCGCTGGACCGCAGCCGACTGCTGTCGGACGTCACGCGAATCCTGTCCGACCAGCACGTCAACATCCTTTCGGCCAGCGTGCACACCTCGCGTGACCGGGTTGCGCTGTCCCGGTTCACGTTCGAGATGGGCGACCCGGGGCACCTCGACCACGTGATCAAGGCCATACGCAAGATCGACGGCGTCTTTGACGTCTATCGGATCACCGGCGGCAAGACCACCGGCAAGACCACCGGCAAGACACCAAACACGCCGAGCGACCAGACCGCGCTCGACTAGCTACCGAACTCCTGGACACCGGCCCGAGCCTGGGCCAGCCACTGCTCGCGAGCCTCGAGAGCCGCCCGGGCGTCGGCGACCTTCTTGGCGTTGCCGGACGCCTCTGCTTTCTCGAGGTCCTTGCGCAGGCCATCGACCGCTGTCTCGAGCTGGTCCACCAGGCTCTGTGCACGAGCGGCTGCCTCGGGATTGCTGCTGGCCCAACGCTTTTCGTCGTGGTCCCGTACTGTCTGCTCGACTCGGCGAATCGCTTTCTCGACGCGCTCCATGTCCGCACGCGGAACCTTGCCAGCGTGTTCCCACTTGTCCTGGATGATTCGGAGGGTTGCCTTTGCAGCCTCAACATCGGTCACTGGCAGGAGGGCCTCGGCCTCAGCAAGGAGCGCGTCTTTGATCACGAGATTGGCTTTGAGCTCTTCGTTCTCAGCCGCAACGAGCACGTCCTTGGCCTTGAAGAAGCTGTCCTGCGCGGTCTTGAACCGAGCCCAGAGTGCGTCGTCGTCGGTGCGAGAGGCGCGGCCGGCCTCGCGCCACCGATCCATCAGGCGCTTGAAGGCTGTCGCGGTCGGGGCCCAGTCCTTGCTCGTGGCTAGCGCCTCGGCTTCCTTGACCAGCTTCTCCTTGGCGGACTTCGCCTCGGACTGCGTGTCCTCGAGGGTGGCGAAGTGCACCCGCCGAGCCTTGTCGAAGGAGTTGCGAGCTGCACTGAAGCGCTGCCAAAGCGCGGTCTCGGACTCTCGATCCAGCTTGGGGCCGGTCCGCTGCAGGGCCTTCCACTCGTCAAGGAGGGCACGCATGCGCGTGCTGCTGGTCTTCCACTGGATCTTGGTCTCAGGCTGCCCGGCGATCGTCTCCGCCTCAAGCACGAGCTCCTCACGCTTGGTCTTGCCCGCCTCACGGGCCGCGCTGCGCTCAGCACCCTCGATGGCCTTCTTGGCCTCGACGGCTGCCGTGATCTGGGCCAGCCTGGCGTCCAGAGCGGTGAGGTCACCGACGACGTGGGCTTCAGTGGTCTGCTCACGCAGCTTGGCGAGCCCCTCAGAGCCCTCCCGTACCGGTAGATCCGTCTGCGTCACACGCTGCAGGAGAAGATCGGCAGAGGCGAGCAGCTCGTCATACTTGCGGGTGAAGTAGGCCAAAGCCTCGGCGTGGCTGGCACCCGGGTAGGAACCCACCTCTCGCTCACCGTCGGCTGTGCGTACGAACACGGTTCCTGATTCGTCCACCCGGCCATGCTCAGAGGGCTTCGGCGCCGCCGTCCCGTGGAGCCGCCCCGCGAGGGCCGCAGGACTCGGAACAGGCGTAGCAGGTGGTTTGGGCACACCGGGCCCAGGCGCAGGCCGCGGAGTCGGCGCCGGAACAGATGTCGGCTGCGGTTCAACCGCCGTCGCCCTTGGCACCGCTGGCGCTGCGTCCGCCTCGATCACTATGTCCGAGGGTGTGTCCACTGCAGGCTCAGACTCGGGCTCAGGTGCCTTCGCAGGCTCGACCGCCGTCTCTGGCGCACCTGGCGGCTCCGGCTCGACCGCCGTCTCAGGCTCGACCGCCGTCTCCGGCTCGACCGCCGTCTCCGGCTCGGCTGGCGGCTCCGGCGCAGCTGGCGTCTCAGGCTCGACCGCCGTCTCAGGCTCGACCGCCGTCTCAGGCTCGGCTGGCGCTGCATCGGCCGCGACCACTGCGTCTGCGGGAGTGTCGACGACCGAGTCGTGCTTGAG
>Ga0208079_1001228_pt1 | contig 13595 bp, 12 predicted proteins | sample NGESurdeep092012_5_FD_184474 | JGI IMG/M metagenome (GOLD analysis project Ga0208079, IMG submission 184474) | Arctic peat soil microbial communities from Barrow, Alaska - NGEE Surface sample 210-2 deep-092012 (SPAdes) | ecosystem: Environmental > Terrestrial > Soil > Wetlands > Peat ... | reverse complement strand
AGCGGAATGACGCTGAGGGCGACGAGGTACGGCACCAGCGCGACCCCGGGCGCAAGCTTGAACACCCAGCGGTCGGCCGCCCGCGGGACGATGTCTTCCTTCTGGACGAACTTGGCGGCATCGGCAACCAGCTGCGCCCAGCCGTGGTACCCGCCGGCATACATCGGGCCCAGCCGACCCTGCATGTGCGCCATCACCTTGTGCTCGGTCTGACCCACGAGCAACGGCAGCACCAGGAACACGACCAACACGCTGACCGAACGCACGACAACCTCAAGCACAGGGTTCAACGCGGTCCCCAGGTGATGTCGGGCACGCCCGGTGCCGTGATCTTGCGACGACCCGGCTTCTCGGCGTGCGCACCGCCGTGCGACGGTGCACCCTCGCCCGGCTCCTTTGCGCCCGGCCATGGTTTGCTGGCCCGCGCTGCAAGGACAAAGGACTTGCGCAAGGGTGTGCCGTCAAAGCCGTTGGGCAACAACAGCGGTCGAAGACCAAGCCCGGTCCCGTCGTCGAACCCCTCGAAGTCAATGCCGAACATCTCGTGGGTCTCGCGTTCGTGCCACGCCGCGCCCGACCACAGGCGGGTCGCACTGGCCGCCGGCTGACCGTTGGGCACCCTGGTGCGCACGAGAACCCGAGCCAACGCGCCATGCCCGGTCGAGCTGTTCATCAGGTGGCAGACCAGATCAAAGCCGGGGCTCTGCGGGGCATCCGCCTGGTCAACGGCAGTCAACCAGTCAAAGAAGTCGAATCCTTCGCTGCGGGCCGCGTCCAACGCAGCCGCCCATTCGTCCAGGGGCACGTCCCGACAGGGGGTCTCGATCACGACTGCCCACCAACGGCTCGGCTTGGCGCCACCTGCGGATCGGCTGAGTGTGGCTGGGTCAGCAACGGCCGGGTGACTTCCCCTGCCGCGGCACGACGCGAACCGGCATACTTTGCACGAATAGACTTCTTGGACAACGATTCTGCGGCGATCTTCTCCTGCAGCCGGATGATGCCCTGCAACAATGCCTCAGGTCGCGGCGGGCAGCCGGGCACATAGACATCCACCGGGATCAGCTGGTCAACCCCTTTGGTCACGCAGTAGGAGTCCCAGTAGGGACCGCCGCTGTTTGCACAGGAGCCGAAGGAGATGACGTACTTGGGCTCGGGCATCTGGTCGTACAGCCGTCGGATCGCCGCCGCCATCTTGTCCGACACCGTGCCTGAGACGACCATGAGATCGGCCTGGCGCGGACCCGGCGCGAACGGGATCACGCCGAGACGGATGAAGTCGTGGCGCGCCATGGACGCGGCGATGAACTCGATGGCGCAGCACGCCAGTCCGAAGTTGAACACCCACAGGCTGTAGCGCCGGCCCCAGTTCAGGACGACCTTGATGGGGCGGGGTGCATCGTCGTTCAGCACCCCGATGCTGGGCATGGGCAGTTCGACCTTCACTGCGTGACCACCCTATTCAATGTCAGCAACGCCAAAGTCATCAGACCCACCTGAGCAGCCCGCGGCGCGCAGCGTGGGCCAGCCCCACCAGGAGCACAAGGATGAAGATGGCCATCTCGGCCAAGGAGGCCCTGCCAAGGTCGGGGCTGCGGATCACGGTGGCCCAGGGAAAGAGGTAGACCGCGTCGACAGCAAAGACGACGTAGAGGAACGCGTAGAGGAAGTAGCGGACGTTGGTCTGCGCCCAGCCCTCGCCGACGGGGTCAACACCACACTCATAGGTCGTGAGCTTCGCCGCCGTGGGCGCACGTGGAGCAAGGATCAGACGGACCCCCATCGCCGCAACGAAGAGGAGCACCCCTGCCAAAACGACTCCAGCAACAGTCAGATATGGGGACACGCGGGACATCGTAGCCAGTAGCAACACGAGCGATTTCGGCAGGTCCCACCATTGCCCCAGCACGCGACACGCGAATCCCGTGGAGCCGAGCCGCCAAAATTGGGTTGGACAAGGGCGGTACCATCAGAGGAGCTCCGACGTCAATGGGACGAAACGGGACATCCAAGAAATCTGGTGGGAACGCACGCATGAGTATCAAGCGAGTTCAGCGTCTTGACAGTGTCGTCATTCGTTTCGCAGGGGACTCAGGTGATGGGATGCAGCTCACCGGAGACCGTTTCACCTCGGAAACCGCGGCTCTGGGCAACGACCTGTCTACCCTGCCCAACTACCCTGCGGAGATCCGTGCACCTCAAGGAACACTGCTGGGCGTCTCGAGCTTCCAGCTTCACTTCGCCGATCATAACGTCCTGACCCCCGGCGACGCGCCTGACGTTCTGGTCGCGATGAACCCGGCCGCGCTCAAAGCCAACTTGGGCGACCTGCCGCGCGGGGGGACCATCATCGTCAACACCGACGAGTTCACCAAGCGCAACCTGGGCAAGGTCAACTACCTGGTGTCTCCGGTCGAGGACGGCAGCCTGGACGGCTACCACGTGCACCCGCTCAACCTGACCGCGCTGACGGTCGACGCCCTGGCCGACTTCCCCCTGTCCCGCAAGGACAAGGAGCGGTCCAAGAACATGTTCGCCCTGGGTCTGCTGTCGTGGCTGTACACCCGCCCGACCACCGGGACCGAGCAGTTCCTCAGGAACAAGTTCGGGTCTAAGCCCGAGATCCTGCAGGCCAACCTCGCTGCCCTGCGTGCAGGCTTCAACTACGGCGAGACCACCGAGGACTTTGCGGTCACCTACGAGATCGCCCCGGCCGAGATGCGTGCCGGCACCTACCGCAACATCACCGGCAACACGGCCGTCGCCTACGGGCTGGTCGCTGCGGCTCAGCTGGCCGGCCTGCCGCTGGTCCTGGGCGCCTACCCCATCACCCCGGCGACGGACATCCTGCACGTCCTTTCGAAGCTCAAGCGGTTCGGCGTCACCACGATGCAGGTCGAGGACGAGATCGCCGCCGTCGGCGCAGCGATCGGAGCCTCCTACGGCGGGGCCCTGGGCGTCACGCCCACCTCCGGTCCCGGTGTCGCGCTCAAGTCCGAGGCGATTGGCCTCGCGGTGACCATGGAGCTTCCCCTGGTCATCGTCGATGTCCAGCGCGGTGGCCCCTCGACCGGCCTGCCAACCAAGACCGAGCAGTCCGACCTGCTGCAGGCGATGTTCGGCCGCAACGGCGAGTCCCCGGTCGCGGTCGTCGCACCTCAGTCTCCGGGCGACTGTTTCGACGCGGCGCTGGAAGCGGTCCGGATCGCCACGACCTACCGGACCCCGGTGTTCCTGCTCTCCGACGGCTACCTCGCCAACGGCTCCGAGCCCTGGCACATCCCCGACGTCGCCAGCCTGTCCCACGACAAGGTCAACTTCGCCACCGAGCTCAACGACGTTGATGCCAATGGCGACTGGGTGTTCCACCCGTTCCTGCGCGACCCCGAGACCCTTGCTCGGCCGTGGGCGGTGCCAGGCACCCCGGGGCTGGAGCACCGCATCGGGGGCATCGAGAAGGCCGACGTCACCGGCGACATCTCCTATGACCCCGACAACCACGACGTCATGACGCGGCTGCGCCAGGCCAAGATCGACGGCATCGCCAAGAGCATCCCGAACCTTGAGGTGGACGACCCATCCGGGCAGGCCGACGTCTTGATCTTGGGCTGGGGGTCGACCTACGGGCCGATCGCGGAAGCCACGCGGTTGGCGCGTGTCAGCGGTGTCAATGTCGCCCGCGCCCATCTTCGCCACCTCAACCCCTTCCCACCCAACCTCGGTGAGCTGCTCAGCAGGTACGAGCAGGTGATCGTGCCAGAGATGAACCTGGGCCAGCTCGCGATGCTGCTGCGCGCCAAGTACCTCGTGGACGTGCAGTCCTACACTCAGGTGCGCGGTTTGCCCTTCACCTCTACCGAGCTTGCGAACGTGCTGACCGAGGCCAAAGCCAATCTGAGCGGAGCTACCCGATGACCAACGTCGACCTCGGTATGCCGGGTGCTGGAACCCTCGGCGTGCCACATCTACTCGAGGACGCACCCACGCAGACCAAGAAGGAGTTCGCCAGCGACATGGAGCCCCGCTGGTGCGCGGGCTGTGGTGACTACTCGATCCTCTCGACAGTTCAGGGATTCCTGCCCGAGCTCGGCCTCAAGCGCGAGAACATCGTGTTCGTCTCCGGCATCGGATGCTCCTCGCGTTTCCCCTTCTACATGAACACCTACGGCGTCCACTCGATCCACGGCCGTGCGCCGGCCATCGCGACCGGCCTGGCCACGGCACGCAAAGACCTGTCGGTATGGGTTGTGACCGGCGATGGTGACGCGCTGTCAATCGGCGGCAACCACCTGATCCACGCGATGCGGCGCAACGTCAACCTGAAGATCTTGTTGTTCAACAACAGGATCTACGGCCTGACCAAGGGTCAGTACTCCCCCACCTCCGAGTTCGGCAAGGTCACCAAGTCCTCACCATTCGGCTCCGTCGACAGACCTTTCAACCCGGCCTCGCTGGCCCTGGGAGCCGAGGCGACATTCGTGGCCCGCACGATGGACACCGACCGCAAGCAGCTCACCTCTGTGCTTCGCGCCGCTGCCGAGCACCGTGGCACCGCGCTGGTCGAGATCTACCAGAACTGCCCCATCTTCAACGACGGTGCCTACGAGCTGATCAAGGACCGCGACCAGGCCGAGGCACGGATCGTCCACCTCATCGACGGCGAGCCGGTACGTATCGGCCCGGACAAGCTCGTGGCGCGCGCTGACTCCGGCGAGCTGACGATTGTTGCAGCCGAGGGCGCCGACATGTCACGCGTGGTCATCCACGACGCCGGCGCCGACGACCCGTCGATGGCCTTCCAGCTCTCCCGGCTCGAGGACCCGACGATGACCCACATGCCGATGGGAATCTTCCGTAACGTCTCCCGGCCGACCTACGACGACCTCGTGCGCGCCCAGATTGATGACGCTGTCACCAAGGCCGGCGGCCCGGCGGCCGACAACGACCTCGCCAAGCTGCTGCACGGCAAGGACACCTGGAACGTCGGAGATTGACAAACAGCCCCACAGGTACCCCCCAGGACGCACGACGCGGCACCATCTACGGAGCTGTCGCCTACGCGCTCTGGGGGGTTTTCCCTCTGTACTTCACCCTGCTGGCACCAGCGGGCGCTTGGGAGATCCTGGCTCACCGCATCTTGTGGACCCTGCTGTTCTGTGGGGCTGTGCTTGCCGTCCACCACGATTTCGGCTGGTGTCGTTCGGTGTTCGCCAACCCGCGGATGCTGGCAGCAGTCACCTTGGCCGGACTGCTGTTGGCGGTCAACTGGACCATCTACGTGGCTGCGGTGGCGGCTCACCACGTCACCGAGGCGTCCCTGGGCTACTTCCTCAACCCGATCGTGACCGTGGCGATCGGCGTGGTCGTCCTACGGGAAAGGCTTCGCCTCCTGCAATGGGTGGCCGTGGCGATCGGGCTCGTGGCCGGGGTCTACCTCACGATCGACTTCGGGCGTCCCCCATGGATCGCTTTGGGTCTGGCCTTCTCATTCGCCCTGTACGGCCTGATGAAGAAACACCTGGGCACCTCGCTGGGCGCCCTCCAGAGCCTGACCTCAGAGACCGCGGTGCTGGTGCCGGTCGCCGTGGCCGTCCTCGTGTGGGTCACCCTCAGCGGCAGGGCCACCTTCGCCGTCGGCGCCCCAGCCCACCCTCTTCTGCTGGCCTCGGCGGGCCTGGTCACTGCCGGGCCACTGCTGCTGTTCGGTGCGGCTGCCCGTCGGGTTCCGCTGGTGACGATCGGACTCCTGCAGTTCGTCACTCCGGTCCTGCAGCTGCTCTGCGGGGTGCTGCTGCTGGGCGAGAGCATGTCGACCAGCCGCTGGATCGGCTTCGGCATCGTGTGGATTGCCCTGCTCGTGCTGACCTTCGACTCGATCCAATCGGTGCGCACCCGTCGGCGGCTGACCGAGGCGAGGCAGTATTCAGCGCTGTGAGCGGCGAAACTAGCCAGCCCGGTTCACGACGCCGGCGACCAGAGCCGACAACGCGGTCACGGAGTCGTGAGCAGGGGAGTGAGCCGGCAGCGAGCCGCTGAGGGGGGCCAGAAGCTCCCGCGCTTGCAGGGCAACGGTGTTCGTCCGCTCGCGTGCCTCGTCCATGGCGCGGTGGCCTCGCAGCAGGCCTAGGGCCTCGGCATGCAGCGCGTCGTCGCGCAGATCGGCGTTGAGCAGCTCCTTGAGGCGGTCGTCGCCGGGATCGTTCGACTGGCGTACCAGGAGCACCGGGAGCGTCGCGACGCCCTCACGCAGGTCCGTGCCGGGCTCTTTGCCGGACTCCCCGCTGGCCGAGGAGATGTCCAGCAGGTCGTCGGCCAGCTGAAAAGCAACGCCAAGACGCTCGCCAAAGAGACCCATAATGTCGACTGTCTCTGGTGGGCAGCCACTGAACATCGCGCCATAGCGGGCAGCGGTCGCGATGAGCACGCCGGTCTTGTCCGCGAGCACACCGAGGTAGTAGTCGATCGGGTCGGCACCATCTGGCGCCGGACGGGCGTCGCGGATCTGGCCCGAGCACAGCCGCACGAACGTCTGCGCCTGGATCTTGACCGCCTCTGGCCCCAGTCCTGCGACGAGCTCGGAGGCCTTGCCGAACAGCAGGTCGCCCACCAGGATCGCATCGGAGTTGCCGTACCGTCCGTTGGCGCTGACCACGCCGCGACGCAGGTCAGCCTCATCCATGACGTCGTCGTGATACAGCGAGGCGAGATGGGTGAGCTCCACACCGGTCGCCGCCGTGACGACGTCACTGTTGATCCCGCTGCCCAGCTCGGCGGCGAGCAGCGTGAGCATCGGCCGGAAACGCTTGCCCCCGGCCTGGGACAGATGCATGGACGCCTGCGCGATGAAGGGGTCCTCGTGGTCGACGACACTGCGCAGGAGCGCGTCGACCGCCGCCAGCCCGCCCAGCAGTCGTTCGGTCAGCTCTGGCGACGTGGTGGGCACCGCCAGCGTGGGTCCCGCCTGCATCACCGAAGGAACAGCGATGAACGGGCCGCGAGGTCCAGCAGCGGGCCGGGGACAACCCCGAGCACCAGTGTCGCCACGACGCCAATGGTGACCGCCCCGGTGGTGAGGATAGACGGCGCAACGACCCGGACCGAGTCGCCCGCCGGCTCAGAGAAGTACATCAGCACGACCACCCGGACGTAGACGAAGGCGGCGATGGCGCTGGAGAGCACGCCGATGACAGCCAGGGGTGTCGCGCCGTGGCCGATGGCAGCCGAGAACACCGCGAACTTAGCCGTGAAACCCGAGGTCAGCGGGATGCCGGCGAAGGCCAGGAGCAGGAAGGCGAAGGCCCCGGCGACGACCGGATGGTTCTTGCCCAGCCCGGCCCACTGCGAAAGATGGGTCGCCTCCGAGCCCCCGTCTCGCACCAGAGACACGATCGCGAAGGCGGCGATCGTGCTGAAGCCGTAGGCCACGACGTAGAACATCACCGCCGAGATGCCAACCTTGTCGAAGGCCAGCACACCGGTCAGGACGAAGCCGGCATGCGCAATCGACGAGTAGGCCAGAAGGCGCTTGATATCGGTCTGGGTGACCGACAGGACCGCGCCCAGGACCATGGTCAGGATGGCGACCGCCCACAGGGCCGGTGCCCAGTCCCAGCGACTGGCCGCGACACCGACGTAGATGAACCGCAGGATCGCACCAAACCCAGCAACCTTGGTACAGGCAGCCATGAACCCGGTGATCGGGGTCGGTGCTCCCTGGTAGACGTCGGGAGTCCACGAGTGGAACGGCACGGCGCCGATCTTGAACAGCAGCCCGACCAGCACCAGAAGGACACCCGGGATCAGCAGGCCGTCCATCCCGGACGCCGTGCCGATGGCTGTGGAGATCACGCCAAGGTCCATGGACCCGGAGTAGCCGAAGAGCAGGGCCGAACCGAACAGGAAGAAGGCCGACGAGAAGGCACCGAGCAGGAAGTACTTCAGGGACGCTTCCTGGGAGAGCAGACGGCGGCGGCTGGCCAGCCCGGCAAGGATGTACAGCGGCAGCGAGAGGACCTCCAGCGCCACGAACATCGTCAACAGGTCGCCGGCGGCCGTGAAGAGCAGCATGCCCGCGATCGAGAACAGCGTCAGGGGGAAGACCTCGGTGGTGGTCGCACCCGCTCGCACCGCGGCGCTCTCCTGCGCCGAGCCCGGCGCCGAGGCCCCCTGGGCGGTAAACGCATCAGCGCCGATACCGTTGAACCGCTCTGCGATGGCGAGCATGCTCAGGATGGACAGCCCCAGGATCGTGCCCTGAAGGAACAGCGCCGGGCCGTCGATCACCACGGCGCCGGCAAGGGTGCTGCCCTGGTGGCCGACGCCGTAACCCACGGCGACCAGCGCGGCGACCAGACCGACCAGCGCAACGCCTAGCTGGGTGTTGTAGCGAGAGGCCCTGGGTGTGAAAGCCTCGACCAGGACGCCGACCATGGCCGCACCGAAGATGATCAGCATGGGCAGGACTGCACCGTAGTTGACCTTGGTGGCAACGAACAGGGTGCTCAACCCGGGCAGGGAGGCAATCACTTGACAGCTCCTTCAGCAGTACCGGGGTGCGTCGGCGCCGGGTCCGTGACACCGACGTAGGTCAGGGTCCTGGCCACCGCCGGGTTGATCACGTTCAGCACCGGTTGGGGGTAGAAACCCAGGACGAGGAAAGCGGCGATCAGGGGGGCGACAACCCACTTCTCACGGTGGGACAGATCGGGGGTGCCGGCCGCAGACTCGGGCTTGGGCCCGGTCATCATGCGCTCGTACATGAGCAGGACGTACAGCGCGGCGAAGATGATGCCGACTGTGGCCAGCACCGCAGCGACCCGGTAGCGCTGGAACGTCCCCACCAGGACGAGGAACTCCGAGACGAAGGAGTTCAGACCGGGCAGTGCCAGCGCGGACAGGCCGGAGATCAGGAAGACACCGGCCAGGACCGGGGCCACCCGCTGCCAGCCGCCGTAGTCCGGGATGCGCTTGCTGCCGCGACGCCTGATCAGCATCGCCGCCACCAGGATCAGCGCGGCCGTGGTGAAGCCGTGGTTGACCATGTACAGCGCTGAGCCGCCTGTGCCGACCGAGGTCATGGCGAAGATGCCGAGCACGATGAAACCGAAGTGGCTGACCGAGGTGTAGGCGATCAGCCGCATGATGTCGGTCTGGCCGATCGCCAGCAGTGCCCCGTACAGGACCGAGATGACCGCCAGGACGATGATCGTCGGGGTGGCCCACTTGCTGGCCTCGGGGAACATCTGCAGGCAGAAGCGGATCATCCCGTAGGTACCGACCTTGTCCAGGACGCCTATCAGGAGCACGGCGGTGGCTGGGCGGGCCTCGGTGGCCGCATCCGGCAGCCAGGTGTGAACCGGCCACATCGGGGCCTTGATGGCGAAGGCGAGGAAGAAACCGGCGAACATCCATCGCCCGGCGCCCTGGCTGAGGTGCAGGCCGGTCAGGTTCTTGACCAGGAAGCCGTCGGCGCCGCCAGGACCATAGTGGTACAGCGCGATGACCGCGACCAGCATCACCAGCCCGCCGAGCAGGGAGTACAGCAGGAACTTGACCGCGGCGTACTGCCGGCGGGGGCCGCCGAAGGAGCCGATCAGGAAGTAGACCGGGATCAGCATCGCCTCGAAGAAGACGTAGAACAAGAACACGTCGGTCGCGGCGAAGACGCCGACCATGAAGGTCTCCAGAACCAGCATCAGGGCGAAGTAGTACTGCTGGCGCTTGCCGGCCTCGGGCACGTCGTGCCAGGCGGCCAGCAGGCAGACGGGAACCAGGATCGCCGCCATGACGATGAGCACGAGTGCGATGCCGTCCACGCCGACGGCGTAGTTGACCCCGAACGCCGTGATCCACGGGTGGATCTCCGAAAGCTGGAACTGCGCGGTGGAGACCAGCTTGAACTGCAGGGCGGCACCGATAGTGAACAGCAGCGTGACCACGGAGAACCCCAGCGCGATCTGCCTTGCCTGGCGGGCCAGGCTCGTGGGCAGGAAGGCGACGACGAGCGCACCCACCAGCGGGACCACACCGATCGTGGTCAGCCACGGAAAGTTGGACATCACTGCACCACCCAGACGACACCGAGGATCAGGACGACGCCAGCGAGCATCGTCAGGGCATACGAGCGCACGAACCCGTTCTGGATCCGGCGCACTCGCGCCGAGCTGCCGCCGATGAGAGCAGCCAGGCCGCCGACCACCCCGTCAACACCCCTGGTGTCGAAGAAGACCAGGGAGCGGGTCAGGTGCAGGCCGGGACGCATCAACAGGGCCTCGTTGACGTCGTCCTGGTACAGGTCCCGGCGCGCAGCCCGGGTCAGCGGCGAACCCACCGCGGCGACCACGGGAACCGCGTCGCGCCAGTAGCGCAGCCAGGCCAGGCCCACGGCGCCGGCGATCAGCACCAGCGTCAGCACCGTGAGCAGCCAGGCGGCGATCACCGGCTCACCTTCGGCGTGAGGGCCGAAGACCGGCCCAAGCCAGCTCTGGATGGCATTGGTCGGGCCGAGGATCAGACCCAGGAAGGCAGAGCCGAAGGCCAGGATGATCATCGGGACCGTCATCCTGCGGGGGGACTCGTGCGGATGGGCGTCCTTGGGCCAGCGTTTCTTGCCCTGAAAAGTCATGAAGAACAGCCGCGACATGTAGAAGGCGGTGATACCCGCGCCGATCAGCGCGGCGGAGCCGAAGACCCACGGACGCCAGCCCTGCCCGATGAACGCGGCCTCGATGATCTTGTCCTTGGACCAGTAGCCCGAGAACGGCCACACTCCGAGGATCGCCAGCCAGCCCAGCCCGAAGGTGACCCAGGTGACCTTCATGGCACCGGACAGGTTCCCGAAACGTCGCATGTCCACCTGGTCGTCCATGCCGTGCATGACCGACCCGGCGCCGAGGAACATCCCGGCCTTGAAGAAGCCGTGGTTGAGCAGGTGGAAGATCGCGAAGACGTAGCCGACCGGGCCCAGGCCGGCGGCGAGCATCATGTAGCCGATCTGGCTCATCGTCGAGGCCGCCAGCGCCTTCTTGATGTCGTCCTTGGCACACCCGACGACCGCCCCGAATATCAAGGTGATCGCACCGACGATGACCACAAAGGTCTGCGCCGTGGGCGAGGCCTCGAAGATCGCATGGCTGCGCACGATGAGGTAGACCCCGGCGGTGACCATCGTCGCGGCGTGGATCAGCGCGGATACCGGCGTCGGGCCGGCCATCGCGTCACCGAGCCAGCTCTGCAGCGGGAACTGCGCCGACTTGCCACAGGCGCCCAGAAGCAGGGTCAGGCCGATCGCGGTGAGCGCGCCGGTGTTGGCACCGGCGATGCCGGCGTCGACACCGGCGAAGGTGACCGTGCCGAAGGTGACGAACATGAGCATGATCGCCACGGACACCCCGAAGTCGCCGACCCGGTTGGCCACGAAGGCCTTGTTGGCCGCAGCGGCGTTGGCCGGGACGTGGTTCCAGAAGCCGATCAGCAGGTAGGACGCAAGACCGACTCCCTCCCAGCCCACGTACAGCACGAGGTAGGAGTTGGCCAGGACCAGCAGCAGCATGGAGGCAACGAACAGGTTGAGGTAGCCGAAGAACCGGCGCTTGTCCCGGTCGTGGTCCATGTAGGCCAGGGAGTAGACCAGGATCAGCGAGCCGACGAAGGTGACCAGCAGGACGAAGGCCATGGACAGCGGGTCGATCAGCATGCCGACGTTGACCTGGAACCTGCCGGCCTGGATCCACGTGTACAAGTTGAGCGACTCGGCACGCTGCGGGCCCGAACGGCCGAGCATCGCCAGGAAGATCACCGCCCCCAGGGCGAAGCTGGCCCACGACAGCCCCGTTGCCAGCAACGGCCCGAACCGGTTCGTGCGCCGTCCCCCGAACAGGAGGATGGCACAGCCCAGCAGCGGGAGGGCGACGAGCAGCCAGGCCAGGGACGTCACGCCCGAGGCAGGCTGCGCCGCCTCCGCGCTCGCCAGCTGGCCAAGATGAGCAGCCGAAAGTTGCACCAGATGCATGTTTGCGCCCCTTACAGCTTCAACAGGTTGGCGTCGTCGACTGACGCCGAATGACGGGCGCGGAAGATGGCCATGATGATGGCCAGTCCCACGACGACCTCCGCTGCAGCCACGAGCATGACGAACAGGGCGATCACCTGACCGTCCAGGGAACCGCGCATGCGTGCGAAGGTCACGAAAGCCAGGTTGGTCGCGTTGAGCATCAGCTCGACGCCCATGAAGACCACGATCGCGTTGCGCCGAACCAGCACCGTCGCGGCGCCGACCGCGAACAGAATCGTCGACAGGTAGATGTAGTTGACCAGGCTCATCGGTCGGTCCCCTCCTGGATCTCGCGCGCGATCGCTCGCTCGGCCCCGGCGAAGTCCTCCGGGTCGGTGACCTGCTCGCGCGCGGTGAGCACCCGGGATACCGACACCTCACTGGGCGTCCCATCCGGCAGCAAGGCTGGGGTGTCGACCGCGTTGCGGCGGGCATAGACCCCGGGAGCGGGTAGCCCGGCCAGGTTCTTGCCCAGTCGGAAGCGTCGCTCGGACCACTGGCGCTGGGTCGGGCGCGCCGTGAGGCGCTCCCGGTGGGCCAGGACCATGGCGCCAAGAGCTGCCGTGATGAGCAGCGCGCTGGTGACCTCGAAGGTCCAGACGTACTTACCGAAGATCAGGTCGGCCATCCCGGTGATGTTGCCGCCCGCATTGGCCTGCGTGAGACCGACCGGGCCCGCGAAGGTTACTGAGCCGATCGCCGCGACGAGCACGGCTCCCAGGCCCGCCGCAAGCAGCAGGCCGGCGACCTTCTGGCCCTTGATGGTCTCCACCAAGGAGTCCGATGAGTCGACGCCGATCAGCATCAGCACGAAGAGAAAGAGCATCATGACCGCGCCGGTGTAGACGAAGATCTGCACGATCCCGAGGAAGTCGGCGTTCTGGGCGATATAGAAGACCCCCAGGTTGATCATGACCACAGCCATGCCCAAGGCGACGTGAACGGCCTTCTTGACAAAGAGCAGGCCCAGCGACGCAAGCACGCTGATCGGTCCCAGGACCCAGAAGAGGACTGCTTCACCACCGCTGGTCATCGGGCACTCGCCTCTGTTGGTGTGGCGGTCGGGGCGTCGGCTGACGCAGCGGCCCGTGCGAGCTCAGCCTCGCGGGCATCGGCCCACGCGCGTTGCTCAGGGGTGGCCATGGTGACCTTGCCCTGGTAGTAGTCGCGCTCGTGCATGCCGGCCGCCATCGGGTGCGGCGCGGCGACCATACCCTCCTGGACCGGCGCCAGGAGCTGGTGCTTCTCGAAGATCAGCTTGCTGCGGCTGTCGTCGGCCAGCTCGTAGACATTGGTCATGGTCAGCGCACGGGTGGGGCAGGCCTCGATGCACAGGCCGCAGAAGATGCACCGCAGATAGTTGATCTGGTACACGCGCCCATAGCGCTCACCGGGTGAGAACCGGCCGCTGCCCCCTTCGCTGTCGTCGTTGTCGGCGCCCTCGACGTAGATGGCGTCAGCCGGACAGGCCCAGGCACACAGTTCGCAGCCAATGCACTTCTCCAGGCCGTCCGGATGGCGGTTGAGCTGGTGGCGACCGTGG
>Ga0208079_1001224_pt1 | contig 13614 bp, 10 predicted proteins | sample NGESurdeep092012_5_FD_184474 | JGI IMG/M metagenome (GOLD analysis project Ga0208079, IMG submission 184474) | Arctic peat soil microbial communities from Barrow, Alaska - NGEE Surface sample 210-2 deep-092012 (SPAdes) | ecosystem: Environmental > Terrestrial > Soil > Wetlands > Peat ... | reverse complement strand
ACGCCGAAACGTCTGGCGTTGGTGGTATTCGTCGGCAGCGCGGTGCTGAGGTCGGCCAGGACCACCTGCTGGCCCGCGGTCAGACCTGAGGCGACCTGGGTGGTGAGCGTCCCGGCATACCCGGTCTTGACCACCGCCCGCGTGGCGACACCGTTCTTGAACGTCATGGCAAGGGCTTGCCCGTTGCCAAGAGGCGTCAGCGCCGAGTTCGGGACGGTGAGGACGTTGGTCGCGGTGCCGATCAGCAGGCTGACCTCGGCACGGGCGCCGGACGCGAGCGCGGGGAGAGCGTCAGGAACGAGGACGACCACGGGGTATGTCGGGCTGCTGGTCGTCGCCGTTGCCTGCCCGGTCCCTGTCGCGGTCCTGGATGCGGACCCGGCGGGCGACGTCGATGCGGACGCGGTGGACGACGTGGACGTGGACGGGGATGTGGACGGGAGCAGGCTGATGGAGGTGACCGCACCGGGCACGACGCTGGTTGCGCCCTGTGGCGTCACGTTCGCCTTCTGGCCCACATGCACGTTGGGCATCGACACCAGGGGGACGTTGACGGTGACCTCGACGGCGCCGGGGCCGACGATGACGACGTTGTTGCCGTTGCTGGACGCGTTCTTGACCAGGCTGACCGAGCCCACGGTGCCGGCGATCGAGGCCTTCAGGGTGGACGCAGCCAGGTCCGACGCAGCGCTGGTCAGCGCTGCGTCGGCGCTCGTGACGGCGGCTTGGTCGGAGACCACACGGTCGGCGCTGGACTGGCTCGTTGCGCCCGTTCGCGCGCTCGTGGACTGGTTGGTGGCGGACTGGCTGGTCGCGGGCTGGCTGGTGGCGGACCGACTCGTTGATCCGGAGGACTGCGCGGTGGTGCCCGCAGCAGTGATCGCGCTGGTGACGGCCTTGGCGAGGTTTGCCTGGGCGCTGTTGAGTGCCTGCTGGTCGCGCTGGATCTGTTGCTGTGTCGGGGCGGTATTCAGCGCGCCCAGGCAGGCCGCGATCTCGTCGGCGGACGGCGTCGCCGTCGTGCTGGGCGGGGTCGGGCCAGTGGTCGGTGTCGTATCCGTGGTCGCGGGTGCAGGAGTCCCGGACGGGAAGAACGGTGCACAGAGCGTCAAGGCGGCGGAGGTGCGTTCCAGGTCCGTTGTGACGGCGCGCTGCGTGGATGTCGCGAGCTTCTGCGTCCGCGCCAGGCTCTGGGCCGAGCCTGTGCCGGGACCCGATCGCCCGGACGGACTCGAAGCGCGCGGAGTGGGTGACGGCGCCGCTGCCGTTGCAGCTGCCGCCGCGGCCGTCGCTGCCGCAGCAGCGCTCTGGTCGGACTCCAGCGTGGCCTTGGCCTGAGCCAGTGACGCCTGGGCGTCGGTGACTGCGCTCCGCAGCGGGCTCGGGTCGAGGGTGGCCAGCGGCTGTCCCGCCTTGACGGTGTCTCCGACAGAGACCAGCACGCTCGAGACGATTCCGTCCGTGGCGAAGCTCTCGGTCACCTGGTTGACCCGTTGAACCGATCCGGTGAGGTTGAGCCGCTGCTCCACCGAACCCGTGGTGACGCTGGTGGTCCGATAGGTGTCGAGCGGGGTGGCGCTGGCATTGGTCCGGACCACTGCGGTCCCCGCGCCCACCAGGACGGCGACGACTCCGATCGGGATGGCGCGACGCACCCAGGTTCGGCGCTGGAACGGCTTGCGGGGCTCAGGCACCGGAGCCACCGCCCGTCGGGTTCGGGATGCCGCCGGCCCCTCTCCTGCCGAATCCCGAGGAACAAGAACCGTTCTGGGCCGGCCGGAGCGCGATCGACGTGGCCGCGATCGACCCGGTATCCGAGGCCTTGCCCAGGGCGGTGACGCACAGGCCGACCACCAGGGCCTTGGCGTTGGCGGTCACGGTCCGGGTGTACGTCGTCGAGGCTGAGGTATCCACGGTCTGCGCAGTGGGGGTACCCGCGGAGGTAGAGCCGCCCTGTGGTGCCGAGCTCTCGACGGCGAAGCTGGCGCCGTTGACCGCGGTGACCTTGCCAAAGGCTCCGAAGCCGCCAAACCCGCCAAACCCGTTGCCACCCGCGCCCGGCCCTCGAGTGCGGTTGGGGTTGGGCGTTCCTGCGGGCGGGGTGGCGTCACCGGGCGCGCCAAAGGGTCGGGCCCCTGGCGTGCGGGCTCCGCCAAGTGCAGTGCAGACTCCGTTCACAGCCGGTGAGATCTCGACCGAGGCGGCCGCGATCGGGCTGGTCCTGGCGGTGGGAGTGGCCGGAGCGGCCGTTGGCGCTGCGCTTCCTGGACCGGAGGGCAGCCTGGCGCTGCGGGCCTGGACGCACACTCCGACGACGACGTCCGAGAGTCGCGCCGCCACGGTGTTGGTGAACGTGGTAGCGGCTGAGTAGGTGACGGCCGTCTGAGTGTCGGTGCTTTGAACCTGTAGCGTCGTCCCGTCGATCTGGGCGAGAAGCCCGGAGGCGCCCGGGAACGCCCGCCCCCCGCCCCCTGCTCCAGAGTTGGGCCCACCGCCGGCGGCAGCCGTCGTCGGTGCGCCGACGGGAACACCGGAGGCCGGAGTTGTGCCGCCACAGGCGCTCACGAACAGCACGGCACCGCACACTGCCGCTCCGGCGGCGATCCTGGTCAGGGTCATGTCAGTTACTCACTTCTCAAGGCGTCGATGGGGGCAAGTCGGGCGGCGCGGCTGGCGGGATAGACCCCGGCCACGATGCCGATGATGAGGGCGATGCCGAGGGCGCCGATCGTCGCGATGGCGGGGATGGTGACCGGCTGACTCAGGAAGTGCGGCAGTACCTGGGCGCCGACCAGGCCGAGGATCACGCCAAGAAGGCCACCGCAGAGACCCAGCGTGCTGGCTTCGACCAGGAACTGTCGTCGAATGGCGCTGGGTGTGGCGCCCATCGCCTTGCGCAGCCCAATCTCACGGATGCGCTCGGTGACGGACACGAGCATGATGTTCATGACGCCAATACCGCCCACCAGCAACGAGATTGCGGCGATGCCGGCGAGCAGGACGGTCAGCGTACGGTCGGTGGAGGTGGCTGTGGTCAGCAAAGACTGCTGGCTGCTGATGGTGAAGTCGGGGGTGGCCGCCGTCACGCCGTGGGTGGCCAGCAGCGCATTGGTGGCCTCTTGGTAGGCAGCGGAAAGGGAATCTGTCGAGGCGGCCTCGATGTAGAGGGTCGAGATACCGGCAGCATTGCCACTGCTGGCGACTCGGCTGCTGTAGGTCGTCTGCGGGACCAGTGCCTGGTCGTCCTCGTCGGTCGTGGTTGATGAGCCCGCGGTGTTGAGGATGCCGATGACGGTCATCGTGGTCCCGTTGATGTCCACCGTCTGCCCCAGAGCGTCTCGGCCGCCGAAAAGCTCTGTGGCCGTGGTCGAGCCGAGCACGGCAACTGACGCCGAGCTGTTGAGCTCGGCCAAGCTGAAGAAGCGTCCCTCGGCCAGGCTACGAGCTCTGACCTGGAGCCAGTCCGGTGTCGTACCAACAACATTGGTCGTCCAGTTGGTCGTGCCAGCAGTGAGCGACTGCGACCCAGTGACCACCGGGGCCACCTTGGCGATGTCGGGTGCGACGACACTGCTGGCGAGCGCTGTGGAGTCCCGCATCGTCAGCGTTGAGGCAGACCCGCGCCCGCCACGGATGCCGGTGGCGCTCGTCGTGCTGCCGGGGGAGACGATCAGCAGGTTGCTCCCGAGCTGGTTGATCTGGTCGCGCACCTGGGCCTGCGCGCCCTGTCCCAGCCCGACCGTGAGCATCACCGCGGCGATGCCGATCAGGATGCCGAGCATGGTCAGCGACGAACGCATTCGGCGGGAGAGGATCGCCTCCAGTGCAGTTCGGAGCGTCACACGCCAGCTCATCGGACGTTCCCCGCCGGCGTCGTCAGGGCCGAATCCACTTGTCCGTCAAGGATCCTCACGATGCGCTGAGCTGAGGCGGCCACGGCCGGCTCGTGCGTGATGAGCACGATCGTCCGACCTTGGTCGTGCAGCTCGGTGAAGAGCGCCAGGACGTCCGCGCTGGAGTGTGAGTCGAGGTTGCCGGTCGGCTCGTCGGCCAGGATGAGTGCCGGGTCGGTGACCAACGCCCGCGCCACGGCGACGCGCTGCTGCTGACCGCCCGAGAGCTCGCCGGGGCGGTGCTCGACCCGGTCACCCAGACCGACACGCTCCAGGGCGTTGATGGCGCGCTCCTTGCGCTCGGCCCGGGCCATGCCCGTGTAGCACAGGGGCAGCTCGACGTTGCGCCATGCCGGTAGCGACGCCAGCAGGTTGAACTGCTGGAAGACAAAGCCGATCTGGCGGTTTCGAACCGTGGCGAGTGCCGCCTCGCTCATCATGCTGACGTCTTCACCGGCCAGGTCATAGCTGCCCGTGGTCGGCACGTCCAGGCACCCCAGAATGTGCATGAGCGTCGACTTGCCCGAGCCCGAAGGCCCCATGATGGCAACGTATTCGCCGCGATCCACCTGCATCGAGACTCCGTGAAGTGCTTCCACCGCTACCGACCCGGTGGCGTACACCTTGCCGACATCGTTCAGCCGAAGGATCGGCGAGGAGACCGCATCGGCCGTGAAGGCGGCGGTCATCCGTTGCCACCGCCCCCGCCTGCAGGCGGGACGAACCCGCCACCGCCGAACCCGCCACCGCCGGTGCCACCCTGGCGAGTGCGCGTTCCTCCCGTGGAGTTGTTGCCGCCAGTTCGGAAGGTGGTACCGACGACGTTGTCGCCGGCCTTCAGGCCGCTCAGGATCTGGGTCACCGCACCGTAGGTCGTGCCGACCGTCACCGGCGTGCTCACCTGCGCACCGTTGACCATCTGGTACACCACGGTCTTGGCGTTCACGGTGTGCACGGCATTCGTGGGCACCGTGAGGACGTTCTCAACCTGCTTGACGATGATGGACACGGTCGCCGCGCCGCCGGCATACAGTCCCTTGGGGCTGCCGGTGACGGCGATGGTCACGGGGAAGCTGGCGCTGCCGCCGGATGACGAAGAGGCAACAATACCAACGGTTTTGACCATGCCGAAGATCTTGGTCGTGCTGCCGGTAGGGGTGATCTCGGCTTGCAGGCCCTTCTTCAGCTGGGGCAGGTCCGCGCTGCCGACGCTGGCCTGGACGACCCATGAGGTCGTGGAGATCACAACGATCTGGGCGCTGGAGGAGGCCGCGCTTCCCACCTTGTCGCCGGTGGCGATGTTGACCTGTGCGACGGTCCCGGCAATGGGTGAGGTCATCGAGGCCGCCGCCAGGGCGGTCTTGGCATCGGTGAGCCTGCTCTGTACGGAGGCCAGCTGTGCCTCGGTCGAGGCGAGCTGCACCGCCGAGGACCCGGCGTTCTTCTGAGCGGTCAGCTGGTCCTGCGTGGCGGTCACGTTGGCCTGGGCCAGGGTGACCGCGGTTTGCAGTGCTGCGGAGTCGACCTTGGCGAGCACCGTGCCGACCTTGACCTCGTCCCCGACGGCAACCGGGACCGAGGTGACGGTGCCGCTGACCAGGAAGGACAGGTCCGCCCGGTGCGCCGGCTCGAGGGTGCCGGTGGCTGAGACGCTCTGACGGATGGTGCTGGTGGTAGCACTGACCAGGGTCGGGACCGCGGCGTCGGACGAGGAGGGACGCGTCACCGTCCAGACACCGACGCCGCCAGCCGCGAGCAGGGCGACCGCGACTCCAACAATCACGGGCCGCCGCGAGAGAACCAGTGTCTTGAACCGCACGCTTGTTCCTTTCGCCGGGCGGGGCGGTGCCGCGCCTGCCCGAAGATTTGCACGCTCGGCTGGGAATCTCATGCATGACGACTGGGAGAGCACTGTCCGTGATTCGCCGCCCGCCATTCGGTGGCCCGCCCGCCCCCGCGTCGTTCGCGCGACCCGCTCGCTGAGCGGCTCGATGGCCGGCATACCGGTTCGTTAGCCTGCTGTGGTGAGTCAGAGCCCGCAGGACCCCATTCAGCAGCCGCCAGCCGAATCCTCTGACGCCGCAGCCGTCGATCCGCGTGCCGATCGCGTGGCAGCAGCGGTTCGCACCTGGCAACGGCATCTGGTGGACCTGGGCGGCCGAAACACGCTGCTGTGGTACCGGGATCTGCCCTCCGGGACGCTCGACCTGACCACCTCCCATCCGAGTGGGTTGGCCTCGCTGCTGGCAGGGCGGCCGACCAAGCTTTCTGACCTGGTGCGCGAGCCGGCGGCGCTGGAGGAGGCCCGTCGACGGGCCCGGACGATCCGCGCCAAGATCCTCGAGCTGCACGAAGAGCGTGGAATCGCAGCCGGATTCATCGCGGTCGGTATGGCGACCTGGCAGGTGCCGGGCGCGCCTCGCCCCCCGTGTGCACCGGTGCTGCTGCGCTCGTGCGTGCTCAAGCCCACCGGTGCCGCCCAGCAGGACTTTGACATCGACCTCGGTGAGGAGGTCGAGCTCAACCCGGTTCTCGAGCAGTATCTGCGCTCCGAACAGGGCATCGAGCTCGACCCCGAGGCGCTCGAGGAGATGGCCACGGTCACCAACGGCTTCGACGCCCGGCCGGTGTTTGCCGCTCTCGGGCAGATATGCGAACGCATCCCGGGGTTCGAGATCGCGCCCCGGCTGGTGCTGGGCACGTTCTCCTACGCCAAGCTGCCGATGGTCGCCGACCTTGCGGCCCAGCTCGATACCCTGGCAAACCATGACGTCGTCGCGGCCATAGCCGGGGACCCCACCGCGCTCAAGGCGGTCCGCACCACGGTCCCGGACTCCCCGGCCGACACCGACCCGGCCCGAGAGCACCTCGTCCTGGACGCCGACTCCTCCCAGCAGGCCGTCATCGATGCCGTGCGCAGCGGGGCCAACCTCGTCATCAAGGGTCCCCCGGGCACCGGCAAGAGCCAGACCATTGCGAACCTGATTGCGTCGCTGGCCAGCGACGGCAAGCGGACGCTGTTCGTGGCGGAGAAGCGCGCCGCCATCGACGCTGTGGTCGGCCGACTGAATCGTCTTGGCTTGGCCGACCTGGTCCTGGACGTCTACGACGGCGCGTCCAACAAGCGACGGTTGGCGCAGGAGCTGGGCGCCGCGCTGGACCGGGCGAGTGACGCTGAAGACCCGGACACAGCAGCCGTCGAGCGCACTGTGAACGACCGCCGTGCCCGCTTGGTCGAACACCTCTTGGCGCTGCACACCAAGCGAGATCCTTGGGGCGTCAGCGCATTCGACGCACAGACCGCGCTTGCCCAGCTGTGGACGGGCCCGAAGCCGCCGACCTCGCGGGTCCGCCTCCACGGCGATGCACTCTTGGGCATCAGCCGCGAGCGCGTCGCCGAGCTGAGCCAGTCCCTGACCGAGGCCGCCTCGCTCGGAGCCTGGACTGCCGGTCTGGACGACGACCCCTGGTATGCCGCCCGCGTCACGTCCCCCGACGAGGCTGCGAGGGCGCTCGAGATCGTCAGCACCCTTGGCGGTGGGGGCCTCGCGGCGGCGCAGCAGCGACTCGCTGCGGCGATGCACGAGGCTGGCCTTCCAGCGGCGAAGACGCCAGCAGACTGGGGCCGCGCGCTCGGAGTTGTGGGGCAGGTTCGCCAGACGCTGGAGGTGTTCCGGCCTGAGGTGTTCGACCTGCCACTGACCGACATGGTGGGCGCTACCGCCACGAAGGCCTATCGCGACGACTATGGGGTGAAGCTCGGACTGTGGACGCGGATCCGATTGCGGCGCCAGGCACGCGGTCTGCTCCGCCCCGGCACCCCGCCCGCTGATCTGCACTCAGCACTCAAGGCCGCCCAGGAGCAGCGAGTCACATGGGGACATCTGGCCGGAGCAGGAGGACGTCCAGAGGTGCCCCCCGGCATCGACGAGGCCGAGAACACGTACAGGGTCCTCGTCGGTGACCTGATCTGGCTCGGTGCCAGGCTCGCCACGACGTCGGGTGGCGGAGACCTGTCGGGGATGGCCTTGGCCGATCTACAGGTCCGACTGGTCGCGCTGGCCCAACGGCGCGATCGACTTGCCGTGCTGCCACGCGTCGTCTCGGTGATCGATGACCTGCGCGAGTCCGGTATGGGACCCTTGGTCGACGATCTCGCCGAGCGCGGTGTGGCCGCAGCCGACGTGGCCCACGAGATGGATTTCGTCTGGTGGACATCGCTTCTGGATGACATCAGCGTCCGAGACATCGCCTATGGCGCATTCGACGGCGAGTTCCTGCGCCGGATCGGGTCCGAGTACATCGAGGCCGACCATGCCCATCTGGCCGCAACCGTCGATCGCGTGCGCGCCGCCGTCGGGCGCCGGCTGCGCGAGGTCCTGACCGAGCACCCCGAGCAGGAGGCGTTGGTGCGTGCTGAGGCGGGCAAGTCCCGACGGCACCGAGCCTTGCGCGATCTCCTGCCCCGCGCCAGCGAGACGCTCACCGCGATCAAACCCTGCTGGGCCATGAGTCCCTTGGTCGTCGCCTCGATCCTGCCGGCGGGGCGCTGGTTCGATGTGGTGATCTTCGACGAGGCGTCGCAGATTCCACCCGCACAGGCGGTCTCGGCCATCTCGCGAGCCACCCAGGTGGTCGTGGCCGGCGACGAGCGGCAGCTGCCGCCGACGAGCTTCTTCACCGCCGCGTCAGACGAGGACGCTGCCGCGGACCCCACCGACGACACCCTGACCGAAGGGTTCGAGTCGATCCTGGATGTCCTCTCGGCCGCGTTGCCGGTGCGCCGGCTGAACTGGCACTACCGCTCGCTGGACGAGCGGCTGGTCGCCTTTGCCAATGCCGAGATGTATGGCGGCACGCTCATCACCTTCCCCGGCACCGGCGATGAGGCCGTGGTGCGACTCGAGGTTGTCGACGGGTCCGCGCCGGTCCAGCCTGGACTCGAGGCGATCGAGTCGACCCAAGCTGAGGTCGACCGTGTTGTCAGGCTGGTTCTCTCGCACGCGCGCACGCATCCGACGGAGTCGCTCGGTGTCATCGCGCTCGGGATCAAGCACGCGACCCGGATTGACGAGGCGCTGCGCATCGCCCTTGTCGGCGCCGACGGCATCGGCGACTTCTTCGACGAGGACGTCGACGAGCGGTTCTTCGTCAAGAACCTCGAGCGGGTCCAGGGCGACGAGCGCGACGCGATCATCCTCTCGATCGGCTACGGCAAGACCCCGCATGGCCGGGTGCTGCACCGCTTCGGACCGCTCAACCTTGAGGGTGGGGAGCGCCGCCTCAATGTCGCGATCACCCGCGCTCGCCGCAGGATGACGGTTGTCTCTTCCTTCACCGCCGCGGATCTCGATCCGGCTCGGCTCAAGGCACGTGGCGCCCTCATGTTGCGGGACTTCCTCACGTATGCCGCCGAAGGCGGCTCCCAGCCGGTGTCGCGTGGGGATGGTGCCGTCGGGGCGTTATCGGATCCTCTGGTTGCCGATCTGGCGTCCCGGCTGCGTACCGCAGGTCTGGTGGTGCACGCCGGTTATGGGACCTCGGCTCAGCGTCTGGACCTCGCCGTCGAGGATCCTCGCGCTCGAGGTCGCGTTCTGGTGGCCGTCGAGACTGACGGTCCGCGCTACGCCGCAATGGCGAGCACTCGCGATCGCGACCGGTTGCGGGTGGAGCAGCTGCGCCGGCTCGGATGGGAGCACGTGCGGGTCTGGAGCACCGACCTGTTTCGCAACCCTGCTCGTGACGTGGCTCGGGTCAGGGCTGCAGCGTTCGCGGCCTCGGATGCGTTACCGGGGGTCGGTGGCGCGCCCGTCGTTCCTGAGTCCGGGGACGAGCGGCCCCAAGAGTCCGCGGAGACCACGCCGGCGGACACCAAGCCTCAAGCAGGTCCCGCCGGGTCCACGCTTGAGCAGACGCGTGATGACACCGACGCCGGTTGGGGCGAACGACCCAACGAAGGCTCACACGACCAATGGCTGCAGGAGCAGCGTCCGCCGCACTGGGGCTGACGCTGCTCCTGCAGCCGAGATGGTCGGGGCCGGGTCAGCTCTTGGAGCCGCTGATCCGTCGGACGGCAGCCCATGCCAGCGGCAGCAGTCCAGCGGCAAGCAACGCCTTCATCGCGTCGCCGAACAGGAAGGGCAGGACGCCCTTTTGGAACGACCAGACGAGATCATGTCCGGTCACGAAGGCGAGCACCGTGGCGCCGAACACGTAGATCACGAGTGTCCCCACCGTGTACGACGCGAATACTCGGACCGGGGTGCGGCTCCAGCCGCCTTTTGCCAAGCGACCGACGATGTAGCCGGCCACGATGAAGCCGAGCAGGTAACCAGCCGTGGCGCCGAAGACCGCGTCGGCGCCTCCCGCGCCCTGGGCCAGGACGGGCAGTCCCACCAGGGCAGCCATCACGTAGAGCAGCTGGCCCAGTGCCCCGCGCAGCGGGCCGAGGGCGGCGGCTGTCAGCAGGACGGCCAGGGTCTGGCCCGTCACCGGGACAGGGGAGCCGGGCACGGGTATCGCGATCTGGGCGCAGACCGTCGTCAGCGCGGCAGCGGACACGACCGTCACCGCGTCAGCCACTCGGGTGCGCGACCACAGATCGGCGAGCACGAGCGGCATCGGTGTGGGCAGGGCCAAGGACATCAGGACCACCTAGGGTTTCGAACGATTGGCAGGACGGGACCAGCGTGGGCACCGATGATTACGGTACCCGCCGACTGGTTTCGCTAGAGCCTGTGGGGTCGCAGCTGAGCCTGGCGACGTCGCAGCCGGCGGCTGTACGAAGAACTTAATCCGGGGCTCGCCCCCGTTCGGCCGACCTCGCGGCTGGGGCTGGATCAGCTGCGAGCCCGCAGCGCGTCGCGGATCTCCGTGAGCAGCGCGACTTCTTCGCTCGGAGCCTGGGTCTCGGGCTCGACGCCCCTGGCGCGACGCTCGGCCAGGTTGTTGAGCTGCATGACCACGACGAAGTAGATGGCTGCAGAGATGATCACGAAGTTGACCAGGGGAGTCAGGAACAGACCGACGCTGAAGTGCGCATGATTCACCGTGAACACACCGACGTTGTCAAGGTTCGGCTTGCCGGCTACGGCGGCGATGAGGGGGTTGATGAGACCGTCGAGGAAGCCCTTGACGAGGAGGCCGAAAGCTGCACCGATGACGACAGCGACTGCGAGGTCAACGACGTTGCCGCGCATCAGGAAGTCTTTGAAGCCCTTGAACATGTAGGTGAGCCCTTTTCAGATAGACGAAACCGAAAGGACCCAAGGTATCGCGTCGAGAATTGGACCAGTGGGGAAGAAGCATGGCGAGCCCTGCGGTCGCGTGCGATGGTCAATCAGGTGCCGGGGGATCGTAGGACAAGGCTGAACGCGACATCGGACAGACCGGATGGGTCGGTCTTTGCCAGCCGCATGGCCTCGTCGCTCGGGACGGCCACGACCACGCCGCCAGGTGGCCCGGTGCCTGCGGTGGCCGACCAGCCTCCGCTGTCCGCCGCACCCGCGTCCACCGCCAGCACCAGGACGCCCGCTGCCACCATCTGGCCGGACGAGCTGATCAGATCCACGTGGTCGCCCGGGGTAGCCATGGCGCCCATCGCAGGGTCGGCGAGCCGGACGTGGGCTGCCACAAGGCCGGGTCGCACTCCTGTCAACAACCCCGGGCCCCGCACACGGGCGGCCGTGACCGGCTCACCTCGCGACATGCCGGCGGCCAGCGCCATGCCCAAGAGCTCGACCGGATCGGCAACAGCGCCCCCGGGTTTCACGTCAGTGGGCCAGTCCGCCACGGCAAGGTCGCCACGCGTCAGCACGTGCCCGGGCATCAGATCCTGGGCGGTGACCACGACCGGAACTCCTCGTGGAGTCGGCGGGGGAAGAACGGCGCTCATCGCCACCCAGACAGCGGTCGCGACAAGTCCGGCCGTCACAACTCGACGCAGCCGGGTACGTCGCCAGTCCTGTCGTCGACCCGGACCGACCAGACCAGCCGGCAGGAGGCGTGTGAGTCCAGCCCGCGCAGCTCCCGGCGCAGCGTCAGCGCCCGGCATGGTCCTCGGGCTGGGCCTCATGTTGGCAAGGTGATCGGCAGCTTCAGGCCGTCCAACGACCGCCGGCACGAGCAGGTCGCCGTGGCGTCATCTTCAGCTGCTGGCATGGCGACGATCGTGGACTTCAGCACTTCCTTCATCGCATCGATGCTGCGCGCAAACACCTTGAGCACCTCTTCGTGGGTCACGGCCTCACCGCCATCGACACCGGCGTCATGGTCGGTGACCAAGGCGATCGTCGTGAAGCACATGGCAAGCTCGCGCGCGATGGAGGCTTCCGGCATACCGGTCATGCCGACGACGGTCCATCCGGCCTGTTGATGCCACAGCGACTCGGCCCGCGAGGAGAATCGCGGGCCGTTGATGACCACCAGCGTGCCGGCATCAACCACGTTCCTGCCTGCTGAGCGACCGGCGTGGACGGCCGCCTCTCGACCGCCAGGACAGTAGGGGTCGGCGAACCCGACATGCACCACCGGGCCAACGCCGCCGTAGACCGTGTGCTCGCGGCCCCACGTCCGGTCGACCACCTGGTCGGGCACGACGATGGTGCCGGGTCCGTGTTCTGGTTTCAAGGAACCGACGGCACAGGGTGCAAGCACTTGTCGAACCCCGACCGAGCGCAAGGCCCAGAGGTTGGCGCGGTAGTTGACCCGGTGCGGCGGAAAGCGATGACCCTGTCCGTGTCGGGCGAGGAAGGCCACGCGGCGACCCTGGACCTCGCCGATCAGCACGTCGTCGCTGGGGTCACCGAACGGCGTGCTGACCGTGACGCGCTCCGTGTCGGCGAGGAACGTGTAGAACCCTGAGCCGCCGATGACGCCGATCTCCGCGCGAGCCGGGCCTGTGCCTTCAGAGGGGCTGACGACGGTGTCTGTGCTGGGTGTCATACGCCGAGACTAGCCGCGGGCCGGCCTCCGACCAGAGGCAATCCGGTGCCTGTGGACGGTGGAGCATAAGGCCGACGAGATGTGGACAAGCCCGCGCGGAGTGACGCAGTCTCGCGCCGCCGGGCCTAGGAGCTCGAGGTGGCCTTGGAGCCCTCGGACTTCGAGGCTGTCTTCGTCGCGGTTCCGCCGCTCGAGGACGAGCCGGACGATGTGGAGGCGGAGGATGAGTCAGAGGACGAGCGCCCTGACGTGGTCGAGGACGCTGAGCCGCTCGCGGAGTCCGAGCTGCCGCTCGAGCCGTGCCGAGAGCTGCTGGTGGAGCCCCTGCGCATGTCGTTGCGAGAGTCCGTGCGGTAGAACCCCGAGCCCTTGAAGACGACGCCGACCGCGTTGAACACCTTGCGCAGACGACCATCGCACTTGGGGCACTCGGTCAGCGAGTCGTCGATGAAGGACTGGACGATCTCAAAGCGGTGCTCGCACTCAGTGCACGCATAGGCGTACGTCGGCACGGTTCCTCCTGTTGGCACTCTCAACGTTTGACTGCCAAGTGTAACGGCAGACCCCTCGTGGAAAGTCCCTGTCCGGATGGAGGGACCAAGGTCCTGAAACCCAAACATACCCCGAGGGGTATGTTCGTTGTCTGTCCGGCAACGAGGCCGGGACAACAGGAGGGTCTACTTCATGAGCACCGACACTGCCGGCGCGATCTTGCGTGCTGGGGATACCGAGCTCCATCTCCCATTGGTTGAGTCGACCGAGGGCAGTGATGGGTATG
>Ga0208079_1001221_pt1 | contig 13617 bp, 11 predicted proteins | sample NGESurdeep092012_5_FD_184474 | JGI IMG/M metagenome (GOLD analysis project Ga0208079, IMG submission 184474) | Arctic peat soil microbial communities from Barrow, Alaska - NGEE Surface sample 210-2 deep-092012 (SPAdes) | ecosystem: Environmental > Terrestrial > Soil > Wetlands > Peat ... | reverse complement strand
GCAGTTTCACATCTGGTGTATAGGCGATGGGTGGAGCACGCCTTCAGGCGTGCATAACTGCCGTCAGTTCTTGGATCGCGCTTTAGCGCCTGAGGTAATACTTCCGTCACCTCAGCGGCTAAAGCCGTCTCATTTCCGAATCTTAACTGCACCGCTGAAGCGGTGCTCCACCCTATACACCAAGTGTGAAAATGCTCTAAGCCGTTCCCGAGAGCAGTTTCGGACTAGCTGTATCCGGCGTTGAATAGCGCTTCGAACCGGGACCTCTGGCACCCACGATTGACCCATCCGGCGTGCTGCCGGCTGCGGCAACCTCGGTTGAGCGCTATGGTCCGTAGGCCGTCACCAAGGTGTGGCCTCTGTATGCAAAAACAGAAAGACCTAGTAATTTTTCTGGTAGCGCCACCGTCTTATACAGAGTAAACATGAATGACACGTTGGCAACGGACAGAGCGACCAGAGTCAACCGAGTCGTCAAGGTCGCCGAACACACCAGCGGTTGCAAGCATGCTGGTGTTGTTACGTTCAGCTTGGGTCTCGGAAGCTGATCCCCGCCCTCGCGTCGCATACCTCAGGAGGAAGCCCAGTGGGAAAGAAAGACAAGGAAAATAAGAACAAGGACAAGAAGAGCAAAGAGGCGAGCAATAAGAAAAACAACGGGACCGCCAAGAGAGTGCCGGCTGCTGAGGCGGCTTACAGTGACGGTCATCCGCAAGATTGCGTCCAATACCTCGAAGCCAAGCTCATCCTGAAGCCCGACCGTTTTGTCTCGGTGGAGAGCTTCCGCGATTTCGGTAAGCTGGTGCAGCGCACAGCGAAGAAGCTCGGAGTTGGTTTTATCACCGACCCCAAGGCCGGTCGCAGGCCGGATGTCCGGGAAATCATTTTCTTCGACACGCCGGACTTCCGCCTCTACAACAACGCCTTCATCCTGCGGCGGCGGATCAGCTACGTCGATGGCTTCCCCGTGGGCGATCCGGAAATGGTCTTTAAGTTCCGTCATCCAGACGAACCGAAAGCCGCCGCTCTGGACGTGAGGCCGAATATCGCCGGCGCCTATCGCATCAAGTTCAAGGCGGAGGCCCTGCCGCTGAAGGATGAAATCGGGGGATACCGCCTTCTGTACTCGCACAACTGCGTCTTTGGCCTGAGCCAGATGCACGATGCGGACAAGAACTCGATGGGAACGCTGGCACACGTGTTTCCGGCGCTCGCCGTGATGAAGCGGTCCGATGACGAGAAGGTCAGCCTGGTGAACGAAGGGATCGTCGAAGAGGTCCTCCTGGAACTCGGAGAACTCGACTTCGGGAAGGGCATTCTCGCCAAGTGCAACGTGGCGCTATGGCGGACCCGAGGCGAGCATATGCCGCTGGTGGGCGAGTTCGCCTACCAGGCCAAGTTTGATCGTAAGGAAGATGTGGCCGACAAGCCGAGGAAACTGTGCGAGCAGTTCTTTATCACGCTACAACAGGACGTGCAGGACTGGATCGTGCTGGGCACAACTAAGACGGGAATGGTCTACCGTCTGAAAGGGAATGCACCCCAAAGCCATGAGTGACGCGGCCGCAAAACCTGCCCTGCAATCCACGCCCGCCCTCGCCCCTGCGGCGAAGGGCGCTTCCATCCGCGACATCTTCCTCGAGTTTCTGCTGATCGGGGCCACCAGCTTCGGCGGTGGTGTCGTGGCCTACCTGCGGAGCGGTCTTGTGGCCAAGCGCGAGTGGATCGACGACAAGGAATTCGTCGAAATGCTGGCCATCAGCCAGACCCTGCCCGGCCTGAATGCCACCAACATGGCAATCCTGGTAGGAGACAAACTACGCGGGACTCTGGGATCGCTGGCCGCGATCGTCGGCATCTGCCTGCCCGGCGCGGTGCTCATGTACATCGTGGGCATGCTTTACCACGTGCACGGCGATCGGCCAGTGGTCACAGCCATGCTCAAGGGAGTGGCGGCCGCGGCGGTCGGACTTATCCTCGCCACCACGGTGCAACTGGGACGGAAGTCGCTGGCCCACGTTTACGACCTCGTCTTCATTGCGCTCACGGTGCTCGGGGTCAACTGGCTGCACCAGTCCGTCCCCCGGGTGCTAATCGCCGTCGGTATCGTCGCGATTCTTTGGTACCACCCACGCAGAGCAGAGAAGGAGAGTGTGAGCCAATGAATCAAATCCCGGCGCTCATTCGCGTGTTCGCCTATCTGGCGCTCCTCACCGTCGGCGGCGGCATGGCGGCTTTCCCCGAACTCAAGGTCCTCACGGTTGAGGTCCATCACTGGCTCACCTTCACGCAACTGATCCACCTGTACAGCATGGGGCAGATGGCGCCCGGACCCAACATGATGATGATCGTCTCCATCGGCGAATGGACAGCCGGGATTGCCGGAGCCATCGTGGTGCTGCTCGCCTTCTTTGGACCTACGGCGGTGCTGGCGTTGCTAGTGGGTCGCCTTTGGAAGAAGCTGGAAAAGTGGCCGTGGCGAGCGTCGATTGAGAAGGGACTTGCGCCCGTCTCCATCGGTCTGCTTCTGGCCGGCTGTTATACCATCGCCAAAGGGGCGATTACCGGTGCGACTACCGCGGCCATCGCATTCCTCGTGTTCATGGCCTTGCTGCGGTTCAAGCTCAATCCTGCTTTCCTGATTCTGGGCGGCGCCGTAGTGGGCCTGTTCGCGTTCGGTATTAAGTGATGGTTGGTCAGCGCGACCGGAATACTTATGCTTGGAGTTTGCCCCCGAGCACAGCGGAAACGTGCGCGCGCAAAACTCCTACGTCGTCCCACCGGGAAGGTTCCTCGCCCTGGTCGCACGGTGCCCCCGGCAGTATGATCGCATTCATGTCCAATCGACCGAGGTATGCTGAGCCTCGCTGGCCGGTCATTCTCGCGCTGGCGGCCGTCGTTGTTCTTCATTTCTCCCTGCCTGACGTGCTCAGCCTTGGGCCAAATTGGTTGTTAGTTGCCGTCTTCGCCGTGCTCGCCACGTTTGTCTCGATTTCTCATTCGAGGGGCGCTGAGGAGACTGCGTACGTTTGGCGGCCTGATTCTGATCAGTTTCGTCACGGTGGCGGTGATCGCATCCCTTGTCCTGCTGATTCGCTTCCTGCCAACCCACAAGGAGTCACCTCTTGATCTCCTACAGTCGGCAGCCTCCCTCTGGGTGAGCAACGTTCTGGTGTTTGCCGCTTGGTATTGGAAGTTAGACGCGGGAGGTCCCAACCAGCGGGAAAAAGCAAGGAGTCATAACCAAGGCGCATTCCTCTTTCCCCAGATGGCCCTTCACCAGGAATCCCCGGCGAAGCCCGATAGCTGGCATCCTCGCTTCGTCGACTATCTTTTTCTCTCTTTCAACACGAGTACAGCGTTGTCTCCGACGGATACCCAGATCCTTTCCCGCTGGGCGAAGGCATTGATGATGCTGCAATCGCTCATCTCCTTGACCATCATCGTGTTGCTGGCAGCGAGGGCGGTGAACATTCTCTGAACGGCGCGTGGCCCGAAGGGGTTCACCACCCTTCGGCTTCGCTCAGGGCAGGCTCCGACACGGAGGGCACGGAGTTTTGGTTTCTATCGAGTTTTCTCCGTGATCTCCGTGCCTCCGTGGTTTATTTTCATTCCTATGGGTGGGGCGTAGGCCCATGTAGCTCTCAGTAATGGAACCGGTATTTCACCTATACCGACAGCATCCGCGGATCGGCCCAGTGCGAGCCGCCGAAGGTGTTGCTGTTGTCCAGTTGGTAGCGATTGTTCGTGATGTTAGTGCCGATCAAGCGGACCGTAAAGCTCTCGCCGAAAGTTTTTCCCAGCGCCAGATCAAAGGTGTAATTGCTGGGCAGGTGATCGGGCCCGTCACCGTTCAGGAATCCCGAGCCATAGCTAAACGTCAAGGCGGCGAAGCTGTGCCATGGCAGATCGCCCTCCATGCCGGCGGATAGCGTGTTGCGCTGATCGTGGTCCAGATAAAAACCTCCATCCGGCGGAGGAGAAAAATCCGTTAACCCGCCAGTCACGCCTCCGAATCCCTGGGCTTGCTGGTTCGAATACACCAGATGGGCGTGATAATGATTGAGAATCAGGGGCGAGCGGACGGTTGCTTCGAAGCCTTTGATGCGGGCCGCTTGAATGGTGAGTGGCAGGAAGATGTTCGAATTGCCAATGGCGTCGTGGTCAAAGAAATTCCGCGCTCCGGTGTGAAAGTACGTGAGTGTCGATACCCAGTTGTGCAGGGGAATGGTGACACCGTACTCCTGCTGAATGTCGCGCTCGCCCTTTAAGGGGAGGAAGAAAACTCCTTGGCTGGAGGCGAACTGGAGCAGCGGCCCTGACACAGTGTCGAGCGGTGGCGGCTGGTAGCAATAGGAGTAAGCGGCCCGCAACACCCAGTTGAGCTTAGGAACGCGGATGGCCGCTCCCAGACGGGGGTCGGCGGCATTCTCGCTGAGCTGACCGCCAAAGTGGGTAAGCCGAATCCCTCCGGTCAAGGTTAGCCACGACGTCGCCTTGAACTGGTCTTCGAGAAACACCGCTTCCAGGTTGCCGCCCGGAGACACTCGCTGGCTGAGAGCATCTCCCGAACCATCGTTTGCGAGCACCGAGAAAAATGTGTTGTCTTGCTGCGCGAAGGCATAGATTCCTGCGCGCGCATTGTTCCTGGCGTTGATGGCAGAAACTGTTACCTGGCCTCCTTCGTAATTGGAGGCGCGATTGTCGGTGGCGATCGGAAGGTCGTTGGGCCCTCCCTCATACGCGGCGCGGTTGAAGTGATAGAACGGCGATGCGATGAGCATGAGGCCGGGCGAATAGGTGTGCACCCAGGTGGCCGTTCCGAAGATGTCCTGCTCGCGCTCGCGGTCGTTGATGCCCGCAGCCTGCATGCCCGGATCGTTTGGCACTTGGTAGTAGTCGAGGCGAAGGCCGGCATCGAAACGAAACTGGTCCTTGGGATTGGGATTGTAGATGAGAGAAGTAAATGCGCCGCCCCCACTCGCTTGGTTGTGCAGATTGACGATGGTCGGCGGTTCCAGACCCCAGTCCGTGTTCTTGCCGCTAAGGCTGGCGTAATAAGCGAACTTCGCGGTGTGATCGCCGAAGCTCAGCCAGTCGTCAGTTTGGTTGTAGCTGCCGTAGCTGGCGATCAGCTCCGCTTCCCGGTTGCGTTCAAAGCCGTTGTTCGGGGCGACGTTAAAAACACCATAGATTCGGTCGCCGTACTCGGCCGCATAGCTGCCGGTCTCAGCCTGGAGGTAGGAGACATCCTTGGGGTTGAATTGCAGCCCAACGTTGGAGGCAATGTTTGTATTCGGAATCGGCACGCCGTCAATCGCCCATGTGACCTGATGTCCGCCGCGCACGTGGAGCTGATCGTGCACCATATACGATCCGGGAACGAATTCCGTGATGATTTTGAAGCTGCTGCTGGAATCCACGCCCGCGTAGCGCGAAATCTGCTTTTGGTCGATGACGATGTCTCTGCGCGGCGACTCCGGATCAACGTCCTCGGGGGAGGCCGTGACCGTGACCTTCTCTTGCACCATGGCGATCGCCATCTGGTAATGCAAGATTGGCGCGCTGCCCGATACGACCAGCAGTACTTGCTGCTGAGGAGCGAATCCAGGCGCTTCGACGGTGACGGTGTACTTGCCGAGCGGGACCGCGTCGAAGTGGAACTCTCCATCGGTGCCAGTCTCCGCGGTCAGTGAATAGGACGAATCGCTGGCCTTGAGCGTGGCGTGCGCCCCAGTGACAGGGTGGTGCTGCGGGTCATGTACCACTCCGCGGACATTGCCAAACACGGTCGCTGCCGCTGGCGATACCGCCATGGCTAGGAATGCGCCGATCAGCAGGATGACCGCAGTCGTGGTTGCATTCCGGACGCCGTGCTGCAACTTGGTGATCTCCGTAATAGCTGTTGTCGACCATAGAGCGTGGATTGGTTCTCCGCACGTAACCATGGCGCTGAACATTGAATTCAGCGCAGACACGCGGAGAACCATTCGCTCTGCTGCGTCTTGAGCAGGGCCTGGTTTGCTTGCTTACGAGTCTGTCGGGAGAACGGAACTACGCGAGAGGAGGCCCGCGCTTCTGGGCATTGCCACAGACGGGCAGCGCAAGGTCAGGCGATTCCAGAGCCACCGACTTTTCGCAGCGCAAGCTGACAATCAATGCGGTGGCTACGGTGCTGAGAGGTGTCGAGTGCGACGTCAGGGCGAGGAAACCGCGGTACGGGCAACTGGCTGCGATTGTTCGGAAGCCATCGCCTTGGGGAAGCATCTCGCAATGGTGTTTCCCGCTGCGGCGGCAGCAGGCAGGAACGCCGTCGCCCCGCGCCAGAAGCATGGGCAGAGTCAGCCCTGCACACGACAGGACGAGCAGCAAACTGGCAGCAAGACGGCGCATGAGCAGAAGGATTTTACTACATCACATCGGTTTGTGATGACGACAGACACCCGCAGGACGGCGTTGCCATAGTCGCGTCCGGTTCCTTCACACGCTACAATTCCAGACGGGAGAAACTTCGTGCGCTATTTGATCGTGCTTCTTGCCATTGCCGGTATTGTCGTATCGTCGCTGGCCCTGAAAGTCCACTACGATACAGGTTCTGAGCCGTGCCGGCTGAGTGACAAGTGGGACTGCGGGGTGGTGAACCATAGCCCGTACGCTGTGATCCACGGGGTACCGGTGGCAGCCATCGGCATCGCTGGATACCTGCTCATCGGCGTTCTGGGATTTATGCGGCGACGTGGTCTGCTGCTGGTGTGCGTCCTGATCGAACTGGGCTTCGCTTTGTATCTGACGAACATCGAAGCCCGCGTTCTGGAAGTGTGGTGTCTTTATTGCGTCATCTCGCAAGGAATTATTGCCGTGCTCACGCTGTTAGCACTGGCATGGATAGGGTGGACGAGACTTCGAACTAGGGCTGCGTAAATAGTTTTGCTACTGGGAGGCCCCAGAGAGGTTGCCATCAACTCTGGCTATTTCCTTAAGTTTCGGGCGCTGGACTCGGCGAAATCCTCATTATGGAATTGACCCGCATATTCGGTATGCTGGCCGCTCTGCTGGTACTGGCGTACGTTGCCAACCGGCTGTCTCGCCTGACCCGGGTGCCCGACCTGATTGTGTTGTTGTTGGTCGGCGTCACCCTCGGTCCCGTTCTGCACTGGGTCCGACCCGCCACTTTTCAGGGCGCCATCGATATTCTCGGAACGCTGGCCCTGATCCTGATTCTTTTTGCAGGCGGAGCCGAACTCAGGTTGCGACAAGCTGCCCGCTACGCTCCCGCCGCGCTGTTGTTGATGATCTTCAGTTATGGCCTGAGCCTGGGATTAATTGCCTTGATGGGCAGGGCGCTGCTGCATCTGCAGTGGAGCGACTGCGTGCTTCTTGGAGCGGCTTTGGGGTGTACCAGCGGCACCATCGTCATACCCGTCCTGGAACAGATTTCCACTCCTACACCCGTCAAGATCACACTGACCTTGGAATCCACCCTGGGGGAAGTGATCGCGGTCCTGCTCATTGGCAGCTTGCTGAGTAGGGGAGTAAGCCAGTCGCTGCTGTTGGGCGTGGCCGCCGACTTTTCCCATCACATCGCGGTCGCGCTACTTCTAGGCGTGGTAGCAGGCGCCATCTGGTCACGGCTATGGCCGTTACTTGCCAGTCAACCGAACACCAACATTGCGAACTTGGGAGTGGTGCTTGGTGTGTACGCGCTTGCGCGCTACTTCGGCGGCAGCGGCCTGTTGGCGGTCTTGGTTTTTGGCATTACTCTGGCCAATTTGCCTCGTACTCCCCACATGGCTCGACAGGGCGCCCGCCTGCTCGCCTTCCATGCTGAGCTGAGCTTCCTGGTGCGATCGTTCTTTTTTGTTCTCCTGGGGATTGTCGCCGAGTTTGTCGGCCGGAAACACCTGCTTCCCATCGTCGGCATTCTGGCGGCATTGCTCCTGGCGCGCTTTCTCGCCGTGCGGGCCAGCCGATGGGCGGTGCGGGACGTGACGCGCAGGGAAACGGAATTGTTGTTCTGGATGCTGCCACGCGGACTGGTCACGGCGGTGCTGGCGCTGGAGATCGTCAGCGTCCGCGGGCAGGTGTTTGCCTTTCTGCCCGCCATGGCCTTCACCGTCATCCTGGTTACCAACCTGTTTGTGGTCGCGGGAGCGGTCAGGTCGGAGAAAGTTTCGGCCCTCATACCGGCGTCAACTGAAAAGCCGTACGTGATGGAAGAGTTCAAACTGCCGTCGGTTGATGGCCCCAGTCTCGCGCGGGTTTCCGATGCCGGCCGGGGTGAAAAATGAAGGCTGGTTCTGCCTCCCGCTTGCTGGAACTGGAAGCGTCCAAGCTTAATTACGGAGCCGGTTCCGCTGCGAAGATCGAGAAGTTGTTGGCTTCGATGCGCGATGCCCAGTTCGACAGTGCTGAATCGCTGATTCGTTTTCATGACCTGCTGCTGTTCCTGTGTGCGTTTCCGCAAAGCCGTAAAATTGCGCAACTGGCGGACGATTTGCTGACCGGAATTGTTCACGAGGTGGAGAGATTCCAGGCGTCGGGCGCTGACATGGAGCTGTTCGACAACGAGGAGTTCTCCGGCATTGCGGGCACGACGATCAGCGACAACTTCACCTACGACGTGGCCCGCTGGCTCGCGCAGCGCTATCCGCAACAGCTTAGTGTCGAGTGGGATTTTGAGGAGCAGGGTCGCCAGATGGCGGTGACGTTGCCTCGGTTCATCCCGCTGCTGGGGGACGATTCCCTCGTCGAAGCCGACACGCCCTTCCCTGACTGGATGGCGAATGCCTCCGGTGGTGCAGAGAAAATACTGCCATGGCTCTTGCAGCGCGTCGCCGCTGCGCCTCTTACCAGCTTGGAGAGGACGTCGCTCTACGACTCGTTGGCGGTCACCGTGTCGTGGAAGCTGGGTAATTTTGTGGCGAGCCGGACGCATGCCCGCCGAAGGCTAGCGCGGATGTTCTACCAGCGGCAGCCACTGCTGCGTCGCAACCAGGTGTCGCTGGCCGATGAAATGAGTTCCCCGCCGCTGCCGGTTCGCAAGCTTTCGCGGCGTCAAGGCGAAGACGTTCTGGATCTGACACGCACTGCCCTCACCCTCCGCTATCGCGAACTGTACGGCACAACCCGTGGCGATCCGAATCAGGTCTTTGAGGCGGAGGTGGGACGAGGCGTGCAGATCTTCCTCTGGGGATTGCCGCCCGAGCGGCGTTTGCCTCTGCGCGCCTATCACGCGGGCCTAACGGTGAAGAATGGCGTTCCCATCAACTACATCGAGGGCATCTCGCTGTTTGATTGGATGGAGGTAGGGTTCAACACCTTTTACGCCTTTCGCGACGGAGAGACAGCATGGATCTATTCCAAAGTTCTTCACTTCCTGCATCAGCTCACCCGGGTGACCTGTTTTTCGGTTTATCCCTATCAGCTCGGCCATGAGAACGAAGAGGCGATTAAGTCTGGCGCTTTCTGGTTTTATCGCAAGCTGGGATTTCGTCCCGGACGTCCCGAACTGCTTGCGATCACCAGAAAAGAGGAAGCGAAAATGACTCGCGATCCAACGCACCGGACTTCGGCGCGCACCCTTCGGCAGTTGGCGGCAGGGCATGTGTTTTATGAATTCGGCGACGACCTACCGGGACAATGGGACACCTTCTCAACCCGAACGATCGGACTCGCCGTGCAGCGACGGCTGGCGGAAGAATTCACCGGCGATCCTGAAAAACTGCGGCGGGTCACCGTGGAGGCGCTATCCCAAGACCTCCAGGTGGATCTAGGAACATGGAGTCCACTCGAGCAATCGGCTTTCGCGAATTTTGCGGCGGTTTTATCGCTGGCGCCCGAAGTCGCGCAATGGACGAATCTGCAGAAGCAGGCATTGGCGGACATCATCCGCGCCAAGGTGTCCGCGGACGAGACTGAGTACCTTCGCCTGCTGCAGCAACATCAGGCGCTGAAACAGCTCGTCCTGAGGGTGGGGTCAGAACGGTCCACGATCCAAGCCGTGCACGTTTGACACAGAACGGACTTTCGCCAGCGTATTCCCACAGAAAGCCCGATCAGCTATCGCTCGTCATCATGAAAAGCGGCTTGTCCTCAAAGCTCTTGTAGTATGGCCTCAGCCTTTCCGTGTTGTACTGTTCCTTCACATTGACCACTTTTTTCGAGGCCACCACGGTCTCAATCGGGACGTTGCTGTAGCGGCCGTTCTTCAGCACCACCAGCCGTCCATGAATCCCCCTGAGCAGAAAATCCAAAGCGAGATTTCCATAAGCCATGGGAACGATCGAGTCAATCGCGTCGGGATCGCCGCACCGAACCAGGTAGCCCAGGTTCTGGCTGATGGTGTCCACCGCTTTGCCGTTGTTATATCTGGGCGAGAGTTCCTTGAGCTTCGCGGAAACCAGGTCGCCAATCCCGCCCAGTTTCTTATGGCCAAAGGCGTCTGCTGCGCCGCCTGTGAAGATCATCTCGCCGCCTTCAAACATCGCGCCTTCGGAGATCAGCACCACCGAATAGCGGCTCGGATTCTTGCGGCGGTCGGCAATCAGCAACTCGGCCAGACGTTCTATGTTGAATTTGTGTTCGGGAATCACGCAGCGATTGGCTGCGCCCGCCATGGTGGGCAGCATGGCCGTGAAGCCCGCATAGCGGCCGAAGACTTCGAGCACCAGCAGGCGTTCGTGCGAGCCGGCGGAAGTTCGCAGCCGGTTGGTCATTTCGATGGTGCGTGTCACGCAGGTACTGAAACCAATGCAGTAGTCAGTTCCGGGCACGTCGTTGTCCATCGTCTTGGGGATGGCGATTACCTTCACCCCTTCCTGATGCAGCCGCACGCCGTAGCTCAGCGTGTCGTCGCCGCCGATGGGGATTAGACTGTCGATTCCCAGCCAGTCCAGGTTCTTCAGCACTTCGCAGGTGAGATCGTTCACTGCCGCCGCATAAGAGTCTTGCAGATGGGCCGGAACGTTCGCTTGGCTGACCCGCCCGGGATTGGTGCGCGAAGTGTGAAGAAAGGTCCCCCCGGTGCGCCCCGCGCGGTTTACGAGCTCCTCAGTAAGGCTCCGAAAGTTGTCGCTGTTGTCGTAATCTTCTTCGCGGACCATGTCCACCAGACTGGCCCAGCCTCGCCGCAAGCCGATGACCTCATAGCCTTCACGGATGGCCCTGATCGTGACCGCCCGAATGGCCGGGTTCAAGCCCGGGACATCACCACCTCCAGTGAGAATTCCAATGACGCCCTTCTTCGTGTTCGCATTAGCCATAAGAATTACCTTTTTACGAAATTGCGCTACAGCATAGGTCCACAAACAGTCTAGTCGCGAGAGCTTTCAATTGCTTGACGTCGCGTAGAAAATTGACTTTGCGGGGAAATTTTGGGGAATTATTGACAAAATGCCGGGAGTTACGATAATTCATGTGTATTCAGCCATTTCACTGGAAAGCGGTCATGCAAAAGTCGACTTTTGAGGCAACTCGCTTTCCAAGGCCGAGTTTCTACGTCTAGTATTGGTGTGGTGGGGCGCCTTCGTCTGTGAGTCCTCGAACACTACATCTTAGAGAAAAGTGGCGAATGCTGTTGATAGCGCTCGCCGCCGCCGTGGTGTTCCTGTTTGCCTTTCACGCAAAAATTGGGGTATACGGCAGCGGCCCTGGCGTTAAAGCGACGTCTTCGACCTCTGCGAAGCTGTGGCTCGATGGACAAAAGAAGGAAGTCGAGCCCACGGCTCAAGCTGGGACCCTTTTGATCTGGTTTGCGATCCTTTTCATCCACTATCTATGATCTGCATCGCCAGTTTGGCGCGCAGACCCTCTTCCGTGCTCCCGCCCCAGTCCGTCTCAGTCTGTTGCACTGGCGCCGCTGTCTCCGTCCTCCCCCAGTTCGGTAGTTAGCCTAAGGTTTCCCTGATCAGCCTAATTCTTGCTTGGGTCCCCGGTCTGGGTAAGGCACGTCAATCGTGAATGCCCGGTTGGCAAATTAAGTTCAAACGAATTCGAGGTAAGTCATGACGATTCGTCGAAACACGCTGCTTGTGTTCGGCGCGATTTTGTTTTGCTTGATCGTTGCGGTCTGGCAGGTCCAGCGGGTGCGGGCGGGCAACTCGTCCCATGGGAAAACGGTCGGCGGCACCGTACAGCGAGGCGACAACGAGCGCATCCCCTTTGCGGCTGTCGCTCTGGCCAAGCGGGCAGACATCGCCAACTCGCTGTCCGTAGCGGGCGAATTTCTCCCCTACCAAGAAGTCGAGATTCACGCCAAAGGGGCGGGATATATTCGCAAAATCAACGTGGACATCGGCGACCGGGTGAAACAGGGCCAGGTGCTGGCGGTGCTGGAGGTGCCCGAGTTGGTCGCGGAGTTACAGGGTGCGGGGGCCGGAGTCCGGCACAGCCAGCAAGAGGTACCTCTACACCAACAGCCAGCTTCCGAGCACGGATGAGATCAACCGCTTGCCACTGAAAACCGTCGGCAACGCGTCGGTTTTGGTGGCGGATGTCGGCCACGCCATGGATGCGCAGCAGATTCAGACCAGCATCGTGCGCGTGGATGGACAGAAGTCTGTATATCTGCCCGTGCTCAAGCAGGGCGGTGACAGCAACACCATTGCCATCGTGAACGGCATTAAGGGCGCCGTCCAAGACCTCGTAGATGTCCCGAAAAAGCTTGTTGCCAAAGTTGTTTTCGATCAGTCGGTATATGTGAAGACGGCGATCCGGAACCTGGGCAACGAAGGCGGTATTGGGCTGGTGCTCACGGCGCTCATGATCCTGATTTTTCTCGGCAGCGTTCGGGCCACGGTTGCCGTGTTGCTCTCGATACCATTGTCGGCGCTGGCTGCGTTACTCGCGATCAACCTGGGCGGTGGCACCATCAACACCATGGTCCTGGGCGGACTGGCACTGGTCTTCTCACGTCTGATCGACAACTCCGTGGTCGTGTTGGAGAACATTTTCCGTTACCTCGAGAATGGCGAACCGGTCGAGCAGGCAGCCGAGAAGGGCGGACGGGAAATGGGCCTCCCGGTGCTCGCGGCGACGTTCACCACCGCGATCGTTTTCTTCCCGGTGGTGTTCCTCTACGGTGTCAGCCGTTTCCTGTTTACCGCCCTCGCGTTAGCGGTGGTATTTTCGCTCTTTGCTTCGTACGCAGTGGCCATGACGGTGGTCCCACTGTTCTGCGCCCGGTTCATCAAGTCGGCCCACGGTGCAGTAGCGCACCATTCATCCAAATCGCTGTTCGGACGCTTCGTCACACGATTCAACCGCAAGTACAACCAGATGTTGATGAGGTATGACATCGCGGTGGGGAAGACTCTATTGCGGCCTGTAGCGACGGTTTTGGGCGTCCTCGGGATATTCCTCTTCAGTCTTGCGCTCTACCCGCTGCTCGGTGTTTCCTTCTTCCCGCGCACCGATCCCGGACAGTTCGTGATTAACCTGAAAGCGCCGTCCGGCACGCGTCTGGAACTGACCGACCAATATCTGCGAAGAGCGGAACAGGATATTCGCCAGGTCGTAGCGCCCCAGGACATAGGCATGGTGCTCTCCAACATCGGCGTGACGCCGGGCTTCTCCTCCATGTACACCAGCAACTCCGGGCAGCATACCGCTACCGTACAA
>Ga0208079_1001217_pt1 | contig 13658 bp, 11 predicted proteins | sample NGESurdeep092012_5_FD_184474 | JGI IMG/M metagenome (GOLD analysis project Ga0208079, IMG submission 184474) | Arctic peat soil microbial communities from Barrow, Alaska - NGEE Surface sample 210-2 deep-092012 (SPAdes) | ecosystem: Environmental > Terrestrial > Soil > Wetlands > Peat ... | reverse complement strand
TGTGGGTGGTGGTCTCGTCCGCCACCCGGAACCATCCCTGAGCGCTTGTGAAAGGTATCACAAGCGCTTGGCGGGCATCCATCTGGGTAGCCAGAGCGTCAGGACCGTGGCCGAGATGGCAACCAGGACAATGACCACGACCGAAAGCCAGCCGGGGACGAAGGCGAAGGACACCACGCCAAGGGCGACCACGGCGGCCCACAGGTAGAGCACCAGCACGGCCTGCACATGGGTGTGACCCAGCCGCAGCATCCGGTGATGCAGGTGCTCGGCGTCCGGGTGCCAGGGACGACGTCCCGCACGGGTCCGGCGGACCACCGCGAGCAGGACGTCCAACAACGGGACCGACAAGATCGCGAGCGGAAGCACGATCGGCAGCAGGATCGCGACGTCGGGGTTACCTCCGACCTGCGCACTGGGGTCGATGTTGCCGGTCATCGAGATCGTCGCTGCCGCCAGCAAGAGCCCGAGCATGAGAGACCCTGAGTCGCCCATGAAGAGTCGCGCCGGGTGGAAGTTGTGCGGCAGGAAGCCAACGCAGCAGCCCACCAGCGCGGCCGTGATGAAGGTGGCCGAGGAGAACACGTTCGGCGGGTCGTAGCTGCGCGACAGGAGATAGGAGTAGCTGAAGAACGCCAGCCCGGCTATGGCGACCACGCCGGCGGCCAGCCCGTCCAGACCGTCGATGAAGTTCACCGCGTTGGTCGAGATGATGACGGTGAAGATCGTGAGCGTCACCAGCAGCGAGGCGGGCAGGACGGTCACCCCGAACAGTGGCAGCGACAGCAGCTGCACGCCCTGGAATGCCATGACGCCGGCTGCGAGCATCTGGCCCGCCAGCTTCGTCAGCCAGTCCAGCTCGCGGATGTCGTCGAGCACCCCGACGGCACACACGATGACAGCGCCGATCAGCACGCCCATCATCTCGCCGCCCTGAAAGATCTGGGACAGGTAGGGCAGCCGGCTGGCCACCAAGAGCGAGGCGACGAACCCCAGCAACATCGCCAAACCCCCAAGACGCGGGATGGGATGGGTGTGGATGTCGCGGTCGCGCACCGCCGTGATCGCCCCGGTCGCGAACGCGAGCCACCTCACGAACGGGGTGGCGGCATAGGTGATGACTGCGGCCACCACAAAGACCAGGAGGTACTCCCGCATAAATCAGTGCCTAGCTCGAGAACGATGCAGCCGCAAGAATCAGCTGTTCGAACGAGGGTATGCCGGGAAGCGGCCGACGAGGTCGCTCACCTGCGCGCGGATCTCCTTGGACCTGGGGTGGTCGGGGTCTCCGTCGGTCTGGGTCACAGCCTGATGGATGAGGTCGGCGATGACCCTCATCTCCCCCGTCCCCATGCCCTGGGTGGTCACCGAGGCCGTGCCGACGCGGATGCCAGAGGCGGTGTTCGGCGGCTGCGGGTCGAAGGGAATGGCGTTCTTGTTGAGCACGATGCCAGCCGCACCGGCGCGTGCCTCGGCATCCTTGCCGCTCACCCCGATCCCCTGCAGGTCATGCAGTGACAGGTGGGTGTCCGTGCCTCCGGTGATCGGCCGAATGCCCCACTCCCCCAACGAGGCCGCCAGCTGCTGGGCATTGGCGATGACCTGCTTGGCATAGACCTCGTAGGCCGGCTGGGCACACTCGTGCAGGTTGACCGCCTTGGCCGCGATGCAGTGCATCAGCGGGCCTCCCTGCATCATCGGGAACACTGCCTTGTCCAGCTTGGCGGCCTGCTCCGCCTTGCAGACCAGCATGCCCCCGCGTGGCCCCCGCAGCACCTTGTGCGTCGTGAAGGTGACGACATCGGCATACGGGACCGGACTCGGGATCGCCTTGCCCGCGACCAGCCCGATGAAGTGCGCTGCGTCAACCCAGAAGATCGCACCCACCTCGTCGGCGAGGTTGCGGAAGAACTCGAAGTCGATCAGCCGTGGGATGGCCGAGCCACCGGCAACGATGAGCTTGGGCCGGTGCTTGCGCGCCAGCTCGCCCACCTGCGCGTAGTCGATGTCCTCGGTCTCCTTGTCCACGCCGTAGTGCACGGCGTTGAACCACTTGCCGCTGAAGGAGACTTTCGAGCCGTGCGTCAGGTGACCACCGTGTGGCAAGGACATCGCCAGAATGGTGTCGCCCGGCTGGCAGAAGGCGCCATAGACGGCCAGGTTGGCGCTGGCTCCCGAGTGCGGCTGGAGGTTGGCGTGATCGGCGCCGAACAGGGCCTTGGCGCGCTCGATACCGATCGACTCGGCCTTGTCGACCTCGGAACAGCCACCGTAATATCGTCGCCCGGGGTACCCCTCGGCGTACTTGTTGGACAAGGTGGAGCCCAGCGCCGCCAGCACTGCCGGGCTGGTGAAGTTCTCGCTGGCGATCAGCTGCAGGCCACCGCGAAGTCGCTCGAGCTCGGAGAGCAGAACGCCGGCGATCTCCGGATCCTGGCTGCTCAGCTGACCGAAGTCGGCGCCGAAAAAGGTCTGGTCCATGGACATGGAGCGCTCCCAAGAGGAGTAATGGCGAAGGTGACGGTGGGGTGCCGCCTGGCGCGACCACTCTAAGGGGTGCTCGCTGTTCGTGGAGAAACGGGGCGAGGAGCCACCCGGTTCATGACATGCAGGCGTGAGCACCAACAACGGGGAATCGGCCAACGGCGCCACGGACCACGCGGCATACTTGACCCAACGCCATCACGCGGAACGAGCTCACCACTCGCGGGCCTGACCAGCGCACTCATCGCTGGCCTGTGCGTCTGGATGCTCCCGCCCGGCTGAGCCTCGGGCCGAAGTGAGAGCATGACCAGTCGCAGAAAGCGCCAACAGGGCTCCAGACTGTTTGCGCTGTATGTCCTCGCGAGTCTTGTCCCGATCAGCCTGATCGGTGCCATGACCGTGCGCGCAGACACCAACACCGGGATCGAGTTCGGTCGTGACTGGGGGGCGCGCCCAGTCAACTGTCATCGAGCAGATGTCCATTGCGCCGGCCCTGCGAGGTGCGGACCTGTCCCTTGGGCTGAACAAGGCCGAGCGAGGGCGCCTGCAGTCCGCCACCGACCTGGCGATCTTCAACGGGACGGTCGCCCATCTGCGCCTGCGCAGCTTCACGGGCGCTGTCGAGTTCTCCGACGACGGGCGCGTGGCAGGTTCCGTGTCGGTCAGCGATCCGGCGTTCCGGACCGCTGCGGCTGGGGGCACCGATGTAAGAGTCATCCAGAACACGCAGGATTCGACCAGCGTCGTGCGGGTCATGCAACCGGTGATCGGGGCGGCGAACGGCCAGGCCACCGGGGTGCTGGAGGTCTACCTGCCATACGACGCGATCGCCACCAAGGTTGCGGCCGAGACACATGCCGAGATCCTTCATCTCGCTCTCAGCCTCGTCGGGCTCTTCGCCCTTTTGGCTCTCATCTCCTGGTGGACCACGCGCGCGCTGCGCCACAACGCGGCCACCTACGAGTACGAGTCCCTGCACGACTCGCTGACCGGGCTGCCCAACCGTGAGCTGTTCCGCCGGACGGCGGAGGACGCGCTGGAACGCGGACATCGCGGGGAGCACGGGGCACTGGTGCTGATCGATCTCGACCACTTCAAAGATGTCAACGACACCCTCGGTCACCACGCAGGCGACGAGCTGCTGCGGGTCGTGGGGCGCAGGCTCCGCGAGTGCCTGCGTACCGACGACATGGTGGCCCGCCTCGGTGGTGACGAGTTCGCCATGGTCCTGCCACGCAGGGGTGGCCGTCAGGAGACCCTGGCGTTGGTGCACCGAATCCGCGATGAGCTGGGTGCGGAGGTCGTGCTGGAGGGCGTCTCGCTGCAAGTGGAGGCGAGCTTCGGCGTCTGCTTCTACCCCGAGAACGCCGAGAATGTCGAGGACCTCCTGCAGCATGCGGACGCGGCCATGTACCGGGGCAAGCTGGGCCCGGGCGGCATCGTGATCTACGAAGCAGCGACGCCGGTCCACGCAACCGACACGCTGGTGATCCACGAAGAGCTGCGTGAGGCGCTGGATCGGGACGAGCTGGTGCTCCACTACCAGCCCAAGCTGAAGCTCAGCTCCGGCCAGGTGACCTGCGTGGAGGCGCTCGTGCGCTGGCAACACCCCGAACGCGGGCTGCTGCTGCCGGCGGAGTTTCTTACTGTCGCGGAGCGCTGCGACCTGATCGAACCCCTGACGGCCTGGGTGCTGCGGCGAGCACTCGCCGACTACACAGCCTGGACAACGGCCGGCCACGACTGGACGGTCGCCGTCAATGTCTCGGCGCGAAACCTCACGTCGCCGGAGTTCGCAGGCAGCGTCGGCCAGATTCTGCACGAGGCGGGCGTGCCACCCGACCGGCTCCACCTGGAGGTCAGCGAGACTGCGTTGGCGTTCGATGCCGAGCTGGCCAGAGCAGTCGTCGGTCCGCTCGCCGACCAGGGCATCTCGATAGCCATGGACCACTTCGGGATGGACCTCACGGACCTGGCCCAGTTCTGCACCACCAACGTGTCGGAGATCAAGATCGACCGGACGTTCCTCGCCGACCTGCCGGGCAACGAGCAGGATCGCGCCATCGTGCGTTCTCTCATCGGTCTCGGCCACAACCTCGGATGCGTGGTCACCGCACAGGGTGTGGAGTCCCAGGACGTCGCCGACGCACTAAAAGATGCGGGGTGCGACGACGCGCAGGGCTACCTCTGGCTCCATCCGGGTCCCTGGACCGAAGTGGCCCGGGTGTTCGGCGCAGCCGGGACACCGACCGCACCACCCCCGCAGACCACCCCTCGGCGAAGTGCGCGCGGGCGCCAGAGAGCCTCACGATGAACCTCCCCGCCGCTGGTCGCCTCCGGCTCGCAGCAGGTGTCGGCCTGGCCTTGGCCGCGACGACACTGACCGCGTGCAGCGGCTCGACGGCTTCGGTCCCGACCGCTGCGCACACGGCGCAGTACTCCAAGAAGCTGCACGACCTGCTCCCGACGTCGGTCCGCAGCCGGGGCGTCCTTCGAGTCGGCACGGACGCCTCCTACGCGCCGATGTCGGCGTTTGGGCCCGATGGTCTCACCATCATCGGCATGGAGCCCGATCTCGGGGTTCAGATCGGGCTCATCCTGGGAGTACGCCTTCAGTTCCACAACACCGACTTCGCCACGCTGCTGGGGCAAGTTGGCAGCAGTGACCTGAATGTCGCCATCTCGGCCATGACCGACACCCCCGAGCGCGCGAAGACCGTCGACTTCGTCGACTACTTCAGGGCCGGTACCTCGATAGTCGTGCAACGTGGCAACCCGGCCGGCATCACCGAGCTCAACGACCTGTGCGGCAAGGAAGTTGCCGTGGAGAGCGGTACGACGCAGGTGGACCTGCTCTCGCGGACCCAGAAGAACTGCGCCAACAAGCCCATCCTGGTGAAGACCTACCCGACGAACTCGGATGCCCTGGTGCAGTTGCGCACGGGCCGCGCGATGGCGGTGCTCAACGACTATCCGCCCGCGGTCTACCTCGTCAACGACGTTCGCACCAGGTCGCAGTACCAGCTCGCGTCAACCCTGCAGTACGAACCGGGGCTGTACGGCATCGTGGTCGCCAAGGGTCAGCCCGGCATCCGAGACGCCGTTGCGGGGGCCCTGGCGCAGCTGCTGCACAGCGGCGTCTACGCCGACATCCTTGCCCGGTGGCACGTCCAGGACGGTGCCGTCCAGCAGATCAGCATCAACTCAGGCCGATGACGCCCAGGAGGCCGATGTGGTGATATCGATCTGGCGCCGCTATGTGCTCGCCGGCCTTGTGGCCAGCGCGGTGTGCGTCGCGCTGCCGCAGGGGGCCGCCCGGGACATCGTCTACTGCCTCATCGGTCTATCCAGCGCCGCCGCGATCCTGGTGGGCGCCGGCAGGAACCGGCCGACCCACCCAGCTGTGTGGTACCTGCTCGCAACCGGCACCGCGACCGTGGCCCTGGCAGATGCGCTGTACGGCTGGTACGAGCGGGGGGCTGTGATTGCGCCGCTGCCCTCGCTGGACAACGTGTTCCACCTCGCGTGTACCCACCGTTGGCCGCCGCCCTGCTGCTGCTCGGTCGGCGCAGCGGGGCCGCGCCCCAGCAGCCCACCCGGCTGGACGAGACCGCGATCCTCACGATCAGCGTGGGACTGCTGGCATGGGTGTTCCTCGTGGAGCCGATCTGGACCGCCTACCAGGAACCGCTCGGCAACCGACTCGTCGGCGTCGCATATCCGTTCGGCGACGTCCTGCTCTTTGCCATACTGATCCGACTCGCGACCCCGACGAGGGCGCGCAACCCTGCGTTCGTTCTCGTGGCGGGCTCGGTCGGCACTCTGGTTGTGGCCGACAGCGTCTTCGCCATGGGACTTTTCGTGCCCGCTATTGCCGCCCATGGGCACCTGCTCGACTTCGGGTGGCTCATGTCGTACGTGCTGTGGGGTGCGGCAGCCCTGCACCCGACCATGCACGAGCCGTCCTCGCCGCAACCGTCGGGCCTCCTGGGGCTCAACACGTTTCGCCTGGCGATGCTTGGGGTGGCCGCGGCCATCGGCCCGGTCATCCTCGGCGGCGAGCTGATCGCGGGTCACCCGCTGGACATCGGACCGGTCATCATCGTGGCAATCCTCCTGGTGGTGCTCGCGATCACCCGGGTAGGCCGCGTCATGCGGCTGCTGGACAGCCAGACGAGACGACTGAGTCAGCTCGCAGACTCCGACTACGTCACGGGTCTGGTGAACCGGCAATACTTCGTGCACCGCCTGGGCGAGCTGCTTGCCGTTGTCCACCCTGAGGTCACCGGCCTCCTGCTGGTGCACCTGGAGCGTTTCACCGAGATCAACGACACCCTCGGGCAGCCGACGGCCGACGCCATTCTGCGCGCAGTCGGCGTTCGCCTGGACGAGCTGACCGGCCATCGGGCCCTGGTTGCGCGGATGGGTATTGACCTGTTCGGGGTCCTGGACCCGTCAATCACCTCCGGTGAGGAGGCCGGCCGTTCAGCGGTGAGCATCCGGGAGGCTGTGGAGCGCCAGTTCGAGCTTCCCGACCTGAGCCTCTCGGTCGAGGTCAGTGTCGCAGCCCTCGTCCTGCCCGAAGACGGCGCGGATTCCGAGGTCGCACTGCTGCGGGCGGACGTGGCGCTGACGGTCGCCAGAGCCCGATCCGGACGCACGGCACGCTACGGCATCGGCATGGGGTCCGCAGACACCCTCGCGCCCGTGGTGATCGGGGAGCTGCGTGAAGCCCTGGAGCGGGGCGACATCGTCGTGCACTACCAGCCGCAGGTCGAGATCCGCAGCGGGCGCGTGCGGGGCGTAGAGGCACTCGTGCGCTGGCAGCACCCACGCCACGGACTGCTGGGACCGGACACGTTCATCCCGGCGGCCGAGCAGACCGGTCTCATCGGACCACTGACCCACTACGTACTCGAGCGTGCGTTGCAGCAATGCGCACGCTGGGCAAGCAACGGCCTGGACCTCACGGTCGCGGTGAACCTGTCGGTGCGCAACCTGTTGGACCCCGGGCTCGTCGACGACGTTCGCTCGGCACTGGAAACCTATGGTGTGCAGGCACCATCCCTTGAGCTCGAGATCACCGAGAGCTCCGCGATGGTGAACCCGCGGCGCTCCATAGAGGTTCTCGGGGCGCTCGCTGCGCTGGGCGTGCAGCTGTCGATCGATGACTACGGCACCGGACACAGCTCACTGGCGTATCTCCAAAAGCTGCCGGTCGGAAGGCTGAAGATCGATCACTCGTTCGTCACCGGGATGATCGTCGACCCGGCAAGCGCCGCCATTGTGGACTCCACCATCGAGCTTGCTCGAGTGCTGCATTTCGAGGTTGTGGCCGAAGGTGTCGAGGACGACGCGACCCTGCTGCGGCTGCGGGACATGAGATGCTCCACCGCCCAGGGCTTCGATCTCGGACGTCCGGTGACAGCCTCGCTCCTACCCGAGCTGATCACCCACATCGAAGACCGTCTTTGCTCAGTCCTCGGGGCGCCGGGGCTCAGCGCGACTCGTCCGGTGGGATAACCACCGCGGCGTGCCGGCCACCTGGCAGACTGAGCCGCCAGATGGGCGCGCACCCCATGCCGACACAGAGTCGCGCGTCGAGTGTCTGACCTCAGCCGCGACAGGGCCGCCGATCTTGTCCAGAGGCGGCACCTGATGGGCCAATCCAGCCTTAGCCACCGCCCCCGGCCTGCCCCACACCAGGCTCGAAGCCTCATCCTGGACTCGGACCCTGCCCCCGCCGCGATCACCGCCCCGGCGCCCGTGAGCCCGTCGGAGCCCATGCCGGTCAGCACGACTGCCAGCAGATCCCCGCCGAAGACTCCCACCGCACAACGCGAGAGCGTGTCAACCCAAGGGCGCCTAGTTGCCCAGCTCGATGTCGCCGAGGACATCTTGGATCGCTCCGGGCGAAACGGCGCCGGCACGCAGGATCACCGGAGTCTCATGGGTGCAGTCCAGGATCGTGGAGGCCAGACCGCCGGCCGAAGGCCCGGCATCCAGATAGACACTGACCGCCGAGCCGAGCTGGGTGGCGGCATCAAGAATGGTCGTGGCCGGCGGTTGACCAGAGATGTTGGCGCTGGTGACGGCCATCGGACCGACCTCAGTCAACAGCCGCAGGCTGACATCGTTCTGGGGCATCCGAAGTGCGACGGTGCCGTTGGTGTCCCCAAGGTCCCACATGAGGGAAGACTGCGCGTGCAGCACCAGCGTCAACGGACCGGGCCAGAAAGCTTGGATCAGGTCGCGTGCATAGGCGGGGACGTCGGCGGCCAGGCCATCGACTGTCTGTGGGTTCGGGACCAGGACCGGCAGAGGCATCTCACGGCCGCGACCCTTGACCGTCAGCACTGCGGCCACGGCATCGGAGTCGAACGCGTCCACACCCACGCCATACACGGTGTCGGTGGGCAGCACCACCACCTCGCCACGACGAACGGCCTCGGCCGCGGCCGCAATGCCCTGGGTCAGGCCGTCCTCGCTCGCACAGTCGATTACCGGGCTCATCCCTTAGATCGTATACAGCGAGATGACCAGCGGGCGTCCGCGCCAGGCGAACAGCGCCTCGTTGAGCAGCACCGCGCGCTCACCCGACGGCGACTGCCGGCTCACTTCGGGCAGCGTGAGGCCCACGTGCTCGGGGAGCAGCGCCTTGACGTTCCCCCCGAGGACGTTCGCTATCTCGCCGAACGCATCCACCACGTCAGCGTCCGCGATCGGCTCGGCTTCGCCCTTCATAAGAAATGCGCGCGTCACCTCGCCGGCCGTGCCGGCGTCGGTGGTCACCTGCAACCGGCTTGCGGGCACGGTGCCCAGGTCCACCCACGCATGCAACGGGTCGGTCACCGTCATCGGGCCGCGCGACCATGACGTCAGGAGCCCGCCCCGGCGGTCGATCATGGCAGCGAAGACCTCCGTTGCGATCGCGGTGACCTGGCAGGCGTCGACGACGGCAAGCGTGCTCACCTGGACTCCTGCGCAGGCAGTAGCCCCAGCAGCGCGAGCTTGGACTCGAGCGCGTCCGGGGTGAACGGCTTGATCACGTACTCGTGAGCCCCCGCCGCCAGTGCGCGCACGACCTGGCCATGCTCGCCCTCGGTCGTCACCATGATCAACATCAGGTCACGCCATTCACGCCGGGCGCGCACGGCAGCGACGAACTCGAGCCCGTCCATGACCGGCATGTTCCAGTCGATACAGGCAACGTCGAAGCTCTCGCCTGCCTCGAGCAGGTCGAGTGCCTCGCGGCCGTTGCCGGACTGCGACGCGTCGAACCCGAGCCCTGCGAAGATGTCGGCGACGATGTGCCGCATCGTACGGGAGTCATCAATGACAAGCGCCCTCATGGCGCCCCCCGTGCTTTGCTTCGGTAGACCGAGCCGCGCCCGACCGCCACGCGTTCCCAGCCGTCCCCGACGCCGAAGATCGCTTCAGCGGTGCCCAGCTGCAGAAAGCCGCCCGGCCGCAGGACACTACGCACCCGGCGCAGCACCTCCCGCCTGGTTTCAAGGTCGAAGTAGATGAGCACGTTACGCAAGAAGATGATGTCGAACGGTCCCCTGCGAGGCGGGGCGTCGAGCAGGTTGTGCTGGATGAACGTGACCTTCGAGCGCACCTGCTCGCTCAGCTCCCACTCGGTGCCCGCCCGGGTGAAGTGTTTCACAAGCATGGCGACCGGCAGGCCGCGGTTGATCTCGATCTGGCTGTACCGGCCGGCCCGGCCGCGGCTGAGCACCTCGCCGGAGATGTCCGTCGCGGTGACCTCGACCTTGAGAGGCGCAGCGGCGTCGAGCAGGGCCATCGCGATGCTGTACGGCTCCTGGCCGCTCGAGCAGGCCGCCGACCAGACGCGCAGCGACGTCCTGGCCGGGTGCTGCGCGACCAGCGTCGGAACAACGTGCCCGGTCAGGGTCTGGAAGGGGATGAGATCACGGAACCACGAGGTCTCGTTCGTGGTCAGGGCCTCGACGACACGATCGTGTTCGGCGCCGTGCGGGCGCATGCGCAGGGTGTCCACGTACTCGTCGACCCCTGCCAGATCGGCCTGGCGAACCAGCGGCAGCAGGCGGGTCTCCACCAGGTACTCCTTGCCGACCGTCAGCTCAATGGCACTGCGGCGGCGCACGAGGTCTGCCACAAATGCGAAGGTGCCCGAAGAGATGGTCACGGGCCCCCCGCAGCGGACGCAGAGTCGCGGGTCGAGCGTCTGACCTCAGCCGCGATGGCGCCCCCGATCTTGTCCAGGGACAGCACCTCATGGGCCAAGCCGGCCTTAGCCACCGCGCCGGGCATGCCCCACACCAGGCTCGAAGCCTCATCCTGGGCCAGGACCGTGCCCCCCGCCGCGATCACCACCCCGGCGCCCGCCAGCCCGTCGGAGCCCATGCCGGTCAGCACGACTGCCAGCAGATCCCCACCATAGACTCCCACCGCGGAGCGAAAGAGCGTGTCAACCGAAGGCCGACAGGAGTTGACCAAGGGACCCTCCTGCAGAACCGTACGGACACCCCCCGCCGTGGCACGCAGCTCAAGGTGGTGACCACCGGGCGCGACGTACACGTGCCCCGGCTGCAGCACCTGGCCCCCGGTCGCCTCCAGGACGATGCTCTCACACAGCCGGTCCAGCCACTCCGCAAACTGCCGCGTGAACACGGCGCCCATGTGCTGCACCAGTACCACCGGCACAGGCAGCCTGGTGATCGACCCGAGAACGCGCAGCAAAGCCTCCGAACCACCCATCGACGCGCCGATGACCACGGCACGCACCGGCCGTCTGGGCCCCTGCGGCCGAGCGGCGAGGCGAATCACGTCGGTGCTGCGCCCGCCGGCAGCCACGGCACCGGCAAGTGATATCGGGCCCCCTGTGTCAAACGGCATGAGGGCCTTGATCTTGGGCAGCAGCGACTCGGCAACCCCCGCGGCCGACGCGCCCGAGACGAACATGCTCGACGGTTTGGTGACGAAGTCGTTAGCACCCGCGGCAAGCGCGGCGAACGTTCTCTTGGCATCTCGGGCGCTGACCGTGGTGAACATGATGATGCGACACCGGTCACCGCGGCGACGCATCGCCCGGACCGTCTCGATGCCGTCCATGACGGGCATCTCCATGTCCATCGTCACCACGTCGGGTGCCAGGTCCTTGACCATCGTCAGCGCGATCCGGCCATTGGCGGCCGTGCCCACCACGTCGATCTGAGGGTCACCCTGCAGTGATTCCTGCACGATCCTGCGCGCGACCGCCGAGTCGTCCACCACCAACACCCGGATCTGAGACACATGTCCTCCACACGTAGGCGACCAGCCGCTGCCCGCGCGGCACCTTGACACCCGCTCTGAGCATATCGACAGACAGCTCGGTCAGTAGGTGAATTCGCCAACCCGGTCGTTCAGGTCGGCAGCCATCCGGGCAACGTCGGCGACCGATACGCTCATCTCCCCCAGCACCTCACTTGAGGTGGCGACGGCCGAGGCCACAGCCGCCATGTTCGCGGCGATGTCGCTCGCGCTGGAGGCCGCGTGGGGCACCGACCGCGACATCTCATTGGTGGTCGCGGCGTGTTCCTCCATCGCGTTCGCGATGGAGGTCTGGTATTCGTTGATCGTCTTGATGGTCGTGGAGATCTCGCTGATCGCGGCCACGGCCGACGTCGTCTGGGTCTGGTTCGACTCGATCAGCCCGGCGATGTCCTCCGCCGTCCGCGCCGACTCCCGAGCCAGGTCCTTGACCTCCGCGGCAACCACGGAAGACCCCTTGCCTGCCTCGCCTGCGCGGGCCGCCTCGATCGTCGCGTTGAGTGCGAGCAGGTTGGTCTGCTCGGCGATTGAGGCGATCACCTTGACGAAGGCCGCGATCTGTTTCGAACTCCGCCCGAGCTCGTTGACCGTGGTGGCCGTGGAGTCTGAGAACGTTACGCCCAGACCCGCAAATGTCGCCGCCTCGCTGGCGTTACGCGTGAGCTCCCGAATGGACGCGGTCAGCTCCGCCGCCCCACCGGCCACGTCCCGGACGGTGCTTGACACCTGCTCCGACGCTGAGGCAACGGTGAGTGCCTGCGCGGTGGACTCCTCCGAGCCCTCCGCGACCCTCACGTTCGACGCCCTCAGCTCCTGGACCGCGGTCCCCATCGTCTCCGCCGTCTCCGCCACCTTCGCCAGCATGGCGCGCAGCGACTCCCGCGCCCTGTTCAGGGCGCCCGCCATGGTGCCGATCTCGTCGCGGCTGCGGACCTGGGCGGGCACGGTGAGATCACCCATCGACATCGCGTCGACTGACCCCATCACGCTAAGAACGGCGTGGCTCGTCTCTCGGATGACCAAGCGGGCGATCATCCCCGCCAACATCACGCCGGCCACGAAGGCAATCAGGAGCAGCCCGACATTGCGCGCATTGTTGCTGGCGGTGGCCGCGCTGTCCGCGTTGATCCGGTTCTCGATGGTGTGCGCGGCGTCCGTGATCAACGTGGTTCGCGCGTCGCTGGACATGACAGGCGCCGAGGCAATCGCGGCGTCGACCGCGGCCGTGTTGCCGGTGCGAGCCAGCGGGAGCAGCGTGGCGTCGCGGTAGGCGATATAGCGCTCCCGCTCAGCCAGGAACTGGTCCCACTTGGCAACCGGATCCTTGAGGTTGGCGTTGACCGTGGCGATATCGTGGTTCACCGCGCCGTCGATGCCGGTGAGGCTTCCCAGGATGGTGTCCCGCAGGGCACTGTTGGGGGCCATGGCGATCCGCCGCAGGATCAGCTGGCCGATGACCTGGTCCACGCGGACATTCTGCATGGGGGTGAGCACGTTCTTCTGAGTCGCCGCCGCCTGGTCCGTCGCGGCGCTGAGATTCACCATGGACAGCATCCCGAGGCCGAGGACCACTGAAAACACAAAGACGAACACGAGGACGACGGTGAAGAGCTTGGTGCCCAGATGGAGGTCCTGGAACCACCGCCAGATGGACGGTTCGCCCCGTCCGGGCTGCTCGGCGGCGGCGGATGTCGGCTTGGTGCTCACGGGATTCTCCTTGTCGAGAGTTGGGTACCGGACGGAAGGCTGCCTCCCGCGCCCATGGCGCGATCGATGTCGAGCACGAGCAGCAGAAAGTCCTCAAACTGGTAGACACCGAGGATCACCTCACGCAGTGCGGTCGGGAGAGTGTCCGGCGGCGCCTCGAGCCGCCG
>Ga0208079_1001216_pt1 | contig 13688 bp, 14 predicted proteins | sample NGESurdeep092012_5_FD_184474 | JGI IMG/M metagenome (GOLD analysis project Ga0208079, IMG submission 184474) | Arctic peat soil microbial communities from Barrow, Alaska - NGEE Surface sample 210-2 deep-092012 (SPAdes) | ecosystem: Environmental > Terrestrial > Soil > Wetlands > Peat ... | reverse complement strand
GGCTTGAACTTTGCCATGCTCAACATCATAGACCGCTCTCATCAGATCGTCTTGAGCTGCAACGTCCTTGGCTGTCAAGCTGAAATCATGGGTATTAGCAATCAAGAGCGCCACAACCACAACACATGAAGCGAATCCCAGGCTGATTCCGTAAGACCTCGGAATTGAGCTGGCCTTCGGGTGAGACACCACAGCATGGGATATAAGGCCCACGACCAAAACCACTGCACCGAGTGTCAAGGCCTCTTGCGTAACCTCTGTCCCGGCACGTCCGAGGGCAATCTCGTTAAAGGCTCCATATATGAATATGACCAGCGCTGCAATGGAGTACGTTCCCCATCGGTAAGACGTGCGCTGGAAGAAAAAGTCGAACAATGTGCTGTGTTCGGCAGATGCCCCGCGCTGTGTGTTACTACTAGAACTGACTAACATTCTTCTTGATCCCCCGCCAAAGTCCGACGACCGTTTTTGCGATCAAATCCAGCAAAAATATGAAGAGGATTGCCAGATAAGCCCAGTAGTGAAGCGTCTCAAACGTGTCCAATCTCTCCTTGGGATAGCCAAATCTGGCCATTGCGTGAAGAGCAAGAAATACTACGAACAGCACAAAGAGCATCAAGAAAAAAAGACATGCGTCGCCCACGATTGCGATCATCCTGTCACGTATGTCGGCCCAGGTTGACGCTGCAAAGTGGCTGAGATCGCTTTCTTTTAACATTGGCTCAAGTGGAATATTATCAAACCGCACATCCTACGAAATCGTACAAGCCGGATCCGACTCTGGAACTGCCTTAGAACCCGGGCGGCCGCTCGCTGGCCACGTTGAACGTACGCTCCAGCGCCAAGCCAGCTTGCGCCAGAGTTCCCTCGCAAAAGAGCTGCCCGATCAAGGTGACCCCATGGGGCACGCGTCGCGGTGGCGAGAACTTCGGTAACGGATGGGCGGGATCAGGGGCCCAGTCGCTGCGGGCCTCGGACACCTCGACAAAGCCGGCGCGCAAGGTTAGCGAAGGATGCCCGGTGAAGTTGGTGATGGTGAGCATTTCGTCGCGCAGCGAAGGCACGAGGAGAAGGTCCACTTGGGAGAAGACGCGCTCCATCTCCATGGCCACTTTGCGCCGCAAGCGGTCGGCCTGGACGAAGTCCACCGCCGAGAGGAACCGTGACTGGCGGAAAGTGTTGGGCCAGGCGTCGGGCACCTGCATCTTGAGCTGGTTCAGCCCGCCGCTAAGCGTCAACTCCTCGAAGGCGGCTGCCGCTTCGGCGAAGAGGATCAGGTCGAGCGAATCATAGGGCCAGTTGGGGATAGCTACCTCCACCGGAACCATACCCACTTTCTTAACCGCTTCCAGAGCGGCGCGATCCACGTCGGTGGCGGGGTTCTGCTTCATCCATTCGGGGAAGTAACCCACGCGCAGTCCCTGCACACTCGCATTGGCATTGAAATCTAGTTTGCTGGGTACGCTTGACACGTCGCCCGGGTCGGGGCCAGAGATGGTGTTCAGCACCAGCATTGTGTCCTCGACGCTGCGAGCCATGGGGCCTAGTTTGTCCAGCGACCAGCAGAGCGTCATTGCGCCGGTACGCGCGACACGGCCGAAGGTAGGCCGTAGTCCCGTGACTCCGCAACGCATGGAGGGACTGACAATGCTCCCGCCGGTTTCGCTCCCGATTGCGAAGCCTACCAATCCTGCTGCCGTCGCCGAGCCCGGACCTGCGCTGGAGCCCGACGATCCTTCCTCCAGCAGCCACGGGTTCATGGTCTGGCCCCCGAACCAGATGTCATTGAGCGCCAGCGCGCCCAAACTCAACTTGGCGACCAGCACCGCCCCCGCATCGTTGAGGCGCTTGACGACGACCGCGTCCGTCGTGGGGATGCGATTCCGAAAAGGCTCGGCGCCATAGGTCGTGGGAATGCCTGCCGTGTCCAGAAGGTCTTTGGCGCCCCAGGGGATCCCGTGCAGCGGCCCGCGATACTTGCCCGCGGCGATTTCGCGGTCAGCGTTTTTGGCCTGGGTAAGCGCCAGTTCGCGGGTGAGCGTGATGACGCAGCGCAGCTTGGGATTGAACTGCTCCAGGCGCGCGAGGTAGAGGCGAGTGAGTCGCTCCGAGCTGAGCCTTCGTTGCTGGATCCACAGCGAAAGCTGGGTTGCGGGCGCGAAGGCAATGTCTTCATCATTCTTGGGCAACGGCCCGGGATCTGTCTTGCTCCGCACAAATTGCTGGCTTGCCGGACCGCCCTTTTCGCCGGGCAGTACCGGGTTCCATCGCGACCCTGGCGCAAGCGTCGCTTCCAGCGCCACTTTGTGCGGTCCCACCCTTCTCTCATAGAGCGGCGCCATGGCGCTACGCCAATTGCCGGCCGCCAGGGCGAGCTCCTCGGCGGTCAATTCCACTTCCACAAGCTTTTCAGCCTGGGCAAACGTCGCAGGCGATACCTCCGGTCCGACCGGTGGTGCAGTGCCGAAGGCCGGAGGTGCGCCCGGCGGCAGCTCAGTGGGGTTTTGGGTTTGACCGTAAGACGCGACGGCCGCCCCTAACAGGGCTAGAGGTGTGTGGGTCAAGAATTGTCTGCGCGATTTCATCATGTCTCTCCTGCAACGTATGCTAGCTGGGTTCGAAATTCGAACTGCGTTTCACTTGGCAAGATACACCACCCTGCAAGCCACTGGAGGGCCGCGGCTTGAGATGAGGAACCGGCGTCGTGGTACAGATGCGATACTAGGGCATTCCAGAGTTGTTGTATCCAGTGATGGGTGGAGTACGCCCGCCGAGGCGGGCTGCGGAAAGAGTCCGCGCACAATCCGGGGAGTGTACTTCTGGGTGGGAGCCCCCGCATTTATGCGGGGGAAGGAGCGCTTCAGCGCTCCAGGAAACGTTCGACTTCGATCCTGCGCTTTAGCGCCGGAAGGGAGAAATCCCGGGGCTCAAGCCCATCTTAAAAATGCAACGCTTTTCCGCTGGACTGAAGTCCATCTCCCCCCCGGATACACCAACTCAGAATCTGCTCTAAGCCGACTCCGGCGTTCTCCAGCACGTCTCGCCCACATGGAGCCTGTGATACGATTCCGATCATCTGCATGAGTGGCAATGCCGTGTCGTTCGGGATGTGTCCTCTCGAACTCGAAGCGGCACTACCGCTGGACATTCAAAGATCGCTTTTATGCGTCCTTCACAGATCCGCGTTTTCATCCTTGCATTAGTGGCGTTGGCATTTATCGGTTGGGCGGTCCCGACGGCCGCCAATTTCATCATTGAGTACAACTGGTGGAAAGAGGTCGCACAGGTCAATACGTGGGTCAGCATGCTGTGGTACAGCATTGCTCCCGCAGCGGTGGGCGCCCTGGTGGCCTTCATCGCATTTTACGTGGCCCATGCGCGTGGTTTGCACTTCGCCGGAATTCGTCAACGCGATTACCCTCGATACTCGCGCCTGATTCCCGTGGGCCTGGCCCTGTTGGCGATGTTGTTCGCATCCGCTTCGATTGACTTCTGGACGGTCATGCGCTTTTTCGGGTCGCGTGGTCTCACCGCCCCTCCCGACGCTTGGCAGGACCATGTTTTTTCGCACGCCTTGCCGTTTTACCTGTTCGATCTGCCTTTCTATTCGGACTTACTGGGATTCCTGTTCGTGGTGGCGATACTCTCCGCCCTGCTGTTCTGGGTCACGGCCCGTGGATGGCAGTTGTTCGAACGGGTCCGCTACCGACTGATCGATCGGCCAGCAGGACCTATCAACATTGGGGACTACTTACGGTTGCCGGGCGCCACGCGCACCCCTTTTTTCCGCATCATTGCAGTGATCTTATTGCTGGGTTTTGCGGCCTGGGTTTATCTGGGCAACTATGAGCTTCTGTTCAACCCTCACGCCTTCATGACTGGCGCCGATTACGTGGATGAAAAGGTTACTCTTCCTCTGCGCTGGCTCCTCATTATTTCCGCTTTCGCGGCGCTGCCGCTTGTGTGGTTGTCGAAGTTCAAGCAGGCGGTCGTCCTGGTGATGTCCTGTTTTGTCCTGCAATTGGCCTTGCCGGCCATTGTTCGCGCCGTCTACGTGCGCCCGAATGAGATCTCGATCGAACGGCCCTACATCGAGCGCCACATCCAGGCGACCACCGCAGCCTTTGGCCTCAATCGAAACGCCACGGAACGTCCTTTCACCCCTTCCGGGCAAGGCGTGGTCGACCCGGTGCAAGACGCAACGTTGCTCGCTAATGTTCGGCTGTGGGACCTTCGGGCCTACGGCGCAACCATCACTCAGATTCAAGCGCTGCGCCCCTACTACACCTTTCCCCAGACCGATGTTGATCGCTACTTCATCGATGGCCGCATCAAGCAAGTCCTCTTGTCCCCCCGTGAAATTGACGTCACCCAGTTGTCCGCCGAGGCCAGCGAGAGCTGGATCAATCCTCGCTTCATTTACACGCACGGCTTTGGCGCGGTGGTAGCCGAGGTCAACAAAATCACGCCCGATGGCTTGCCCGTGCTGCTCATCGAGAACGCTCCTCCGGAGATCAAATCGCCTGGGTTTCAGCTCACGCGACCGGAAATCTACTTTGGCGAGAGGACCCAGGATCCAGTCTTTGTCCATACCGCCCGGGAAGAGTTCGATTATCCCTCCGGCGACCAGAATAAGTATTCCACCTATCAGGGCACGGGCGGCTTCCCGGTTGGCTCGTTTCTTCTGAAGGTTGCCGCCGCGATTTCCCAAGGCGAGCCGAACATTGTTTTCACGGGTTATCTGACCGGGCAGAGCCGCATGATGATTTATCGCAAGGTGCAAGCAAGATTGGCGCACCTGGCCGGTTTCTTGCACTGGGACCAGGACCCCTACCTGGTGATTACCGATGACGGCAGGCTGGTGTGGATGGTGGACGGGTATACGACTTCTCTCTCGCATCCGTATTCAGCAGTACTACCCGTAACCGGGGTGGATGAAGGCGCAAACTACATTCGCAATGCGGTGAAAGCAACCGTGGATGCCTACACGGGGAAGATGTCTTTATATGTATTCGACCCTGGCGACCCCATCATCCAGGCTTACCAGAAACTGTTCCCAAAGCTATTCCTCCCGGCGTCAGAAATGCCAGCCGATCTGCGCCGGCACGCCCGCTATCCCGAGGCTCTTTTTCAAACGCAGGCGGAGGCGTACCGAATTTTTCACATGCGCGATCCTCAGGTGTTTTACAACAAGGAAGACATTTGGGAGATCGCCCGCGACCTGTTCGGCCAGTCTGGGCAGCCGGAGCCCGTGGCGCCAACCTACGTCGTAGCTACCTTGCCTGGAGAGAAAGCACCCGAGTACCTGCTGATTCTGCCTTTTTCTCCACGCGGCAAGGACAATTTGATCGGATGGATGGCCGCTCGTTGCGATGGTGACCAGCTCGGAAAACTAATCTTTTATCGACTGCCGAAGCAGCAGTTGGTGTACGGCCCCATGCAGATTGAATCGCGCATCGACCAGGACCAGAACATCTCCAAGGACCTCACGCTGTGGAACCAGCAAGGCTCGCACGTGTTGCGTGGAAACATTATCGCTCTCCCTGTGACGGGTGGCTTCCTCTACCTTGAGTCGATATACATTCAGGCAACCGAAGCGCGTATGCCACAACTCAAGAAGGTAGTGCTGGCCATGGGCGACCGGCTGATCTACCGGGACACTTTCGACCAGGCGTTGGCCGATCTGACGGCAGCACCAGCGCCGGCAGCAGTTCCTTCCGCTCCTACGGCCGCCGTGGCGAGTGGCGATAAAAACGCACCCACGCTGGCTGAGCGCCTGCACCGTCTTCACGATCAAGCCGAACAACTGACGCGAGAGCTGGAGACGCTAGAAAAGGAAACAGTCAAGAAGTAGATGCAAGACCGTGCCGACCGCCTGCCTCGGTCCCCAATGCGAGCGGTTCGGAGCGGGGAAAGGTTTCTACGTCTTGTACGGGCTGGGGCCGAGTTTCTGAACTTGCTCGGTGAAGCTACCCACAACTTGGGCGAACCTTGGGCCTTCTGCCGCCGAAACCCATTCCCGGTGAAAGCGCTCTTCTTCGAGTCCGAAATCGGCCAGCATCAAGCGGAGAGCGTCAGCCCTTTTCTCAGCTTTCCGGTTACCGTCCTGGTAGTGGCAGTCGCCGGGATGACAGCCGCACATGAGGACGCCGTCGGCGCCCTTGGTCAGCGCCTCGATCACCAAGTTGGGATGGACCATACCCGAGCACATCACGCGAATCATGCGGATGCTGGGCGGGTACTGGATGCGCGAGACACCAGCCAAATCGGCGCCGGCATAGGAGCACCAGTTGCAGCAGAAAGCGATGATCAAAGGTTGAAAGCTATCTTCCATCACGCCACCTCCAGGGCAGCCTCAATCTGCGCCCTGATCTGATCGAGGGTAAATCCCCGGACGAGTATGCCGTTCTTGGGACAGGTCGCCTGGCAGCATCCGCAACCTTTGCAGGTGCTCTCGTTGGTCTCGACGACTTTCTTGATCGACCCCAGATACATGTATTCGACAAGGGCGATCGACTTGAAGGGACATGTATCCACGCAGTAGGCGCACCCATCGCAGCTCTCGTCCACGACGTGGGAGATGTTCGCTTCCAGTTCGAGGCTATCCTGTACGAGGACGGCGGCTGCCCGTGCCGATGCCGCCTGGGCCTGCAGGATGGATTCCTCGATGCTCTTCGGAGAATGGGCCAGTCCACACAAAAATACGCCGTCGGTCATGAAGTCCACCGGGCGCAGCTTCATGTGGGCTTCGAGGAAGAAGCCCTCGCTGTTCAACGGGACCTTAAGGAACTGTGCGAGGGTACGATTCTCTTCGTGCGGATGAATGCCCGCGGACAGAACCACCAGGTCGGCAGGGATCAACATTGGCATGCCCAGGGTTTGGTCCAAGACGGTGACCTTGAGTGCATGGGAGTTCCGCGATACCTCGGGCTTGCGGTCCTCGTCGTAGCGCACAAAGACGACGCCTTGCTGGCGTGCCTTGGTGTAATAGCTCTCTTTGAAGCCGTAGGTACGGATGTCCCGGTAAAGGACGTACAACACGTTCGTCTCGGGGGAGAGCGTCTTAATGCGCAGGGCGTTCTTGATGGCGTCAGCGCAACACACGCGGGAACAGTAGGGGTGGTCGGCGTCTCGCGATCCCACGCACCGGATCATGACGATGGTTTTTGCGGGCCGATTCCCTTCCCCGGCCAGGAAGCCGTCCCCGCAAGCGAGGCGGCCTTCGAGATCGCGCTGCGTGATGACATCATCGTCCTGTCCATACAAGTATTCTTTTGGCTGATACTGCTTCGCACCCGTGGCTACGATTACGACTCCGTGCTCGACTTCGGTGGTCCCGCCACGAGCTGAGATTCTCGTTTTGAAGTTGCCGATGGAGCCTTCGATGTTTTCGATGACCGCGCCCGCAAACAGATGGATTCTGCTGTTCTGTTGGATTTCGTCGCGCAGGCGCGCTAATTCTTCCTGTGGTCTTTCTCCGTTCAGCAAGTAGTGGATGTGTCGCAGATTACCGCCCAGCTCATTCTCTTTCTCCACCAAATACACAACGGAGCCTTGGCGGGCCAGCGTCAAAGCGGCAGTCATGCCGGAGAGCCCGCCACCAATGACTAAAGCGGATTTCTGGATTCTGATCCGCTGTCGCTGTAGCGGTTGTAACAGGCGAGACTTGGCCACCGCCATTCTGACCAGATCTTTTGATTTTGGCGTGGCTCCACGGCCAGCATTCCGCCGGCGGTTGAGAGCGCTTCGAAGATTATTGGGCGATAGCCTTGTTGCCGAAGCCGATAGGCACAGACGAGTCCGGCCGGGCCGGAACCAATGATGGCAATTCTTTCTGGACGGTCTGGAACGGTGGGTTCCGGTAGCTTGTAGTCGGGATGATAGTCCGTGATGAAGCGTTTCAACGCCGGCAGATTCACCGCATCGTCCACGCCGGCGCGCGTACACGCGTCGGTACAGGGATGTGTGCAGACCCGGCCACATATGGAGGGGAGTGGGTTATCGCGCAAAATGACCTGGAGCGCCTCGTCAAAGCGCTGTTGCGCGATCAGGGTCACGTATCCCTGTCCGCCCTGATGAACGGGGCCTGCAGCTTGGCAGGGAGCGGCCCCGCGGCGAGAGATCGTGAAGATATTAGGGACGGCTTGGGGGAACGGCCGGTAGATTGCTTTTCGCTCTCCCAGCCCCTGATCGAACAGACCCACGGATCCAGGCTTTCAACCAGCGGCTGTCTCAGCCCTAGCAAGGCGTAGCGGATGCTCCTGCGGGGAAAGGTCGCACTATCGTCGACCAGATCACAGGTGAGCGTGCAACTCCCGCATTGGTAGCAGCCCGTAGGATCGAACTTTCCATACCGCCGGATGTCAGCTAACAACGTGGGATCGCAGACCGGAAGTGCTTCTACTGCCATAGACCACCTGCTTAGAGCGGCTCCTCAATAGATGTATCCGGTTTGTACGGGTTGAGCGGCGCTCCAGCTGGATTTTTCATGAGCCACGTAGTTTTTTTTGGTGTCATCCTGAGTGACGAGCGCAGCGAGGAGTCGAAGGACCCCTTTGCCCGCCAGCAATCTCAAATTTGTTGCTGCGCCACGCGGCCACACTGTGATTTCTCGCAGCTATAGGGTTCCTTCGACTCCGCACCCGCCCGACCCACAAAATAGGCGAGTCGGAAATTCTTTGCGGGCACTCGCTCAGGATGACACCTCAACGCTCGTGAATAATCCAGGTTCAGCGCCGCGTTCGCCGCGGCCAAACCCCTGTCGTCCCTACGGGACTCGGATTTATTTTTCACTTTACCCAGCACTCCGCCTGCGGCTCCGTGCTGGGCTAAACTATTTCGCGCCTACGGCGCTGGATTTTCCGCCAGCAAATTCCACTGGCAAATACCAAGTTTGGTTCTCACACACCTTCCGAAGGCCTGCACTACCGTACGGGCGGATACACTAATCCTGAAAACCGCTGTCGGATACTGTTATTGCGTCATCATCACAACTTCGTTCACTACTCTCCGCGTGTAGGCCAGGAATTGTCCGTCTTCTTCAGCCACGCAGATCTCAAATTTGTCGTTTCGATACGCCTCTGCCGCATGGAGAGCTTCGTCCGAGCTGGCGTAAGACCGACCGTCCCACATGAACTTTTTCCCGTCGCGGACCAGAGAGATATTTGGGCTCATAGAGTCAAGCTCCGACGCAAAATTACGCGCTTGTTCGGCATTGGCATAGGCCACTTCGCGCCGCAGTGGTGCGGGGAAAATACTCGCTGACCAGCCACTCCGCCGCTTGCGGCACGGCGCCGCTGATTGCTTTCGACAAACCTTGGGAGATCTCTTCCGGCAGTGGCCCCGTCTGGCAGGCCAGCACCCGGACCTCGACCCCGCAACTTTCTTGCAACTCACGCAGAAGGTTGGACGTGGGCAACTGATGCAGCGAGAAATCGTCGAGTTTGACTGGGGGAATCTCGGCGGGATCGATCTCGAATATCTCGCCCTGACTGCGTCCGGCATCGATCGCGTCCAGGATTAGCAAACGCTGTGGACGCGCGGAGCTCAGGCACAGAGTGAACAACAGCTTGCGCACGCCCGTGCCCACATCCAGCAAGCAGACCGCTTCGGGCACTCGGTAGTGTGACTCGACATAGTCAACTACCGCGCACCCGAAACCGTCATTTCGTTGCTGCTTGGCCTCCGTACACGAACTCTGTAACTGCCTTAACTACTTTCGCGGAAGAACCTTGCCTGCTTGTCAAACGTAGTCAAAAAGCGTCATGAAGCCGAAATCCATGTGCAGTTGTTGGTGGCAGTGGAATAGCGTCAGCCCTGGGTTATCGGCAACGAAATCCACGGAAGCCTCTTGGTATCTTCCAAGCATGACCACGTCTTTCAGGATTCCCGCAGTCGGATTTCCCGCCAGGCTGGTCAGTTCGAAACTATGCCGGTGCAGATGAATCGGGTGGATGTCATCGCTCGCATTGTGCATATGAATTCGATGGCGCTTGCCTTGTTTTAAGTGAAACGAGGCTGGGGTCATTTCGTTGGACATGGGGTATGCGGCTCCATTGATGGTCCATCGATTGAAACCCTGTTCGGCAGCGTTTTCCTTGGCAAAGATCATTTCGAAAGTCTCGTCCGGCGGGGGCGCGCTGGCGCCGGGTTTGGCAAAGCGGGCATAGTTCCAGCGGAAATGCGCTGGGGCGGTCCATTGCGGTTTGCCCGTATGCCCCGCGTACTCCACCACGATGCCCATGCCGTGGCGAAGGTCGTCGTCAGCAAGGTCCCCCAGGATCCAGATTCCCGGATGGTTCATCTCCACCATGGCAGAGACCCGCTCCGCCGTACCCAGCCAGAGTACGGGAACAGTCGCGGGATTCGGCACCGGATTCCCGTCCAATGCGACTACCCGGAAGGAGTGGCCTGGTAGAGCCAGACTGCGAATCTCTGTGGCACTTCCGTTTAACACATGGAAGAGGAAGCGCTCGCCCTGTTTTACGCGAACTGGCTCTCCGTGCCCCAGCATGCGGCCATTGATGGTGAATGCGCCATAGCCGACTTCGTATCCCTTTGGCATGCCTTTGGCCAGCGATGCTTGCATCGCGGACTCGCCCCGCTCTTGGAGAGCTTTCACGCGGGTTGCCGGCGACAGAAAGTCCATGGCCATATCTCCGCCACGGCTGAAGGTTGGTTCGAATTCTTTCAGCGTGAGAAAAACCTCGCGGTCATAATTTCCGGGTTCGTGCTTGGGCTCGATGTACACCGGGCCAACCTCGCCGCTGTACTGGCCGGCGAACAGATTTGCTCCCGCTCGATTATGCGTGTGATAGAAACGCAAGCCTGCCGGCCTCGGGGTGAACATGATCCGGCGTTTACCCTGTGCGGGAATGAAAGGCGTACCTTCCTCAGCCGCTCCGTCCACCTCGACGGGAACCATCTGGCCGTGCCAATGCAGTTGCTCCGGCGTGTCGGTGTCGTTGTAGATATCGACTGTGACCTGCTGCCCCTCCTTAAACCGAAGCAATGGCCCAGGGAATTGACCGTTATAAGTCGTTGTGGAGATGATGCGCTTGGGCGCAATTTCGATTGGGCTCGCACCAATCCTGATGGTGTAATCGGCGGCGCCTTCAGTTTGCGGTGTGGAGTTCGTCTGTCCCGAAGGGCCCCTTTGGGCAGCAATGGGTGGAACCAGAGTGCTGCCGGCAAGTACACCCGTCATCTTGAGAAAATTACGGCGGGAAAAACTCATGACTTCCTCACTCCTAGTCCTCAAACAGTTCACCAAACAGTTCGCGAACTCTCTCTTTGGCGGACTCCAGGGCTTTTCGCCCGCTCGGTGTGGCTAAATACACCCGCCGAATCTTGCCGCCAACCATGTGCTCTTTCGAGCGAAGCAGGCCCTTTTTCTCGAGACCGTGCATGATTGGGTAAAGCGTGCCCGGGCTCAGCCGGTATCCATGTCTGCCCAGTTCCTCAATCATTCCCAGCCCGAAAATCGGCTCCCGGGAGGCGTGATGAAGGATGTGCAGCCGGACCAGCCCCGAATAGAGATATTGTCGAGAAACGTTGCTGCCGCTCATATCTGATGTCGTTATCGGACTTCGATTATAATGCACCATGCAGGCGGACGTGCCGTATTCGCAGCTTTGGCGCAGTCGACAAGAAGCGCGCGGTCTCCGAGACTAAGATCAGTCGCCGCACATGAGCCATCCACTACTGATTACGTTTTCTCTCGCGCTGGCTGCCGGAGCGATCGCATCCATCGCTGGCTTCGGTATCGGAAGCATCCTCACTCCCCTCCTATCGCTCTGGCTGGGAACGAAGCTGGCAGTCGCGGCGGTGTCCATTCCGCACTTCATCGGGACGGCCCTGCGATTCTCGCTCATTCGAGAACACGTTGACCGGGGTGTTTTGTTGACCTTTGGCGTCACCAGTGCTCTCGGTGGGCTAACCGGAGCTCTGCTACATGTCTGGCTGCGCAGCGTGGTCCTGAGCTATGTGCTCGCGGCCCTGCTGGTATTCGCGGGAGTAATGGGCCTGACAGGAATGGCTTCCCGGATGCGGTTCGGACGTAAAACGGGATGGCTAGCGGGAGCCATCTCGGGAGTTTTTGGAGGATTAGTAGGCAATCAAGGAGGAATCCGATCGGCGGCGCTGCTGGGGTTCGAGGTGCGTCGTGACGCATTCGTCGCCACCGCCACGGCCATCGGGTTACTGGTCGATATTTTTCGCATGCCTGTCTACGCGGCCACCCAGATGAGACAAATCGAATCGGCCTGGCGCCTCGCAGCGGTTGCAACTCTGGGGGTTGTCCTCGGCACGCTGGCGGGCAAATCGGTCCTGGGAAGGATTCCCGAGAAGATCTTTCGTGCGGTCGTCGCCGCGATCATTCTCGCCCTAGGCCTTTCGATGTTCGTGCATCCGGGGTCCTAGAAATGGGCACGGGGTGGAGACGCACACTCGTTCCGGGTAGCATGATTGTTGTATCGAACATCACTGCTGCAACTCGCCTGATCGCGGTTGCCACCCCGAACAACCCGACAGGCGCGGTCGCAGATCGCGAGGAGTTGCTGCGGATCGCCAGAGCCAGATCTTTGTCGTCAAGAGCGGCGCCGCCAATCTTAATCACCAGTTTCATTGCAATCTTTCTTTCTCGTCGAAACCGAACATGAGGTTCATGTTCTGCACGGCTTGGCCCGCGGCGCCCTTTAACAGGTTGTCGATACACGACACGACGACTGCCCGCTTACCGTCGGGTGACAGGGAAAAGCCGATGTCACAGAAATTCGTGTTGCGCGAAAACTTGATCTGCGGCAACCGCGCCGCTCCGAAGACACGCACCCAGGGCTTGCCCGCGTAGAACTCGCGCAGGCATTGCTCCAATTCTCCTGCTGGCACAACCTTCGCCAGCTTCACATAGATGGTTGAGAGAATGCCGCGCGGAATTGGCAGGAGATGCGGAGTGAACTGCAGCGATCCAATCTCGATCCCAAGTTGCTCCAGCATCTCACCGGTGTGCCGGTGTCCGAAGACGTCGTAAGCGCTGAAGTCGCCGTCCACTTCTACGAAGTGCATCTTTGGCGACGGCGTCTTCCCCGCTCCCGAAACCCCGGACTTCGAGTCGCATATAATGCCGTGCTTGACATCCACGTATCCGGCGCGAGTCCACGGCGCCAGAACCAGGATGATCGACGTCGGATAACATCCCGGATTGGCCAGCAAGGCCGCGTCTTTGATCGCCTCAGCGTGCAGTTCGGACAATCCGTACACCGCGGATTCATCGAGGAGCGACGCGTCCTGCGCATTGACATCGCTGAATTCGTACACTGCACGATTCGCCGATTGCTTCAAACGCCATGCCCCGCTCAGATCGACCACGCGCAGGCCGCGCCCGATCGCCTCGGGAACCCACTCGCGCGAGAACTCATGAGGCGTCGCCAGGAATACGACATCTACACCGGCATCCTTCATCCGCTGCCACGAGAAGGTTTCCAACGGAAATCCTCCGTTGCCCGCCAGTTGCGGATACGCTTCGCTCAAATCGTCGTACCCTGCGCTGTCGCCGTTTCGCTGGAAGAGAAGAGGCTTTTTGACGCCGTGGTGATGCGCTAGTAAACGCACGAGCTCTAGGGCCTGTTAACACTAATTCGTAATTCTGTGATATGCTGCGATGCATGGAGATCACCGAAGCGCAGTACCAG
>Ga0208079_1001215_pt1 | contig 13688 bp, 21 predicted proteins | sample NGESurdeep092012_5_FD_184474 | JGI IMG/M metagenome (GOLD analysis project Ga0208079, IMG submission 184474) | Arctic peat soil microbial communities from Barrow, Alaska - NGEE Surface sample 210-2 deep-092012 (SPAdes) | ecosystem: Environmental > Terrestrial > Soil > Wetlands > Peat ... | reverse complement strand
CAGCCAAGCTGCGGTTGGATCACGGTGCCATCGCGGCGCTGCTAGTGCCCACGCCACGGGGCGCGGTCTTGCGAGCGCTCAAGACGGTGCTGGCGACACACAATCGAATCGAAGAGGGGCCCGACGGTGTTTACGCGGAGTGCGACCGTATAGCTGACACCGAGTCCGAAGCGCTCGTGAGATGCCTCCGCGCCGCGCCGGAAGTGCCTGCGGCGGCCCACGTCGACAGCCCTAAGGTCGAATCGGCTGCGCGCCGCGTACTCGCCCGCGCCGGCTTCGATGCCGCGCTGCTCGACTCCTGATTCGGGCAGAGCAATTCAAGGTTTTCGCGGAACTTACCAAATCTCAAATGCGCATAGTGAGCAGATGCTCTTTCTTTTATGGCCGTCTTCGCCGCCGGATGGGTGCTCGGGTACTGGACGGCGTTGGGAATTGGGGAGCAGGCCACTCGCAATAGTCTAAGCCAGCGGACGGGCTGATGTGCAGGCCGGGAGAATCATGATGGCTGATCCGGGCGGCAAAGAGACGGTCAGCGAACACGAGGAAGAGACCAATCGGCTCTTCAGGAAGTATCTCATCGTCGCCCGCCACGTCGGGCTTTACCAACGGCCATCGCCAGTCCGTCCTTGCCGGGTTTAAGTGGTTCGTATATGCAATCGACCGGACAGACGCTGACGCATCCCGTGTCCAGGCAGTCAATGCAAAGCCTCGTTATGACCCCAGGGCATAAATCGCGCTCCCTTATCGCGCCACCGGCACGCCCACTTGCCACTGGCGTGGCGGCCGGACGGTATCGGCCCACTGCAGGACCCGAGCTGCCACTCGCGCGTGGCGCCATGCGTTCAGCGTTTCCCCAATGCTCTGGTCCGGCAATCGCTCGATCACGATCGAAAGGCCATCGCATCCGAACACTTTCGTGATCAGGGTTTGCGCACAATTGGCACCGGTGCGAGCATCCAGAGCGGTGAGCTCACTCTGGCTGCCCAACTGCGCCAGACTCCGAATTGCTGCAATGGCGTAATCGTGATCGTTCAACAGGCTGAGCGCTTGCTCTCGGCTAAGAACCTCGAGGAGAGCCGGATATAGCGTCTCCTCTTCATATCGGAAATGTGGCCCCCCCAAATCGACGAGGTTGCTTACGAAGAAGTGAACGCCGGGCAGATCGCGGCTGTGAAAAGCCTGAACGAGATCAAACAGCAGATCGCGAATCGTGCGATGTTCGTCCTTGAACACTTCCGCGAACAAAGTTCTTGTTGACATCGCATTTCCCCTTGCGGCTCCTCCGCATTCTTTCAGGGTCGAGCTACCGCTCTCGTGTGGCTGCGAGCCGTGTCAGCCGCATCGCGAATCGCGCGATGCTCGTTGTTGAAGACCGCTCCAAACTCAGTAGTAGCTGACATATAATTCACTCCGTCTGAAATTGCGTGAACGTCCTCGCTGACGTGGTTGATCGTGAAGCGCGGCACGAGCACGACGATTTCCGCCGATGAGTCCTGAACGACTGCCTGACATCCGAGCCGCGAGGTTGCCGTCAGGCCTGACGCCTTGTCGAGCAAATCCTCTTCCTGTTCTGTCGCCTCGGAGAGATTGTCGCGACCGCGTTTCACGACGACGTGGCAGGTCGTACACGCGCAGTTGCCGCCGCACGCGTGCTCCAAATGCGCCCCGTGCCCAAGCAACACGTCGAGGATCGAACCGGGCTTGCCGTCGTGCTGAAACGGCGTCTGTGCGGGATCGAACTCAAGCACGCGCTCTGCCTCTCCGTTCTCGAACACGACCTTGATCGTGGCCATAACGACGCCGCCTGTCCGCAGTGCCTTCCTATTGCGTCTGCCCTTCGCTCGCCGCCATCGCAATTGCCCCGTGGCTCAGCGCCGCGCCGGCACGCATTTCGGCTGCCACGTAGATTGCCTCTGCGATCTCTTCGTCGGTGGCGCCGAGCCGTTTCGCCCCGCGCACATGTCCATCGATGCACCAGGGGCACTGTGTGACATGCGCTACGGCAATCGCGATGAGGTTTTTTACCTTGCTCGAAAGCACGCCGTCCTTGAACACCGCTTCACTGAAGCTGGCGAAGGCCTGCGCGGTTTCTGGTTTCAAATGCCGCATTTTCTGGCGGTGCTTTGCCGCGTCTTTTACATAGAAGTCAGCCATGGTCGTCTCCTTGCGGGCCGTCGGTCTGATGGCTCGCCTGATTGAGTTTGCCGCCGCTAACCGGCGACGCCGACAGCTCTGGACATTGCAGGGCAAAATGAACGATTCCGGTGTCATTCGCGTGGCGAAGAATGCATCCGCTCTTGCGCAGGACCGCGAGCATTCGGCTGTTGTCGCCACGAACGTCCGCTTCAAACTCGGTGATGCCGCTGTCGTGAGCGATGCGGCCAAGGTGTTGAATCAGCAATGGTCCGATGCCTGCGCCTTGATATTCGTCGACCACTGCCAGCGCTATTTCGGCCTGCGAGGGAACATCTTTACGGATGTATCGGCCGACGCCGATGAAACGCTCTCGTCCGTCTTGTGAAATAACCGCCGATAGGCCGACGTGTCGAATGAAGTCGAGCTCCGTGTACCGTGCAAGGTCTTCCGCAGTCAGGCTCCGTTTGTGGCCGAAGAAGCGGAAGTACCGCGCTTCCACACCAAGCCCATCAAAGTATTCGAGCAGGCGCGTCTTGTCGTCGGAACGGATGGCGCGTATGCGGATCACAGTTCCCTTGTCGAGAACTTCGTCGGCGGCATACGCGCGAACGTCGATCATTTGCGATGTGTGATCAGTAGCCATCTCATCTTCCGGCCGACGCACTCGCGGAGCGCAACGAACGCAATTGTCGCTCCGAGTCTCGCGCGCCCTCACGGCGCGCTGATGAATCGATGGCCGACTCGATTACACAAGCTTTTTCGGCCGCATTTTCAAAGAAGTACCCCGAGCCGCCCTGGCCCACGATCGTGAGCAGGTCTCTGCCGCTCAAAACGCGTATGCCGCCGAGGACAGATATCCCACGACTGAAAAATGGCTGCGGCCACAGAGGAGTGGTTGGCCCGGCCATCACGCGAACTCGTGCGGCTCGTGAAAGGCTCAGGAGCTCATCGATCCCGCCCTCGACCAGCGTTGAGCCGGAGAAGACAGCGACGCTCGCATCTTCCAGAGCTTCCGCGGCCCGTTCGGGCGGCACCCACAGGCCTTGTTCTTCGGGCTTCAATGCGTCGCGATGTTTGTCGATCACTTTGAGACCCGCCACGCGGTGATTGAGCTTTTTGATGAATGGGACAAAGGCGCCGACCATCACAACCTTGTCAGCGGGCATGATTTCAACCGCATCGAGCGCATCGAGCTTCTCTCTCATCACACCTTGTGGGAGTCCGTACCGATTGATCGCTGCGGTGGAAAGCGCGCCCAGCGTCGCGATGCCGATCGCTCGTCTGAGCGCGCTCGGCGAGAATGCATACTCCGCCGTCTCCCAAGCCCTAACGCCGATCAGACGGCCTGCCGGTGGCGCTCCCGAGGCGGTCTTCGGGCAACATACCGTGTCACTCAAATCCCGCGGCGTGAAGGCGACTCCGACATCGCCGGTCGAGATCTCGACCGCCGTGTAGAACACTCCAATACGAACATCGGTCACCAGCGGTTCATCGTTGAAGTTGAGATGTAGGTGCGCGAGCCATTCCGCTACCAGATTCATGAGATTCCCCCTGCCGCAGCATCGGTCGAAAGATTGTCGGTCTTACCGTCCCCATGCTCGCGTTGCATACGGAGCCGGATTTCGCTTCCAATCCCCCGCCTTGCGTAGTGGTTGAACGCCATCAGATAAACTTGTTCTTCTCTTCGCAAATGAAGCCCAAACACCGCGTTCAGTTGCGCCAGCAGAGTTTCAAGCTCCCGATGGACTCCCCGGCGTTCCGAGTCTTGTGCGTTTTCGAGCGCTGCTGTCCTTAGGCGCTCACCGATCGAGCCAACCTGGCTCTCCACTAACTGATGATCGATGACCATGGTTGCGGCCACACCAGGGTTCTGCTCGGTGATCCCGTCAACCAAATCGCAAAGGTGATGCTCTTCGCGATGCATGTGCGGTAAGAGTTTGTGCCGCAGAAATCCGCTTAGCTGAAGGCTATAGACCCCCTCGGCATCGGCCACTACGGCTCTGCTCAGAGCGTTGACAGCTCTCAGGATCTTCTGATGACGGTCTTGAATTGTTTCGATCATCTGATTCATCGCGCGATCTCCACTCGGCCTTGGCTCAGGTCCACCCAAGCTGGCGCTTTCCTTTTTCAGAGATCATCTGGGGCGACCATCGCGGATCCCAGACGAGTTCGACGTTGACGTCCTCCACTTCCTCGTGCTGGCTCAGAATCGCGTTGCGCACCTCCTCGGTCAGATACGAATGCATCGGACAGGCCGGGGTCGTCATGGTCATCAGGATGCGCACCTTGTCGCCCACAATCTCAGTGCTATTACACGAGACCCAGATCGACGATGTTGACGCCGACCTCTGGATCGTTGACTCCGCACAAGGCCTGCAGAATCTCCTGTTCGCTTGCCATGGCCATCCTCTGAGCCTAAAGCTCCAACGCCGCTGAATCAGCGGCGCTCTAGTGCGCGCTCCGCCGTCCGATCCGAACCCTCCATACCTCCGGTCCCCGTTCGAGGTAGTTCCATGAAAACTGGCCGGTATGTTTCGCCTCGAACTGGTAGTAGAGCGAACGCGGATCGTGGTCGTTGATCAAAACAAACGCCTCGTTCGGCTTGAGCACCATGAATGTGTCGAAGATGAGCGTGTGACGCTCGCGAGGAACGACGGTACGCACGTCCAGTGGATGATCCGTTGGCATCTTCTTTTCCTCCTCGTACGATTCGTGAATTGCTTCCAGTACTTGACGCTGACGCGTCTCGTGCGGATGTTTTTCGATCAGCGACAGATAGACGCGTTCTTCCTTGGCGAGATGAAGTTCAAAGATCGCGTCCAGCCGTAGCGAGAGTTCCCGCAGCTCACGCAGCAGCCGCGCCTGTTCGCTATCACCCGCACTTTTCAGCCGATGCGTTATTAGCTCAATCTTCGTGACGTAGTCGTTGATGAACTCGTGATCGACCATCATGGTTGCAGTCGGCTTTTCGTGCTCCCGAACGAGTTTATCGACTGTGGCGTAGAGGTGGCGCTCCTCGCCGCGCGCATGAGGCAACAAATCCCCCTTCAGAAACGCCACGAACGCATCGCGCTCGGTCTGTGACTCGCCGCCGCCGACCCCTCGCGCATGCGCCTGTAAGGTCTTAGCCAAAGATTGATTATGGTTTCGGATCGCTTGAGTTAGAGTGCTCATGACCACCTTTCCCTCCCGGCGGTGGCACGCCAAGCCTGTCTGGTAGGCTTGACGGGAGACACCGCTAAGATGCATTCAATATACATCTTCTACGGTGATGGTCAAGAGCAATGCCTTCAGAAAAACGATCAATCAACACGATTGCTGCGGTCAGCATGATTTCCGAACGTCCGGTCCTTGACTTGGGGGAAGTGTCTCGGAATGAACGTGCACGCGCGCTTGAAGCCTTTGAACGCCTGCCACCGGGCGGCTCGTTTGAGATTTCGGCTCACCGCCAGCTCGGGCCGCTTTTTTTCGAATTACAGACTCGCTACGGCCTCGGCTTTCATTGGTGGCCCCGCGAGCCCGGGCCATTCGTGTGGAGCGTGACGCTGGCCAAGCCTTCGCCCGAAGCACAACTGATGGTCGCAAGTGTCATGGCTGCATATCATCTCCACCTGCACGAGCTTTGTCGTGAGTTCGAATTCGCAGTCGGCCGATGCCAAATCGACACCGTCCGCCGCCTGGTGCGCGAACTGTCATTAGGGCTGAGGCGCTGCATCGACCTCGAGGAAATCATGCTGTTCCCGCTGCTCGAGGTTGTCCCCACGCGCGTGGGGTGAACCGCCCGCTGAGGAGCGACAAGTACCTTTCGATTCGAGACATTCGTGGAGGGTCTAGGCGCGAAGTGGGCAGAGGGAATCGAGCCCGTGCCCGAGCGCGAGATCGGGGCCGTGACCGAGATGGACCAGGAGGTCGGGAAGGGCTGGCTTGTGGAGGCCGGCCAAGCCGCGCAACCTCGATTTCGACCACTTATGAAGATCACAAAGAAGCTGTCCATCGCGGCTTTGAAGAACAGATAGAAGTCGCCGAAATAAAAATACAACGGGAGACCGAATAGACCGGCCAGATCCCTGAGGTCGCTGTTCAAAAAAACGATGCTGGTTCCGATGAGGAGCCCAATGAAGCCAACGTATATCGTATAGTGCATCCATCCCCAGGTCTCGCGGATCACATAGCCTTGGCCGATCGCGTCCCGCAGCATGAGCCACGCGCGAAGCAACGGCCGATCCGAGCGATATTCTGGCACGCCTCGCTGGACGCGGCGATACGTAGATGGCGGCGAATACGCACGCGATCAAAAGCGCTGCCAAGAGCGCGTACATCAGAACGATAAACGCTACTGGCACGTTCCAGAGGATTTCGCGAGTGATAGCCTGGGTGCAGTTGGCCTCTCTCCATCACGAGTCCCGCGAGCGTTTTACCGTTCACTACTTCCACGCCCTTTTGTCTATAGAGAGTTGCTACAGAACCGAATAGATCTGCTGGAAAGATACGCGCGCAGATCCCGTCTTCGGGAAAGATCATGATCACGCGCTTGCCGTTCATCTGAAGGGCGGCAGCTATCTCAGAACCGATAAAACCGCCACCGATGACCGCGAACCGACTACCCAACTCAGCGAGGGTGCGGAGTTCGTAATAGTCGGCGAGTGTTCGGAAGTAGATTATTGAGTCGTCTCCGAACGGAAGCCGTCGGGGCGCTCCGCCCGTGGCTAGGAGAAGCTTCTCGTATGAATGGCTGGCTCCCTTGTCATCGACGACACACTTCTGCGTCGCATCGATTCCCTCAACTGTGGTCTGGATGTGGATGGTCACACCAGCAACGCGCTCGGTATCTCGCCAGACGCTTTCGAGTCGGCTGTTTTTCCACAGTCCCTTCGTGAGCGGCGGCCGGTTGTACGGGTTGCAAGGTTCGGAACCGATGACCCCGATAGAGCCGAGCGGATCTATCTCGCGGATGCCCCGGAGCGCCGCATCAGCGGCCATCCCGCCGCCCACAATTAAATATTTGTACGCGGGCATGTGCGTTACGCTCCTGATAGGGAATTTTTTGCCCTCATTGGATTGACGGAGGTTCTTGAAATTCCGATCAAACGAGTAGCGGATCGCACTCCGCACTTCTTCCTGCCAAGACCATTGAGCAGGTGTTTGCCGCGGCCTCCGGAAATTCGTTTGAGCGCGGTACGCAACGCAGAAAAATCAATATCGAACGCTCCGCATAACTGGACAAAGCTAAAAACGCCATCTTCGTCGGAAGACATCCATCGCCATGCCTCCTCGAAGCAACGTCGCTGCTCCGGAGTTCGTGGATGCTGGTTGATCAGGCAACAGGCGATCCCGTCCAGCAGAACTGCGAACATGAGGGCACGCTCTCCCTCTAGAACGCGCTGACGAGCAACCAGGTCGTAGTACTGATCGCGATACAGTGGCGAACCGTCAGCGTGTTCTGACCTGTCCCAAGAACTTCCCATAACCTATAGTTGTCGAGTCAGAAATTCCCCAACTGTGGAAAAAGCTCTACAGTTTCTTTCGTGCGGCGATGAGCAGCTTCGGCAATTCCGCCTCTTTCGCATTGCGGCACTCCCTGCTGATGTCAGGTGTGCAACTGCTGTGCCCTCTATAGACGCGAGCATTTGGGGGAGGGGGTGGACTGGTTCCGGGGAAAAAGTAGCTGCCGGATGTCAAATCCTTCCGCGCACACTAGCGCCGTGCTCTTGCACAATGTCGACAGGCCGACATTTATTGTTCGACAATAGCGAGCGGATCGGGTCCAGCGCCTATTGGCTACGAAGACCTCGCCTCGTAGAGAACATCACAGCTAAGAATCGCGGCTGCAACGTGGCGCTCTTTTTGCTTAGGTTTGTCGGGGTCTGCCTGCTGGGAGGCTTTAAGACCCTCGAGACGCTGAATCGCGTATTGCTTAAAGCTCTGGCGACAAGTGGAAAAAACCCACATTTTGAGAGACGAAACCGGCAGACTGCAGAACACAACCGAGCCAGGGCGGAGCGTTGGATCCGAAGGGTAAGGTAGCGTTGCTCACAGGCGGCGCGCGGATTGGACAGACTGTTGCGCACGGGCTTGCAGCGCGGGGCTGCGCTCTCGCGCTGACTTATCGCACGTCCCGTTCCGCGGCCGAGGCAGCCGCAGTGGCGGCAAGAACTATGAACGTGCCCGCCATAGTGGTCCATGCTGACGCGACCAACGAGGCCGACGTCGAGGCCGCGGTGGGCGGCGTGGCGAGATCGCTCGTCCACATTACAAGGGCTGCTTACCCTACTATACCGCCAAGGCAGCGATCACCGCGCTCACCCAGAGCCTTGCGCTCGAGCTGGCGCCCGAGATTTTGGTCAATGCCATCGCACCCGGCCCGATCTTGGCTCCCGCGAACCTCAGTCCCGAGGAGAATGCCAAGGCTATCGAAGCAACACCGCTAGGCCATTGGGTCGGTGCCGAAGAAATCGCCAAAGCGGTGCTGTTCCTCATCGAAACGGACTTTGTCACCGGCGAGTGCATCCGCGTCGATGGCGGACGGCATCTTTACTAAGGACGGGAGTTTTCAATCATGGCAGGGCACGCAGTCACTATCTCCGCTGACCAGAAAAGGACTTACGCGCAGATCATCGACACACTGACTTCGATATTCGACCCGATGCGCCTCGTTGACGGCATCGAACTTTCCGACGATCCTCTTCTGATGGCGCGCTCGGCGGTCTACGCGCTCTCCTACGAGCGTCGTCAGCAAAGCTCTTCGAGCGGCGCCCTGTCGGCGCGATCACGACCGCGCTGATAAGGTGTCAGACCTCAGATTTTATCTAACTCCGCGTGCCCCCTTCAGGCTTGATCTGACCGTGTGGACGTTGCGCAGGCGACCCGATAACGCCATCGACCGTTGGGACGGCCGGTTTTATCGACGAATCCTCGCGTTTGATGGCTTGCTGGTTGAGGTCTCCGTCAGGCAGACGCGATCATCGGACGAGCCACAACTCGAAGTCACGGCTGTTTGTGAGCGGCGGCGGCCGTCGAAACTTAAAGAAAAGCTAACGGCGATACTAGAACGTACACTGGGCTTGCAGGTCGACCTCTCCGGCTTTTATGAGATGGCGAGAGACGACCTGAAAATTGGAGCGCTGGTCAGGCGCTTTAATGGATTTCGGCCGCCGCGCTTCCCCACCGTTTTTGAGGCGTTAGTCAACGCGATCGCATGTCAGCAGCTCACAGTATTGGTTGGAATCATGCTGCTTAACCGTCTTGCCCGAACGCGCGGAATGGCCTTCGGACCAAGCCCCGCGGCGGCCTTTGCATTTCCGACTCCGGAAGAACTGGCCAGCGCACGGCCCGAAACGCTTGGGGCGCTTGGCTTCAGCCGTCAGAAGGCCAGCGCCCTAATCAGATTGGGAAGAGAGTGTGCGGGCGACGCAAGCCATTTCGAAGCTCTTGCGGAACTCGATGATCGGCAGGCCGTGACGAGACTGCTCGAGCTCCACGGCATCGGCCGCTGGAGCGCCGAATATACGATGCTGCGCGGACTCGGCCGGCTCAACCTGTTTCCCGCCGACGATGTCGCGGGAGTAAGGAACCTGCATCGCTGGCTCAAACTTAGGAAGATCCCCGACTACAAAAGGGCGCGCCGCCTGCTCTCCCGCTGGCATCCCTACGAAGGGCTACTCTATTTCCACTTCTTACTTGCCAAGCTCGACTCACGCGGATTTCTTCAAGAACTGACCAATTGAATGACACCGTCGAGAGGAAGTGGCACCGATAATTCGGCTCGGTGATCTTGATCGCGGCAGGGCAAACCCGCCGGCAGCAATTGGTCTCCCGTCTTCGATAGGCTCGCCATCCGTCAAAGTTTGGCACGTCAGTTGCTCAACACTGACGAAGACGCCTTGCCATGCAGACGGCGTCCTCCGCGAGGAGTGAGTGATGGATGAGAGTCCGGCGATAGATCGCCAATCTGAATCGGACCAATCGAAAGAAATCCTGGACCGGCTCTGTATCAATACCATCAGAACGCTCTCGATCGACGCGATTCAAAAGGCGGACTCAGGCCATCCCGGGATGCCGATGGGCGCGGCTACGATGGCGTATGTTCTCTGGACGCGCCACCTCCGGCACAATCCCAAGAACCCCGAGTGGCCGGACCGCGACCGATTCGTGCTGTCGGCCGGTCACGCCAGCACGCTGCTGTACAGCGTGCTGTTCCTCACCGGATATGACCTGGCGATAAAGGATATAGAGCATTTCCGCCAGTGGGAGAGCCGAACGCCCGGTCATCCTGAGAACGGCCGGTCGGAAAAGTACCGGTTTCGGGTGTTTTATGCCAACGCGAGTCAGAACTGGTCCGGTGCGGCGACATGGAAAGCCCTTCGGACTCAAAACGGGGCTCGAACTTCGCGTTTGCAAACGGCTGGAACTGGTGCGAGCCTGATTCAGGATTCAAAATGGGAATCCCGGATCAAAGCGAATCGAGGCCGACGCCCGGGACTACTACTCCCTAATTTTGAGCGGAGCGAAAACGATGCTGCATACGCGGATTTGTGATCTCCTGGGCATTACCCATCCCATCGTGCTGGGCGGGATGGCATCCGGCACTTCGGTGCCACTGGTGGCGGCTGTCTCCAACGCGGGAGGACTCGGGACCCTCGCAGTGACCGGTTTCAACCCCTCTATGATGCGCGAGCAGATCGCGGCCATTCGCTCGGCTACGAAGAAGCCATTTGGCGTCAACTTCCTGCTCTTCCTGGCCGACGAAGCAAGTTTTGCCGCGGCGCTGGAGGTCCGCCCACCTGTGGTGTCCCTCGCATGGGCGCGTCCTGAGCAGGACTTACGACCATATGTGCAGCGTGTGCATGAGGCCGGTTTACTCGCAACCCATATGACTGGCGAGGTGGCTGAGGCGGTCCGTGCTGCTGAGGCCGGCGTGGATGTGATCGTCGCCCAGGGTACTGAGGCCGGAGGCCACGTTGGCTGGATGGCCTCGATGCCGCTGGTTCCTATGATCGTGCAGGCCGTTGCTCCGCTTCCGGTGCTTGCCGCGGGTGGGATTGCCAACGGGCAGGGGATGGCTGCCGCTCTCGCACTCGGTGCCGAAGGTGTCCTACTCGGCACTCGCTTTCTTGCCACTGACGAGTCGCCATTGCACGCGAACTTCAAGCAAGCGATTGTGCGCAGCAACGGGCATGACACCGTGTTGACGGAGATTCCCGATATCGCCTCGCGTCGGGTCTGGCCGGGCGCGATGGCACGGACCCTGCGCAATCGTTTCGTTGAGCAGTGGGCTGGGCGCGAGTGGGCGCTGCGTCAACAAGCGCGTGCGGTTGGCGAAGCAATTCAAGCCGCACGCCTTGCAGGCGATGTGGACCGGGCCGCGATTCTGATCGGGCAGGACGCGGGCCTAATCGACTCGGTTCTGTCGGCGGGCGAGGTTATACGACGGACGGTCGCGGAGGCAGAGGAGATTATCAACGGCCGCTTACGCCCGATGTTACGGTCATGATCTCTCGCTGTCGCAACACTGGAAATTTCGGTTCAGGCAAAGTAGGTAAGCCACGATGAGAATTCAGGGACTCGAAAAGACCCAGGTCAGTTGGATGCTGCGGCCGCTGTACGGAGTGATGAGGCGGCGGTTCGGCAAGGTGCTGAGCCCATTCAAGGTGTGGGCATATCGGCCTGCGATTACGCTGGGACTGGCCGGCCTCGCTCAGGCAGTCGAGCATTCCAAGGCGGTCGCGCCGCGAACAAAGAATCTGGCCAGCGTCCGGGCGGCTCAACTGGTCGGCTGCAGTTTCTGTATCGATATTGGTTCCGCGATCGCCATGCGGCTTGGCGTCTCCGAAGAAACTCTCGCCGCTCTGGACAGTTACGACGAGAATCCGCTCTTCACGCCTGCCGAACGCGCCGCGATTCGATATGCCGAAGAAATGACGCGAACGCCGGTGGAAGTGTCCGACGAACTGTTCGCCGAACTCCGGCGTCATTTCGACGATCGAGCGCTGGTGGACCTGACCGCCGCGATCGCGCTGGAGAATCTGCACGCGCGGTTCAACTGGGCTTTTCAGATCGAGAGCGACGGGCTCTGCCGGCTGCCGGCGAATCGCCCTGTGTCCTCCGCAAAACTTGCCGGCGTGACTTGAAATCACGTGAGCCCTTGCGGCTCCGGGGGTTCGAATCCGCCCCTCTCCGCCAAGCAGTCCCTATCTCTCGGTATTCTCCGCTAGAATCGCCAAATAGCGCGCGCCAGCGGCTTCTTTCGAATGTCAACGGTAGCGGAGAAAATCACATTCCCGCAAATGACGCGCGATTCGCGTCCAAAGTCTCTGCTGGCAAATTTGGCGCGACCGTTTGGGCCGGGCGCAGAAAGGAATTGGGACGGACGAAGGGGTTCGAAAATCTCTAGCACGCGCTGACTAATTTATTCCGACCGATCGTTCCTGCTCGTTCCAAAGAAGAGGAAGTTCGATCCGTTCGGTCAAAGCCTTCGCGGTAAGCTCCGGCGGCTGGTGACCCGCAGCGATGGCCTCAACAATCTTGGGAGCCAGGAACGCCAACCGAGTCAATCGCCGGACGTAATTCGGGAGGACCCCTTCACGCTTAGCTATCACTGCAACCGATTCCACTCGACCCGCGAGCAAATCGTCCGACCATAGGCGTCCCCGAGCGATGGCCTTTATGAGCGCCAGATCGGCCAGCGGAGCTGGCGCGCGACTACCTTGGATAACCAAACGCATTTCGAAGCCGCGCCGCCTGATCTGCATCGGGAAGACGCGCGTGACAGTCAGCTCAGTGGCGTTCGCAACCTGCTGTTCTTCGGTGATGGATTTCGGCAGCTTGAGCGAAACGCGAATGCCCGTATCGGTGAGTTCCACAAGCTCGACCAAGGCGTTCAAGGCAGCGCCGACTTCAACCTCCGATTGCAGACGTTTCATCCAGACTGCTGCGATGGAGAAGATCGACGGAAGTAGATGGTCGGCTAGACCAGTGGAATCGGCGGCTTCTGCAATTGCGGTGTGGTCACTCAAGATCTGGCAGGCCGCAGTGGCGACGGTTCGTTCGATCTCTGCCGCAGGCAAGCGCCAACCGCGTCCGCCTGAATCCCTCGTCTCTTTGACGAGGTTGCGCGACACGTAGTACCGATATCGCCGCTCGCCCTTTACCGCGTGACTTGGCGTCAGGCTCTGGCCGCTTTCGTCGAATATCCTACCCGTGAGCGGACTTGGGGCTGATTTCCTTGCTTGTGGTGCACGCCGAACAGCGTGGCTTCGCAGCAGCAGCTGCGTTGCGTCCCATAGCTCTCGGTCCACGATCGGTTGGTGCAGGCCGGGATGGTGAAGCCCCTTGTGACGGATCTCGCCAATGTAAATGGGATTTGAAAGCAGTTCATAAAGCGCACCACGGAAGAACGGGTTTCCGCCCGATTGTTTTCCATTCTTTGCGACCCGGACTTTGGACCGGATGCCGCGGCGGTTCAGATCTTCCATCAGGAGCCGGACGGACCCAAGTTCCAGGTATCGACGAAAGATCTCTCGCACGGTCTCCGCTTCCGATTGGTTGATCGCCAG
>Ga0208079_1001214_pt1 | contig 13699 bp, 18 predicted proteins | sample NGESurdeep092012_5_FD_184474 | JGI IMG/M metagenome (GOLD analysis project Ga0208079, IMG submission 184474) | Arctic peat soil microbial communities from Barrow, Alaska - NGEE Surface sample 210-2 deep-092012 (SPAdes) | ecosystem: Environmental > Terrestrial > Soil > Wetlands > Peat ... | reverse complement strand
GGTGTAGGGAATGCCAATCTCGACGATGTCGACGCCGGCCTCGACCATGGCGACCATGGCATCGATGGATCCCTGCACGTCCGGGAACCCGACGGGCAGGTACCCCACCAGCGCTGCCCGGCCCTGTGCCCTGGTCGCGGCCAGGAGCTCTCCGACGCCGCTCACTGCTGCTCCTTCGTGTCGCCCAGCAACCCGAACCAACGAGCTGCCGTATCGACGTCTTTGTCACCACGGCCTGACAAGTTGACCAGGATGACGCCGCCGGGGCCGAGCTCACGCCCGATCTCCAGGGCACCTGCGAGCGCATGTGCACTCTCGATGGCGGGGATTATCCCCTCGGTCCGGCATAGCAGCGAGAAGGCGTCCATCGCCTGGGTGTCCATGATCGGGCGGTACTCGGCCCGGCCGGTGTCCCGCAGGAACGCATGCTCGGGCCCGACGCTGGGGTAGTCCAGCCCCGCCGAGACGGAGTAGGACTCGATGGTCTGACCGTCCTCGTCCTGAAGGACATAGGTGAACGCACCGTGCAGGACCCCGGGCAGCCCGGTGCTGAAACGAGACGCGTGCTGGTCAGTGTCGACACCCTGGCCACCGGCCTCGAGCCCGATCAGGCGGACTGACGGGTCGTCGATGAAACGGTGGAAGATGCCCATGGCGTTGGAGCCCCCGCCGACACAGGCGCACACGACATCAGGCAGGCGACCGACGAGGTCGAGCACCTGGGCCCGCGCCTCGACACCGATGATGCGCTGGAAGTCACGCACCATCTCGGGAAACGGGTGTGGGCCGGTGACGGTGCCGATCACGTAGTGGGTGGTCTCGACGTTGGTGACCCAGTCGCGCATCGCCTCGTTGATCGCGTCTTTGAGGGTGGCACTGCCATGGCTCACCGGGATGACCTCGGCCCCCAGTAGCTGCATCCGGGCGACATTCAGCGCCTGACGCTGCATGTCCTTCGTGCCCATGTAGACAACGCACTCCAGACCCATCAGCGCGGCCACAGTCGCACTCGCCACCCCGTGCTGACCGGCCCCGGTCTCGGCGATGATGCGCGTCTTGCCCATCCGTTTGGTCAGCAGCCCCTGGCCGAGCACGTTGTTGATCTTGTGCGAGCCGGTGTGGTTGAGGTCCTCACGCTTGAGCAGGATGCGCGCTCCCCCTGCATGTTCAGCGAACTTCGGGACCTCGGTGATGATGCTCGGACGTCCGCTGTAGGTGCGATGGAGACGCTCGAGCTCACCCTGGAAGGCCGGGTCGACCTTGGCCTTGAGTCGTGCCTCGTCAAGCTGCTCAAGAGCAGCCATGAGTGCCTCGGGCACGTAGCGACCGCCGTATGCACCGAAGCGGCCGGCCCGCGCGCCCGTTGCAGCCGGGCTGGACTCGTTGTTCATCAGACTCCCTTCTGGCGCAGTGCCGGATGGCCACCTGCGGCAATGAGATCGGCTACGGCTTCACGGGGGCGACCACCGATCACCAGACTCTCGCCGACCAGCACGGCGGATGCACCGGCCTGCGCATACGCGAGCACGTCATGTGGTCCGCGAACGCCGGACTCAGCGACCTTGACTATCCCGTGGGGGACGCGGGGAGCCAGCCGGGCGAAGGTGCTGCGGTCGACCTCGAGGGTCTTGAGGTTCCGGGCGTTGATGCCGATGACGCGGGCACCGGCCTCGACCGCCCGGTCGGTCTCCGCCTCGTCATGAACCTCAACCAGAGCCGTCATCCCCAGTGACTCGGCACGCTCGCGCAAGCCCACCAGCGTGTGTTGGTCAAGAGCCGCGACGATCAACAGGATGACGTCGGCGCCATAGGCGCGCGCCTCCCAGAGCTGGTAGGAGGAGACGATGAAGTCCTTGCGCAGCACGGGGATGTCAACTGCTGCGCGCACCGCAGCCAGGTCCTCAAGGCTTCCTCCGAAACGGCGCCGCTCAGTCAGGACGCTGATCACGCTGGCCCCGCCTGCGGCATAGTCGGCAGCCAGCCCCGCCGGGTCGGCGATGATGGCCAACGCACCTTTGCTCGGACTGGAGCGCTTGACCTCGGCGATCACCTTGACGCCGTCACCAGAACGCAGGACCGCGTACGCGTCCAGCGCCGGCGTAACCCGCTGCGCGCGGGACTTCAGCTCATCCAGCGGAACAAGGGCCGTTCGAATTGCGAGGTCCTCACGAACGCCGTCGATGATCTCGTCGAGGACTGTGGGCACCCCATAAGGCTATCGGCGGGTTGGCGAATGCGCCGAACCGACCCCCTTGGGGGTGATCAGCGGGCCTGAGTGCTCTTGGGTGACTGATCCGGCTTCGCCTGGCCGAAACCTGCCATGGCCAGGATCTTGCCGGCTGCCCCACCCACGACAACCAGGACGATGCCGACGATGGCCATGGGCCAACTCGGGATCACGACAGCCACAGCGATCAGCAATGTTGCCAGCAACACGATCGCAACGGCGGTCCAGGCCGCCGTGCTCTGGCCGTCCCGGTGCTCTGCCATGGTTTTCTCCTCAAACGGCGCTCAGTGATTTCAGTGAGTGTGTCTGCGCATCGTGCTGCTCTTGCGGCCTCGAGGTCATCCTGTCAGCGCGGGCCGGCATCAGGAACCCCAGAAGGCTCTGTACTCTCGCCCAGTTCTGGGGCTGAGCCCGCCGGCAGGCTCAGTCTTCGGCCGTGGGATCCTCGCCACGGGAGAGCTGGTCCCATGCCGACGCGTGTCCGGCCGCCGGCCCGCCGGCGTCATACCTGCTGGAGAGTCCGTGCCAGCGTCGTCCACCGACCAACGCGCCCACGGCGCCGACCCCCATGACAAGCATTGCGGCAAGCGCAGCCCAGGCCCAGCTTCCAACCCGGCCGTGGGCGGCGAGCGTCCCGCCACGGCCGGTGCCGGCGGCTGCCAGCCTGCCCAGCGCGCCGCCGGGGTCGACCAGAACCGAGATGATCACAGTCGCGCCCAGGGCCGCGGCCATCAGCGCGCAGCAGGCAGCGACGACGCGCACCACGGCGCCGGACGTGGCTGCGGCCACAGCCGCGGCCATGCCCACCAGAGCGGCCGCCAGGGCACCCGGTGCGATGTCAGAGCCCCTGCCGTGCAGTGCGCTTGCGCCGAGCACGACATCGCCAGTCGAGCCCGTGACCCACTCCTGGGAACCACTGACGAGGATGATCGAGGCGGCCGCGAGCACGACCACGAGCACTGTGCGCTTGCTGGTCAGCGACTCGATCACGGCGACCGCAGCCCGGTCGCCGCTGCGACCGCTCGCAGCGCCGCAGCGGCCTTGTTGACGCTCTCCTCGAACTCGAGGCGAGGTACCGAGTCCGCGACGATTCCCCCGCCGGCTTGAACGTACGCTCGTCCGCCCTTGATCACCGCGGTACGGATCGCAATGGCCATGTCCAGGTCGCCGTGGAAGTCGAGATAGCCGACGACCCCGCCGTAGATGCCGCGACGGCTCGGCTCGAGCTCGTCGATCAGGGCCATGGCGCGCGGTTTGGGCGCCCCCGAGAGCGTGCCGGCCGGGAAGGTTGCCGTGAGCACGTCATACGCGCTCTTCTCGGGCCGGATGTCGCCGACGACCGTTGACTCCAGATGCATGATGTGGCTGTATCGCCGGATGGTCATGAACTCCACCACGTCCACGGTGCCCGCATGACACACGCGCTGAAGGTCGTTTCGCGACAGGTCGACGAGCATGACGTGCTCGGAACGCTCCTTGGCGTCGACCAGCAGGTCCTCGCCGTTGGCGACGTCCGCCTCGGGCGTGGCACCTCGTGGCCTCGAGCCTGCAATCGGATGGGTGATTGCCCGCCGGCCGCTCACCTTGACAAGTGCTTCGGGACTCGAACCCACGACGTCGTATGCCGTGCCGTCGGGTGCCGGGAGCCGCAGGAGATACATGTATGGGCTGGGGTTCGACGCGCGAAGGACGCGATAGACATCGAGCGCGTCGGCTGGGCAGTCCATCGCGAACCGTTGCGAGAGCACGACCTGGAAGACCTCGCCATCACGAATGGCCTCCTTGCCGGCCTCGACCATGGCGCAGAACTGCTCAGGGGTGTGGTTGCTGGACGCCTGCGGCGCGGTCTGTTCGATGACCGCCACGGTGCTGGGAGCCGCAGCGGCCAGGTCGGCGGTCATCCGGTCCAGCCGGCTGACCGCGTCGGTCCAGGCGCTCTCCACCCGCTCGTCGGTCGCGTCGTAGTTGACCGCGTTCGCGACCAGCAGCAGTGAGCCGTCAGCGTGGTCCAGGACGGCGAGGTCGGTGGCCAGCATCATGGCGAGCTCGGGCAGGTGCAGCTCGTCCGGTGCCGTGTCGGGGACGCGCTCCCAGCGACGCACGGCGTCATAGGTAATGGCCCCGACCATGCCACCGGTCAATGGTGGCAGACCTGGGATCGGGTCGGTCGCGAGCGCAGAAACGGTGTCGCGTAACGCTTCCAGCGGGTTGCCGCCGGTGGGGACTCCAACCGGAGGGTCGCCGATCCAGTATGTGAGGCCGTCTTTCTCGGTCAGCACGGCACCGCATGCGGCACCCACGATGGAGTAGCGCGACCACACTCCCCCATGCTCGGCAGACTCCAGCAGGAAGGTGCCCGGTGCGTTCTTGGCGAGCTTGCGGTAGACGCCCACCGGCGTCTCGGCATCGGCGAGCAGCCTGCGCACCACCGGGATGACCCGCCGGGTGCGGGCCAGATCAGAGAACGTGTCGAGCGAAGGCCACGTCACGCCATAAGCGAGGCTGGGGCTGTGGCCGTCCGCGTCTGGGAGCTGGGCGGGCTCACTCATCCGGGGTCTGCTCACTTTCTGAATGTCCCTCAGCTGTGGAATGTCCCTCGACTGCGCTCAGATCGTGACCATCGAAGCAGGTGCGAGCGCCGGTATGGCAGGCCGCGCCGATCTGGTCGACGCGGATGAGCAGCGCGTCACCGTCACAGTCCAGCGCGACGGTCTTGACATACTGCGCGTGGCCCGACGTGTCGCCCTTGCGCCAGTACTCGCCGCGGCTGCGGGACCAGTAAGTCACCCGTCCCGACGTCAGCGTGCGATGAAGCGCCTCATCGTCCATCCAACCGACCATGAGCACCTCACCGCTGTCGTGCTGCTGAACGACAGCACACACGAGGCCGTCTGCGTTGCGTTTCAGGCGCGCGGCGACCTCGGAGGGGAGGGCGGACTGCGGGGATGTCGGGGTCACCTTGGTCATTCTGCCGTGCGAACCCCTGGGCGGACCCAGCAGATCCGCCAGTGTTGGATACAGGAGTGCTGACAATTGACCTCGACGTCGTCCGGCTGACCCTCCACGTGCTCGCCGCAACCGTCTGGGTAGGCGGCCAGATCGTCCTTCTGGCGCTCATGGGACCGCTGCGCGGCAGCGCTCCGGCGGCGATCGCCCCGGCCGCACGCACCTTCGCCCGGGTCGCCTGGCCGGCGTTCGCAGTGCTCATCGCGACCGGCGTCTGGCTGCTCGCCGGAGCCGGCAAGCAGAGCGATGCCTACCGGACCACGCTGATGGTCAAGATGGTGTTCGTCGTCCTGTCCGGGGTCGGTGCCGCGCTGCACACCTTCGTCAAGAACCCTTCCCTGAAAAGTATCTGGGCCACCGTCGGGCTGGTCAGCGGACTGTGCGCAGTGATGCTCGGCGTCTCGATCGTCGAAGCCGGCTGAGATCCTCAAGGAGTAGTCCAGCGGCGGCACCCCAGGACCGCAATGTCAGGATGGTTACATGACTCGGTTCGCCAGCATTGAGCGCCAGGGCCTGTGTGACACCTTCGAGCGCGTTGGTCCTGACGCGCCGACGTTGTGCTCGCCGTGGCTGACCCGTGATCTCGCCGCACACCTTGTCGTGCGCGAGCGGCGGCCCGATGTCGCCGGGGCCATCTGGCTGCCCGCACTGACCGGTCGCCTGGAGAGGGTGCAGAACGGGTATGCGGCGTGGGACTGGCCAAGGCTGATCAACGAGGTCCGCACCGGTCCCCCGGCCTGGTCACCGACGTCGCTGGGGCCGGTTGACGAAGCCATCAACACCGCCGAGTTCTTCGTCCACCATGAGGACGTGCTTCGCGGCGGCCCGAGCTGGAGTGCCCGTGAACTGCCTTGCGATCTCGAGTCGGCGCTGTGGGGCATCGTCTCCAAGGTCGCCCGGCTGCAGCTCGCCCGCTCCCGGGTGGGTGTCGTGCTGGTTGCCCCCTCGTATGGCGAACGCCAGGTCCACGGGCAGACCGATCTCGGTACCGTCGTGATCACCGGAACACCCGGCGAGCTGCTTCTCTACTCGTTCGGACGGCGGAGCTCGGCCCTGGTCGACGTATCCGGCTCCGAGGAAGCCCTCACCGCCATCTGACCCGCAAGACCCTCGGCAGTATGGGCGAAGACCACTCTCAGCGAACGGGCAACCCGTGACTGCGCAGGGCGTCCTTCACCTGACCGATGGTGAGCTCACCGAAGTGGAAGACGCTGGCCGCAAGCACCGCGTCGGCCCCGGCCTCGACGGCGGGCGCAAAGTCGCCGGCAGCGCCCGCTCCGCCGCTGGCGATCAAGGGCACGCTGACCTCCCGCCGGACCGCCTCGATCAGGGCCAGGTCGAAACCATCTCTGGTGCCGTCGGCGTCCATCGAGTTGAGCAGGATCTCCCCCGCGCCCAGCTCGGCCGCCCGAACGCACCACGCGATCGCGTCAAGGCCGGTCCCCCGACGGCCGCCGTGGGTGGTCACCTCGAACTCGCTGGTGGCCGAACCCGAGACATCGCGTCGACGCCGGACATCAGCCGACAGCATGAGGACCTGGGAACCGAAACGATCCGCGATATCCGCAATCAGGCCGGGGCGGGATATCGCTGCGGTGTTGACTCCCACCTTGTCGGCCCCGGCGCGGAGCAGACGATCCACGTCCTCAACCTCGCGCACGCCCCCGCCGACGGTCAACGGGATGAAGACTTCCTCGGCGGTCCGGCGAACCACCTCGTAGGTCGTCTGCCGGTTGCCGCTGCTGGCGGTGACGTCAAGGAAGGTCAGCTCGTCAGCACCCTGCTCGTCATAACGTTTGGCCAGCTCGACGGGATCGCCGGCATCACGCAGGTTCTCGAAGTTGACCCCCTTGACCACTCGGCCGGCGTCAACATCAAGGCAGGGGATGACCCGTATCGCGACACTCACCCGGCGAGCCTACCGAGCGTTTACCGCGGGGTCTGGGCGCTCTAGGGTCCAGACATGCACATCACGGCGGCGGACGAGACGATAGCCGCGGCTCTGCTGATCATTGACAGAGCCCAAACGCGCTGCGGCACAACGAAAGTCGTCGCAGTGGACGGGCCCAGCGGTGCTGGCAAGACCGACTTCGCCGCTGCCCTGGCCGACCGCCTGCCGAGCGCGCAGCTCCTGCATATGGATGACCTGTACCCCGGCTGGGACGGCCTGGCGCAGGCCGTGGCCGACCTGCACGACCAGGTTCTGGCCCCGCTGGCGGCTGGGGAGCAGGCGGCATACCGGCGATGGGACTGGGAGCACGACCGGCATGCCGAGTGGCACAGCCTGCCTGCGACGGACCTCCTGCTCGTGGAAGGAGTGGGTTCGGGCTCGCGGCCGGGCTGGCAGCTCGAGTCGGCGCTCATCTGGCTCGAGGCGGACCGCGACGAACGCTTCCGGCGCGGAGTCGAGCGCGACGGCGAGTCGTATCTGCCGCACTGGCGGCGCTGGGCAGCCCGCGAAGAGCATCTTTTCGCGGTCGACGGGACGCGCAGCCGCGCAGACCTCATCATCGACACCTCGCCACGACCGATGGGCGGCCGATGATGAGCAGCGTGGAACGCATATCCGGCCAACCGGCCAACGACGAGACCAGCCTGCCGCCTGTCTGGCTCATGGCACTGGCGCTGGTCGCCGTCACTGCGAACCTGCGCGTTGCCATCGCCAGCGTCCCGCCCCTGGCCAGGACAATCGCCGATGACCTCGGCCTGTCCAGCGCGTGGATCGGCGCGCTCACCACCCTGCCGGTGCTCTGCATGGGGCTGCTGGCGCCTGCTGCCCAACGACTGGGCGCCCGTGTCGGGGCGGCCGCCTCGGTCCAGATCGCCGTCATCGCAGTATTCGCAGGGGTGTTGCTGCGCTGGTGGGGCGACCACCTGTGGGCGCTCTACGGCGGCACCTTCATAGCCGGCTTCGGCATCGCGGTGGCCGGCACACTGCTCCCCCGACTCGTCAAGTCAGTCTTCCCGCCCGAACGCACCGGGACCATCACGGGCCTGTACATGCTCGCGATGATGGGCGGGGCCGCGGCCGCCTCGGCACTGTCCGTCCCGCTCGCCTCCTGGCTCGGATCGTGGCAAGGTTCCCTCGCATCGTGGAGCATCCTGGCGGCGTTCGGTGCATTCGCCTGGGCGCCGGTCACCGTGCGCATCTCGAAGTACAAAGCTGCAAACCCTGTTCCCGGCACAGGTCATCGGCTCCCCTGGCGACACCCCACGGCGTGGCTCGTCGCGGCATACCTGGTCGTTCAGTCCTGGCAGTTCTTCTCCAGCCTGGCCTGGATCGCTCCGTCGTACGTCACCCGCGGCTGGGACCCCACCATGGCTGGCTACCTGCTGGCGGCGTTCAGTGGCGCACAGCTGATCTCGGGTCTTGTCGGGCCTGTGCTGACCGACAAGGTCCACGACCACCGAACTCTCCTGGTGCCCGCCGCCGCCTTGGCGCTCGTGGGCATGCTCGGCCTGCTCCTGGCACCCGAGACTGCGCCCTGGCTGTGGGTGTGTGTCCTCGGGCTCGGCCAGGGGGCGGGCTTCTCACTGGCACTCGTGCTGCTGGTGGACTACGCCGCAACCCCTGCCGGCAGTGGGCGACTGACCGCGATGGCCTTCTTCGTGAGCTACACGATCGCGTCCTTCGGGCCCACTGTCATGGGAGCCCTGAGAGATCTCACGGGCAGCTTCGCGGTGATCTGGCTGTTGATGGCACTGCTGATGCTGGTCCAGATAGCCCTGGCAACGCGAATGAAGCCGGGCCTGGCCAAGGTCCCATAGCAGCCTGCCGACAGCGGCTCTCAGCCCGTGGGACCCGGCCTGCTGTGGACCTGCACGAGCGCCGACAGTCGTGCTGCCTCGGCCTGACCAAAGGCACCATCAGCTTTCTGGATCGCCATGATTGCCACGGTATCCGTGTCATCCAGGTCGATGCTCACCCATGGGGCGCCGCCACCAAACTGAACGCGGATGATCTGCGCCCACTCAAGGGTGCGCGTGGTGATGAGGTTGCGGATCACCAGTCCCCGGGTCGACGGGACGGCCCGAATCGAGGCGAAGCGCCACAACGACGCCGCAACCGCGAGGCCGCAGCAGGTCAGCAGCAACCGGTCTGAGGTGCTCCACCCTCCGAGGCTCGGGTCAACCGACGGCATCGACAGCGCCCCGCCGGTGAAGATCACCACGGACAGCGCCGACATCGCCGCGGCAACTCCTCGCCCCCGACGCGGTCGGAACACGGCATACGGGTCCGGCTGACCGTGACCGTCAGCGGACCTGCCGGACATCAGAGACGGCAGGCGGAGATGTCGGTGACCAGAATCGCTCGTGCGCCGAGGTCGTAGAGGTCGTCCATCAGCTGGTTCGTGCGGCTGCGGGGCACCATCGCCCGCACTGCCGCATACCCCCTGTCGTGCAGCGGTGACACGGTCGGTGACTCCAGGCCAGGGGTGAGGGCGCAGGCCTGCTCCACCAGCTCCACCCGTATGTCGTAGTCCATCATCACGTAGCTGTGCGCGGTGATCACCCCCTGAAGACGGCGTGCCAGGACGTCGAGAGCGTCCTGGCGCCGGCTGTCGGCCCGCTGGATCAGGACCGCTTCGCTGAGCAGGATCGGGTCACCGAAGACCTCCAGTCCTTGCTGACGCATGGTGGAGCCGGTCTCGACAACATCGGCGATGACGTCCGCCACACCCAGCGTGATGGCGGTCTCGACGGCACCGTCGAGCCGAACAACGTCAGCGCTGACACCATGGGTGGCCAGATGGGCCGACACCAGTCCGGCGTAGCTTGTGGCGACCCGTTTGCCGTCAATGTCCTTGACGCTCGCGGCGATCCCGGGTCGTGCGGCAAAACGGAACGTCGAGGCGGCGAACCCCAAGGCCATCGACTCGACCGCCGCGGCGCCGGAGTCCAACAGGAGGTCACGACCGGTGATACCGCCGTCGAGGCTGCCCGAGCCGACGTAGACCGCGATGTCGCGTGGCCGCAGGAAGAAGAACTCGATGTCGTGGTCGACGTCGCTCAGCACAAGCTCTTTGGGATCGCGGCGACCCCGATACCCCGCCTCCCGAAGCATCTCGGCGGCGGCCAGGGACAGAGAACCCTTGTTGGGAACGGCAATTCGTAACATCTGATGAGGTCCTTGCGTTGAGGACGGGAGGTCGGGTCAGAGGTGGGCGTAGACGTCGTCGAGCGAGATGTCAGCAGCGAGCATCATCACCTGCAGGTGATAGAGCAGCTGGCTGATCTCCTCTGCTGTGCGCGCCCTGCCCTCATACTCGGCAGCCATCCACACCTCGGCGGCCTCTTCGACGATCTTCTTACCAATGGCATGGACCCCCGCGTCCAGCTCGACGACGGTTCCCGACCCTTGCGGGCGCGTGGCGGCCTTCTCGGTCAACTCGGCATACAACTGGTCAAAGGTCTTCACAAAGGTCAAGGTTACGGGGCGCGCGGGCTCGCACACGTCACCGTCCGCCCCACGGGCCGCTGAAGCGTCCTGCGGCTGACGATTCCCGCCTGGGAGCTGACTCGGATGACCTGGAGCTGATCGAGTTCGCGCGCACGATCATCGAAATGAGCACCTACGGTGAGGATGGGTGTCCGCACGATGGGGGCTGTAGTGCGGGCAGCAGACGAGAAGATGGCGGCGGTGTCAACATCTTCCACCTCACTGGTGGGCCAGGTGCCGAGCTGGTGGCCCGTGGACACGCCCGGGCCTGCAGCGTCAGGGAGCTGTCGGCGATCGTCGCCCTGGGCCACGGGCGCCGGCCGGTTCATGGGGTGGGGACCGCCAGGTGCGCTCTGACCACCACCTGAACATCGCAGTCGTTCTGCCCACCACCGACGGCGCCGGTAGCCTGGCCGCTCGAACCCTCATGCCCTTGGCAGGGACGTGGACCACTGACGGCGGCACTCGGTGGTTTGAACCTGTCATCTTGCGACAGCGGACCGGACGCCCCGACATGCTGGCTGGTTTGGCGTCGCCAGAACACCCGCACCGTCCCCAGGTCTGTGTCTTCTGGTCTACGCCTGAAGGTCGCGCAGGGCGATCACCGTCGCTACCGCTGCGGTAGCGGCCTCGTGGCCCTTGTCCTCCCTGGAGCCCTCGAGCCCCGCGCGGTCAAGCGCCTGCTGCTCGTCGTCACAGGTGAGGACGCCGAAACCGACCGGTACGCCAGTCCGGACGCTGACATCAGTTAGACCCATCGTGGCCGCCTGGCAGATGTAGTCGAAATGTGGCGTGCCGCCCCTGATCACGACGCCAAGAGCGACCAGTGCGTCATGGGAAGCCGCCAGGGCGGAGCAGGCAACGGGTAGCTCAAAGGCTCCCGGCACCCGGACCAGCTCGACCGACCCAACTCCGGCGTCGGCCAGACCCCGACGAGCACCGTCGATCAGCCCGTCCATCACGGTGAGGTGCCAGGAGGCTGCAACGATGGCGACCCTGAGACCTTGGCCTTCGACGTAGAGCGCGGGCGATCCCTGTCTCACGCGGATGCTCCCTTGTCATGTTCGCTGAGAATCAGGTCGTGACCCATCCGGTCACGCTTGGTCCGAAGGTAGGCCGCGTTATGTGCGCCCGGCACCATGCTCAGCCGTTCGACGGCCACCACCTTGATGCCATAGTCGCGCATCGCGTTGACCTTCATCGGGTTGTTCGTCAACAGCCGCACCGACACGACGTCGAGATCGGCCAGGATTGCTGCGCCGGCTGCGTACTCACGCGAGTCGATCGGCAGGCCCAGCTCGGTCTGCGCATCGACGGTGTCAAAACCGTTGTCCTGCAACGCATAGGCCTGCAGCTTGCTGAGCAGGCCCACACCTCGTCCCTCGTGACCGCGCAGATAGACCACGACGCCGCCCTCCGCGGCAACCCGCTCCAGCGAGCGCTCCAGCTGCCCGCCACAGTCACAACGCAGCGAGCCGAACACATCTCCGGTCAGACACTCAGAATGCAGGCGTGCCAACGGCGCATGCCCCGATAGTCCCTTGGGGCTGATCAGAGCCAGGTGCTCGTCGCCGGTCAGCCGGTCACGATAACCGAGCACGCGGAACAGCCCTTGCCCGGTCGGCAGGAGGGTCTCGGCAAGGCGCTCGACGCGATCGTTGAGCTGGCGCCAGGCGATCAGCGCCGCAATGGTGATGACCGGCAAGCGGTTCTCGGCGCCCAGCGCCAGGACGGCCGGCAGGCGCATCATGGAGCCGTCGTCATGGACGAGCTCGCCGATCGCGCCGACCGGCGCCAGACCGGCCAGGCGGCACAGGTCCACTGCCGCCTCGGTGTGCCCGCCGCGAACCAGGACCCCGCCGTTCCTGGCACGAAGAGGGACGACGTGCCCCGGCCGGTTGAAGTCCGAGGGGATCGAACCCTCTTGTGCGAGGGTGCGGATCGTGTGAGCGCGATCCGCTGCGCTGATGCCCGTGGTGACACCGTGGGCCGCGTCCACCGTCACCGTGTAGGCGGTCAGACGAGGGTCGCGGTTGTCCGCCACCATCAGCGGCAGCCCCAGGCGATCCGCGCGGGTCTCGGACATTGGGGCGCAGATGTAGCCGGACGTGTGGCGGATGGTCCAGGCCATCCACTGGGTCGTGGCGGTCGCCGCAGCCAGGATGACGTCGCCCTCGTTCTCACGGTCCTCGTCATCGGTCACCAGAACCGGCAGGCCGGCCCGCAGCGCCTCGAAGGCCTCTTCGATCGTTGAAAGCCGTGGTCTCATGCCCGTACCTCACTCAGTTCGCGGTTGGGCGACTCGATCCGCGAGGCCTTGAGCCAGACGAAGAAGCCATAGACGACAAGCCCGCCGTAGATGGCGAACAAGAAAGCGGTCGGGTAGAAGTGCGAATGGATCAGCAACGGAACGCCGACCAGGTCGACGGCGATCCACGCGAGCCAGAAGTCGGTCCAGCCCCGGGCCATCGCATATGTCGCGACCATCGAGCCGATGAAGATCCAGGCGTCGCACCAGTAGTACCAACGGGGGGCGGGCCAGCCGGCGCCGATCTGCGAGAAGACCCACTGCGTGACGGCAACACCGCCGAGCCAGACCGCGACGTACTGAAGCCTTTCTGTGGCGGTGGCCCAACGCGGAGTGATCGCGGGGGCATCGGCCGCGCGCTGCGCACGGATCCGGCTCCACCGCCACCAGCCATAGACGCTGGTGATGACGAAGAAGACCTGCCGCCCGGCCTGGCCATACATTGTCTGGTGCTGGGGAGTCACGAAAGCCACCCCGAAGAAGACGGTGAACAACAACACGTTGCCGAAGATCCCGACCGGCCACGCCCAGACCCGTCGCTTGAGTCCCCCAAACGCTGAGGCGAACCCGAAGCCGTTCCCGACGATCTCGCGCCACAGGATCGGCTGGCCGAAAATGCTCAGCTGGGCGTCAAACACGCGCTCGATGATGCTCATACAGTGGACTCCGCGTTCGTGGTGGGATGGGTGAGCAGTCGTTCGACGTACTTGGCGATCAC
>Ga0208079_1001213_pt1 | contig 13701 bp, 13 predicted proteins | sample NGESurdeep092012_5_FD_184474 | JGI IMG/M metagenome (GOLD analysis project Ga0208079, IMG submission 184474) | Arctic peat soil microbial communities from Barrow, Alaska - NGEE Surface sample 210-2 deep-092012 (SPAdes) | ecosystem: Environmental > Terrestrial > Soil > Wetlands > Peat ... | reverse complement strand
GTTGTTCCTGACCCTACGGTGCTCGGATGACGTGGCTGGTCACCGGCGGGGCGGGGTACATCGGGTCGCACGTGGTCTGCCGGTGAGCAGCTCGGGCCGGTCTTGCAGGGCCCAGGCTAATTGGCGACGCTGACCTGCGCGGGAGGTAGCGGCATGCACCGCGTCGGTCACCGTCACGGTGGTAAGCGTGGGGTCGAGGGCGGTGAGCATCTTCAGCGGGATCTGCAGCGGGTCGTCGTCGGGTGGACAGGTGTGACCGCGGGGCCGCCCCGCAAGGTCGCGGGCGGGCGGGAGCGATGTTGCTCACCAGGCCTGCGACCACTGCAGAGTCCAGGGCTGGCTCGACGCATGTGATCAGCTCGACGACAACGCGGAGCGGGTCGGTAAGAACATCGGCTGCCGGCGGCGGGAGCCTCAACGCTGGTCCGCAGGCATCCAAGGTGAGTCAGGCCGAACCCTTGACACGCCTTGAACCAACGGGCAAGATGTTTACGTAAACATCATGCCTCGTCGATGTGCGATGTTTGCGCAACCACCCGAAAGGCGAGACGCCGTCCTGGCGGCTCTCTGGGGCTGGCAAGGGTCAATGAGGCCCTCGCGTCACGACGGAACCAAGGACGCACTATGACGACACCGATCACCTCGCCCGCCGACCGACCGCGGGCCGCTCGAGGCGAAGGCAGCGTTTCGGTCATCATCGGCCCTGCTCCAATTCGACGTGTTGCCTGGTGACGTAGCCGGGCCAGTGGAGCCCTGCTGATGTTGACGTGACAATCTTCAATCGATCTGGAAAGCAGATATGACAACGACGTCCTTACCTAGGACCGCGCGCACGGCCACCCGTCGCCGACGCGACTGGCGCGGATGGGGTTTCGTGGCTCCGTTCATGGCCGTCTTCGTGGCGATGATCATCGCTCCGGTCTTTTATGCCCTCTACCTGAGCTTCTTCCGCCAGCAACTCATCGGCGGCAACATATTCGCCGGCTTCAGCAACTACCTCGACGTCTTCCAGGACGCGAAGTTCTGGGAGTCCTTCGGCCGGGTCGCCCTCTTCATGGTCGTCCAGGTGCCGATCATGCTCGCGCTCTCGATGATCGCCGCACTCGCCCTGGACAGCGCTCGTCTGCAAGGCGCACGTTTCTTCCGGATCGCGATCTTCCTGCCCTACGCCGTGCCGGGCGTAGTCGCGGCGCTGATCTGGGATTCATTTACGGCGCCCAGTTCGGCCTGACCGGGAGCATCAACAGTTTTCTGGGCGCGCATTTTAGTCTTCTGGGCGCTCATTTTCTCCAGCCGTTCAGCGCGTCGTGGGTGCTGCCGTCGATCGGCAACATCGTGACGTGGGAGTACATGGGCTACAACATGCTCATCTTCTACGCAGCCTTGAAGGTCGTCTCCAGCGAGCTCTACGAGGCCGCCGAGATCGATGGCGCAGGACCACTGCGAACGGTCTTCAGCATCAAGATCCCGGCACTGCGAGGCGCGATCGTCATCGCGACAGTCTTCTCGATCATCGGCAGCATCCAGCTCTTCAATGAGCCCAACCTGCTGAAGACGCTGGCACCGAACGTGATCTCCAGCTACTTCACCCCGAACATGTACGCCTACAACCTCTCGTTCGCGGGGCAGCAGTTCAACTACGCCGCAACGGTCGCCATCGTCATGGGCGTCATCACGGCCGTGATCGCTTACATCGTGCAGGCTCGCGGTTCAAGACAAGGGGACTTCTGATGACGACGATCGACCGCGCCAGAGGCCAGAGGGTCGCCCCCGCTCCTCGCGCCAAGGCCCATCGCCGCGGAAGGAGGCAACGCAAGTCGGTTGTACTGACCATCGTGATGGTCATCTTCTCGATCTACTCGGCGGTGCCCCTGCTGTGGCTGATCATCAATGCCACCAAAAACCAGGCGAGCCTGTTCTAGTCGTTCGGCCTCTGGTTCGGCAACGGATTCGACCTCTTCGGCAACATCGCCCAGACCTTCACCTACAACAACGACATCTTCCTGCACTGGTTCGCGAACACGCTGTTGTACGTGGTCGTAGGCGGAGGCGGCGCGACGATTCTTGCGACGCTGGGAGGATACGGGCTCGCGAAGTACCGATTCCCCGGTCGCCGCGCCGTCTTTGCGGTTGTGCTCGGCGCCGTCGCGATCCCGGGGACAGCCCTGGCGGTCCCCACATTTCTTCTGTTCAGCCAGATCGGCCTCACGAACACGCCGTGGGCGGTCATCTTGCCCTCCCTCATTAGCCCGTTCGGGCTCTATCTGGTGTGGACGTTTGCAACGGACGCCGTTCCGACGGAACTCTTGGAGGCCGCGCGGCTGGATGGCGCTGGTGAGTTCCGCATCTTTTTCACCATCGCGCTCCCGCTGCTGGCACCCGGCATCGTCACCGTTCTCCTGTTCGCAATCGTCGCCACCTGGAACAACTATTTCCTGCCTCTGATCATGCTCAGCGACCCCACCTGGTACCCGCTCACAGTTGGGTTGAGCCAGTGGAGCGCCCAAGCCACCGGAGTGGGCGCCCAGCCGATCTTCAACCTTGTGATCACGGGATCTCTCCTGACCATCGTGCCGATCGTGATCGCATTCCTCTTCCTGCAGCGCTACTGGCAGTCCGGCCTCGCTGCCGGAAGCGTGAAGCAGTAACCGAAACTCCATCCACTGCACCACCAATCCGAATGAAGTGAAGGGAAACACAATGAAGCGCATCACACGCTCCAGCACGACCCGCGGCGTCGTTACGGCGATGGCCGTGGGCGCGCTGGTCGCCGCGACTCTGGTCGGATGCTCGAGCGCCGGGAGCACCGCCTCCGGGTCGAGCGGCGGCGCCGCCGCCGTCGCCGCCCTCGCGAAGGGCGGAACAATCACCTACTGGACCTGGACCCCCGCGGCCCAGGCGCAGGTGGCTGCTTTCGAGAAGGCCTACCCGAAGGTGAAGGTCAACCTCGTCAACGCAGGAACGAACACCACGGAGTACACCAAGCTGCAGAACACCATCAAGGCAGGCTCAGGAGCGCCCGACGTCGCTCAGATCGAATACGGTGTGCTGCCACAGTTCGCTCTGAGCAAATCGCTCGTCGATCTCAAAACATTCGGATTCGACTCGCTCAAGGCCGACTACGCCACCGGACCTTGGGGCGACGTGAACATCGCCAGCGGCCTCTGGGCCCTGCCGCAGGACTCCGGTCCCATGGCGATGTTCTACAACAAGAAGGTCTTCGACACGAACCACATCGCTGTGCCGACCACCTGGGACCAGTACGTGGCTGCAGCGCATCAGCTGCACGCCGCCAACCCGAACGCCTACATCACCAGTGACGCCGGCGACCCCGGTTTTGCGACGAGCATGATCTGGCAGGCCGGCGGCCAGCCGTTCACGGTGAATGGCAGCAAAATCAGCATCAACGTGCAGGACCCGGGCACCATGAAGTACACCGCCGAATGGAACAAGCTGGTCGAGGGCAAGCTTCTGTCCACCGTTCCGGGCTGGAGCAACGACTGGTTCAAGGCTCTCGGCAACGGTTCGATCGCCACGCTTCTCTCCGGTGCGTGGATGCCCGGAGTTCTCGAGGCGTCCGTCAAGGACGCTTCGGGTGACTGGCGCGTCGCTCCTATGCCGACATACAACGGAACCCCCGTCAACGCCGAGAACGGCGGAAGCTCGGAAGCCGTGATCAAGCAGAGCAAGAACCAGGCCCTCGCAGCAGGATTCGTGCGCTGGCTGGACCACGACCCGAACAGCGTCTCGATCTTCACCAAGGCCGGTGGCGGATTCCCGTCGACCACGGCTGATCTGACATCCCAGGCGTTCCTGGACACCGCGCCGGCGTACTTCGGCGGTCAGAAGATCAACCAGGTGCTGGCCGAGGGTGCCAAGAACGTCCTGAGCGGCTTCAACCTCCTGCCGTACGAGGTCTACGCGAACAGCATCTTCAGTGACACCGTGGGCAAATCATACGCGGGCAACAGCGATCTGAACCCCGGCCTGCAGGCATGGCAGCAGCAGCTGGTCACCTACGGCAACCAGCAGGGGTTCACGGTCACCGGCAAGTGACGCGAACCGCCGGTGAGGTCGGCACCGACCTCACCAAGCACGGCAGCGACGCGTAGCACCACCCGGTGTGGCCGGCCGTACATTTGGCCGGCCACACCCGTGCAGACATCCCTCATCCCTCAGGAGTATTCGCTGTGACCACCTTCGGCATCGTGGACGACGACTTCGTCTTGGACGGGCACCCGTACCGCATCCTCTCGGGTGCGATCCATTATTTCCGCGTGCATCCAGAGCAGTGGGCCGACCGCATCCACAAAGCCAAGCTGATGGGCCTGAACACGATCGAGACCTACGTGCCCTGGAACCTCCACGAACCCAGGCCCGGCCACTGGGTCGGCGCCGGGCAGGTCGATCTCGAACGGTTTCTGGATGCGGTCTCAGACGAGGGGATGCATGCGATCGTCAGACCCGGTCCTTACATCTGCGCGGAATGGAAAAACGGCGGCCTGCCTGCCTGGCTCTTCAAGAGCCCCGATGTCGGCGTCAGGCGCAACGAGCCGTACTTCATGGCCGCCGTGGAGGGCTATCTCAATCAAGTTCTGACGATCGTCAAACCCCGCCAGATCACCGAAGGCGGTTCGGTCATCCTAGTGCAGATCGAGAACGAATACGGGGCATACGGCGACGACAAGACCTACCTCCAGCGCCTCGTCGACATCACCAGAGGCGCTGGCATCAGTGTCCCACTCACCACGGTCGATCAGCCCCGCGCCGACATGCTGGAGAACGGGTCGCTCCCCAGCCTGCTGAAGACGGCGTCGTTCGGATCCCGATCCGTCGAACGTCTTGCCACCCTCCGAAGCCACCAAGCCACGGGCCCACTGATGTGCTCCGAGTTCTGGGACGGCTGGTTCGACAGCTGGGGCGGCCATCATCACATCACCGACGTGGGACAGTCAGCGGCCGACCTGGATGCGCTGCTCGCCACCGGCGCTTCGGTCAATCTCTACATGTTCCACGGCGGCACGAACTTCGGTTTCACCAATGGTGCCAACGACAAAGGCGTCTACGAACCGATCATCACCAGTTACGACTACGACGCCCCTCTCGACGAAGCGGGCAATCCGACAGCCAAGTACTGGGCGTTCCGCGCCGTGCTTGGAAAGTACACCGCGATCCCAGAAGAGAAGCCGGCCGAGGCGCGACCTGCGCCAGAAATCACCGCGCAACTGACAGCTGCCGTCGCCCTGAACGAGGTGGAAGAGCAGTTGGGCTCGTGGAGCTGGTCGGACGACCTACCGACGCTGGACGCACTCGACCACGACGGAGCGCTGGCCGTCTACGCGGCCGAGATCGATACCCTAGCCCCCGCCGTGCTCGAGTTCGCGGAAGTCCGCGATCGCGCCCAGGTGTTCCTCAACGGTTCGAAGATCGGAGTGCTCTCGCGCGACCAGCACGAGAAGGCGATCATCCTGCCCCCCGGACGCGGGACCGTCAGCCTTCTCGTCGAGGACCTCGGTCGGGTCGACTACGGTCCTCGGATCGGTGAACCCAAGGGACTGATGGGACCTGCCCGGCTCTCCGGTCGCGAAGTGAACCGCTGGGGAGTCCTCCCTCTCGACCTCTCTCGTTTCGACGTCATCACAGCCGCCCTCGACTCAGCAGCCGCGCGCCCGAGAACCCCTCCCGGTCCGATGTTCGCGCGCGGTGAATTCCACCTGGACGAACCGGCCGACCTCTACCTGGACACGTCCAGCTGGGGCAAAGGCGTCGCGTGGATCAACGGTTTCAACCTCGGCCGGTACTGGTCCCGTGGACCACAACGCACGCTGTACGTGCCTCGAACGGTTGTGCACCCCGGCATCAACGTCGTCACCATCCTCGAGCTCGAAGCCGCCCGCCCGACCGCGATGTCGTTCGTCGCGACTCCGTTCCTCTTGCACTGCGAAGAGTAGAGCCCGCGGAGGGAGCCGCCTACGTCTGGACGTCGCCTGTGTCCCCTCCGCCTTCGGCCGGGTTCATCAATATCCAGAGAAGAGCAAGAATGCACGCCTCCGTCGCCCTCGATCGCGCTGCGGTGGTCGCCCCGGTCAATCGTCGCCTGTTCGGCTCTTTTGTCGAACATCTCGGCCGGTGCGTCTACGACGGGATCTACGAGCCCAGTCACCCGACCGCCGATCAGGACGGCTTCCGCCGGGATGTTGTCGACCTGGTGCGCGAACTGGGGTCGAGCACCATTCGCTATCCGGGCGGCAACTTCGTTTCCGGCTACAAATGGGAGGACGGGATCGGCCCGCGGGAGAACCGGCCGGTGCGCCGCGATCTCGCTTGGCACTCTCTGGAATCGAATCAGGTCGGCGTCGACGAGTTCGCGCGCTGGTGCAAGCTCACCGGCTCCGAGCTGATGATGGCCGTGAACCTGGGAACGCGGGGCATCGCCGAGGTGCTGGACCTGCTGGAGTACACGAACCATCCCTGCGGCACGGCGCTCAGCGACCTGCGCGTCGCGAATGGCGCGCCCGAACCGTATGACATCCGGATGTGGTGTCTCGGCAATGAGATGGACGGACCGTGGCAGCTTGGCCACATGAGTGCGGAGGACTATGGCAAGCTGGCGTCGCGAACGGCTGCCGTGATGAAAACGGTGGACGAGACCCTCGAACTCGTCGTCTGCGGGTCGTCGGGCTCAGGTATGCCGACATTCGGCGAATGGGAGCGGGTGGTTCTGGAGCAGAGCTACGAGCACGTCGACTTCGTGAGTTGCCACGCCTACTACCAGGAGCGCAACGGCGACTTGGGATCATACTTGGCTTCCTCGCTGGATATGCAGTACTTCATCGAGACTGTCGTGGCTACGGCCGACCATGTAAAGCACAAGCTTCGAAGCAACAAGACGATCAACCTCTCCTTCGACGAGTGGAACATCTGGTACCTCGACGAGCACCGCGACTCCGACGAGGTCAACGACGAGTGGCGGTTCGCGCCACGCCAACTCGAAGACGCCTATTCGGTGGCGGATGCGGTGGTGCTCGGCAATCTACTCATCACCCTCCTGAAGAACAGCGACCGCGTGACCTCGGCGAGTCTCGCCCAGCTGGTGAACGTCATCGCACCGATCATGACCGAGCCCGGTGGTGAGGCCTGGCGTCAGACCACGTTCTTCCCGTTCTCCGTGACCAGCCGGCTGGCGGAAGGCGTGGTGGTCCGCCCAGTGATCGCGTGCGGGAGCTAGGAGACCGAGGTGCACGGAACGGCCGATCTGATCGACTCGGTCGCCACGTTCGACGAGGAGTCGGGGCGCAGCGCGGTGTTCCTGGTGAATCGCAGCCAGTCCAAAGCACTCACCGTGACGGTGGATGCGCGCGGCTTCGGAGCAGCCCGGCTGACTGAAGCTGTGTCGCTGCACGATGACGACGTCTATGCCAAGAACACGCTGCAGCATCCGGACCGGGTGGGGTTGAAACACACCGAGTCCGTGGTGCTCGAGGAGGGTATCCTCACGGTGACATTGCCAGCCGTCTCGTGGACAGCAATCGCGCTCAGCCAGCGACGTTGACACGCCAGCGTCGTCCCTCCGTCACAAAAGATAGTGCCACGTGGTGCTGCACCACGAATTTACGTCCGAGTGTGATCGCTCGACGTAGATGGCTAACAGGCTCCGATGCCGGTGCAAGTGAGCAAGAGGAGAAATGCCGAACCAGGTAATATGATTGCGCAATCATCGAGTGATGGTCCATAATTACACTGCAAGCGGTTTTTCGTCAAGTACCACCGAGTAGAGAGGTTGTGGTGGGGGGTATGAGCAGCAGTGCTGTCCCTGGCGTGGACAGGAGGCGTTTGGCTCGCAATGAGGGTCGCCGGGCGTCGATGGTCGACGTCGCTAGGCTGGCCGGGGTGTCCGCCCAGACCGTGTCGCGGGTCTCCAGCGGTTATCCCGGGGTGCTGGACGAGACCCGCCAGCTGGTGCTTGCGGCAATGAGCGAGCTGGGCTACCGACCGAACAGCGCCGCACGTGCGCTCAAGAGCGGCCGGTTCGGTACCATCGGCGTGATCATGTTTACGCTGTCCACGACGGGCAACATGCGCACGCTCGAGGCCATCGCCACAGCGGCGTTGGCTGAGGGCCAGGCCATCATGCTGTTGCCACCCGTTACCGCTGCGGCGGAGGGACGGGCCCCTGGTGCATTCTCCAGGCTCCGGGAGGAAGCAGTGGATGGCGTCATCATCGTGATGGAAAAGCACCAGATGCCGATGGCGGACATCTCCGTACCACCAGGGGTACCGATCGTTGTAGCCGACTCAGACGCCGGGGACGAGTACTCCGTGGTGGACACCGACCAGGCTGCCGGTGCAGCAAGCGCCGTTCGTCACCTGCTCGACCTCGGCCACCGAAATGTGTGGCACATCGCAGGCCCACTCGAGTCGTTCGCCGCCCAGCGCCGGGTCGACGCGTGGGAAGGGGTTCTGCGGGAGTCCGGCATCACGCCCCCGCCCGTGCTTCGCGGCGACTGGACTGCGGAGTCCGGGTACCGGGCCGGCCTGCAGCTGGCCACCGAAGATGGGTGCACAGCGATCTTCTCGGCCAACGACCACATGGCACTCGGCGTCCTGCGGGCACTGAGTGACAAGGGCCGGCGCGTTCCCCAGGACATCAGCATCGTCGGATTCGATGACGTGCCGGAGTCCTCATCCTTCCTGCCACCATTGACAACGGTGCACCAGGACTTCGCCGAGGTGGGACGCCGATGCGTCGAAGGGGTCCTGCGCCAAATACGCAGCGGATCGTCCGAGCGAGGAACTCTCCTGGTCCCCACCCGACTCATCGTGCGTGAGAGCACGAGCGCGCCCATCGAGCCACCCTCGGTGGGTCAGGTTGTTCCTGACCCTACGGTGCTCGGATGACGTGGCTGGTCACCGGCGGGGCGGGGTACATCGGGTCGCACGTGGTCCGGGCATTCAGCCACGTCGGGCTTGGTGTGGTGGTGCTCGACGACTTGTCGAGTGGGCACTCTGAGTTCGTTCCCGCGGGGGTGCCACTGGTCGTGGGCAGCGTGGTGGACACCACCTTGGTGGAGCAGACCCTGACCGCGTACCAGATCACGGGGGTCGTGCACCTAGCCGGGTTCAAATATGCGGGGGTCTCCGTGACCCGCCCTGTGCACACCTATGAGCAGAACGTCACCGGCACGGTGCACCTTCTTGCGGCGATGGCGGCCCAGGGGGTCAGACGGATCGTGTTCTCGTCCAGTGCCGCGGTCTACGGCACGCCCGACGTGGACCTCGTCACCGAAGGCACCCCGACCCACCCGGAGTCCCCCTACGGACAGTCCAAGCTGATCGGCGAATGGTTGCTTGCCGCCCAGGGCATCGCGACCGGTCTGCGGCACACCTCGCTGCGGTACTTCAACGTCGTCGGCTCTGGGGATCCAGACCTGTATGACACCAGCCCGCACAACCTGTTCCCTTTGGTCCTCGATGCCCTCACCGAGGGCCGCACCCCACGCATCAATGGCGTCGACTACCCGACCGAGGACGGCACATGCGTGCGTGACTACGTGCACGTGGCCGACCTGGCAACCTCCCACGTGGCCGCGGCCCAGGCCCTGGCTGCCGGGCGCGACCTGAAACTGGTGTACAACCTTGGCAGCGGCGACGGGGTCTCGGTACGCCAGATCATGACCGCCATGGCCAGGGTCACCGGGATCGACTTCACTCCCGAGCTCGCGCCGCGCCGACCTGGGGATCCGGCCCGCATCGTGGCCTCCGGAGCCCTGGCCGCCCGCGACCTCGACTGGCGCATGCGCCAAACCCTCACCGAAATGGTCACCAGCGCATGGGACGCACGCCAGGCAGCAACGACCTCCTGATGCTCCCATCGGCCTTGGATGTCGACCCGGACCTTGGGCGTCACGCACGCAGGATCAGCTTGGAGACCCACGAAGCCACGGCCATCAACGAGGCCACCTGTCGATTCCGCGAAAACTGACAGAGAGATCGCTTGGGTTCTAGGCGAGAAGAGGAGGTTAAGTCCTACGTTGACAGGACCCCGTCAACTTGGGCTAGATCTTGTGGCTGAATCCAGGTCTCGCCCGGGCGCGCCACTCAGCTCGGTGAGCGCCAACACTCGCCCATGACTTTTCGTGGCAGGCACCTGGAGTCGGCTCATCGGAAGTCCAATGGGCCACCTCGGCGATCGTGCCGTCAACACCTGTCGGCGCGGGCCGCCGCATGGACCGGGCTGCCCGGAGGCATTGCAGTGGCCGTCGGCAACGTCGATGCCCACGTGGCCGCGCCGCGGCCCGTGCGGTCGAGCCGGGCCAGATGGTGGCTATCATGGGCATCTTGACGTGCCATGTCATGAACGCCACCGAACTGCACGAGGTGCCTGGGATGAGTTCTTGCGGGGTCAGGGTGACGTGGGTGATCTCGACGAAGGTGTTGGGTGGGTCGCGGCGGGTGGTGGGGGCCCGGTGTTCGGCAGCTGCGCGAGCTTCCTAGTTTGGCCACGGCGTGCATGGTGCTGAGTGTGACTGTGGGGTCTGGCTGCTCTTCTAAACCCGGGGGTACGTGGCGGGGTGCGCACGTTTACGCACCAACGCTCGTTCCCCAAATCGTGTGAGATTTCCTGCTGGAACTCTTGTCAGCGGATCCCTGCTATCGAGATACGACCAAGATTGATCAAGCCGTCCTAGCTCGACGACGTCTGACCGCCTTGCGCGGTGAACCATCACGACCCGCGGCCGGGGCCTGCACAGCTCTGCAATAATCCAGTTGCTCGGTTGCCCAAAGCCGATTCTGGTATCCGAACACCTGCTCGATACCGGAAGGATGGCCGAACGTTCACGCCTCGCCCAACCGGACCGAACAGTCAGCGATCAGGCCAGCGAATCCATCAACGACGAGGCGTAACCCGACCGGCGCCTTGGGCGCGGGCATGTCGGCGTTTCAAGGCGTGCCGTTCGTCCTCGGAAAGTCCACCTCAGACTCCGGCGGCCTGGCCGGACTCGAATGCCCATGTCACGCAGGCCTCCACGACCTCGCAACGACGGCAAACGGCTTTAGCCTCTTCAATCTGGAGAGACGCGGGGCCGGTGTTACCGATAGGGAAGAACAGCTCAGGGCTCTCGTCCACGCAGGCAGCGCGGTTGCGCCAGGTCATCAGAATCGGGCCTCCTTGGATTGGGTGTGTAGGGAAATCAGGATCACGTGGCTCAAATTTTCGAGGCGATCGCGGCATCACGCGTAAGACCGACAGTCGCCGGATCCTCGTGGCCTCCCTGCCGTCGCGGGCAAAGAGCGCGCAGGCTTGGCGAGTGTCTCACTCACGCCCCTGTGGAAGGGGCAGTGGCAAGGGAAGCCTTTAGGGCCGGATCCGCCCATGTTAACGCAACCATGATTTCGTTAACATGGGCGTCCTAATCTCTTCGGCGAGAGTCGTCAAGGGTCCGAATTGACTCACCAGAAAGGGCTGCGTAGATGCAGGCATCGAAGGTGAGTCAGGCCGGACCCTTGACACACCTTGGCCGGAGGCGCAGAATGTTTGCGTAAACATGCGTGGTGTCTTGCTCTTGTTCCCCCGCGCATGTTTACGCAACCATATCGGCTCGCCGCCGGCTCTACCTCGCATTGGCTCAAGACGGGGGATGCCCCAACGGGAAGGACACAGGTATCACCGTGGCTGACGGCGGCAAGGCGTCCTCCGTTATCCCGCGGAGGCCGGCCTTAGGGCGCTAGAAATTGGCGCGCTGGCCAAACTTGATTGTGAGTCTTGGAACGTTGCTGTTCGGCCCAGGAGCGACCTCATGCAGCCGCTGAGGTGAGTGCATGGTCCCGTCAACTCGGCCAGGTCGACCGCGGGGAGAGCCATGGCAGGGTCGGGCTCTCGGAGCGGTCGCCCGATCACCGAGTGTTGACCTGAACGCCCCTGGTGACGACTGTTGTGACGAACCCGGCTGGCGCACGGGAGGGGCTCAGAGCGTCCCGGTCAGGTGTTGGAGTCCGAGGCTGGTCAGGGAGACCACGATCCACAGTGCTGCGCCAAGGATGAGTGGGCGACGGCCGGCTCGTCGTAGGCCGGCAAGATCGGTCGACAGCCCGACGGCGGACAACGCTACGGTGATGAGGAAGATCGACATTTGGCTCAGGGTGGGGTGCAGGCCGCCCGGGATGAGGCCGATGGTGTTCGCGGCAGCGACGATGAGGAACCCGATCAGGAACGGGGGCACGAGTCTGCCGATCCGGATCCGCGGACGGCTGGCGACAGTATGGGTACCGCTTTTGTTGTTCTGGCCGGTGCTGCCAGGCAAGGCAGCACGTCGCTCGAGGCGCGGTGTGAGCGCGGCCAGGGCGAGGCTGATCGGGATGATCAGCAAGGTTCTGGTGAGCTTGACAACTATGGCGTAGCTGGTGGCCGCATGGCCGTAGGTGGTGGCCGTGGCCACGACGGGCGACATGTCGTTGACTGCGGTCCCCGCGAAGAGGCCGAATGCATGCTGGCTCATCCCCAGGAGGTGACCGATGATGGGGAAGGCCAGGACGGACGAGACGTTGAATAGGAAGATCGTCGAGATCGCGTAGGCGACGTCGACCCCGACGGCGCCGATGACCGGGGTGACGGCGGCGATCGCTGAGGCACCGCAGATCCCGGGCCCGACCCCGATGAGGGTGCGGAGGTTGCCGTTGACGCCGAGCCACCGTCCGATCCAGTAGGCGGCCACCAGCGCGACGCTCAGCGTGCCGAGCATGACGGGCAGCGCCCCGAGGCCGACACGGACAACCTGAATCAGGGTGAGCTGGGACCCGAGCACGACGACCGAGGCCTGCAGGATCGTGGTGCTGGCCACCGCGATACCTGGGCGAAGAAGGGCGCCGGGTTTGATGATCGTGGCGAGCGTGAGCCCGATGACGATCCCGGTGACGGGCGCGCCAACGATCGGGAAGGTCCGCCCCACGATGCTCGCCACGACCGCGACGCCGACGGCAAGCCAGAGTCCCGGGGAGCTGCGAAACCATGAGCGCCCATCGCCTGCTGGGCGAGAGGCGCGTGCCTGCGCCAACCTGGTGCTCCTCGATGGCAGACGGTGGCTCCTGGACGTCGTGGTGGCTGTTCACTGGGTTGACTCTCGTCCGTGTGACCGGGCACCGGTAGTCGTCAATTGCCGATAGAGTCATAGCAATCGTCTATACCCATGCAGGAATGTCATGTCAGGAAGGGTCTGCAGCGGGCCCTGCTGACCGAGTTGGAGAGGAACGTGGTGGCGCATCGGCCGGGTCTGGACCTCGAGGCGCTCCGGGTGCTCACCCTCGTCGCGGATCTTGGCAGCATCTCGGCCGCGGCCCGAGCTGAGCAGATCAGCCAGCCGTCCGCGAGTAAGCGCATCCAGGTCCTGGAGCGCCAGCTGGGTCTCGAGCTCCTTGATCGGCGCACCCGCGGCGCCAGACTGACTGACCACGGGCGCCTGGTCACCGGGTGGTGTCGGGTCGTCGTCGAGGCCAGCGATGCCTTGGCGACTGGTAGCCAGGCGCTGTCCGCACAGGCAGCCGAACGGTTGAGCATCGGGGCCAGCCAGACGATCGCGGAGTACCTGGCCCGGGTGCGCGACACAAACGTAGGTATCTCCAGAGTTGAGCGTGCTGACTGCTAGTCTGGTTGTGTTAATCACAACCAGACTAGACAGGAGGCCTCTCGGTGGTGCCGCTCTCGCT
>Ga0208079_1001210_pt1 | contig 13737 bp, 11 predicted proteins | sample NGESurdeep092012_5_FD_184474 | JGI IMG/M metagenome (GOLD analysis project Ga0208079, IMG submission 184474) | Arctic peat soil microbial communities from Barrow, Alaska - NGEE Surface sample 210-2 deep-092012 (SPAdes) | ecosystem: Environmental > Terrestrial > Soil > Wetlands > Peat ... | reverse complement strand
CGCAAGGCCCGCACCAACAAGCTCACCGTCGACGACTTCCAGGGCACCACGATCAGCCTGACCAACCCCGGTGGCATCGGCACCGTCCACTCCGTGCCCAGGCTGATGGCCGGCCAGGGCGCCATCATCGCCCTCGGGGCCCTGGAGTACCCGGCCGAGTGGCAGGGTGCCAGCCAGGAGGCGTTGAACCGCAACGCCGTCAGCAAGGTCATCACGATCACCTCCACCTACGACCACCGCATCATCCAGGGCGCGGTCTCCGGGGAGTTCCTGCGGGTCCTGCACCAGCTGCTGCTGGGGGAGCACAACTTCTACGGCGAGATCTTCGAGTCGCTGCGGATCCCGTACGAGCCGATCACCTGGGTCCAGGACATCACCGCCAGCCACGACGAGGACATCAACAAGACGGCTCGGGTCCAGGAGCTCATCCACGCCTACCGCGTGCGCGGCCACCTGATGGCCGACACCGACCCGCTGGAGTACCGCCAGCGACACCACCCGGACCTCGACGTCTCAACCCACGGCCTGACCCTGTGGGACCTCGAGCGCGACTTCGCCACCGGCGGGTTCGGCGGGGCGCCGCTGCTCAAGCTGCGCAAGATCCTGGGCATCCTGCGCGACGCCTACTGCCGGACCGTGGGCGTGGAGTACATGCACATCCAGGACCCCGAGCAGCGCCGGTGGATCCAGGCCAAGGTCGAGACACCCCACACCAAGACCTCGGCCGACGAGCAGCTGCGGATCCTGAGGCGGCTCAACTCCGCGGAGGCCTTCGAGACGTTCCTGCAGACCAAGTTCGTGGGACAGAAGCGCTTCAGCCTCGAGGGCGGCGAGTCGGTGATCGCCGTGCTCGACCGGATCCTGTGCCGGGCCGCCGGGGAGGGCATGGACGAGGTCTGCATCGGGATGTCCCACCGCGGTCGCCTCAACGTCCTGGCCAACATCGCGGGCAAGTCCTACGACCAGATCTTCCGCGAGTTCGAGGGCACCCTGGACCCCAAGTCGGTCCAGGGCTCGGGCGACGTGAAGTACCACCTCGGCACCGAGGGCATGTTCGTCTCCGAGGACGGCGCCAAGACCAAGGTGTACCTGGCTGCCAACCCCTCGCACCTGGAGGCCGTCAACCCGGTCCTGGAAGGCATCGTGCGAGCCAAGCAGGACCGGCTGGACCTGAAGGGCACGGCCTACACCGTCCTGCCGGTGCTGCTGCACGGTGACGCAGCGTTCGCGGGCCAGGGTGTGGTGGCCGAGACGCTCAACCTGTCCCAGCTGCGCGGCTACCGCACCGGCGGCACGATCCACGTCGTGATCAACAACCAGGTCGGCTTCACCACCTCGCCGTCGGCATCACGCTCGTCGGTCTACTCCACGGACGTGGCGCGGATGATCCAGGCGCCGATCTTCCACGTCAACGGTGACGACCCCGAGGCGTGCGTGCGGGTCGCCGAGCTGGCCTACGAGTTCCGCCAGGAGTTCAACAAGGACGTCGTGGTCGACATGATCTGCTACCGCCGCCGCGGGCACAACGAGGGTGACGACCCCTCGATGACCCAGCCGCTGATGTACGCGCTGATCGAGGCCAAGCGTTCGGTGCGCAAGCTGTACACCGAGGCGCTGATCGGTCGCGGCGATATCACCGTCGAGGAGGCCGAGGCGGCGCTACGGGACTACCAGAAACGGCTGGAGCAGGTGTTCGTCGAGACCAAGGAAGCCGACAAGAATCCCGACGCGCCGACCCCTGCCGGCCATGTCGGCCATGCCGGCGAGGTCCTGGGCACCGACACCGAGGGCCATGGCGGGCTCGAGCGGCCCAACGCCCAGGAGGTCGACGAGCACACCCCGCACCCGTTCATGAACACCGCGATCTCGATGGAGAACATCCAGCACCTGGGCAGCGCCTTCGTGAACACCCCCAAGGGTTTCACCCTCCATCGCAAGCTGGCCCAGCTCATGGCCAGGCGGGCCGCGATGGTCACCGACGGCGAGATCGACTGGGCCATGGCCGAGCTTCTCGCCTTCGGCTCGCTGCTGCGCGAGGGCATCCCGGTCCGGCTCTCTGGCCAGGACTCCCGCCGGGGCACGTTCGTGCAGCGTCACGCCGTCCTGATCGACAAGGTGAACGCCAAGGAGTGGAGCCCGCTGAGCCACCTGGACAAGGACCAGGCCCGCTTCTGGATCTACGACTCGCTGCTGTCGGAGTTCGCGGCGATGGGCTTCGAGTACGGCTACTCCGTCGAGCGCCCCGACGCCCTGGTCCTGTGGGAGGCGCAGTTCGGCGACTTCGCCGGCGGCGCCCAGACCATCGTCGACGAGTTCATCTGCTCCTCCCAGCAGAAGTGGGGCCAGCGCTCGTCGGTCGTGCTGGTGCTCCCCCACGGCTATGAGGGCCAGGGACCGGACCACTCCTCGGCCCGCATCGAGCGCTTCCTGCAGCTGTGCGCCGAGGACAACATGAAGGTGGCCTACCCCTCGACGCCCGCCTCGTACTTCCACCTGCTGCGTCGCCAGGCCTACCGCCGGCCGCGGCGCCCGCTGGTCGTGTTCACGCCCAAGTCCATGCTGCGCCTCAAGGCCGCCACGTCGGCGGTCGAGGACTTCACGTCGGGCTCGTTCGCCAAGGTGCTGGCTGACCCCGCCAGGCTGAGCCCGCAGGCGGTGACCCGGGTGCTGCTGGCCTCGGGCAAGGTCATCTACGACCTCGAGGCCGAGCGGGCCAGGCGCACCGACGCCGCGACCGCGATCCTGCGGGTCGAGCAGCTGGCCCCGCTGGCGGGCGCGGAGATCGCCTCAGCCATCAAGGCCTACCCGGGGGCCGAGATCATGTGGGTCCAGGACGAGCCGGCCAACCAGGGCGCCTGGCCGTTCATGGCGATGAACCTGCCCCAGGCACTGGCCGCCCTGGGCGAGACGCGCGCCCTGCAGGTGGCGGCCCGCCCGGCCTCGGCCTCACCGGCCACCGGATCGAGCAAGAAGCACGCGCTGCAGCAGGCCCAGCTGATCGCCAGGGCCTTCGACCGCTAGCCGCCTCCCACGTCCCGCGCCCGTCCCCGGCTACCCGCCGGGGACCCGTGCTGGCGACCTCTGGGCGGCCGGCCAGGGCGCTGCCGGGCGCCCCCTGGCAGATCGACCCGCCCGCCACGGGGTATACATGGGGTTGAGCCAGCCCAGATAGGGCACAATGCAAAGCGTGTATTTCACGGATCGCGGCATCGAGGAACTGGCGGCGCGCCGGGGCGAGGAGCAGGTCAGCCTTGACTGGTTGGCCGAGCAGCTTCGCACCTTCGTTGACGTGCATCCGCAATTCGAGACCCCCATCGAGCGCCTGGCCACCTGGCTCGCCCGACTCGACGATGATGAGGACTGAACCAGTGTGAGCTCTGTAGACAACACCACGGTCAACTCCACGGACGTCGATGCCCATGACGTCCCGACCGAGTTCAACCCGAGCGCGCAGTTCCAGGTGAACGAGGGCCCGCGCGACATCGCGCTCGTGTTCATCGGCGACGCCTACGTCGCCGGGTACGGCGACCCCAAGGGCTCGGGCTGGGTCTCTCGGGTCGTCGGGCGCACCGAGCACCCGGACGTGGACATCACGGCCTACCAGCTGGGGGTGCGTGGCGACACCTCGGCAGACGTGCTCAGTCGCTGGCGGGTCGAGGGTCCGCCGCGGTGGAAGGGCCGCTCGGAGAAGCGCCTGGTCGTCGGGGTGGGGCACAACGACGCCGCGAGCAACATGTCGACCGCCCGCGTCCGGCTCAACCTCGCCAACATCCTGGACGACGCCGCCGCCGCCGGGGTGGCGGCGTTCGTGGTCGGGCCGCCGCCGACGCTGGACCAGGAGCTGAACGGGCGGCTCGAGATCGTGGTCGAGGCGCAGGCCGACGTGTGCGCCCGCCGCGGTGTGCCCTACGTCGACTGCTACCGGCCGCTGAACGGCCATGAGCAGTACCGCTCGGACCTGGGCGCATCCGGGGACGGCATCCACCCCGGCCAGGCCGGTTACGCCCTGATCGCGTGGCTGGTGCTGCACGGCGGCTGGGACCGGTGGCTGGACCTCGGCCGCTGACCTGGGCCCCCTGACGCACCGGTGCGGTAGGTCTTGCGCCCGCGGAACAACGCGTTATATCGTGAGTTACCAGAACGCGATATAGCGTGTCTGGCGGACTGGCCGCCGACACCGCGAGGCGAAGGAGCCACGATGGCGCAGGAATGGCAGATCGACGGGCCGAAGGTGCTCGACATCGGGAACGAGAACGAGACCGTCGGCAAGCTGCGGCTCTCCCTGGTCGGCGGGCGGGTGGACATCGTCACCCATGACGACTCCCCCACCGCGCGCCTGGAGGTCCATGAGGTGTCCGGACCGCCCCTGTTCGTCGGCTGGGACGGCTGGACGCTGAACATCAGCCACGTCAAGGACAAGGACGGCAGCCTCTGGGACTCCCTGATGTCCCTGGGGCTGGACAAGGGCAGGCGCAGAGCCAAGGTCAGCATCTCGGTGCCGGCCACCACCGACATCAACGCGAGCACCGTGTCCGCCGAGGCCCTGATCAACGGCGCCCGCGCCAGCGTCAAGACCAACACCGTCACGGGCGCGCTGACCCTGGATGACATCGTCGGGGACGTCGACGCCAACACCGTCAGCGGAGAGATCGAGTGCCACGGCCTCGAAGGTGACTTCAAGGGCAACTCGGTCTCCGGCGCCCTCACGGTGCAGGCCAGCCGCCTGCGCCGGATCAGGCTCAACACGGTCAGCGGCGACGTCACCCTGGACCTGAGCGACGGCGGGGCCCAGATCCAGTCCAACTCCGTCTCCGGCGACGTGACGGTCCGGATCCCGGCGGGCGGCGGCTACGACGTGGCCGCCCATACCGCGTCGGGACAGATCGTCATCGACGGGCAGTCGATGAGCGGCAACACCCCCCACCAGCGCGGCGGACGCCTCAGCGACGGGGACAAGGCCCTGGTCATCAAGGCGAACTCGGTGTCCGGCAACGTCGTGGTCCTGCGCAGGGCCGACATCCAGGACGCGAGCACCGACGACAAGACCACGGGCTGACGATGGCTGTCTTCGCCCATGGTCAGCTGCGCCTGTACCTGCTGGCCCTGCTGAACGAGGGCCCGCGCCACGGCTACGAGGTCATCCGCGACCTCGAGGAGCGCTTCAACGGGCTCTACTCCCCCAGCGCCGGGACCGTCTACCCGCGGCTGGCCAAGCTGGAGGAGGAGGGGCTGGTCGAGCGCGCCGTGGACGGCCGCAAGGTGACCTACGCGATCACCGATGCCGGCCGACGTGAGGTCGCCGCCCGCGAGCTCGACCTCGCGGACCTTCAGCAGGATCTCGACCACTCGGTCGCGGAGCTGGCCCAGCAGGTACGCCAGCGCGTCCACGGCAGCGCCACTGATCTGCGCGCCGAGCTGAAGGCTGCGGCCAAGGCGGCCCGCGCCAGCGCGACCCCGGCCGGCACCTCCTACGAGCAGGCGTGGCCCAGCGCCCTCGGACGAGATGGCGGCGGGGCCACCGCACGCGACATCGAGGCGGCCATCAACGCGTTCCGCTTCGAGGTCCGAGATGCGGTGCGCCGGGTCGGCGACGACTCGGCGCGCCAGGAGATCCTGGACATCCTCTCGGACGCAGCCAGGAGGATTCGCACGGTCCTGCGCCGCCGGTAGTAGGTGCCGGCGGCGGGCTGCCGCTCAGAGGGTGAACACGACCTTGCCGAAGACGTCCCCGGCCGCCATCTTCTCAAAGCCGCTGCGCGCATCGGCCAGGGCGAACGTCGAGTCGATCACCGGGCTGATCGCCTTGCTGGCGACAAAGCTCGCCAGCCGCTCCAGCTCGCCCCGGTTGCCCATCGTGGACCCGACCACGCGCAGCTGCCGGAAGAAGATCTTGGTCAGCTCGGCCTTGGCCGGCGCGTCCCCGGAGGTGGCACCGGAGATGACCACGGTCCCCCCGGCCTTCAGGGAGTTGATCGAGTGGGACCAGGTGGCCGCCCCGACGGTCTCCATCACGGCGTCGACCCGCTCGGGAAGGCGCTGCCCGGGTGCGAACACCTGGTCGGCCCCGATGCCCAGGGCCTTGGCCCGCTTGTCCTCGTCGCGCGAGGTGGCCCAGACCCGGTAGCCGGCCGCCGAGCCCAGCTGGGTCAGGGCGGTCGAGACCCCACCACCGGCGCCCTGGACCAGGACGGTGGCGCCGGGGGTGAGCCCCGCGTTGACGAACAGCATCCGGTAGGCGGTCAGCCAGGCCGTGGACAGGCAGGCGCCCTGCTCGAACGAGAGCCCGGCAGGCTTGGCCACCAGGTTGCCCGAGGGCACCGCGACCTGCTCGGCCAGCGTCCCGTCGTACCGCTCGGACAGCAGGGTGCGGGCCGGGTCCAGCGTCTCGTCGCCGGTCCACCCGTCGGAGGGCACTACGGCGTGGATGATGACCTCGTTGCCAGCCTCGTCGACCCCGGCGCCGTCGCAGCCCAGGACAATCGGCAGCCGGTCGGGCGCCAGGCCGACGCCCTGCAGGGACCACACGTCGTGGTGGTTCAGCCCCGCGGCTCGCAGGGTGACCACCGACCAGCCCGGCCGGGCGACCGGGTCAGGTCGCTGGCCGATGACCAACCCCGACAACGGATCCGAGAACGACTGGCTGGCGGCGTAGGCACAGAGCATGCCCCGACCCTAGGCCCTATGCCGCCCCAGCGGGGGCTGGGCCACTGTTCGGGCCCGCTAACAGCTCAGCGGGGCAGCTCAGCGGGGCAGCTCAGCGGACAGCGACGATGGGCACAGCCCTGGTCAGCGACGCGCGCCAGGAGGGCAGCGGGTCAAGGGCCGCACTGCGCCAGGCCTCATGGCCCAGGACGCTGTAGGCCGGCCGGGGAGCCGGCCGCGGGAACGCGTCAGTGGTCGTCGGCTTCACCCGGTCGCAGTCCAGACCCAGCTCGGCAAAGACCGCCTGGGCGAACCCGAACCACGTCGTCTCCCCCGAGGACGTGCCGTGGTAGGCACCGAACGGCGCGCCGGCCTCGATGAGCCGCACGATCGCACCCGCCAGGTCCACGGTCCAGGTCGGCTGCCCACGCTGGTCGTCGACGACCGTGACGGTCTCCCGCTCGGCCGCCAGGGCCGCCATGGTCTTGACGAAGTTCGGTCCGTGGGCGCCGTACAACCAGGCGGTGCGCACGACCCAGGACTGCGGGCACAGAGCCTGGACCGCCCACTCGCCGGCCGCCTTGGTCCGGCCGTACGCGGAGCGCGGTGCCAGCGGCGCGTCCTCGGAGTACGGCCGGTTGGCGTCGCCGGCAAAGACGTAGTCGGTGGAGACCTGCAGCATCGGCACCCGGGCAGCCGCGCAGGCACGGGCCAGGTTCGCGGCCCCGACCGCGTTGACGGCAAAGGCGGCCGACTCGTGGGTCTCGGCCTCGTCGACCGCTGTCCAGGCCGCGACGTTGACCACGAAGTCGTGACCGGCCACCACCTCAAGACAGGCCTCGGGATCGCGGATGTCCACTTCGTCTCGGTCGACTGCGGTCACCTCGTGAGCACCCGGTGACTCAGCGAGCTCAAGGTCATCGGGTGGGGAGTCCTGCGGTGCGCTGCGACCGAGCTCGGCAAGCAGGTCGTGCCCCAGCATCCCGTTGGCTCCGACGACCAGCCAGCGGCTCACGGGTTGGCTACCACGATTGTGTTGTCCATGCGGTGAGGCTATCGGAAGTCGCCGAGGCATGAGAAAGCCGGCGGACACGTTAGCCTCTGACCCATGAAGGGAATCATCCTCGCCGGGGGCTCCGGGACACGACTTCACCCGATCACCCGCGCAATCAGCAAGCAGCTCATGCCTGTTTACGACAAGCCGATGATCTACTACCCGCTCTCGACGCTGATGCTTGCCGGCATCCGCGAGGTCCTGATCATCACCACGCCGGGCGACCTCGCCCAGTTCGAGCACCTCCTCGGTGACGGGTCGGCCTGGGGCATCAGCCTCACGTATGCCGTCCAGCCCAGTCCCGACGGTCTGGCGCAGGCCTTCATCATCGGCGCCGACTTCATCGGCTCCGACTCCGTGGCCCTGGTCCTGGGCGACAACATCTTCTACGGCACCGGCCTGGGCGCGTCGCTGCGCCGGCAGGGAGAGCTCAAGGGCGGCCACGTGTTCGCCCACCACGTCTCGGAGCCGAGCGCCTACGGCGTGGTCGAGTTCGACCAGGACGGCACGGTGCTCTCCATCGAGGAGAAGCCGGCCAAGCCCAAGTCGAGCTATGCGGTCCCCGGGCTCTACTTCTACGACAACGACGTCATCGAGATCGCCGCGAACCTGGCGCCCAGCGACCGCGGCGAGCTTGAGATCACCGGGATCAACGAGTACTACCTGCAACGCGGCGACCTGAGCGTCACCGTCCTGCCACGCGGCACGGCCTGGTTCGACACCGGCACGTTCCAGGGCCTTCTGGAGGCCAGCCAGTTCGTCGCGGTCGTGGAGGCCCGGCAGGGGCACAAGATCGGGTGTGTCGAGGAGATCGCCTGGCGCAACGGGTGGCTGACCGACGCGCAGTTCTGCGACCTGGCCGACCCGCTGGTCAAGAGCGGCTACGGGACCTACATGCACGCCGTGCTTGCCGAGGGCAGGGCCCTGCGCTGATGGACGTCAGAGCGCTGAAGATCGGGGGCGCCTTCGAGGTCACCCCGCGGCAGTTCCCCGATGACCGCGGCGTGTTCCTGGAGTCCTTCCGCGGCGACCGGCTCGCCGAGGCCGTCGGGCACCGCCTGGACATCATCCAGACCAACGTCTCGGTGTCCTCAAGGGGCACCGTGCGCGGCGTGCACTTCGCCGACGTGCCTCCCTCGCAGGCCAAGTACGTCACCGCCCTGTCCGGGTCGTTCATCGACTTCGCCATCGACATCCGGACCGGATCCCCGACGTTCGGCCAGTGGGACAGCGTCCTGCTCGACGCCGTGGACCGGCGCGCCATCTACCTGCCCGAAGGCCTGGGCCACGCCATCTGCGCCCTGGCAGACGACTCCACCGTCATGTACCTGTGCTCGGCCACCTACAGCCCGACCCGCGAGCACGCCGTCAACCCCCTGGACCCCGAGCTGGGCCTGGTCCTGCCGGGCGGCCTGGCCCCGGTGCTGTCAGCCAAGGACGCCGCCGCCCCCAGCCTCAGCCAGGCCGCCGCACAAGGGCTGCTCCCCCGGTACGACGAGTGCCTGCGTTTCTATGCCAAGCTCGCCTCGGGAGCCTGGAAGCGCCGCTGAGGCGTGTGCCAGAGCGCCGGTGCGTGACAGCGTTGGCCGACGTCGGCCGAACACCCTTGGCGAGCGCGACGATCCACGTGAGGCCCGCGGCTGAGCGTTGTGAGCATCAGAGCCCGCCATCGACACCCACCCCTGCAGACCCACCCCTGCAGACCGTGTCCAGTACCGAGGTTCTCAGGGCCCCAAGGGCGCGCGTACGCTCCGGCACATGCCGATCCCCGACTTCGTCCTGGCACTGCGATCCCGCCTGGGCCATGACCTGCTGTGGCTGCCCGGGGTCAGCGCCGTGGTCGTCCACCAGGACGGCCGGCTCCTGCTCGGGCGGCGCAGCGACAACGGTCTGTGGGCGGTCGTGAGCGGGATCCCCGAGCCTGGAGAGCAGCCCGCGCTGGCCGCCGTCCGCGAGGTGCTCGAGGAGACCGGGATCCATGCCGTGGTCCAGGGCCTCGCGGCCGTCTCCTCAGGCCCCGACCCGGTCCGGTACGAGAACGGCGACCTCGCGCAGTACCTCGACCTCACCTTCGTGTGCCGCGCCGCCGGCGCCGGCGATCCGCGGGTGGCCGACGACGAGTCGACCGCCGCCGGCTGGTTTGAGGCCGGCGCGCTGCCCGAGCCCCTGATGAAGTCGTCGCAGGTACGCATCGCCCGTGCGCTGGCCTACCGCGCACACCCCGAGAACGGAACCTGGTTCGCCCGCCCATAGCCCGGTAGGCAAGCAGCTGAGGCGCGGCGCCGTGGCCGGGCTTGACCTTGCGGCGCTGGCGGCGGGGACGAGGACTCGCACTCTGGCCGGGCCGGCTGAACAAAGAAGACCTGGCGCCGTCCCGGCCCGTGGGACATCGAGCTCGGCCGCTGGGGATCGTCCACTGGGCCCCACCGGCTGCCGGCGTCGTCACGAGGAGGTGAGCGTCAGTAGCTGGTGGCGTGAGCCTGGATACCGCCGCCGGCTGCGCCGGTTTCGCCTGGCCGGTAGGAGCCCGACCGACCCGCCCAGGTGGTATCCCGTCAGGTGGGGAGCCCGGCGAGGGCCAAGGCGACGCCGACCGCCCCGGCCAGGAGCAGCACGCTGACCACGCCCCGCCGGAGGACGAAGAGCCAGAGCAGGGCGCCGGCCAGTACCGGGACCTGCCACAGATGCTGGAAGGCGAGGCCGAGGGGGATGGCTGATCCCGCGATGGCGCCGGTGACGGCCGGTCCCGCGCCGGTCAGGAACGACTCGACTGCGCTACTGCCTCGGATCTGGTCGAAGCGTGAACCGCCCAGCAGTACGAACGCGAACGACGGGGCGAAGGCGACCAGCGCGGCGAGGAGCGCGCCGCCGACGCCTGCGGCGGCATAGCCGACGACGGCCACGGTCTGGACCACCGGGCCGGGGGTGACCTGGCCGAGGGCGACGGCGTTGAGGAACTGCGCGCCGGTCATCCAGTGGTAGGTGGTGACGGCGTCGTGCTGCATGAGCGGGATGATGACGAACCCGCCGCCGTAGGAGAGGGCACCCACCTTGAACGCCACCCAGGCCACAGCGCCGAGGCCGCCGGCGGCGGCCACATGCAGGACGACCGCGGGGGTAACGGCCGGGGCCGAGCCCGGCCAGAGCGGCCGGCCCCGGCGGCGAACGACGATCTCAGCCAGCCCGCAGGCCAGGAGCAGCAGGACCAGGTAGGGACCGACCGTGGCAGAAGCGGCGGCTCCCAACGCGGCGTAGAGCACCCACCGGGCGTGTCGGGCTCGCCCGGTGCCAATGCGCTTCCAGCTGGCTGGGACCAGTCCCGACGCCGCGTTCAGTGCCACGGCGGGTACCGCCGCGCCTGCACCGGCCGCTGCGCCCAGAACCCAGCCCGGTGGGTGGCTGGCCAGGAAGACCGACGACAGGACAAGGATGAGCACGAGCCCGGGAACGATGAAGCACAGCCCACCCAGGAGTGCGCCGGCCGCCCCCCGCAACCGCCAGGCGCAGTAGATCGCCAGCTGGGTCGAGGCTGGGCCCGGCAGAAGGTTCGTGGTCGCGATCGCATCCTCGAACTCTTTGCTGTCCATCCACGCTCGCTGTTCGACGCACATGGCACGGAGCAGACCGATGTGAGTGGGAGGTCCCCCGAACCCGATGCAACCCAGACGCAGCCACTGACCCGCGATGGTGACCAGTGACACCCGCGCCACCGGTCTGCTCTGGTGGCCGTCCACGGCGCCGCTCATGAGGTCTGCTCGCCCAGGACCTCGCCGGCCAGCTTGCGCGGCCGCCGCTTAACCGACCGCAGTGTTCGGCGCCCCTGGGCGCTCACCACAGCCCAGCGGCGGACCCTACCGACGACAACCTGCGAAGGCCAGAAGGTGAGCCGTTCAGCTTTCATCTTCGGCGACGCGCGAGGGAGCACCGGAGCACCGATGTGGTAGCCGCGGTGAGCCGGCTGCCCACCATCGGTGCTCCGCGAACCCCACCATGGGCGCCGTGATCAGGGATATGGGGTCGCACCCGCCCGCGAAGGAAGTCCCCCATCTGGCGGACCGTAGCCGATATCGGAGCTCAAGACGAGTGGGAGCGCCAGGGCGACACCAGGGACCTGATGGCTGCGCGCAGCTGGGCGCGACGGTTCTCAAAGGTGCACCCTGGTCGGGCAACGGGCTACTGCACAGCTCGGGGCTCTTAGAAGCGACCCCTGGATGGCCATCGCAGTGGTCATCATCGCACTGGTCACCGCGATGTCCGGGCGCCCGCCTGGTTCGACCGCTGGTTCCTGCCTTGGCCGTGGCTCGCCGCGGCCCAATCGATGGTCGCCGTCCTGAACCGGTGGAGCAGAGGCCATGAACGTGGGCCTGCCTGGCAGGTGCGAGCCGCGCCAGCACCGTGCGACAAGAGCTGCCGTGGCCCGGGCAACCTGCGACCTCGTGGCGCACTCGTGGCCCTTCACGTGGGCCAGAAGACCATCCCGGTGGTGGTCGACCCTTTCGCCCCGAGGAGCTCGTCGGCGCCCAGGAGGTCGCCCGACACACCTGGTTCGGCGAGCCTGGCAGAGCGCCGCCACCTGGGACGGCGGCCACCGGCCCACACAGTCGACCCCGTCAGCACCTGGCCCCCATGAAGGTCATCGCGCCCAAGCCTGGGCACGCTGCAGGGCGGACACAAGGTGGCGTCGGGTGGCCAGCTCGTCAAGAACCCTCCCGTCACAGCGAGCAAGCATCGCGGTCACCGCCTCGGGGATCTGGCCTTCGGCGACACCGAGCGACGGCTTGCGGGCGAGGTCCAGCACGGTCTGCTCGATGGACGTGACCAGGACGCGGCCCAGCTCGGTGCTGATCGACTCGACATCGAGATGGTCTGTATCGCGTCTGACGAAGCGCACCGTGGCGGCACGCTCGAGCAGCATGATCGGGTCGTGCTGGGCCGGGGCGGCCACCAGCGCAGTACTCAGCGCACCCGGTATGGCCCCATGGGCGCGGGCGGCCGAGACACCCATGAGCAGCGCGCGCTGCGGCCCAAACCGTGCCTGCGCGATGCCTGCCGCCGCCGCCTCCAGCGTCGGCATCCAACCGGTACCGACGTGCTCCTGGGGGACCACGATGTAGTAGCCGTGTGCGACCCGGTGCAGTGAGCCACGCCTCTGAAGGCGGCTTAGCTGCGGGTACGGATGGGCGAAGGCCACCATGGCATCGGCCGCCCGGAACGTCCGCAGAGGGAACGCCGCAAGCTTCGCCGGGACGCCGCTGCCGCGGATCGGCGCTGGTCCTGTTGACGTCATGGGTGGCCCTCCTGCCTGGCTCAACAGCATCGGAGAGCTAACCTCTCACGGTCGTTTCCCGATCCTTCTCAGAGGCCACCGTGAGGACCGGTCCTGCTCCCACTGCCCTGACCTTGTCACGTATCCCGGGCTGCCTGCGCAACGCCCAGCCGCGCCAGAGCGGCCCCACCACGGCCGGACGGGCCCGGCCACCAGTGACTTCCGTCAATGGCGTCCACCATCGGCGGCCGCCCTGCACCGGTCTGCGAGCTGCAAGGCACCGGCGCAGGACCGCTGCTGGTCCCACCCCGGCTGCCCCACCTGTCCGCCAGAGGAGTCCCTGCGCGCTTACCGGGATGTGATGTCACTACACAAGCTCACCGCAGGCGGCGGGTACACCTACCTGACCCGGCAGGTTGCGGCCGCAGACGCCACCCACCGGGGCCGCGCACCCCTGGGCGACTTCTACGCCGCCAGGGGCGAGTCCCCCGGGGTGTGGGTCGGCTCCGGGCTGTCCGGGCTGGCCGGGGTCGACGCTGGCCAGCACGTGTCGGCCGCCCAGATGAGGGCACTCTTCGGCCAGGGCCGTCACCCCAACGCAGAGGCCATCAGTGCGGCGATGATCGCCGGCGGGCACTCGCCAGCCCAAGCCCTGCGCGCATCACAGCTGGGGGTTACGTTCTACAGCTACCAGGACACGTCGCCGTTCCGGGTCGAGGTCTCCAGGCGCTTCGCCGAGCACAACATAGACCTCGGGCTGGCCGGCAACGCCAGC
>Ga0208079_1001208_pt1 | contig 13753 bp, 11 predicted proteins | sample NGESurdeep092012_5_FD_184474 | JGI IMG/M metagenome (GOLD analysis project Ga0208079, IMG submission 184474) | Arctic peat soil microbial communities from Barrow, Alaska - NGEE Surface sample 210-2 deep-092012 (SPAdes) | ecosystem: Environmental > Terrestrial > Soil > Wetlands > Peat ... | reverse complement strand
CGGGGGCACGCTGAACATGCTCGGGACCGGCGATGTGGACTACGTGGATCCCAACGTCAGCTACTACTCCATCAGCTATCTCGGCCTGCGCATGTGGACCCGTCAACTGTTCACCAACCCTGCCATCGCCGGCAAGACAACAACAGTGGTGCCGGACCTGGCCACTGACCTGCCCACCACAGGCAACGGTGGGATCAGCGCGGACGCCAAGACGTACACCATCAAGCTCAGACAGGGCGCAAAGTGGGACACCACCCCGGCCCGTCAGGTTACTGCCGCGGACGAGGTCCGTGGCGTCATGCGGACCTGCAACCCGGTCCAGCCCTTCGGTGGGATCCCGGACTTCAACGACCTCATCGTCGGGTACACGACATTCTGCAGCGGCTTCGCCAAGGTCGCCCACACCCCCGCAGCTCTTGCGGCGTACATGAACGCCACGCCCCTGCCCGGGGTCGTCGCCACCGACGCCTCCACGGTCACGTTCAAGCTGACGCACCCGGCGACGTACTTCACGGACATGTTGACGTTGGCCGCCTTCTCGCCCGCGCCGGTGGAGTTCAACCAGTACCTGCCGGCAAGTCCTGAGCTCGCGGCACACACGGTCTCCGACGGTCCGTACAAGATCGACACCTACGTCGCAACAAAGTCGATCAACTTCAGCCGCAACCCTGCGTGGACCGCCGCCAGCGACCCCGTCCGCAAGGCCTACGTCGACAAGATCGTGGTCAACGAGACGTCCACCCAGGACTCGGCGCAGCAGCAGCTAGAGACTGGCACGCCCAGTGCTGACATGGAATGGGACGCGTTCCCGCCGGCCTCACAGATCCCCGCCCTGATCGCCAAGGGGGACCCGAACCTCAACCTCGGTGTGACCGCATCCAGCAACCCCTACGTCGTTTTCAACACGGTCTCGCCGAACAACAACAAGGCCCTGGGCAACGTCAAGGTGCGACAGGCCCTGTCCTACGGGATCAACCGGGCCAACATCATCCAGGTCCTCGGCGGGCCGACGATCAACCCGCCGCTGACCCATGTGCTGCCGCCAAACATTGTGGGTGGCGAGACCAACTTCGACCTCTACCCGTACAACGTCACCAAGGCCAAGGCGATGTTGAGCGCGGCCGGGTTCCCCAACGGGTTGACCCTGAAGCTCCTCTACCGCAACTCATCCCAGGGCAGCACCAAGGCGTTCCAGACCATCCAGCAGGACCTGTCCAAGATCGGTGTCAAGGTCGTCGGCGTCCCTTCACCCGGTGCCGACTTCTACACGAAGTACCTGGAGGTTCCCACGGTTGCCCAACGCGGCGTCTGGGACCTCTCGCTCGCCGCCTGGGAGGCGGACTGGTATGGCAATGGGGCGCTGTCCTACTTCAACCCGCTGTTCTCCGGCAAGGCTGCCTTCCCGCCCACCGGCAGCAACTTCGGGTTCTACAACAGCGCGAGCGCCAACGCCGCCATCACCGCCGCGATCAACGCGCCCACTGTGGCCCAGGCAAAGAGCCTTTGGGCCGCGGCTGACAAGTCGGTCATGACGGATGCTGCGTTCTTGCCCCTCGCCAGCCCACTTCAGCCGAACTACCACGCATCCCAGGTCCACAACACGGTCTACGTCCCGGCGATCCAAAACTTCGACCCGACTAACGTCTGGATCGACAAGGCCAAGCAGGGCGGCTGATCTCAGCACATGGCACTTCTAGAGGTCCGTGACCTCCAGGTGTCGTTCGACACCCCCGACGGCGTGGTCCGCGCCGTTCGGGGGCTGTCGTTCGCCGTCGAGCGTGGCACCACCCTTGCGATCGTCGGTGAGTCCGGGTCAGGCAAGAGCGTTGCGACCCAGACAATCACCGGACTGACCCGTGGCGCTCGAATCTCCGGCTCGGCCGTGTTCGACGGGACCGAGCTGCTCGGGGCGGACATCCAGACGCTGCGCAAGGTCCGGGGAGCCCAGATCGGGATGATCTTCCAGGACCCGCTCTCCAGCCTGCATCCGTACTACACGGTGGGCTGGCAGATCGTGGAGATGATCCGGGCCCACGACCATTCGACATCAAAGGCCGCCGCACGCAAGCGGGCCGCCCATCTGCTGACCCTGGTGGGGATCCCACACGCCGAGTCACGGATCGACGACTACCCCCACCAGTTCTCCGGAGGGATGCGGCAGCGTGTCATGATCGCCATGGCCATGGCCCTCAACCCGGCCCTGCTCATCGCGGACGAGCCCACCACTGCGCTCGACGTGACGGTGCAAGCCCAGGTCCTCGGCGTCATGCGCACCCTGCAGGAGGAGTTCGGCACCGCGATCATCTTGATCACCCACGATCTCGGCGTCGTCGCCGAGATGTCCGATGAGGTCGTCGTGATGTATGCCGGAGTAGTCATGGAGCGGGCATCTCGGCGCACCCTCTTCTACCGCCACCATCACCCTTACACCGAGGGCCTGCTCGCCTCTCTTCCGGCGCGGACCAAAGCCGGCGAACGACTTACTCCCATCGCCGGAGTTCCACCAAGCCTGATCCGGCTGCCCAAGGGGTGTCCGTTCGCCCCGCGGTGCCGGTACGCGTTCGACAAGTGCCTGGCACAGACCCCACCGCTGGCCACGGTCTACGAGGACCAGAGCCACCAGTCCGCGTGCTGGCTGTCCGCAGACGAACCGGCACGCGAGAAACAGCGTGCCGAGTCCTACGCCGAGGCGGCGACCGGATGAGTGCCAGCGACGTCTCCGACTCTCCCGGGTCCGAACCCTCAAACCCAGAGGACGTCCTACGCGACGAACCACTGGTGAGGCTGGAAGGAGTGAGCAAGGCTTTCCCCGTGCAGTCCAGCAGCCTCTTCAAGCGTTCGCATGACTACGTACACGCGGTCGACGACGTCTCGTTGGAGGTCTACCCAGGCGAGACGCTCGGCCTGGTCGGCGAGACGGGCTGCGGTAAGTCCACCCTTGCCCGGTGTATCGCGCGGCTGTACGACCTCACCGCCGGCTCGATCACCTTTGATGGAAAAGACATCAGCAGCCTGTCTCGGCGAGGGATGCGCCCGCTCCGCAGGGAGATCCAGATGATCTTCCAGGACCCCTACGGCTCCCTCAACCCTCGTCGGCGAGTCGGCTCGATCATCGGCGACCCGTTCGTCATCCATGGCATCGACTCCCGCGCGGACCGCAAGAAGAAGGTCCAGGAGCTCATGGAGCTCGTCGGGCTCAACCCCGAGCACTACAACCGTTTTCCTGCGGAGTTCTCGGGCGGGCAACGTCAACGCATCGGCACCGCACGAGCCCTTGCACTGCGGCCACGGATGGTCATCTGCGACGAGCCTGTGTCGGCGCTGGACGTGTCCATCCAGGCCCAGATCATCAACATGCTCAAAGACCTGCAGAACGACTTCGGGCTGACGTACATCTTCATCTCGCACGACCTGTCGGTAGTCCGGCACGTCAGCAATCGCATCGCCGTCATGTATCTCGGTCGCATCGTCGAAGTGGCACCGTCGGACCAGATATTCGAAAAGACCCGCCACCCGTACACGCGTGCACTGCTCTCGGCCCTGCCGGTCGCCGACCCGGATACAGCCGACCGTCGCGAACGCATCGTCCTGGTCGGCGACATCCCCTCACCGACCAACCCACCCAGCGGTTGCCGGTTCCACACCCGCTGCCCCAAGGCGCGCGCAGACTGTGTCAAGATCGATCCAGTCCTCGCGCAGGTGTTCGACGACGGAGCCGAGCACCTTACCGCCTGCCTGCACCCTCTTGCGCTCGACGAGGACATGTCTTTGGCCAGACCACAGATCGAGGACTCCGAGATCCTGATGGCGCCCACCCCAGGGCAAGACACGAACACGGGAGGCACGCCATGAGCGTCGACCCGTCGGGTTTGGCCGAAGCAGTCGAGGCTGTCGACTACACCGGAGTCGTGCCTGATGCCGAAGCTGACAAGGCGATCGAGGGACGCGGCCCGTGGCTGCTCGCGTGGCAGCGACTCCGTCGCGATCGCGTCGCCATGATCTCGCTGGTCATCATCGTGCTCATCGTTCTCATGGCGATCTTCGCACCGCTTGCCACATGGATAACTGGTCACCCGCCCAACGAGCAGTACCGCCAGATCGGACTGACCCCCGATGGCCTGCCTAAAGGCCCCACCAGCCAGTTCTGGCTGGGCACGGACGATCTGGGTCGCGATATCTTCGTCCGAATCGCATACGGCGCGAGGGTCTCGCTGCTCGTCGGTGTGGTCGCCACGGGTATCGCGGTTGCGATCGGGGTCGTCGTCGGGCTCGCCGCCGGTTTCTTCGGCGGCATCGTGGACACCGTGCTGGCCCGCCTGGTCGACGTGATCCTCTGCGTTCCCTTCCTGCTGGTTGCCATCGCCCTGGTGTCGATCACCGGTCCCGGCCTGTCGATCACCATCCTGGTCATCGGGTTCTTCAGCTGGGCGTCCGTGGCCCGTATCGTGCGCGGCCAGGTGCTGTCCCTGCGAGAGCGTGAGTTCGTCGAGGCGGCAAGGTCGCTGGGCGCGAGCGACCGGCGGATCATGTTTGTGGACATCCTGCCCAATGTGCTGGCACCGGTCATCGTCTACTCGACGTTGCTCATCCCGGTGGTGATCGTCGTCGAGGCGACGTTGTCCTATCTCGGGCTCGGGCTTCCGCCGCCGACCGCGGACTGGGGCGGGATGATCAGCGACGGCCAGGCGTACTACACGACCTCGTGGTGGTTCCTCATCTTCCCCGGTGCGGCGCTGCTGATCACCACGTTGGCTTTCAACCTGTTCGGTGACGGCGTCCGAGACGCGTTCGACCCCCGCTCCGACCAGCTCCTCAAATAGTGCTCGGTCAGTTCCTCAATAGTGAAGGCGGTGCCCCATGCTGCGTTTCCTGATCCGGCGGACCGCCCAAGGCGTGATCGTCCTGTGGCTGATCACGATGTTCGTGTTCGCCCTCTTCTACGTCGTGCCCAGCAACGTGGCACGCACGCTTGCCGGTCGTCAGGCATCGGCGCAGACGGTGGCGCTGATCCAGCACCGCCTCGGCCTTGACCTGCCGCTGTGGCGGCAGTACCTCGGATTCGTGGGCCGCGCACTGCACGGCGACCTTGGCTTTGACTACTACCACCAGGTACCGGTCACCACGGTGATCGCCACCGCCTTGCCGATCACGCTCTCCCTCGTGCTGGGCGCGGCCGTCCTGTGGCTGGGTATCGGCGTCTTCAACGGGGTGCTGTCGGCAATCAGGCCACGCTCGTTCGTCGACCGTGCACTGACGGTGTTCTCGCTGTTCTTCTACTCGATGCCGTCGTTCCTGCTCGGCCTGCTGCTGCTGTACTTCTTCTACTTCCAGCTCACTCTGGCCGGCATCACACTCTTCCCCGCGGGCGGTTACGTGCCTCTCAGCCAGGGTGTCGGTCCCTGGCTGGACCACATGATCCTACCGTGGTTCACCCTTGCCCTCGTGTCCGCCGCCATCTACACCCGGCTGACCCGAGGCTCGATGCTCGACGTCCTAGGCGAGGACTACATCCGAACCGCGAGGTCCAAGGGGATAGCGGAGAGTCGTGTCATCGCACGGCACGGTCTGCGCAGTGCGCTGACCCCGGTGGTGACACAGTTCGGCATCGACCTCGGCGCACTGCTTGGCGGCGCAGTGGTCACCGAGACGGTCTTCAGCCTGCCTGGCCTCGGCAAGGCAGGGATCGACGCTCTCAACCAGCAGAACCAGCCGGTGATCATCGGGATCGTACTGCTGGCCTCGGCCGCCATCGTTGTGGCCAACATCGCCGTGGACTTCGTCTATGCCGTCCTCGACCCTCGGGTACGACTGCACTGACCGAAGGGGTGGTCTCCCAAACCCGCCGAGACCTGCCGAAGGCCCGGACCAACGTGGTCCGGGCCTTCGGCAGGTCACGTGCGTCAAGTAACGTCCGCGGCATCTCCCCTGGCATCCGCAGATGCCTGCAGGGTCGTGATCAGTTGCCGGTGAGCTTCTCACGCAGAGCGGCGAGCGCCTCATCCGAAGCAAGCGTGCCCTCAGCCGGGGCTGAGTCCGCGGATGACGACGAGGGCGAGGAACCGTTCGACTCGGAGGACGACGGGCCGTTAGAGGAGTAGCTTGTCGGCTTCTCCGGGTTGGCTGCGGCCTCGGCGTCGGCCTTGATGGCCTCCTCGACCTGGATCTTGTGCGCCTCCCAGCGAGCGTGAGCCTGGGCGTACTGCTTCTCCCACTTCTCGCGCTGCTCCTCGTGACCGCCGACCCATTCGTTGGTCTCTGGGTCGAAGCCCTCGGGGTACTTGTAGTTGCCGGCCTCGTCGTACTCGGCAGCCATGCCGTACATCGTCGGGTCGAACTCAGCGACCGCGCCGCTGGGGTCGTTGGCCTGCTTGAGCGAGAGCGAGATGCGGCGACGCTCCAGGTCGATGTCGATGACCTTGACGAAGATGTCATCGCCGACGTTGACAACCTGCTCCGGCAGCTCTACGTGGCGCTCGGCCAGCTCGGAGATGTGCACCAGACCCTCGATCCCGTCGTCCACGCGGACGAACGCACCGAACGGGACAAGCTTGGTGACCTTGCCCGGGACGACCTGGCCAATCGCGTGGGTGCGCGCGAAGTGCTGCCACGGATCTTCCTGGGTCGCCTTCAGCGACAGCGAGACGCGCTCGCGGTCCATGTCGACGTCGAGCACCTCGACGGTGACCTCCTGGCCGACCTCGACGACCTCGGACGGGTGGTCGATGTGCTTCCAGGACAGCTCAGAGACGTGGACCAGGCCATCGACGCCACCAAGGTCAACGAAGGCACCGAAGTTGACGATGCTGCTGACAACACCGGAGCGGACCTGACCCTTCTGAAGCTCCTTGAGGAAGGTGGTGCGGACCTCGGACTGGGTCTGCTCGAGCCAGGCACGGCGGGACAGGACCACGTTGTTGCGGTTCTTGTCCAGCTCGATGATCTTGGCCTCGATCTCCTTACCGACGTACGGCTGCAGGTCGCGGACGCGGCGCATCTCGACCAGCGACGCAGGCAGGAACCCGCGCAGGCCGATGTCCAGGATCAGTCCACCCTTGACGACCTCGATGACGGTTCCGGTGACGACGCCGTCTTCCTCTTTGATCTTCTCGATGGTGCCCCATGCGCGCTCGGACTGCGCGCGCTTCTTGGAAAGGATCAGGCGGCCTTCCTTGTCCTCCTTCTGGAGGACGAGGGCCTCGACGGCATCACCCACGGAAACGACCTCGGAGGGGTCGACGTCGTGCTTGATGGAAAGTTCACGGGAGGGTATGACACCCTCGGTCTTGTAGCCGATGTCGAGCAGGACCTCGTCGCGGTCGACCTTGACGATGATTCCTTCGACGATATCGCCGTCGCTGAAGTGCTTGATCGTCGCGTCAATCGCAGCGAGAAGCTCTTCCTCAGATCCGATGTCGTTGATCGCGACCTGGGGGCTGGCCTTTACGGCCGGGCTGGCAGTCATGTAGTTGGGGCTCCGATTTGGGGACAGAATGGCTAATGGCTCACGACAGGAAAGTTGCCGGGTGCCCGGGTGGACGCTGCGGGTAGAAATAGGTGTTGCTGAGTTGCTTGCCGACACGCTTCTGAGGGCAACCGATGCCGGTCACCTCAGGGATTTCTTAGCATGACCTCCAAACCTTACCGATGACGCCTCACTCAGGTCAACGCAGGGGTGTCGGGCAGGATGAACGGTGTGAGCGACACCGACGAGAACAAGGACCAGAACACGGACCAGAACAGCAACCAAGACAACGACCAGGCTGCCGCGGCTCGGCGCCCAGCCGATCCGATCGAGACCGGGCGGGCCAACCGGACGTGGTGGGACAAGCAGGCGGACGGCTACTACCGCGAGCACGGGTCCTTCCTGGGCGACGACGACCTCGTGTGGGGTCCTGAAGGCCTGCATGAGAGCGACGCCGGTCTGCTCGGCGAGGTCCGCGGCCAACAGTTGCTCGAGATCGGCGCCGGAGCCGCTCAGTGCAGTCGGTTTGCCGCACGGCGCGGTGCCCGGGTGGTCGCCACCGACATCTCCGGGGGCATGCTGCGCCAAGGCGCTGAGCTCAACCGGCGGTTCACCGCGGCGTCGGGGTTGACCGTGTCGCTGCTCCAGTGCGACGCGACGAGCCTGCCGTTCGCTGACTGCTCGTTCGACACGGTCTTCACGTCATACGGCGCCGTGCCGTTCGTCGCGGACTCGGCCGCGCTGATGGCGCAGGTGGCCCGGGTGCTGCGCCCCGGCGGGCGGTTCGTCTTCTCCACGACTCACCCGATCCGGTGGGCTCTGCCTGATGACCCGGGCTATCCGGGGCTGACGGTGAGCGGCTCCTACTTCGACCGGACTCCTTATGTCGAGCAGGAGTCAGGCACCACGACCTACGTCGAGCATCACCGCACCCTGGGCGACCGGGTGCGCGAGCTCACCGCCGCCGGGCTCTGCCTTGCCGATCTGCTCGAGCCGGAATGGCCTCAGGAGAACCAACAGGTCTGGGGCGGGTGGAGTCCCCTGCGTGGCGCCCTCATTCCAGGGACGGCAATCTTCGTATGCCAAAAACCGGTGCGCTGAGGCCTTGTGGTCGAAAAGGCCCAGTCGGTTGCGGGCCTCAGTGCACGGCGTCGTGCCACGACCCGCCGACTCCGATACTGATCTCCAACGGGACGTCCATCTCGATGGCTGCACCCATCTCCTTGCGAACAAGCGCCTCGACAGGCTGACGCTCGCCGGGCGCGATCTCCAGGACGAGCTCGTCGTGCACCTGGAGCAGAACCCGCGACGCAGCACCTGACGTACGCAGGGCACTATCGACGCGAAGCATGGCGAGCTTGATGATGTCGGCCGCCGAGCCCTGAATCGGAGCGTTCAGCGCCATCCGCTCGGCCGCCTCACGCCGCTGGCGGTTGTCCGAGGTCAAGTCGGGCAGATAGCGCCGACGGCCCAGCATCGTCTCGGTGTAGCCGGTCCCCCTCGCCGAAGCGACCACGTCCTGCAGGTAGTCGCGCACGCCGCCAAAGCGGGTGAAGTACTCCTCCATCAGGGTCGCGGCCTCGCCGGTGGGGATCAGCAGCTGTTTTGAGAGACCGAACACCGACAGTCCGTAGGCCAGCCCATAGGACATCGCCTTGATCTTGGAGCGCATCGCCGGGGTCACCTCGACCGGCGGGACCCCGAACACGCGCGAGGCCACGAACCGGTGCAGGTCCTCGCCTGACTTGAACGCCGCGATCAGCCCCTCGTCGCCGGACAGATGCGCCATGATCCGCATCTCGATCTGGCTGTAGTCCGCCGACATCAGCGACTCAAACCCTGCACCCACGACGAAGACCTCACGAATACGGCGTCCCTGCTCGGTACGTATCGGGATGTTCTGCAGGTTCGGGTCCGTGGACGACAGCCGTCCGGTGGCGGCGATCGTCTGCTGGTAGGTCGTGTGGATGCGGCCGTCCTCAGCCACCGACTTCAGCAGGCCCTCGATGGTCTGACGCAGCCGTGAGGCGTCACGATGGCGCAACAGCGCCTCCAGGAACGGGTGCTCCGTCTTGGCGTAAAGATCGGTCAGGGCATCGGCGTCGGTCGTGTAGCCGGTCTTGGTCTTCTTGGTCTTGGGCATGCCGAGGGTGTCGAACAGCACCACCTGCAGCTGCTTGGGTGAGCCCAGGTTGATCTGCTCGCCGCCGATGGCGTTGTACGCATCGCCCTGCGCCTCGCGGACCTTCTCGGCAAAATGGGCCTCGAGCGAGTCCATGGCCGGTACGTCCACAGCAATCCCGACGCGCTCCATGGCCGCCAGCACGTCGACCAGCGGAAGCTCGATATCCGCGAGCAGCTGCGCGCCGCCGGTCTCCTCAAGGGCAGTGTCCAGGGCTGCGGCAAGGTCAAGCACTGCACGCGCCCGAACCATGGCGCTCTGCGCCTCGGCTTCGCCGTCCGCGCTGAAGTCCAGCACGCCCTGCCCGCCAGAGTCGGAGTCGCTGCGGAGCTCGCGGCTGAGGTGACGCAGCACCAGGTCAGCCAGGTCGTACGACCGCTGGTCCGGGCGGACGAGATACGCCGACAGGGCGGTGTCGTGGGTCAGCCCAGCCAGTGGCAGGCCGCGGGCCGCGAGTGCCTGCATCGGCCCCTTGGCGTCATGCAGCGCCTTGGTCCGCACGGTGTCGCCCAGCCAGGAGGCAAGCGCCCCCTCTGCCGCAGGGTCGAGGCTGACCAGATCGATGTATGCCGCCACGCCGGTCCCGGTCGCGATGGCCAGCGCCCGGGCGTCTCCCGTCCCTCGCGCCCAGGTGCCGTCAACGTGGACCCCGACTCGCGACCCGGGCGGCGTGTGCTCGGCCAGCCAGGCCGGCACCTGCTCAGATGACAGCACCGAGCCCGCAAGGTCAAAGCCTGAGTCTGCCTCGACCTCAACGGCCTGCAGGGTCGCGAACAGGCGATCGCGCAGAACCCGGAACTCCAGGCCGTCGAAGACCTTGTGCACCTCCTCGCGGTCCCAGGACTGGCGCGCCAGGTCGTCCACCGTGACATCCATGGCGACGTCGTGGACGAGCTGGTTCAGCCGCCGGTTGCGTAGGACGGAGTCGAGGTGCTCGCGCAGCGACTCGCCCGGTTTGCCCTTGATCTCGCCGACGTGGGCGACCACACCGGTGAGGTCGCCGTAATGCTGGATCCACTTGGCTGCGGTCTTGGGACCGACTCCGGGGACGCCCGGCAGGTTGTCGGAGGACTCACCGACCAAGGCGGCGAGATCGCTGTAGAGGTGGGGCGCGACGCCATACTTGGCCTCCACCGTGGCCGGGGTCATCCGGGCCAGCTCGGAGACGCCCTTGACCGGATAGAGAACGGTCACCTTGTCGTTGACCAGCTGAAACGCGTCACGGTCGCCCGAACAGATGAGCACCTCGTCGATCCCGGCCGCCTCGACGGCCGCGGTGGCCAGCGTCGCGAGCACGTCATCGGCCTCGAAACCATCAACTTCGATGTACGGGATTCTCAGCGCGTCGAGCACTTCGTGCAGCAGCGAGATCTGACCCTTGAACTCATCGGGCGTCGCCGATCGGCCGGCCTTGTACTCCGCGTACTCGGCCATCCGGAACGTCTGCCGGCTGATGTCGAAGGCCACGCCGACATGGGTCGGTGCCTCGTCACGTAGGACGTTGATCAGCATTGAGGTGAAGCCGTAGACCGCGTTGGTGTGCTGGCCGGTGCTCGTGGAGAAGTTTTCCTTCGGCAGTGCGAAGAAGGCGCGGTAGGCCATCGAATGACCGTCGATAAGCAAGAGTCGGCTCACGCATGGCAGCCTAGGCCCCACGGACCAACAAAGAGACGGGCAGGTTGATGGGCGACACGCAGGAGCAGATTCTCGGCAGGCTCAGGGCCATGAACGGCGGCACCCTCGGGCAGAAGATGGGGATCGAGCTCATCGAGGTGACCTCGCAGCGGGTCGTCGCTCGGATGCCGGTCGCCGGAAACACCCAACCGTACGGGCTGCTGCACGGAGGCGCGAGCGTCGTGCTGGCAGAGACGCTCGGCACCCTCGGGGCCATGATGCACGCCGGCGAGGGGAGGGTAGCGGTCGGCATCGAGATCAACGCCACCCACCACCGGGGGGCCACGGCCGGGTACGTCACCGGCACCGCGACCGCGCTGTCGGTAGGCAATACCGTCGCCACGTACGCCGTCATCATCACCGACGACGAGGGCAACCGCGTGTGCACCTCCCGAATCACCTGCCTGATCCGCACGCAAGTCCCACGGGCCTGAGGGCCTCTAAGAGAGCGGGTCAGCTCATGCACAGCGCCTTCCCCGGCCTCGGCACGGTCATCAACGTGGCCGCTATCGTCGTCGGTTCGCTGCTCGGGATGGCGGTGGGGCACCGGCTCCCCGACCGAACCCGGTGGGTTGTCACCGACTGCTTGGGGCTGACGACCCTGCTGATGGCAGGTCTGTCGGCGCTCATGGTGACCGACCCATCCTTGACGGCCGCGGTCGGTACGGGCGCGCCCGTACTGATCGTGCTCGGCGCCATGTTGATCGGAGGCATCACGGGTTCGCTGCTGCGGATCGAGGGTCGTCTAGAGGACCTCGCCGGCGTCATCCAGGCCCGGCTGGCGCGCCGCCCTCACCTGGCCGGGGCCGCCGAGAGCGGTCAGGGACACGAAGCCCGCGAGCGCTTCATCGAGGGCTGGCTGAGCGCCTCCCTGCTGTTCTGCGTGGGACCACTGACGATCCTGGGCTCGCTGTCGGACGGGCTCGGCAGGGGGATCGACCAGCTGACCCTGAAGTCGGTGCTGGACGGGTTCGCCGCCATGGCGTTTGCGTCATCCTTCGGCGTCGGCGTCCTGCTCTCTGCCCTGTCGGTCGCCGTCGTACAGGGCCTGCTGACGGTGCTGGGAGTGCTCCTGGGTTCGATGCTCCCGGACGCCCAGATCGCCGCCCTGACGGCCACCGGAGGGCTCCTGCTGGTGGGGATCTCACTGCGGCTGCTGCGGGTTCGTGAGATCCCGGTGGGCGATCTGCTGCCGGCGCTGATCGTGGCACCCCTGCTCACCCAGCTCGTGGTGATGTTGCGTTAGGCGCCGGGCGAGCCACCTTTCATCCCTGAGACGACCGAAGCGGCCACCTCACGCATCCCCAGGCGGCGGTCCATCGCGGTCTTCTGGATCCAGCTGAAGGCCTCCGGCTCACTGATCATCAGCTGTGCCATCAGGACCCCTTTGGCCCGGTCCACAATCTTGCGTGTCTCAAACCGCTCCCCCAGGTCCGCGATCTCGGACTCCAGGGCGTGCATCTCGATCCACCGCGAACGCGCGATGCTGATGGCCGGGGGGAGGTCCGCGGCAGTGAACGGTTTGATGATGTAGGCCATCACTCCCGCGTCACGAGCACGCTCCACGAGCTCCTTCTGGCTGAACGCGGTGAGGATCACGACCGGTGCGATCCGTTCCTTGCCGATCTGCTCGGCAGCGCTGATGCCATCGAGTACCGGCATCTTGACGTCCATCAGTACCAGATCAGGCTTGAGCTGACGGCTGAGGGCGACCGCCTGCTCACCGTTGCTGGCCTGGCCGACGACGTCATAACCAGACTCGACCAGCATCTCGGCGAGGTCCAGCCGGATCAAGGCCTCGTCCTCGGCAACCAGGATGCGGACCTTGCCGGCAGCAGCAGGTGAGTTGGCGGGCGGGCTCGGCACGGGGTGGGCTTCGTCGGTCACGCACGCCAGCCTACCGACCGGCACCATGCCACGGCGCCGCCCTCGTGCAACACGGCGGCGGAGCGTCGTCGCAGGCAGATTTCGCACCCAAAATCGTCCGTTGTATATCTAGTGCTCGCGACGCTGAAGTTCTACGTTGTGCCCATGGTGACCAACATCGTGAGAATAGTTCCGCGATACGTCATGCATCTGGCCATGGCGGCGGTGCTGTGGGTACTCGTGTTCTCCATCGTCGCGGGCTCGTTCCTGGGCCTCGCACTCGCCGTGAAGGGGTGGGCCGCTGACCCGACCGTCGTCAACCCGTCAACTGCGATCAACGCTCCGGCTGCGCCGTAGGGCGTTCTCCTGCTCAGGAGAGGTGTTTCGGGCCCGGGGGGCAAAGGCGCCGGCCTGGGACGCTGTGCCGAGGGCGGGACTTGAACCCGCACCAAGCGTGCTCAGCCGTAATATCTAGCTGTGTTTTGTGCTCAGCAGTTGGTTGCAACTGGTTGCAGTTGAAAGTTGGTGTGGACGGCGGCCACACCTCCATGGGCTCGAAAATACGCTTG
>Ga0208079_1001205_pt1 | contig 13770 bp, 11 predicted proteins | sample NGESurdeep092012_5_FD_184474 | JGI IMG/M metagenome (GOLD analysis project Ga0208079, IMG submission 184474) | Arctic peat soil microbial communities from Barrow, Alaska - NGEE Surface sample 210-2 deep-092012 (SPAdes) | ecosystem: Environmental > Terrestrial > Soil > Wetlands > Peat ... | reverse complement strand
GGCGGCCTGGCGGCGATGGAGCAGACGCTGCAGCTGCGGGCCCTGCTCGCGCCCGCGAGCCATATCGCGTGGACCGGCATGGTGGCCTGGGCTCTGTGGCGGATCGGTGCGACTCCCCGGAGGCGGTTCGCTGTCACGGGCTTGGTCGTCGCGTTCGCCGCGGCCGTGGGCCTGCACTACCTGTGGGACCAGACGAATGACCTCACGCCCCACGTGGTGATCGCGGTGATCAGTGTCGCGATCCTCGTCACGCTCATGGTGCTGACCGCCCGGCGCGACAAGGTGCGCACGTTGTCCCATGGTCCGGCAACAGGTCCGGCGGCCATCGCTCCGGTCCCGCAGCCGAGCTGGTTCAGCCCGGTCGCGATCCTGCCCGTACAGCCCGTGGAGACCCGGCCGTACGTCAGCGAGCCCGAGCGGCACGCCGCGTGAGAGCCGTGGGGGCGATCCTCGCGAGGTGAGCGGCGAGGGCGAGCCGGCGTCTGACGACGTCGGTGAGCCCGAACGGCTCCATCTGGCTGAGGTTCGCACCGTGCCGCCGGTACCTCACGTACGGCGTCGGCAGGAAGACGACCTCACCCAGCATGTCGGCGGTGATGCCGATCCAGCCGTCGTGGGTCCTCACGCTGCGCGGTACGGGCAAGGCGACAGCGAGCACGTCGCGCCGGACCGCCATGCAGCAGCCGAGGTACGAGTTCTTGACGAAGTTGTGCAGCACGCCCGGGCCGCTGTGGAAATGAGGGAAGATCGAATCACCCGTCACCGCGTTGTCGGCGTCCACGATCAGCGCATCGGTGACGACCCCTGTCACGTGCGGGTCGAGGAAGTGAGCGACCATCGCGTCGAGCTTGCCGGGCAGCCACTCGTCGTCCTGGTCGGCGAGGAAGACGATGTCGTGGCGCGCACGCGCCAGGCAGCGTTCGAACGTGGAGATGACGCCAAGGTTGCGCTCGTTGGCGACGAGCTGGATGCGCGGATCTCCGTACGAGCGGAGGATCTCCACCGTGTCGTCGGACGATCCGTCGTCCTGCACGAGCAGCTCGTCGTCGGCTTCGAGCTGAGCGAGGATCGAGTCCAGCTGCGGACGCAGGTAGCGGGCCCCGTTGTACGTGGCCATGCAGACGCTGATGGGCGTGCGCCCCTGGCTGATGTCCTCCTCGACTCGCTCCCGGGGACTCTCGTCTGGGCGACGCGTACCACTACGACCGACGACCCCGTCCCGGACACCGGCAGCAATCGCGGCGAGCTTCGCCCGTTTGTCGCTCTCGAACGCCAGCACCTTGCCGATGCCGAGCCCGAGGCCGAAGGCGGTACGGGCGGACCACCTCGGGTCGTGCGCCAGCTCGCCGGAGCGCGCCAGGAGGAGGTAGTTGCGGTACTTGTAGTACTGGCGGTCAGCGTTGTGGTTGCTCGTGGTGACCTCGCCGAGCAGCGGCACGCGGTGGCTGGTGGCGCGGCCGATGGAGTGCTCGATGACGGCGGTCGGCTCGATGGCGATCTGCCAGCCGGCCTCGCGGAGCCGTACGCACAGGTCCCAGTCGACGAAGTCGATGACGAGGTCCGTACGGAATCCGCCCACATGCCGGAGCGCGGCGACGCGGCACAAGGATCCCGAGGTGAAGGACCGCTCCGTCTCGTACCAGCCGCTCCGGCCCGGGTCCCCCTGGAGCGGTCGCGCGGTCGCTTCCTCTCGGACCACCGGCGCGACGATCGCTACCCGCTCGTCGTTTGTGGCGTTGCTGCCGAGAAGCTGCTCGAGCATGTGAGCGGTGAGTCTGCTGTCCTGGTCGAACGTCAGTAGCCACTCGGCGGTTGCGCTCTCGAGCGCGTGACTCAGGGCCCCGGCCACGCCGGTGTTGGTGCTGAGCAGCGTCAACGTCGCGCCCGCCGCGGCGCACTCCTCGAGAACATCGGCCCCACTCGTCGACGCGTTGTCGATGACCTCGACCGGAATGTCCGCGGCGACAAGGTCCTTGACCAGCCGAAGCAGCGAGGGCGCAGGGTTGTACGAGACGATCGCTGCCTCAACCCGCATGGGTGAACCCTATCCGCCCTCTCTTGTCGACCTGCCCTCCGTCGCGGAGAGCACCTATCCCGTCGAGGAGAGGACCTATCCGCTCGGGGAGAGGACCTGTGCGCATCAGGGCGGGGAGGCGGCCGAACTGGGGAGACGGCAGACTGTGCGCATGCGGGAGACGGTCTGCTACGTCAGCCAGGTGTACCACCCTGAGAACGTCGGGGTGGCCTGCTGGGTTGCCGAGGAGCTGGAGCGGATCGGCTGGGACGTGACGGTGCTCACGGGGGTGCCGAACTATCCGACCGGGGTCGTCGCCGACGGGTACCGGGCCGATCGAGCGAGCCGGGAAGAGATCGGCGGGATCGAGGTCAGGCGTACGCCGGTGTACCCGAGCCACGACGACAGCCCGATGGGTCGGATGCTCAACTACATCTCCTGGGCGCTGTCGAGCACGTACTACGGCGTCGGCGACATCAGACGCGCCGGCCTCGCCGTCGTACATTCCACTCCCGTCACCGCGAACCTCGCCCCAATGGTCGCGAGGGTGCTGTTCCGGACCCCGTACGTGACGATGATCATGGACCTGTGGCCCGACTCGGTGTTCCAGTCGGGCTTCCTCACCTCCGGGCCGGTGAACCGCATCGCCAACGCGGTGCTGGGCACCTTCGCGAAATGGTCGTACCGACTCGCGAGCCACGTCACCGTCCTGTCGCCGTCGATGAAGCAGGTGCTCGTCGACCGCGGCGTCCGGGAAGAGAAGATCAGCCTCGTCTACAACTGGGTCGACGAGTCGCTGTTCGCCTCGCCCGCGGAGCCGGATCCGACGCTGCGCGCCAGCCTGGGCCTGACCGGCGACGACTTCGTCGCGATGTACGCGGGCGCTCACGGCATCCCGCAAGGTCTCGGCGTACTCATCGAGGCCGCCGCCCGCATTGATCCCGCTGAGCGCATCCACATCGTCACGGTGGGCGACGGGATCGACGGCGAGCGGCTGCGGGCCCTGGCGGACGAGCTCGGCGTCACCGACCGCGTCCACTTCCTCGGTCGACGCCCGATGGCGACGATGCCGAGCCTGCTGGCGACCGCCGATCTGCAGCTCGTCTGCATCTCGGACACGCCCCTGTTCCGGGTCAACATGCCGAGCAAGATCCCGTCGCTGCTGGCCGGCGGCCATCCCGTACTGGTCGTCGCCGAAGGCGATCCCGCCGACGTCGTCACGGCGGCCGACGCCGGGCTGGCGGCGTCGCCGACCGATCCGGCAGCCGTCGCGACCACCCTTCGCCAGGCCAAGGCGGCAGGCGCCGATATGCTGCGCGAGATGGGCCACCGGGGCCGCGAGCTGTACGAACGCGAGATGTCGTCGGCGATCGGCGGGGCCCGGCTGACCGAGATCCTTCGTACCGCCAAGCGGAAGGGCCGCACGTGACAGACACGCTGGAGGCGATCGACGCGATTGACTCGATTGCCGGCAAGACGGTCACGATCACGGGCGGTACGGGCTCGTTCGGGTCCACGATGGCGCGCCACCTGCTGGCCCACGGCGTGAGACAAGTCAACGTGCTGAGCCGCGACGAGGCCAAGCAGGACGCCATGCGCCGTACGTTCGCCGACGAGCGGATGCGGTTCTTCATCGGCGACGTCCGCGACATCGAGAGCCTCGAGGCGCCGATGGAGGGCGCCGACTACGTCTTCCACGCGGCCGCGCTCAAGCAGGTACCGAGCTGCGAGTTCTTCCCGCAGCAGGCCGTGCTGACCAACGTCACCGGTAGCCACCACGTGATCGAGTCGGCCGCGCACGCGGGCGTTCAGGCGCTCGTGGTCCTCTCCACCGACAAGGCCGTCTACCCGGTGAACGCGATGGGCATGTCGAAGGCGCTCATGGAGAAGACCGCGCAGGCCTTCGCGCGCAACCACCCCGACTCCCAGATGCGGGTGGCCGTCACCCGCTACGGCAACGTCATGTACTCGCGGGGCTCGGTCATCCCGCTGTTCATCGAGCAGCTCCGGGCCGGGCGCCCGCTGACGCTCACCGAGCCCACGATGACCCGCTTCCTCATGAGCCTCGACCAGTCGGTCGCGCTCGTGCTGCACGCGTTCAGCCACGCCACGTCGGGCGACCTGTTCGTCCGGAAGGCGCCGGCGTCGACGGTCGAGACGCTCGCGCGTGCGGTGGCGTCGGTGATGGGCGTCGAGGATCCCGAGATCGCGGTCATCGGCTCGCGGCACGGCGAGAAGCTCCACGAGACGCTGCTCAGCGTCGAGGAGATGGTCAAGGCCGACGACCAGGGCGACTACTTCCGCGTACCCCTCGATGCGCGCGGGTTGCAGTACGAGCTGTACTTCGAGGAGGGCGACCGCCGCATCCCGCGTGACGCCGACTACACGAGCGCGAACACGACCCAGCTGGACTTCGAGGCGACCAAGGCGCTGCTCTTGACGGTGCCGGAGGTACGGGCCGCGGCTGAGGCAGGACTGTGAAGGTCGCGGTCACCGGCGCGGACGGCTTCCTCGGATGGCACCTGCAGGTACGCGCCAAGGCGTTGCGGCCGGACCTGGAGATCGTCCAAGTCGCACAGGCTGACTGGCCGCGGTTGGCGGAGCTGGTGGCGGGCGTCGACGCCGTGATCCACGTCGCGGGGATCAACCGGGATACCGACGAGGCCGTACGCGACGGCAACATCGCTTTGGCGAAAGACCTTGTCGCGGCTGTGAACGGCACGCCGCGGCTCGTCTATGCGAACTCGATCCAGGTCGGCAACGGGACCCCGTACGCAATCGGTAAGGCTGGAGCCTCGGACGTGCTCGGCGAGGCGGCAGCGCGGTGGGGGACCTCGTACACGGATGTCAGGCTCCCGAACCTGTTCGGTGAGCACGGGCGTCCCGCGTACAACTCGTTCGTCGCGACGTTCGTCGCTGCTGCGGTGGCGGGGGAGACGCCAAGCTCGCTTGCCGACCGTCCGATCGGGCTGCTCCACGCTCAGCGGGCGGCGCAGGCGCTGCTCGCCGGGCTCGAGGGATCGGGAGTCGTCGAGCCGGTCCCGCACGAGACATCGGTCGCGCAGGTCTGGGAGACGCTGGCGGAGTTCCGGAGCGTGTACGGGGGCGCAGACGTGCCCGATGTCACCGACGACTTCCGGCTGGACCTGTTCAACACGTACCGGGCCGGGCTGTTCCCGGCCGGCTATCCGCTCGCGCTCACCCCGCGCGCCGACGAGCGGGGCCGGCTCGTCGAGAGCATCCGCAGCCACGGTGCCGGCGGTCAGGTCTTCGTGTCCACCACGAATCAGGGCTTCACCCGCGGCGAGCACTTCCATCTGCGCAAGATCGAGCGCTTCGTGGTCCTGGCGGGTCGTGCGGAGATTGCGCTCCGCAAGATGTGCACCGACGAGGTGATCTCGTTCGTGGTCAGTGGCGACGAGCCGGTCGCCATCGACATGCCGACCATGTGGACGCACAACATCACGGCGCTGGACGGCGAGGCAACGACGCTGTTCTGGACGAACGAGCTCTTCGACCCCGACCACCCCGACACGTACTGGGAGAACGTCCGCCCGAAGAAGGCCTGACGCAATTCGCACTCGGGACGCGTGAAGACGCCAGTATTGGGGCTGCTTGAGCCGTCGACAGTGCGAATCGCGTCACCCGACCACCCGGGATGGGAGGATGAACCCGTGACTCGTGTGATGACGGTGGTGGGTACGCGTCCGGAAATCATCCGGCTGTCGGCCGTGATGATGCGGTTGGACGCCTCGCTCGACCACGTCCTCGTACACACCGGCCAGAACTACGACCCGCTCCTCGGTGAGGTCTTCTTCCGCGACCTCGGCCTGCGGGCGCCGGACAGGCTGCTGAACGTCCGTACCGACACGCTCGGCCAGGTGCTGGGAGACGTACTGGTCGGTACGGAGCAGGCGATCCGCGACTACGCACCTGACGCACTGCTCGTCCTGGGAGACACGAACTCCTGCCTCGCCGCCGTGATGGCCAAGCGGATGCGGGTGCCCGTCTACCACATGGAGGCCGGCAACCGGTGCTTCGACGAGAACGTGCCGGAGGAGACGAACCGGCGCCTCGTCGACCACGTCGCCGACTACAACCTCGTCTACACCGAGCACGCGCGTCGCAACCTCCTCGCGGAGGGCCTGCAATCGCGGCGGATCATCAAGACCGGATCGCCGATGAAGGAGGTCCTCGACGCACATCGCGACGCAATCGAGGCGTCCGACGTGCTCGTACGGCTGGGGCTCGAGCCCGACTCGTACTTCCTCGTCTCCGCCCACCGCGAGGAGAACGTCGACTCGCCGGAACGCCTCGAGGCGCTGCTTGATTGCCTGCAGCGGGTGTCCGAGACCTACGGCAAGCCCATCCTCGTCTCGACCCATCCGCGCACCCGCAAGCGCTTGGACGCGCTCGGCCGCACGCTCGACGGCGTCACGTTCCACCCGCCGCTGGGCTTCCTCGACTACAACAAGCTCCAGCTCAACGCGGCGTGCGTGCTCTCCGACTCGGGCACGATCGCCGAGGAATCAAGCCTGCTCGGCTTCCCGGCGATCACGCTGCGCGATGCAATCGAGCGACCCGAAGCGCTCGACACCGGTGCAATCACGATGACCGGGCTCGATCCCGAGAACGTCATCGAAGCGGTCAACCTCGCGATGCGCCGCGAGCCGATCGTCATCCCCGACGACTACCAGATCGCCAACTGCTCACAGCGGGTCGTCGACTTCATCGTGTCGACCGTGCGTCGCCACAAACAGTGGAGCGGTCTGCGCTGAAGACGGCGAATATGTCGCCTCCCATCCGCGCGTAGGCGCCGACCGCTGGCTCGCTAGCCTGACCCTGTGCTGACGTTCACGACGCTGTCCACGCCGATCGCCGGACCCGGGCCATCGAACGGGCTCCCGATCCTCGATGCGGGCGGAGCCCGGCCTTTGACCGACGCCGAGTGGGAGGTGCTCGGGGGGAGGGCCGGCTATGTCGACCGCTACCCGACGGTCCTGCCGTACGACTCCCAAGACTCGTTCGATCGCCACGTCGAGACGCGTGACCTGCGCGTGGCCGTGCTCGAGAACGACCGCCTCAAGGCGACGTTCCTGCTGGACCTCGGCGGACGGCTGTGGACCCTGTACGACAAGGTCGCCGGACGCGAGCTGCTCTATCAGCCGGACGCGCTGATGCACGGCAACCTCGCGCTGCGGCAGGCGTGGTTCTCCGGTGGCGTCGAGTGGAACCTGGGCTTCACCGGGCACTGGCCGCTCACGAGCTCGCCGGTGTCCGCGGGGCGCGTTGTCGGGCCCGAGGGTGCGGATGTGCTTCGGCTCTGGGCGTACGAGCGGATGCTCGGGCTGGTGTGGCGACTCGACGCCTGGCTACCCGACGGTGCCGACGATCTGTACGTGCGGATCGTGCTCGACAACCCGTACGACCGGACGGTGCCCGTGTACTGGTGGTCGACGATCGCCGTGCCGCAGGTGGCCGGAGGGCGGGTGCTGCTGCCGGCGAAGCGCGCGGTGTCGTCGGGCTACAAGGACATCTCAGTGATCGACATACCGATGGAGCGGCTCGACCCGGCGAGCCAGCTGTACGCGTCGGACCTGTTCGCCGATCTGGATGGCTTCGATGAGCCGTGGGTGGCTGCCGTGGACGGCGACGGCGTCGGCATGCAGCAGACCTCGACACCGAGGCTGCGCGGGCGCAAGCTCTTCGTGTGGGGCACTGCGACCGGCGGCGAGACGTGGCAGTCGTGGCTCGGTGGGAATGGGCGGTACTGCGAGATCCAGGCCGGCCTCGGACCGACCCAGATGCACCACCTGCCGCTTGAGCCGGGCGAGACCTGGACCTGGACCGAGGCGTACGGGCCGGTGACGTTCACCGGGACGTACGGGGAGCATCCACCGCGTCCGACCAAGGTCGCCGAGGCCGAGAAGGCGCTCTCGCGCATGCAGGAGGCGCCGGTGAAGGTCGAGGTCACGGCTGACGGCTGGGGCGCTTTGGCGGTCGCTGCGGGGGACCTGCCGGTCTATCCGGCCACCCCGTTCCCTGCGGAGACGCTCGGCGCGGCCCAGCGGCCGTGGTTGGCGGTACTGGGCGGGCAGGCGCTGACGGGTGCTGCGGCGCCCGTTGCCGGGCCCGGCTGGCGGGCGCGTCTGGACGAGGCACCGTCGAGCCCTGAGCGTGACCTGCACCTCGGCTACCTGGCGCTGGAGCGCGGGAAGGTCCGCAAGGCGCGCAAGTACTGGCGGTCGTCGATCGCCGGGGCGCCCAGCGCGGAGGCGTACCGCGCCGTCGGCCTCACCTCGACCGAGCCCGACGAGCGCGCCGACTACCTCGCGCAGGCGATCGCGCTCGACGACAACCCGTCGCTGCTCATCGAGTACGCCACCGCGGCGCTCGCGGTCGGCCGGGCGGCGGATGTTGCGGAGCGGCTGAGCGGGCTCGAGACGTCGGGAGGGCCGCGTGCCGGGAGGTTCGCGTTGCTGCTGGCGGAGGCGTACGTCGCCCTCGGCCGCCTCGACGAGGCGGGCGCGATCCTCGAATCGCATCTCGTCGTGCCCGATATCCGCGAGGGCGCGGCGACGTTCACCGAGGTCTGGCGCGCGTACGAGGCGGCCCGCGGCACCAACCGTCCGCTCCCCGCTGAGTACGACTTCCGCATGCGCCCGGAGGAGTAGGGGCTCGTCCTCAGTCGGCTCGTACTGTCAGGTCGGCGAGGGCCCACGGGCGGTTCTCGCTCCAGTGGATCTGTTCCTGGGTGGCCCAGATGTCCCAGTACGGGTCGTAGCTGCCCTTGTCGCGGGAGAGCGCGCGGTGTCTTCGTACGGTCTCGTCGAGCTCGAGCCACACGCGGCAGGTCGCCAGAGGCGCTGACGCCAGCGTGAGCGCGCCGCATCCCTCGACCAGAATGGGCCGCGCGGGATCGACGCTGACCCGGTCTGACGGCGTCGAGGTGTCCCAGTCCCAGCGCCGGTAGCCGGCGCTCGACGGGGCCAAGATCCGCGGCACCGCTGCGGAGCCGGCGGCCAGCCCGTGCCAGCCGGGGTACACGTGGTCGAGCGAGACCACCTGCAGCTCCTCGCCCCGAGCCGTGCGCCACGACTGGGCGATCAGCCCGGCCAGGGACGTCTTCCCCGCGCCCGAGCCCCCGTCGAGCAGGATCACGGGACGTGTGGCCCTGGCGATGTACGCGAGAACTGCCGCCGGCGCCTCGGCCACGCTCACCATGCTCACGTCCAGACCGCCCAGAACGTACCGGCGGACGCCGCGGCCGCCAGCGCGACGGCTACCGCGAGCAGGCACGACACGACGAGTACGAGATCGGCCCGGCCCACGTGCGACTCGCGAGCCCACGTCCGTGGTGCTGTGCCGAAGCCGCGCGCCTCCATCGCGGTCGCCAGCTTCGAGCCGCGGCGGATCGCGATGACGAGCATCGCGAAGGCCATCGTTGCCCAGCGTCGTACGGCTCCGGTGTCGCCCAAACCCCGCGCTCGGCGCGCCAAGGCGAGCGAGCGCCAGTCATCGACGAACCGGGTGATCAGCCGGAACCCGGCGAGTGCCCCCAGCACGAAGCGGGCCGGTAGCCGCCAGACCTGCGCGAGCCCGTCGGCGAGGTCGGTCGGGTCGATGCCGGTGAACAGCAGGATTGCCGGCATGCCCAGCGCGAGGACACGCAGCATGACGGCGACGGCCAGCCGCAGCGAGTTGTCGGTGATGTGGACGAGGAACCAGTCGACGTGTACTGCGCCGCCCGGCTTCCCGTACAGCGCCATGTTCAGCCCCGCGAGCGGCGCGAGCGCGAGGACCGGCCAGACCCGCCGCGCGATGAAGCCGAACGGAAAGCCCAGAGCCAGCGCGGCCACCAGCACGATGCCGACCATCGTCGCGCCGCTCACCCAGTCGAGGGTGACGAGCAGAGGCAGGGACACGATGACGGCGGCCGCGATGCGCGTCACGGGGTTCACGCGGTCCAGCATGGTGCGAGGGGCGCGGTTGGAAAGGCTCACGAGAGGGCCTCGAGGTGTAGGTGGTGCTCGCCGAGCAGGTCGAGGTAGTCGCGGTCGTGGGTGACGGAGACCACCGTGGTCCCAGCATCGAGCTGCGCAGTGACGAGGCGGACGAGGTCGATCCAGGTCCGTCGGTCCTGTCCGAAGGTGGGTTCGTCGAGGAACATCACCGACGGGCTGGTCGCCAGCACCGTGCCCACGCTCAGCCGCCGCTTCTCGCCGCCTGAAAGCGTGAACGGGTTGGCCCTCGCGAGCCGTGTCAGGTGCAGCTGTTCGAGCAGCTCTGCGACGCGTTGGTCGATCTCGCGTGCCGGACGCCTCAGCGCGCGCAGCCCGATAGCGAGCTCGTCGGCCACGGTCGTTGCAACGAACTGGTGCTCGGGGTCCTGGAACACCGTGCCGAGGCGTGTCAGCAGCTCCTTGGACCGCCAGCGCGCGGGGGACGGACGGCCCTGTGGGCTGATCGCTTCGGCCGCCTCGACGTGTCCGGACAGGGCGGGGAGCAGGCCGGCGAGCGTGAGGGCGAGCGTCGTCTTGCCGCTGCCGTTGGCACCGGTGAGCGTGGTGGACGTTCCCGCAGGGATGTCGATGGCCGGCACGGTCCGTACCGGCCGGTCGGCCTCGTAGCCGATCGTCACGTCCCGTGCGGACAGAACGGCCGGCTGCGGGGCGGGTGGCACGCGGGGTACGAGACCGTGGCCGATCCCCGGTACCCACGCGCCGAGTGCTGCGAGCTCGGCGCCATGGGCAGAGAAGACCTCGTCCGGGGGGCCGTCGGCGACGACACCGCCTCCGGCAGCCAGGACGACAACGCGGTCGACGAGCGGCAGCCAGGTCTCGATGCGGTGCTCGACGACGACGAGCGTGGTCGTCCGGTCGGCGACGAGACGCGCGACCGCGTCCCATACCTCCTCGACACCGACCGGGTCGAGGTTCGCCGTCGGTTCGTCGAGCAGGAGCAGGCCGGGGCGCATCGCGAGCGCGCCCGCGAGGGCGAGCCGCTGCCGCTGCCCGCCGGACAGCCGCTCGGTGCTGTGGTCGAGGGGGAGGTCGAGGCCGACGTCAGCCAAGGCTGTAAGGACTCGGGGCCAGATCTCATCTCGCGGGAGTGCCAGGTTCTCCAGCCCGAACGCCACATCGTCGCCGATGCGCTCGAGGATCGTCTGGGCGTCGGGGTCCTGCATGACGAGGCCCGACCGTCCCGGCCGTGGCCGCTCTCCGTCGACGGTCAGCGAGCCGGCCTGCTCGCCCTCGTCGCTCGTGCCGAGCACCCCGGCCAGGGCGTGGAGCAGCGTCGACTTACCCGCGCCTGACGCCCCGAGCAGTAGGACGCGCTCGCCCGGCTCAATGCGCAACGAAACGCCGGACGTCGCCCACGCGGCACGCCCGGCGTGCCGCCAGCCCCAGCCGTCGAGGCGTACCTGCGCAGGTCTCACCTAGTGCGCCACCTTCGCACAACCAGCGAGCTTCGAGGGCGCGACACTAGACGTCCGCGCGAGCCTCGCGGCCGGCTCCGAACCGGGACAGTGCGCCCGACGCGGCGAGCGCTTTGGTCAGCGCCCAGCCGAGACCGCCAGCAAGCACGGCGCCCGAGACGATCATGGTCACGAGGTAGATGAGGTTGAAGGCAGCCGACTTGGCGATGTTGCCGAGGACGAACTCGAGGATCCACTCGCCCACTGCGGCGCCCGCGCCCGCGAGGGCTGCCGGTACGAGACCCCAGCGCCGGTAGGCGAGGGCGAGGAACACGAGTTCCGCGCCGAGCCCCTGGGCGAGGCCCGAGTAGAGCGTCGTGATGCCCCACTGGTTGCCGACCGCGGCCGAGACGAGCGCAGCAAGCAGCTCGACGGCCAGCGCGGCGCCGGGCTTGCGGATGATAAGCCCGCCGAGGACGCCCCCGAGCAGCCAGATCCCGACAGCTAGTCCGCCGAGCCCGGGCGTCGCGGCGTTGAACACCTCATAGCCCGCTCCGCCAACGAAGTTCCAGCCGACGAAGATGATCCCTGTCGCCACGCCGAGAACGGCGGCGACGACGATGTCGACGACCCGCCACGCATACGTACGAGTTCCCGTGGAAGTTGATGCCATGTGCCTGCCCCTTGTCGGTTCAAGCACGGGTCGACACCGTTTGCCGGCGTCACGAGATGCCTCCCTGCGCTGGCATGACCCAGATCAGGTTCGACGGTCGAAGGTCGCGGACCTTCCTCTCAGCCCGGCGTCTCCGGACTCCCGTGTTTCACGAGGAGTATACGACCGCCACTGGAGGCAGGCCCATGACGGTGTCGCGATGCCCCGGCCCGATGCGACGCGAGTGTGCGACACGACGAATCGCAAGGGGTATGCGTGCCCAATAGGTACGCTGCGGGTACGCGGCGACTCGGGCCGCAGGTCCTGTCAGCCGGCAGAGGTACCTTGGTGCCTGGGTCGAGCCAGATGCATCGACGGAGGTGCCCCATGACTCGCGACATCGAGTTCAGGCTGTTGGGCCATGAGAGCGACGAGGGTGAGTTGCTGGCGACCGATGCCATCAACATCATCAGGTCGTTCAAGGAGTTGGCGTACCGGCTTACCCGTGCCGTCTCGGAGAGATCGGGCCTCGGCAGGGCTGAAGCCGCCCTTGAGCGGTTGAGCATGGTTCGGGTCAGCCTCAAGGAGGGCAGCACTCGCGTTGTCTTCAAAGTCGGCGATGACGCGGCACTCGATCTTGTGGACCCCATCACCCGTGATGTTGATACTGCGTTCTGGGACATCGTTATCGGCGTGAGGGACAATCGGCGCCCGACGACCGTGTCCGACACGGTGGCGGACGCCGTCGAGGGCGTCATTCTGGCCCTAGAGAGGGCGGCCCCAGTGACAGAAGTCACCGTTCCTGGGTACGGTCAAGCCCGGCTCGATCGCAATCAGATCAGCCGTGAGCCGTGGAAGAGGACCGATCTTGGTGAACCCACGGAGACGACTGTTCACGGCCGACTCGACATGGTGGATCTTCGATCCGCACGCTTCCGACTCCGTGACGCCGCTCACAACAGCATCGACCTGGTCGGGGTGAAGAACGTTGAGCACGCGGCTCTGCTCGTCGGGCAACTGGTGTCAGCAACGGGCCTCTTGAGCCCCGGCCGTGAGTCCGACCACCACAAGGTCGACGGGGCGGTTGTGGTGCCCTCGAAGGTGAGGGACATGCTGGGCCATCCGATGCCCTCACTTGAGGAAGCGCTCGCCGCCGCCGCCAAGCAGGCGCCTGTTCCCGAGCCCTTGGACCTCACGCTGGATGAGTTGGAGTCGTTCTTGGCGGCAATCCATGGGCGATGATGTCGTCCTCGTCGACACGGACGTATTCAGCTGCGTGGTCGTGACGCCGAGGGATCGTGATCCACGTGTCACAACCTGGCGACGCCTCTTGATCGGGAAGGAAGTCGCGCTCGCTTCACAGACTGAAGCCGAGCTCCTCTTCGGCGCGTTCAGCGACGGCTGAGGACCCCGCCGAATGGGAGTTCTCCGCGCTGAGATTGCTTGCAGGGTGAGACTCGCGATCTCTTCCGAGGCAATCGATGCCTGGGCACGGCTTCGAGCTGATTGTGGGGGGCACGGACACGCCCTTGGGGACAAAGCGCACATGGGCGACGCCTGGGTCGCAGCAACCGCCATCGCGTACGACCTGCCGTTGCTTGCTGGCGATGGCATCTTTCGCGGTGCCCCCGGGCTGCGGCTTCTGGACGGCTGACCGAACGAAGGACCCGCCAACTAGGGCTGGCG
>Ga0208079_1001202_pt1 | contig 13778 bp, 17 predicted proteins | sample NGESurdeep092012_5_FD_184474 | JGI IMG/M metagenome (GOLD analysis project Ga0208079, IMG submission 184474) | Arctic peat soil microbial communities from Barrow, Alaska - NGEE Surface sample 210-2 deep-092012 (SPAdes) | ecosystem: Environmental > Terrestrial > Soil > Wetlands > Peat ... | reverse complement strand
GATGGCGCTGAAGTACTCAGCCCGCAGTTCATCGACCCGCCCATGTGCCGATCACCCGATTCGGTGTCCGGCCAGGTCGTCAGTCGGTGGATCCAGGCTTAGGCACCACTCTTCGCAATTGGCCCTTTGCTGTCGACAAATTTGTCGAGTTGGGTAGAGAACTCATCCACATTGCGCCGTAACCATTCCACCAGCATGGCCGCGTGCTCCATCTCGTCGTTCATATTGTGGATGAGGATGGCCTTCAGGTCGGCGTCGTCACAGTCATCAGCCCTCTGGCGATACCAGTCCATGGCCTCCAGTTCCTCCATCAGGGAGACGGTGGCCTGATGGGCGGCGATGGTCCCGGGCGTCAGTCGCTCGCGCGGTGCATGTAGATCTTCGCTCGACAAGATGACCCTCTACTCTCTCTGGTGACGCATTCGCCATACGCCCGCTGATTCAATCTTAGGTGGTGATTGTCCAAGAGGCCAGTACGAGTCCATGGTCATAAGGGAAGTCCTCCAGTAAGAGAGTTGATGACATAGTCAGCGCCACCCTCGCGCAATTGGTCAGCGTTGAAATTGTGGCTGGCGACCCCTACACATTTAATGCCAGCGGCGTGGGCACCTTCGGCATCGTGTGGAGTATCCCCCACGACGAGACACTGTTCGGCGCTCAGCGGCTCCCCGTAGACCAGGCTGGCCCTCTGGAGAGCGATCTTGGTGAGTTCGCCACGATCGGTAGCGTCCGACCCGTAGCCCCCGAACGAGAAGAATCGATTGAGCTTCGCCCGGTGAAGTTTGATGTGGGCTGCAGCCTCCAAGTTTCCGGTCACGATTCCGAGCAGGTAGCCGTCGTCGATCAGGCGAGGGAGGAGTTCCTCCACGCCACCGAGGACCCGGTATCCGTCGGAGTCGGCAACGGCCGAATAGAGGTAATGCAGGCGCCGTTCGAGCAGTTTGCTGAATTCGGCTCGAGTGGGTTGGCGGTGAAGCACGGCTTCAAAGGTTTTTCGCCCAACATCGGGATCCGTCATCCCTGTATCGGTGAACTCACCTATATCTGCCGGAATTCCGAACAGCTCATCGAAGGCCAGACGCCATGACGTCGCACCGGCGCCACCGGTGATGATGAGGGTGCCATCGATGTCGAAGAGAATGGCCCGGTATTCGGGTTTTGCGGATGCACTCATTCGGCCAGATCGTCCTCTCGCCTCACGGCAGATCCGTTGGGAGATACCGGGTGCTTAACGCTAGGCCTGGGTCCGAAGCCGGTAACTGACCGGTGATCAGAAGCCGGTAACCGACCGGTGATCAGCAACGACATTCTCCAACCCTCTCATCGTAGTGGATGGGAGGAGTCGAGCTTCAGCCGGCTTGTTGGCTCGCCACAGATCCCAAGCATGCGTCGGCGCCCGCTACGAGTTCCTCGATGATCTGGTGGGCTGGTTGTCGGCGGCGAACGGCACCCACCGACTGTCCGGCGTAGAGGGGCATCGCCTCGATCGCGCCGGTGGTGTGGATATCGGGTGGTATCACCGAACCGGGAGGTATCGCGAGGGGGGATCCAGCGACGATACCGTCGCCTACTGACTCGCCCTCGAAGCCGGCGAGCGCGTCGATACAGCTCGAGAGCACGCGATGCGGCGCATTGCGCCACATCACCGAGAATGTGGTGGTGAGTGTTGTGTCGCCAGGCCCAGAAGCGATCAGAGCGTCAACGTAATAGGGATGGGCGGGCGACTCCTCGGCGGCCACAAAGCGAGTACCTATCCGAACGCCGGCCGCTCCCGCCGCCAGGGCAGCGGCCATGGTGCGCCCATCACCGATCCCACCGGCGGCGATAACAGGCACGTCGACAATGTCGAGCGTTCCGGCCAGGAGGGGGAGCATCCCGATGGACCCCCGGACGTGACCCCCGGCCTCGGCCCCCTGGGCGATCACCAGGTCGCACCCTGCGTCGGCCGCGGAACGGGCTTCTTCGGGCGAGCCGACCTGCCAAGCCGCCAGCGCACCGGCCGCATGGACGCGGTCAACGAGTGCGCGCTGGGGATCCCCATAGAAGAATTCGACGAGCCAACACCGCTCGGCAGCGAGCTCGACGGCAGACATATCGAGGAAGGGCATCAGGAAGTTGGCACCTGCCGGGTGGGTAGTCCGCTTGGCGAGATCGTCGAATACCTTGGCAATGTCGCCGCCACCCACACCCGAAAGATTCACCATGCCCAGAGCGCCGGCATTTGAAACCGCGGCCGCCAACTTCGGCGTCGACACGCCGCCCATTCCGGCGAGCTGGATCGGGACCGAACAGCCCACCAAGGCGGTGAACGGTGTCTGTTTCACGTTTCGGCCTTCCCAGTGAGGTCAGCTGACAAAGGTCGTTCTACTGCGCAGTCTGACACGTCGGTCGGACAAGTAGACCATCCGACCGACACATCCGACCTGACGACCTACCATCGGGTGGGTGAGCCTCACTGAACCCACAGTTGCCGATCTGCTGGTGCGCTGCCTCGAGCACGAGGGTGTGCGGTTCGTCTTCGGGCTGCCCGGCGAGGAAAACATTCTCTTCACCGACGCTGTATCGCGCTCATCATCGATCCGGTATGTCCTGGTCCGGCACGAACAAGCCGCGTCGTTCATGGCCGAGATCTATGGCCGGATCACCGGTCAGGCCGGCGTGTGTTCATCGACGCTCGGACCCGGGGCCATCAATCTGCTCCTCGGGATAGCGGATGCCACCACCAACAGCACCCCGGTTGTGGCCATCTCGGCCCAGGTCGGTCTCAATCGGATCTACAAGGAGTCGCACCAGAGCGTTGACCTGGTTTCGATGTTCGACCCGGTTACCAAGTGGTCGGCTCTGGTCCCAAATCCCGCTGCCGTACCTGAGATGATGCGCAAAGCCTTCAAGCTGGCCCAGACGGAACGACCTGGAGCCGTCTATCTGGCTGTACCCGAAGATGTGGAGTCGATGGCCGTCCCGGCCGCACTCGTGCCTCTTGCCGTCAATGTCCCTCGGCCCGACGAGCCGTCACAATCGCAGATCGACAGGGCGGTTCAGGTTCTCCTTAGTGCGCAGCGCCCGGTGGTGCTCGCCGGCCACGGCGCAGCACGAGCCGGTGCCGGCGAGGCCCTCATTCGGTTCTCCGAACGATTGGGACTACCGGTCGCCACGACCTTCCATGGGAAGGGAGTATTTCCCGACGACCATCCGAATGCCCTGGGTGCGGTGGGTTTCATGCACCACGACTACGTCAACTTCGGTTTCGATGAGGCTGACGTGATCATTTCAGTCGGATACGAACTGCAAGAGTTCGACCCGATACGGATCAACCCCGACGGCGACAAGCGGATTCTGCATCTGAGCCGGTTCCCTGCGGAGGTGGACAATCACTACACCGTTGAGGTCGGTGTTCAGGCGGACCTCGGCCGTACCCTCGACGCGCTTTCGAAAGCTACCGGCCGGCGCTTCGACCGAGCCACCAGCGGTGAAAGGATCCGGAGCCTGTTGGCTGGCGAACTCGCACGCGGTGCGGCCGACGACAGCTTCCCCCTCATACCGCAGCGGATCGTGGCCGACACCAGGGCAGCCCTTGAACGTCATGACATAGTTCTGGCAGACACCGGTGCAGTGAAGATGTGGATGGCCCGGTTGTATCCCACCTTCGAGCCCAACACCTGCCTCCTGTCGAATGGGCTCTCGACCATGGCGTTTTCGGTTCCGGGGGCGATCGGGGCCAAGCTGGCCCGACCGCAGAGTCGGGTTCTGGCCGCCGTCGGGGACGGCGCCTTCCTCATGAACTCGCAGGAGATCGAGACAGCCCTTCGAGAGCGCGTGCCCATTGCAATTCTCGTTTGGGTCGATGATGCCTACGGGCTCATCAAGTGGAAGATGGAGATGGAGCTTGGCCACTCAACGGCCATCGGATTTACCAATCCGGATTTCGTGGCCTACGCGGAGAGTTTCGGGGCACGCGGACACAGGATCACCGAGGCCGGCCAACTTCTCCCTGCTTTACGAGAGGCGCTGGCGGCCGACACGGTCTCGGTCATCGCCTGCCCGGTCGACTACTCGGAAAACCTGCGTCTCACCGAGTCCCTGGGGGAACTGGACGGCCCATTCTGATCGATTGGCGTTCGAGAATGGCCTGCGGTTCCTTCGGTGCCCGGAACAGAAGTGGTCGACTCCTACCGCCTACGATGAGGGCCTGAAGAAGAGAATTGCTGGTCTGATGGCTTTCGACCATGGTCTCTTCCGAACCCCGCCCACGTAGCTCAGGGGATAGAGCGTCGGTTTCCTAAACCGCAGGTCGCAGGTTCGATTCCTGCCGTGGGCGCTGGGGAAACGTGATCGAAGGATTGCGATATCCCTACAAAATCCCTGCAATCTTCCGTATGGCAGGCACGATGAGGGAAAAGGCACTAGGGCGGTGGGAGTTGAGGGTGTTCGTCGGGCGGGATGCCGTCACCGGCAGGCCGAAGCAAATCAGCCGGGTGTACACCGCTCCCCGGCGCGAGCCCGGTGCCGGCAAGCGTGAGGCGGCCAAGCAGCTCGCCGCGCTCGTCGCCGAGGTGGAACGGGGCCAGCACGGCGGGAGCAGCTCGACGCTCGACGCACTGCTTGACGAGTACATCGCGCACATCGAACGGATGGGCCGGGCGCCCACGACGCTGTACGGGTACCGGCGGATCGTCGCCAAGCGGATCGGCCCGGCGCTCGGATCGAAGCGGCTGGACAAGCTGACGGCCCACGATCTCGACCGGTTCTACGCGGACCAGCTCGCCTCCGGGCTCGGCGACCGGTCCGTGCACCACATCCACCGGCAGATCAGCGCGGCGCTCCGCCAAGGCCGCAAGTGGGGATGGGTGGCGACCAACGTCGCCGAGGACGCCACGCCCCCGAAGCTCCGGCGGGCGGAGATGAACGTCCCGTCGCCGGAACAGGTCACGGCATTGATCGGCGAGGCCGCCCGGCCGGAGACGCGAGCGCCGGAGATGGCGGCCGTCATCTCCGTGCTGGCACTGACCGGCATGCGCCGGGGCGAGCTGTGCGGGCTGCGATGGTCCGACGTGGACTGGCAGGGCTCCGCCGTCAACATCAACCAGGCGATCTGGCAGACAGCCGAAGGCATCGGGGCGAAGCCCCCGAAGACTCACCAAGCGCGGCGCCTCTTGCTCGGAGAGAACGCAGTGGCAGTCCTCGCCGACCGGCACGCCCGGGCGAGTGCCGACGCGGAGATGGCGAAGGTGAGGCTTCCCGACAGCGCGTACATCTTCAGCCCCGACGTCGACGGCGCCGGCCCGATCCATCCGGACTCGGTCACGCAGGCGTTCAACCGGCTGTGCCGCCGGATGGAGGAGCCGGCGCTGACCAAGCTGCGGGAGGCCAAGCCCAAGGCGACCCGGGCCGACCTGGCGGCGGCAGATCGGTGGGACTTCCGGCTGCACGACCTACGCCACTACACGGCGGCCCAGCTATTTGCGGCCGGACTGAACCCGAAGACTGTCGCCGACCGGCTCGGGCACGCCGACCCGTCGGTCACGCTACGGGTGTACACGGCGAACACCGATGCGCAGGCGCAGGAGGCGGCCGACTCGCTGGAGGCCGGGCTGGTGCTGCCGCCGATGGGGCGTAGGTGAGGCCGCGTAGAAATTGTGAGCGGCCAACGACGATTGTTGGACCCTGTGCTGTGTCAGATCCGACCCCCTCGCGCCGGAGATGGTCCACGGCCGTTAACAATGCGTCGTCGGCCGGGTCGGGAGTACTGGACAACCAAAACGCCCGAGCCGCCTGATATGGACGGGTGGTGGTGGCTAGGGCTGTCTATATGAACGTCGATCTTTGCGCTGGTGGACTTCTTGGCATGGCGTGCTGTCCGAGAACTCAATCCACCCCTCGAACCCGACCTCAGGCGACACGGTCGTACTCGTGGATCTGCCCACCAAGTCGGTCGTGTCGATGAATTCGCCCACGATGGCGGTGAAGATGGCGGTGGCGTACTTTTGAGGTCGGCTCCACAGCGAGCTGAGCAGTTCTCTCCCGTGCCGGAATGTCTTGAGACAACCCTTGGTGGGGTCGATGGTCGTTGTAGTTACGGGCGTGGCTGCGAATGACGAGTTTGAGGTGCGCATCGTTGACGATCAGGATGTGATCGAGGCACTCGCGGCGCACGGTCCGCACGAACCGTTCGGCGAACGAATTCGCGTTCGGGGTTCATATCCAAGGTCGGAACGTAGAGCGGAGGGTTGAAGATGGTGCTCCCGGTGGTCGCATGGTTTGGCGCCCAAGTCGTTGCCCCTGATTTGGTGAAGCGCGCACTCGACCTACTGAGCCAGCCAGACTGGCGGAAGAAACTGGTCGCCAGCGTTAAGCGCAGGTCGGAGCCAAGTTCAGTCGTCGGCGGCTTACCAAGTGGCTCGCCCGTGAGGACGTCTGGGAACTCTTGGTGAAGCCATCCGACGAGAGCACTGCGATGCTCATACAATCACTGGCCGGTGCCCTTGCCACTCGCCGCAACTCCGCCGCTCATCAAGCGGACCTCGCCGAGCATCTGGTCCGATTGGTCTACGCGGAATTCCTCGCGAACCTCGACGCAAGCTACGCAGTCGCGATCAGCCACTACCAGCAGACCGCTCAGCTCACGAGGATCGAAGACCATCTCGCTGACCAGAACGGCTTCGCCACAAACCTGGCGCACCTCCCGGCTCCCGTAGCGCGCACCATCTCATCGCAAACGCCAAACGGGTCCGGGGCGTGTGAGCGGCTCGCGGCCCTCCTTGCGGACCCTGCCAGTCGCGGGGCCGGCGTGGTCCGTGACATCGTCGACACTCCGCCCGGCTGGCTTCGAGATAGGCCGCCGCTGCCGTGGGCTGCGCTCGCCGAATTTGCGAACGGCTTCGGTTGGTCAGACCTGGCCTCGGTCTGCTTCGAGCGTGCTGCCGATGAAGGTGTTCCCGGCAGGGGGCGATGGTTGGCACTTGCGGCGTTGACTGCCACGGAAGCTGGAGACGAGGCGCGCGCGTCGGATCTCGTGAAACTCGCCGAGGAAGTCCATTCGTCGGTTGAGTTTGTTCTCGCCGCTCGGGCCGCAATCGCTGGCGACCTCGAGGGCCTCCGAGTGGCAATCGCTGCTGATTCAGATGAGCCGCAGCTCCTACTGATGGCAGCACGAGTGAACTTCCTGCTGGGCCATTTCGAGGTAGCGATCACCCTCGCTGAGCGGACGATCACGCTGGACGACGCTCTGGCAGGGGCCCGTCTGATTCTCGCTGAAGTCCTTCAGGCCAGAGCACTCGTGTCTGAGAGCGTGAGTCCTCAGCGGGACCTGTCTCGATCGATCGAGTTGAGCCTTGAAGCCCGCGATCAGCGGCGCGCCTGGGGTGGCCCGAGTGACCAGGCCGTTGTTCTGGCGTGCAGAGGGAGCATTCTCTTGCACGATGTTGACACAGTATTCCGCCTTGCTACCGAGACTCCGGGAGGTGATGCAACGCCGGAAGAAGCCAAGTCGCTGGCGGTGCTTCCGATCGTCGCCCGGGCCGCATTGTCCGTAGGCGATGTGGCGCGCGCCCAATCCTCGCTCGCCCTACTTCCCGAGGGTTTCGAAAGGGGCGCCTGACCCGGCTCAGACGCCTCCGGCCGACTCGGGGGCGAACATCGAGTCGGTCCCCTGGACGACGGAGCCACCCCCGGGAGAGAGGAGCATGTCGCCGTAGTAATGGCGAAGCATGGCGAGCAGCCAGTCGAGGGGAAGGTCGACGAAGGCACCCCGGGATCGGACGTACTCCATGTGCCGGCCGCCCCGGGCGTCGTGCTCGTGGAGCAGGGCGTCGGTCGTACCGTCGAAGTCGAGGGGCGCCACGCCGAACCGCTCGCATAGCTCGACGTTGAAGGTCGGGGTGGCCTTCAGCCAGCGACCGCCGACGTAGAGCTCGGTGAACCCGTGGCAGACGAAGAGGTCGGTGCCCATCTGCGCACGCAGCCGGTCGCTCTGGAGATGGTTCCGGACGTCGGCGAACCCGACCCGGGAGGGGATGCCCACGGCACGGGCCGAGGCACCGAGCAGCACCGCCTTCGGGACGCAGTAGGCGGCGCCCACGCCGGCGATGTGCGACGCCCGGTAGTCGGCGGGATCGCCCGACACCGAGTAGGGGTCGTACCGGATGCCGTCGCGCACGGCCCGGAACAGGAGTGAGGCTCGCTCGGCGTCGCCGGTCGCCCCGACGGTGGCCCGCTCGGCATAGGCCACCAGCGCGGGGTGGTCGGCGTCGAGGAACTCGGTGGGCTGCAGGTAGGCGTCGAGATCCTCGGGCTGCAGGTGGGCAGGAGGAGCTGGCTCGCCGATCGTGCTCAAGGGGCTTTCGGAGACGGTCACCTTCCCATGGTAGGGGTAGCCGGCCGATCGGTGGCAGAAGGGGCTGGCCCACGAATCGCGGCTGCGATGGCGCCCGGGTTCATGCCGTCGTCTATCCCAAGCGGTGTGGGAGCCATTGCCACGCTCACCGGACGGAATCGAGAGCGGTCCCAGGTCCCAGGTGAGCGTGGCAATGGCGCCCACGCCACCATTGAAAGCGGGATAGAAGAAACAGGCATGTTCCGCTGCCATCGGAACAGCCTTATTATCGAGAACTCTCGCATAGGCTGAGGTGGTCGCATGTCACCTTCCCCTGCCAACCGAACATCTGAATTCCGCGACACCCCGCTCCCGGACCGGGAGGCGGACGTACTGCGCGGGTCGATCGCCGTTCTGCGGGATCGACTTCCGGCGACGTGGACCGTCGAAGAGGGTGGAGCCCCCGATCCCGCGTCGGACGCCGGTTTCGACGCCGAGCTTCGCCTGAGTGCTCCGGACGGCACGGCGGCGACTGTTCTCATCCAGGCCAAACGGCTGCTCAACACGCGTGACGTGCCCATGGCACTGGAGGCATTGCAGCGGGCGGCGGCGCGTCGGGGCGACGACGAGGAGGTCGTGGTGCTCCTGGCGTCGCGGTACCTGGCACCGGCTACCCGGGAGCGGATCGCGGCGGCCGGCGCCGGCTACATCGACGTCACCGGCAACGTGCTCGTCTCGGTTGGGTGCCCCGCGCTGTTCCTGCGGGATCGCGGGACCGACCGCGATCCCTGGCGCGGACCGGGTCGACCACGGGACACGCTGCGTGGGCCGCCCGCCGCCCGTGTCGTCCGGGCGCTGATCGACTTCGCCCCGCCGTACACCGTGCCCGAGATCTCCGAACGATCAGGCGCGTCGACCGGCGCCACTTACCGAGTCGTCGGGTCCCTTGAAGGGCAGGGTCTCCTGAAGCGGGAACGCTACGGGCCGATCAGCGACGTCGAGTGGCGACCGCTGATTGAACGCTGGAGCCAGGACTACGGGTTCGCCCAGTCCAACACCGTCGGGACGTTCCTCGAACCACGAGGGCTGGGTGCACTCACAGAGCGGCTCGCGAGCCAGCCGGACCTCGGCTACGTGGTCACGGGATCGCTGGCCGCCCAGCGCGTGGCCGCCTACGCTCCGGCCCGCCTGGCCACCCTGTATGTCCGAGACCTCGCCGATGCGTCCGATGCGCTCGGACTGCGACCAACCGAGACCGGCGCCAACGTCGCACTTGCCACGGGGACCTACGACGTCGTCTTCGATCGCGCCGAGATGGTCGACGGCATCCGCATGGCGGCACTGAGCCAGGTCGCCGTGGACCTGCTCACCGGCCCCGGCCGCAACCCGAGCGAGGCCACCGCCCTACTTGATTGGATGGCCGGCCATGAGCCCGACTGGCGACGCTGACCTCCTCGTCGCGGCGCGATCGGCCCTGCTCGACGCGCTTGAGGCCCTCGTCGAGCAGCGTGACGCACTGCTCCTGATCGGGGCGAAGGCGATCTACTTGCACACCGGCGACGCCCCCGTCGCGCTCGCCGAGACGACCAAGGACAGCGATCTCGCTGTCGACCCACGAGTACTCAGCGACGCGCCTCTTCTGGACGAGGCCATGAAGAGCGCCGGCTTTCACCGAGATCTCCAACATCCCCAGCCCGGCGGCTGGTTTTCTCGCAGCGGCATCCCTGTCGACCTCATGGTGCCCGAGGCCCTCCGCCCGGCAGGGTCGGCAGCAGAGGGGCACGCATTTCACCCGCAGCCGTCACGCGACCCGACGAGCGTCGGGGCTTGAAGCCGCTGTTGTCGACCACTCATCCATGACTGTCGCGGCGCTCGACCCGGAAGACCCCCGCCAGGCCGACGTTGCCGTCGCCGGTCCGGCGGCGTTGCTGGTGGCCAAGCTGCACAAGCTCGCTGAACGACGGGACACGCCTGCCCGCCTCATCGACAAGGACGCTCATGACATCTACCGACTGCTTGTCGCCACGGACACGGGGGATGTCGCTCGGAAGCTGTCCTTCCTCTGCCACGACGACCTCGCGGGCACGGCCAGCCGGGTTGCGCTCGGCTACCTGCGAGACCTGTTCGGCGCCGGTCCGGGCTCCCTCGGGGCGATCATGGCCGGCCGAGCTGAGGAGCTCGTCGGTGATCCCGCCACGGTCAGCGCGGCTGTCGCTGCGCTAGCGGACGACCTCCTGTCGCATGTCGAGGCAGATTCCTGAGCTTCACAACTATCCCCGGAGACCCGCTTGGGTGCCGAACGACGCGACAGAACGACGACCAGCATGCTTCAGACATCAGCGCATATCGGCACCTCGGGTGTGCCGTTGATCCGTTGATCAGGGTGAGTTCTGATCGTTGGTACTGCCCGCGGTTGTGGGATGTGCCCGCCTCCGTTGACCTGAGGGTCAAGCCGATTTCGACCGACGCCCTCCCGTTGTCCTGTCTTGTCGATCGCGGGCGCGAGCACCGAGCAGCAAGATCTTCTGCCGGCCCTTGACGACGCTGACCTCGAGGGAACCGCCGACTGCGTGGACATACTGGTCCAGTACATCGATCGTGACGTTGTGTGACCGCTCGATCGCCGCCACACGTGGTTGAGAGACGCCGATACGGATTGCGAGCTCACGCTGGCTCAGTCCGGCATCCTCCCGCAGCGCAGTCAGGTTGTTGGCCAGGAGCAGTTCCTGTTCGATCTCCGCGACCCGCTCCTCGGCGCCATCGGCGGCGAGGACCCGCTTCTCCCAGTCTCGTGCAGTCATCATTTGTTCCTCCGTCGTTTGCTCTCGGCGTGATGATCGTCAGGGATCTTCTTGGCTTCGCGCTTGTTTAGATGGGCTTCTAACCGTTTGTCGGCGATCGGCACGTTCACCTGGTACCACTTCGACCAGTTCCCGCTCTTGTCGCCACCCACGAGGAGGATTGCTCGCCGCTTCGGGTCGAAGGCGAAGAGGACCCTGATCTCAGTCCGACCCGTCGACCCCGGCCGGAGCTCCTTCATGTTCTTGTGCCGGCTGCCCTTGACCGTGTCGACAAGCGGTCGACCGAGGGCGGGGCCGTGATTCCGGAGAACCCGGATGGCGGCCAACAGCGCCTCCGCGTCGGACTGGCCGATGGAGTTGGCCCACGTCTCGAATGTCGGATCGAACTCCACCTCCCCGGATCGCTCCGCCACGCGATAATAATATCATTATCAGACCGGTAGCCGAACACACTGCCGGGGCCTGCTCCGTGCGTCCGGTGCGGGCAACGATGGAGTGGGCCCCGAAGTCCCGAGGCTTGGCTCAACGACTCACAGCGCGCCGTGCGCGCCCAGAGGTGCGATATGGCGCGGCTGGCCGCGCTCCGACGCTGTCGTTCTGTGCTGCCGTTCGGTGCGGTGAAAGACTCGGTTCACTCAGTAGCGTCGGATCGGCCACCACGGAGGACAGCCATGACTCATTCCCTTCCCGCTTCAGACGTTCCTGAAGGAACGGTGACCCAAGCTGGTAAGTACGCGGTTGGTAACAACGGCGGCTACTTCGCTGTTTCTCGGAGGTGCCGCCATCTGCGTGCTGACCTCGCGGGCGGGAGCATCGACTCTGATGGTTGCCTGGTCTGCCCGTGGCATGAGGCCAAGTACGACGTGCGAACGGGACGGATGGTTCGCGGCCCCCAAGGCGTCTTCGCCAAGGTCCCGGGTCTCGGCACGGGCTTCAAAGCGTTGACCAGGGTGCTGCCCCTGACCCGCGGCACGGTAACCGAGAAGGAATCGACCCTCCAGATCGACTGACGACCGACCACCGGTCCGTGGACCACAACATGTTCTCTGTCCGCCAAGCGGGCAACCGCGGACGCGCCGATCTGTGTGGATCGAGCGGTACGGCAGGATCGTCATTCTGTGGCGGACTACGGGCTCCCACGTGCTATCTCATTGCCGAGCGAGCACAGGCCCGTCTACCAGGGGAAATTATTGTGAAGAGCTGGGTGCGCTCAGGTAGTCGGAACTGTGGTCGCCGGGAAGCCGTTACCGGCAAGGTCAGACCCGATGACCACGACGACGTCAAGTCCCGTGGCGTTCGCCACCGGTACAGCCGCGCTCAGCGATTGGACCGCCGCCGTTGGCACCCCGAGCTCGGAAGCGACCAGCGCCGCCGCTTGCTGCTGCGACGGGGCGTAGTAGATCGTTGTCGTCGACGCCGGCGAGGTGGTGTTTCGCGGAGTGGCGACATTCCATCCTTGCTGCTGGAGCTGCTGGGTGAAATGGCCAGCGGTGTTGGGCTCCTGCGTGCCGTTTGCGACGAGAACCTTCACGCTTGAATGTGCGACGGTCGACGTGGTGGTCGATGGTGGACGCGTCGAAGTTGTAGTTGTGGGGAAGGTCGATGCGGCCTTGAAGTGAGGACCGACCACCGATCCAACAAATCCCGCCAGGGCGAGTGCTCCCAGGCACGCCATGGCGATGCCGATGCGTCTCCCCCAAGATGCCCGCTGATAAGAGTGGAGAGGACTCACGAGGCAGATCTTAGGTGGCGCGAGGTGGGAAGCTCCTTGCCAGAGCGTTCCGGTCGGCGGGCGCCTACCGGAATGAGGGAGGCGAGGAGCTTGGCTGGCATACTGCGATGGTGGAGCGAGTGATCACTCGAAACGCAAAAGCGGGGGACGTGTCGCAGCTCATCGACATCCTCCCGGACGGCGCGCCCACTCGGTGCACCGTCCGCCACGGCTGGATGGCCCGCTTCCCGGCCACCAGCGACGAGGAGCGCGCCGGTTACGAGGCCATTTACGAACAGGTCCACGCCGCCGTGCGGGACGAGGACTTCGCCATGCTGCCCAGCTGCGGAGAGGGCGTGCGTCAGGGCCAACACGAGCACATGGTCATCGGGCGCAATGAGATCGGTGTCCAGCACATGGTGCGGGTGCTTGCAGGTCTGGGGGTCAACCTCGGGTAGGTGACGCATGATGGCACTGGATGCGAACCATAAGAAGCCCAGGTAGGCGATCGCCGAGTCTCGCGGGGCATAGTCGGACGCCGCTGTGGCCACCCTGAACCGACCGATCTGAGTGGTATTGACTCACCCTCCAAAGGGGAGCAGATCGCGCCAGATAGACGGCTCGGGATCGGCTCACTCGGCCGCTGCGGCCAGCTCGAGATCCTCCCGCCCGCACCGAACGCGCCTACCGATCACCGCCTCGGACATGCCGCCGGCGCTGCCGCCCATAATGACGCCGCGTCGACACCGTTCTCGGCTGCTGACAGAGGACAGAACCGGCAGGGAGTATGGAGATGACGATGATCGCACAGAGATCCACCAGTTCATCGGTGGGGGAAAGTACGGTCGATGTCACTTGGTTTCCGGCCTGACTCACGAATCGGCTGACGGTCAGCCTGTCCTCATAACGATCTGTCGACCGCTACCAGGCTTCAGTGGCACAAGCCGAACTTCGG
>Ga0208079_1001200_pt1 | contig 13792 bp, 19 predicted proteins | sample NGESurdeep092012_5_FD_184474 | JGI IMG/M metagenome (GOLD analysis project Ga0208079, IMG submission 184474) | Arctic peat soil microbial communities from Barrow, Alaska - NGEE Surface sample 210-2 deep-092012 (SPAdes) | ecosystem: Environmental > Terrestrial > Soil > Wetlands > Peat ... | reverse complement strand
GACTCTCGATCAACTGCTTAGCGATGCCCCACTACAAAACCTTGAACCATCTTCTTGTAACCAACTGAATTTGTTTAGCTCATAGTTGGACGGCAGTGAGTGTCAATCTATCATTCGTTCAGTCGCGATCCGACGGCAGAAAGATTGCGAGATTTGCAAATCGTACTGCGGATCATGGCCAATAGCACTCCAGAAAAAGTTAGGAACTATTACGCAATGTCTTCGTCCGGCGCTGATTTATTTTTGAAATATCATAAACTAGAGGCACATAGGACTTCAAATGAATTGCAGCTCACGGTGCTTTTAGCTTCCATAGGTTATTGGAGACAAAGAACGGATGATGACCTTGCGGTTGTACACGACCAGTCCTCGAATTTCTTCCGACAGGCCGCCCTGTGGGATGCCATCACAGGTTCACACGTGCCTCAACAACAACACCCATTAGCCGATGGATCGAGTGTCCAATTTCCGTTAAGGGTTACGAGCACGAATGCCGCGAACTCGATCGATCATAAGAGCATCCAGTTCTGCGATGTCCTTGCAGGTCTTTTCACTCGTCATCTCAGGCAAGACAACAGTACGGATGACCGTGCCTTCCTTGACGAAGTTAAAGATGCTGGTTTGGGCGAAATCATGTGTGACGGCATACGCGCGGGACTTGAATTCCCAAACGGCCCACCTCAACGGTTAAATGGTCCTGATATCATCGACCAAATGCAAAAAATCATGCCACCACCGGGCTAGATAAACCTGTATCAACTGATTGATCACAAGGGCCTTAATTTTCACGCAGGAGAGCGAATGCCCACCTTAGACTGGATCGGCAAGAAGGCGGTGGTGAATCACCACCGCGACGTGCCGTACAGACTACTTCATTGCGACAAGTCGAAATCCGTGGGCGACCCCGACGCGGGGAATTTGCTCGTTCAGGGAGATAACCTTGAAGCCCTGAAGGCGCTGTTGCCGTACTACGCGGGCAAGGTGAAGTGCATCTACATTGATCCACCCTACAACACTGGCAACATCGAAACAGAACGCGGTGGGTGGTTCTACAACGACAATGTTGACTCACCTGAGATTCGTGCATGGCTCGGAAGAGTTGTGGCGGGTGAAGGCGACGATCTATCGAGGCACGACAAATGGTTGTGCATGATGTATCCGCGCCTACGGCTTTTGCGAGATTTTCTTAGAGATGACGGCGTCATTTTCATAAGCATTGATGACAACGAAAAGAACCATGTTGCCCTTATGCTCGACGAGATATTCGGCAGCAACAATTGGGTTGGGACAATCATCTGGAAGAATGCGACAGATAACAATCCAACGAATATTTCAATCGAGCATGAATATATAATTTGTTTCGCGAAGACAAAGACCGCGCTTGAGCCCGTTTGGAAATCTTCGTCAACGCCCGTGCGCGAAAAAATTGATGAGAAAGCGAAAGAGTTCATAAAATTGTTTGGCGACGACCCCGCGCGGCTACAGGCAGAGTACACGGCTTGGTTTCGAGAAAATAAGCCTTTCCTCTGGCCACTTCAGGAGTATGACCAGATCGACTCGGTAAATGTTTTTACTGGAAGCCGAAGTGTGCACAACCCTGGAAGGGAAGGCTATTTTTTTGATATCATACATCCGCAAACCGGGAAGCCCTGCAAGGTCCCCTTGATGGGATACAGGTTTCCGCCTGAGACGCGAGATGAACTGTTAGCGCAAGACCGTTTTCTTTATGGCCCAGACGAGAACAAAATCGTCGAAATCAAAATCTATTTGCACGAGTACAAAGCTAAACTTCCAAGCGTTATTGAAATGGATGGTCGGAGAGGGGCCAACGAACTTCGCGCTATTTTTCCTGAAAGAAAGCGCGTCTTTAATAACCCCAAGCCGGTCGACCTAATCAGCGACCTAGTTTCTTTTGCGACGAGCAAAGACGATATTATTTTCGATAGTTTTTGTGGATCGGGAACGACTGGCCACGCGGTACTTCGGCTTAACGCCGAAGATGGCGGTAGTCGGCGTTTTGTACTAATCGAGATGTTTGAACCAATATGCAATGAGGTTTCTGCGGAGCGTTTAAGGCGAGTTGTTGCAGGTTACACGCCTCCTGGACGCAACGGAGAACCTCGCGAAGCTATCGAGCCTCTTGGTTCGGGATTTCGGTATTGCTCTCTAGCGGAGCCCTTATTCGATACAGAGGGTAACGTTGGTTCGTCAGTAACGTTTGCTGACCTTGCTGCCCACGTTTTTTTCTGTGAAACTGGATCGCCAATCCCAACGCGGGCGCGCAGGCGGCCGAGGCCGACGCGTTATTGGATCTGTCCTGGATGTTTATCATCCAGTACAACCGCCAGCCGTCGCACGAATCTTTCCTTGGACAGGTTACCGCTTTTTTTGACAGTGCGCTGTTGCCCCGGGGCCTGACGTCCCGCTCGGCAAGCGGTGGGTCGGAGGGAGTGGCGGTGCCGACGGTGACGATCCGAAGGTGCCGGGGGCGCCAGCACGTAAGCCAAAGGAAAGGAGGGGGGCCCCTCCCCCTCCTTCTTCCCATGGGAAGAAGGTTGGCACCCATATCTTGGTCGTCACCATCGTCACAGACGGGGTGGATTATCGAACGTCCCATTTCAGTATCTCGGGTATTTAGGCAGGACCGCCGCAGGTTGATCTTCCTGACCCTTCTGCCAAATTCGTATTCGTCGACCCGCCCTGGTCTTGGCAAGCCACGCGAAGTGTAACCCCGCTTTAGCCATAGCCGGCTTCAGGCGTGCCAAATGTTTTGACAAGTGCTGAGGCGTTGCCGGAAAATTTTTGGTCGGCTCTTTATATCCCGGCGCGATACGATCGAATAATTCTTGTACGGTACTTTCAAATGGCTCCCTGTAGACCAAAGTTAACAATTTGCCGACAACAACGTCGTTCTGGGCCCGCTCAACAAATACGTCGTCCTGCGCCTTTAAGAGTGCCTTTATAAAACTACCTCGGGCCTGCCCGGTATGGGGCTCGCAAGCCATCAACCAGCGGCCTGTGTCGGCCATCCGCAGCTTGTTGCGCGCGGTAACTTTTGGAATAGTTTCGAGAGCAGCGCCCACGATATCGTAGAGCCGGCCGAGAAAGCCCGGCAGAAGCTCCATAAACTCGGCCAGCATCTGCGTCTCGGTTTTTCGATTGCGCTCATCGATGGCCGGAAGCTTAAGCGGGATCGCACGCTCAAGAAGGTCGGGTCGATTGGCGAAGTCAGCAATGCCGTTGATCATGATCGGCCGTGTATAATCAAAGACAAAAAGTTCATCGTCGCTGTAGAGTTTTCGTGTCGCAAAGCCTCCGCCGGTAGCCAGCACGCAAAGCGCATCCGAGAGATCGCCCTTCATGCCCGAGACGTTGTCGAAACTGAGCAAGAAGTAATCCTTGGCGTGGATCATCAGGTCGCGTTCAGAATTCGGAAGGCGCGCCTTCTCCACTTGGTTCGGGTCGATCATGCGCTTGAGCAATTTGCAGAAGAAGCTCTTGCCACTGCCTTGCTCGCCCTCCACCAGTAACAGCATATACGGTCCAGCCGGCTGCAAACACGCGAGCAGGAAGGCGAGCACGAGCACCCAGGCCTCGTCCGTCAGACCCAACAGACGTTTCAGTTTATCGAGATTTCTGCCGCGTGTCGGGGTTGGTAACGCGCCGAAACCCGGTGAACGGATGAGTTTTTCTTCGCGTTCGACTCCTATGGTCCATCCGCCAGCTTTGATGATTACTTGGCGACCATCCTCCTGACCGAGATCGATAACGACGCGATCTTTCCCGCCGCCGAGCCGCAGGTGCGTTCGATACATCCGAGAGGCAAACCTCGCTCGCGCCTATAGAAGATTGACGGCCTCATCGAGCGCCCGAGTGCTAAGGGCCTTTCCTTCCGCATCGAAAATCAATTTGGTTAGCCACATTCGGCCCTCGGACGAGTGCAAGGCGATGTGGCGAATGCCGTCCGTCCCGAAGGGTACCGACATATATCCGCGTTTAGCTTCGTCGTGAAAAAGTGTCGCCCCCGACCGATCAAAGTAGCCACACAACCGATCAGCAGCGCTTCGTATTTGTTTCTCAGTTGTTGGTTCGTCAAATCCCTTTTCACGTGCGCTGTTTATCCACTCCGGCAGCTCATCCAACGAGTTGCCTTTGTAGCCGGTGGGGAGCAAGCCCTGGAACAAATTCGTAATTGTGGCGTCGTCGCTACCGTGGCGGACAAATTTGGCTACCAACCGCAATCCAGCTTCGTGCGTCGCCTCGCCGGTAGCGAGAATCGACACCTCTTCGGATCCGATAACTAGCTTGAGCAACGCAAACTTCTGATCATCCAAGATCGGCAAAGCGCCGATGTCAGTATCTAATAGCGTTGACCCGATCCAGACATATGGTGAACCTGTTTCCGGGTGTATCGTCGGCGGCAACACAGTCATCCGACCGCCGATCAATACATCGATCACGCCGGTGTTCGCGTGGTTGGCGATTTTGCATGACTTGACCCTGCTGCTTTTCGGAACTCGAACGAAATATGTAATCCCCTTCTTGCCTCGCTTGGCACTTTGACAGTCACCAAGAACCGATTTGACGACCTGAACAAGAGAGTTATCGTCGACATCAACGGCGCCAAGACGAAATTCTGGCGTAACAAGCGTCCCAAGACATAAACCGATCCCGCATGTTCGGTGGGTCCGTAACCACTCAGCTCGTGTCTCCGGCTTCGGAACGTTGTCACAATAACCGGTCCAATTTTTTATTCCGCGAGCTGGCTGCTTGGTGCCAGGTTCAATGGGAATTGAACTAAGGCCTCTCTCCCAATAATCAGAAGTGTACTTTTCGAAGGGGTAGCTCATTGTTTTACCCCCGCGCGAATAACCTCGATTACTATCCGGATATAGCAAACGCGTTCACGCTGAACGTAGTGCAGACTTGCATCGAGTGTGGCTAAATGATCGAGATTGAATTGGTCCATGGGGTCGTCGGACCGATAAATGTTGCTGGCATCAAATGAAGGTCTATTTTTCACGGCCGCTCTCCTGGTTGTGATTGCTCGATGGCGGCGATCACTTCAGAAAGGCGGACAAAACGTTTGGTTGTTAGCAGACGGTGGCTGGGAACCAGGCCTCGTTTCACCGCGCGCTGCAAATGCCAATAGCGCAGGCCCAACAGGTCTGCGGCAATTTTGATGGCGTAGAATTTCTCAGGAGTTTCTTCGGAGCGCTTCCTAATCTCCGTCATTGCCAGGGTCCTCCGTGCTTTGGTGCGAATTAACTCGCATCCAGGCAGAAGCTGGCAGATGGAGAGAACCGTGAAACCCGCCCAAGGGCGGGGGGTAGTGGGCGGTTAGCGGCGGCTGGAGCCGCGCTTGCGCGCCAGATAATTCTTGAAAGTCTTTAGCTTAATACCGTAGCCCTCGGCGATACGTGCCCTGGTTTCTTCTCTTAGCTGTTGTGCCGCGGCCTTGCGCACGATTGACCTCCGCCCGCGACCTTCGCGCTTGGCCCGCGCCTCCAATACCTTTACTGCATTATCCATCTCCTCCCGAGTGATCGGTCCTCGAATTCTGAGCGCCATTTCTTCGGCAGCGGCCTCTAACTTTGCTTCGGCGTCAGAGAGGCGGCGATATGAGGGAACGCGTTTAGCTTTCACTTTCAGTACTAGCCGGTAGCGTTCAAACAAATCGATCAGCACGTCGCGTAAATGTTTCGGCAACGGTGTGCTTGAACGAAGCGCCTCAATCAGGGGGCCAGGGGCGTGAGCGAAATCGTGTGCTAGCCAGTCATAAGTCAACGGCGGCGACGTCGCTACGCGGCCTCTTGTCGCAAGTCGAAGTCTATTGCGTGGCTTCTTCACTAACGTGCTCCCATAGACCGTACATTACCCCGCGCGCGTAAATGAATAGAGGAAAATATAATCGGCTGCAGAGGGCAACTAACTTTTTGGTTTGATCCTCCATTATAGCCTCCGTTTGAAAATGCCGACTGATCAGTCGAAATAATCTCTCCCGCGCGCGCGTAAATGAATAGGGGCGAGTAGGGTCACGCATAAGCAATTCTGTGCCTGACCTATATTTCGTCGAGATTGTCCGGCACCTCGCCGAAGGTTTTTAAAACCGTGGCGTCGGCGTAATTACCCATATTGGGATCGCCCGTTCGTTTGAACGCGAGCGCCCCGACATTTGGCTGCTGGCGCGACATGGCTTCGGCGCGCCGAATTGCCGAGGCTTCGTTAGGGCACTCCTGAGCAGGTCCGGGCACTATGCCGGTTTCGTGCTGCACGAACGGCAACGCGACGTAATAGGTCAACGACATGACTGCCTCCTATTCGGCGCCATCCTTGCGGTCGCCGGTGGCCACAATTTTCAGGGCGCCGTCGGCCAACGGCCGCTGTAGCTTGAGTGCGCCTTCTGCGGGCGCCGACATCCACTGCTCGATCTCGGACTTCTTGGTCAGGATAACGGGCATCGCCTTGGGATGAATTGCGCCGACAACATCGTTGGGCTCGGTGGTTAGAATTCCGAACAACTGATGTTTGCCAACGACCGGTTTAGTCTTGGTCCCGCGCGTCCCCTCCCAGGACGTCCAGATTCCGGCAAAGACAGCGAGAGGACGATTTTTGCTCAACGCAAACCACGTTGGCGTCTTTTTCGGGTTGGTGTCGGCATATTCGGAAAACGACGTCCACGGCACGACGCAGCGGTTTTCGGTTTTGAGCCAGCGTCGTTAATGCGGCGACTTGGTATTGCGGATATTCGTGATCGGCGCGCCGCCGAATACGGGCGGCCCCGGCATGCCCCAACGCAACATCGCGAGTTCGCGCGCGCCGTCCGGTGCATTACGCACGACCGGCGCCATATAGTCGGGAAAGATGCCCGGCAACGGCGGCAAGTTGCCGGTAGTGTCACGCATCGCGCGAGTAAACTCGCGGATCGCCGCTTGTCCTTTGGTGATGCTATAGAGATTGCACACAGAGGTTCAGCCGGTTTTTTTCTCCGCGACCACGGCTTTGCCGGCTCGGCGACGGACTTGGCCGCGCGCAAATCCGGTCGAGACGGTCGCGACCAATCGCTCCACCTCGCTCTGCAGGAATGCTTTGGCGATCAAGGTAGCACGAAGTGCTGCGCGAGCGTCGCCGCCACACAGGTCGATGGCTTCCTGGACTTCAATTTCCAATGGGGTGGTCGGGTCGAATTCGTGTGTGTCTGCAACGGGCCTGGTCATTTGGGTTCCTTTGATGATGGACAAAGTTACCGCCGACCCGTTGACGAGGCCGGCCTTTTGTTCATGTTATGTTCGCAAGCCAATGCGAGATATTTGGTCATCCAAAAAATATTTTTGGGGCAACGGGGAGGCACAAGTCTCTATCAGGGAGATTTTTTGGAACGGCAAAACCCACAATATCTAGTGGGTGGGAACTTTCAGATAAAGGCTTTTCAGGTGATTCGCACCAATGCGCCTCTTGCTCGAATCTGGCAAATCGCCGTTGGTGAGGCTGTTCGGAGTCGCGCTCCGGATGCAGAAACGGGAGCCGTCGGCTATTTACCGAGGACCCCCGCCAGAAGCGACCACGTGAGTGGAATGAAGGCCGTCTGTTCGCGCAGACGGCTTTCGCCATTTAGGGGCCTATTAAACCGCGTGGGCGGCTCCCCTGTCGACTCTTTCTTTCAGATTCGGAGTCGACGGGCAAGGCAAATTCCGTCAGTATTTGACAGTTTTCGACGACAATCGTCAAAAACCGACGAAATACGCCAGAATGCCTGAAGATGAAGGACTAAAGGACGAGACTGGCGAGGTCCGCTTCACGCCGTCGCCGGTCCTATGGAAGTACCTCAACTGGCTCGTCCGCAATACCGTGCTTGGCAAAACTGAAAACGAAGTCGCTCGCCAAATCCTGACCGACCGACTCGCCGTCATGCGGCAAGAGGATTACCGGGACGGCCAGAAGCAATAGGCGCGCGCCCGCTGCGGGGGTCGGCGGGTCGCGGTGATGTTTGGGCCGCCCAACGATGCCGGCGCCCTTCGTGCCCGGGGCGACGGCGGTAGCGCCCGATGCGGATAACCGGTGTTATGAAATAAATTGGCCGCTGCGTTCACCCAATTTCATCGTTGGGGCGCAACAAGATCGAAGCCAGGAATTCAACGTCGATTGCCGCGACAGCGCGCCCTTTAGCCCTTCTTCCTCACCCAGAGGGACTTATCATCATCACTTGGCACAAAGCCGGACTTTTCCGCGAGAGCCTTGCCGCCGCGGGTGACTGGTCGGATCTTTAAAGAAGGGTGCTGCACTACCAGCGCCTGCAACATTCTTTTGGCGTATCCGTTGCGCTCCATATCGTCGCGCGTGACTAGGCGCAGATGTTGGTCGCGCGCGCGTGTGGATGAGTATGGAAAAATATGCACGATATGGAGGAACTACGCGGTGAGCTTCTCGATAGTGAGATTTCCTAGCCTCGGGGTCCGCATAGAGACCATCCGCATGGTCTGCGCTGTTAGGGGAGTGGTCCCGCCAATTGGCAAATGCCGTGGCAGCGTCAGTATTCTCTTTCGTCGAACCACGAAGCCCCCGAATTCCCGCTCTCCCTGCGACAGACAGATCATGGCGACAGTGGCCACAAGTAAAAGAGATACGGCGAGAACCACATACGGTGCGTACAAGAGAAGATACATCGGACTCTCCAAGGGGTGTTTCCCTATCAAGTGTGTGTCGAGTTCGATCGTTCCAAACTTTTTAGTTAACGCGAATTAACACCTGTGGCAGTGTGCTGTTTATTGCCGAGCTCCAGTTCTTAGCTAGGGGTCAGCTAACCGGCGAAGCGCGCGCGCACGGCGGCCGTCACCAATGAGATAAGCCCATATAAGAAAAAGCGTCGTCGGGCTGATGTAATCACATGTGTAACCACAATGCCCGCGAATGCGGTCCCACCGCGTCAGAAAATATTTCAACTTATCATTCGCTTAGCGATGGGTCGGTGGTGCAATTGATTACCCACATCGACGATAAAGTTTGCTCCGCGCGCGCGTGGGATTAATAGGGAAAAATGGGATCGCCGAGGCTATGCGAGTTCCTATCACCGTCCTGTGTTGCCATTGAGGATCAGAGGCTACTCGATTGTCTTCAAGAGCTTATTGGGCTCGACGCCCACCAGTCGTGCGATCTTCACGAATTCGACCACGTCCAGCCGGCGCTCTCCGTTCTCAAACTTGGAAACGAACGACTGCGGTCGCCTCAGCCTCTTTGCAAGTTCCTGCTGAGTGACGCCCGATCGCTTCCTCGCTTCGACCAATTGGCCGAGCACCCGGCGATAGTCTTCCAAATAGATCGAGGTCATCGGGCCGCCACTGTTCGAGACGGCCACCCAAAGAAACCTGAAATCGGATTATCCCAAATTCGGATATTCGTGTACTGCTGGCTATCCGCTCAACGGATTGGGCCCGCAGATGAAAAACCAGTATGTGGGGGACATAAACGACTACCGAAAATACGCCTTGCTACGCGTTTTGGCTGGTCCCGGCGATATCAGGATCGGCGTGTGCTGGATGCTGACGCCGAGCGACGGCCGACCGGATGGCGGAAAGATAAAATACCTCGATGATCCATCACGTTATCGACCGTACGACCCGGATCTCTTCGACCTTCTTCGCTCCGTGGTCGCGGCGCCCGACAAAAGGCACCTTGCTTTGATCGAGGCGAGCGGAATTGTGCCTGGCGCCAGATACTTCGACGACATCATCCCCGATGACGAGGAGGGGCGATCTGTCTTCTTCCGAGCTGCCCTGGCAAAATTGGCCCAATGCGATCTGATTTTTTTCGACCCCGATAACGGGCTCGATGTACCGTCGAAAAAGAAAGGACAACGAAACTCAAGCAAGTTCGTATATCGAGACGAAGTGACGACGGTCTTCAACGGAGGCAAGTCGGTTCTAATATATCAACATTTTACTCGGCAAAAACGGCGTCACTTCGTTGAACGTATCGGCAGATCATTAAAAGATCTGATGCCTAATTCTTCCATCTGGGCATTTTGCACGGCGCATGTGGTTTTCTTCTTAGTGATAAACCCGCGGCACGCTCCGACACTCGAGAAGCGCGCCGCCGATGTCTCGCAACAAGCTCTGATAGCCTCTTCCTACAAAGTGGACTTGTAAAATGATCATCACGGCTTGGAGCGGGGTCCTCCCTAAAGGGAAAATTCAAGCGGGTGCCGCCCGAGCATTCGATATGGCGGGTAGCCGACCACCTGCTGAATATATGATTGCAGCGAAACATCGCCGCCTGTAAGTATCCCTGGGTAACCGAACTGCTGGGGCGTCGGCCGGCCAAGGTGGTCTCGGTGGCGCTGGCCAACAAGATGGCGCGGACCGCCTGGGCAGTGCTGGCCAAGGGCGAGACCTATCGGGCGCCGGCTCGCTCAAGCAGCGCTGCCATCGTAGCGGCGGCCTGAAGATGTCGGCATTCGGAATGTGAGGTTGAGGTTACGTAGAGGGCGTACAGGAACGTCGAGGGTGATGATGGTTTGATGCGAACCGGTTGGACCGGGGATCGGGAGAACCCGCTAATGGGTCAAGCACTCTTGAGTGCGAGCTAATGATAGGGACTCGATCTGCGGATCACATCAGGGCCAGCGGTCATAAGCACCGCACAAACAGGCCGGACACATGACTTGCACCCGACCGCAAGCAGAAAGCCAAAAGAATCCCTTGACCCGTGGGCGCCGTCCACACATGACCCCTAGCGTTGGTTAGCCACTGATAGCCTGATAAGCTCGAAACCATTGACATGGGTCAATGCGTCTAAGTGCGCCCAAACGGGTACTTACGTTGGGCTAGAGGCATCAATGTCCATAAGGACCACAGTTTACGTATTGGTTGGTCTCGTAGCGGTCTGCACGATCGCTTATGTCCAAATTGCCAAATCAGATACGTCGCAAGACGCGCCGCTGACTGATTGCGATAAGTATGCAGCAAATAGTTTGGATCCGCGAGCGAAAGGAATTGGAATTTCTTTCGAAAAAATCGATCCCAAACTTGCAATACCCGCATGTGCCGATGCGCTTAGGCGTTATCCAAAAACGTCTCGATTTATATTTCAACTTGGACGCGCCTATTTAAGCAACGAAGATTACACAAAAGCCTTCGGTTTGTTCAGCGAGGCTGCAAACCAAGGAGATGCTTTTGCTCAAAATGCCTTAGGGGTGATGTACACAAACGGATTGGGTGTTGAGAAAAACTATGAGCAAGCTCTCGCTTGGTACCGGAAGGCAGCTGACCAAGGCAATGAATTTTCGAAAAAACAAGTTGAGATAATCAGCGCTACAATCGTGATGAATAAATATAACGATGTTGCCGCTCAGCCGGAAGCTCATCCTACCGCGACAACTGGCAATCAATCTAATGTATCGAGTAACGCTGAACTCGCGCAGCGTAGGATTTCTGAAGCAGGCGCCGCGAAACGTGCCGCTGAGGATAGGGCGCAACGTAGTATCGCTAAGGCGCAGACTGAAAGTGGGCAGCCTACTCCGTTTTATCGTGCTCGGTCCTATCGTCCGTCTCTTGGCATTCGCGTCTTACAGGTTACCGGTGACATCGCCCGTTATCTTGGAATGAAAAAGCCTCGCGGCGCGCTTGTGCTGGGCATCGACGGCTCGCCAAAGTCCGCTGACTTTGAGCCCGGTGATTTAATTATCAAACTTGACGGGCGAGATGTTGCAGATTTCCGCGACGTCCCGCGTATCATTGCAGACGCGACGGTCGGCAAAGATGTTTCTGCCGTCATCATCCGCATGAACGAAGAAAAAACTATAACGGTGAAACTTGGCAGAGTTGCTCTGCTCCGAACACCAGCCTGCGAAGAGTTCCCGTATACACCTCCCCTTAATGAGAGCGTGTTTGAAGAACTCTTGGGTAAGCGTTTCGCTGAAATGAGCTCAAGCGATGTCGATCAAGTTCTCGGTATCGTCTCAAGCTGCGAAGAGGCTGCAAAGACGTGGCCTAAGCATGGATCGCAAACGATACAAACCCTATCGTTTCTCAAATCGTGGCTCGCTCAATATAAATTCGGACGAATTGCGCGAGAACAGCGCGTGCAAACAGAGGATGAAGCTGCACTAAAGGGAATAAAAGAAGCGGAAATAGAAGCGGAACGGAAAGCGGCTGAGGCCAGAGCCATAGCCGATGAGTGCCGGCAGCAATGTCAGCAGAAGCTTGTCGCGATGTTAAAAGAGCTTCGCTCGCTTGGAACAGATGAGCAGAGCATCAAACGGTTTCGTGAACTTGATGCTGAACATCAAGCGCTCATCCAGCATATGCCACCCGACGTTTCCGCCTCACTTAGCGCTCTCAATGAAACTTTTGTCGGTGAGTATAAGGATCGCAATGTCGCTATGAGCAAAGTGGAGGAACAGATCAGACAAAAGGCAGAAGCCGAGGAAAAGAAGAGAGAAGCCGAGGAAAAGATTGCGGAGCAATCTAAGCAACTAGGTGACCAGTATATGTTATACATGATTTTGCAAATTTGCACCGAGCGTTTCCCGCAGTTTGTGGAAGCAAAACTTGGATTTAGGGGTTTAGTGAAAGAAAGGGAGGCGCCATTTACACGCGAGCAGACTGAAAATATATGGAACACTACAGCGGAAAATTTTAAAGAAACGGAGAAAGAGTTAAGGACAAAAAGCAATGCTCAAGTTCTTGTGGGTTGTACGCAGTTGAGCCACGAGATTGCCAATATGATTATGAACGCGCCGGGGGCGGGCGAAACAGCAAAGGGTTTGCCACCGAGAAAGAAAGATTTTTAGGCTCCCACAGTAGACAACAGGGCCGCTTAGGCAGCGGGGAGACTACATGATAGGCTTCGTATAATGCGAAAAAACCATTTTGGGAAAACAGATGGACCAGTTTATCTACACGATTCAAAATGCTGTGTGTGAGGGCATCAATAGCATTGGCGCTGCAAAGCTATACTCTGACCTTTGTGTGATCCCGCACGGGCGAGACATTTTGTATTATTTTATCATCGGATTTTTGGTCGTCTCGGTTCTCAGCATCATTGCGTCGTTGGGCGCTAAATCGAAAACACCGAACGAGCCCCAAGCGTAGCACCTACCTCAGCGGCACGCGCAAATGCAAACGTCCACGACGCCAGCAACAACATGCTCAAGAGGCTGAGAGATTGCGGACCTAACGCGGACATCGCGAAATGTTTGCTTCGACACTTAGCGGACATTCGCGGCACTGCAACAATTTGTCCGCTATTGGGGGAAGAGCGGACATTGGCGTGGTGACAGAACTTCATTTGCCGTGATTCGTTCCGTTGCACTATTTTAACCATGACGCCTTCGCGCTTGGTGCAATTGGTCTCTTCCATGCAGCGGCGCACCATGTCATCACGTTTGGCTATTGAACTTCCAGCATGACGTTCGGCTTCTGTAAGCATCTATTCCTTGGCGGAGGTTGGAGGCGGCTTTGGCCATTTTCGTTTGATTTCGTCCGAGTCAAACTCAATCCCGTGCCACTGGCGACCTTCATAGGTCGATAATTTGTGTCGAGGCAAAGTTATTAGCTCTCCATGGGGCCCCACGATCAGTGTGAGCCCCGGGATGCGAAAGTCTTCTCCAGGCACCCTTCACGAGCAGCCTCCTCTGAAGTGCTTTACGGGTTACCTCGTGGTTACAATCTTCCGCTTCACATATAATTCGCCATGTTTCACTGCTATGCGCTGGAGTGCGCTAATGGGAAAATATTCGACCTATTGAGAAACTCGTTCTGACGCGCATTCTGACGTACCGCGCTGTACTTCAGCT